>Ga0068868_100000142_pt1 | contig 46351 bp, 44 predicted proteins | sample KBSMisM42_FD_64660 | JGI IMG/M metagenome (GOLD analysis project Ga0068868, IMG submission 64660) | Miscanthus rhizosphere microbial communities from Kellogg Biological Station, Michigan, USA - KBS Miscanthus M4-2 | ecosystem: Host-associated > Plants > Roots > Rhizosphere > Soil ...
GCGCGCTTGGCGTCCTGCACGGCACGCGTTCGATGGTGCTGCAGGACGAGTTCGGCCAGATCGCCGAAACGCATTCGATCTCCGCCGGCCTCGATTACCCGTCGATCGGTCCCGAGCACGCCTACCTGCAGCAGATCGGCCGCGTCGAGTACTACGACTGCAGCGACGACCTCGCGCTGGAGGCGTTCCACAAACTGAGCGAATGCGAAGGCATCATCCCCGCCCTCGAGTCCTCCCACGCCCTCGGCTGGCTCCTTCGCAACGGCGCCTCGATCGGCCGCGACAAGATCGTGGTCGTCAACCTCAGCGGCCGTGGCGACAAAGACGTCCCGCAGATCGCGGCACTGGAGGGGAAGTAATGGCCCTCCCGAGCATCGCGATGTCCTCTCATCTGAGGGCGGTTGAAGAAATGTGGTTCCGTTTCGTGCGAAGCACTTTGGAGTGCGGTGGCAAAGCCACCGCTTTGGGAGGGCGGAGGAATCGTGACAACTCGCATCGTGTGATGCTTGCTCCGTCTTCGCGATCGTTCCCTTCCGCCTCCCTCCCAAAGCGGTGGCTCGATCGCCACCGCACTCCAAAGCTTCGCGAAATGTGCCGCGAGTCGCGCAAGCACCTTCTGAGGTTGACAGCGTGAAGCGCGTGGCGAAGTTGTTCAAGCGCCTCAAAGCCGACCGCCGCTGCGGTCTCATCGCCTACGTCACCTGCGGCGATGGTCCCACCGTGGACATCATCCGCGCGCTCGAAGAGGCGGGCGCGGATGCCATCGAGCTCGGCGTCCCGTTTTCCGATCCGATCGCGGATGGTCCCGTCATCCAAGCCGCCGCGCAACGCGCGTTGCAGAACGGAACGAAGATCAGCGACATCTTCACCATCGCGCGCGCCGTGCGGGAGCAGAGCGAGATTCCGCTCATCGCGTTTTCGTATCTGAATCCCGTGCTGCGCTACGGCATCGATCGATTCGCCGACGACACAAAAAACGCCGGCATCGATTCGGTTCTCTTGACGGATCTGCCCGCGGAAGCCGCAAACGAAGTCAAGCCGGCGTTCAAGGCGAGAGGATTGGGATCGATCTTCCTCCTCGCGCCGACGTCCAGCAGCGCCCGGATCGCCGCCGTCAATCGTGCCAGCGACGACTTCGTCTACTACGTCTCCACCACCGGCGTGACCGGCGCGCGCAGCGATCTCGATCCGGCATTGCTGACGCGCCTCGACGAAGTCCGCGCGCAGGTCACGAGGCCGCTCGCGGTCGGCTTCGGCATTTCGAAACACGAGCACTACGAGGCGCTCAAAGATCGTTGCGATGCCATCGTCGTCGGCAGTGCCATCGTCCGCGCCGTTGCCGATGGCGATGCGTCAGGCGCTGCCAGCCGCGCCGCCGGCATCGTTCGCGAGGTCCTCGGGCGCTGACGTCGGAAGCGCCGGCTCCGCTTCCGGCTCGATCATCGCCCGCTGCACTTCGAGTGCGCGCGAGCAGATGCGGCCGTAGACCTCGCGGGCGCGGCGCTTGCGAAGCGAGAAACGCATCACCGCTTTCGACCGGCGGCCGAAGACGCTGACGAAGTCGACTCTCATCGCCAGCCGCACGGCGCAGGCGATGAAAAACGTCAGCGCGAGGATGCCGAAGAAAATCGCCACACCCACCACGTTCCTGCTCATGAACGCAACGCCGGCAAAGGTGATGGTGAGCGCCGCCGTGAGCGTCACGTAGAGCACGCCCATTTCGCGGTGGATGGTGACGAGGAGGATCTCCTCGAACAGCACGCGCTTCCGCGTCACGTCGTAGCCTTCGCGCGACTCCGTCTCGATCGCGTCCGCCGTCTCGAAAACCGTCTCGCGCGTCATCGCCCCGACGTTGCGGCCGAGGCGCTTGCGTTTGACCAGAGTCATCTCTTCGTCACCTTCGTCAGGCTGACGATCATCACCGCGATCATGGCAATGCCGGCGAGTATCTCGAGCAGCGCCATGATGATGACGACGATCAGGCCGATGTTCGAGCGCCCTTCGTCGCGCAGTTGTTTGAACGCCTTGCGCGAGTAGAAGAGCGACACCGCCGCGAAGGGGATGCCGAGGAGCATGAAGGAGAAAAAGAGGCCGGCGATCATGGCGATGCGCGCCATCGACGCGTAATCGCGATAGCGCGTCGACGCAGGCGCCAGCGCGTCGTCGGCGCGCAGGCGGTCGAAGCACGACGGGCAGTGCGGCCCCGTGCCGACGTCCATGTTGCAGAGCGCGCAGATGAAGAGTCCGCAGCGGACGCAGTTGGTGATGGCGGCGTTGCGCTCGTGGTTCGCGCACGCATTCGCCCCCTCGGGTGTCAGCGCGGCGGCAACGCTGACCACTTCCAGCCGCCGCTGCGGCGGACGAAAGGCCGTGGCCTCGAATGGCTTGTTGCAATCGGGACAGATGACGATCCCGCTGTGGATCCAGTCCGCCGTCAGCCGCGCGCGGCAGCGCGGACACGATGGTCCTTCATAGGCGTGCGCGTGCAGCGGGGCAGGGTCGGCCATCGCAGGTCAGTGACTCAGACGTGGTTCACCACGCGCGTATGCGCGAGCATGTCGTGAATCCCTTTGCGCTCATTGTTGAACAACGCCACGAACTGCGCGAACGGAATCATCTTGCCCAGCGCCCGTCCCCACGCCTGGCCCGTCGTCACGTCGGCGCCGGTTTCGGAAACGACTTTGATCCGGAGCGCTCTCTTGCCCAGGGTCTGGCCGGTGCTGGCGATGAGGACCGCGTCGTACGTAATGCTAATCACGAGGCTGATCAGAATGCTGACGCAGCCTAGGGCGGGCGAGCCGCCGGCGCGGATGGCTGCTCCCAGTGCAAATCCGATGGCCGTGTTGAAAATGTAGAGAATGATGCCGTCGACCAGGACCGCCACGAACCGGCGCCCGATCGTTGCGAGATCGAGCAGCCCGCTGACGCCCGATCGAACGTCGAGCAATTGCTCGGTCTTGCACATGGCGCAGTACGGCGCGCCGCCGATTTCGACGAGGCAATCGCGGCAGAACGTCGATCCGCACCGGCTGCACCGGCGCACCCCCTCCGACACATCGACATGATTCCGACAGATCATCGCAACCTCGGGCTAAGGTGGATTTGGATTTTGGAAGCCGCAATCCTACCGTGAAAATCACTCCCGCGGAGGCAGCAACCGATCGCGATCGTACGGCGCCTTTTCTTTCGGCGGCAACGGCTCGCCGAAGGCCCGGTGCCACTGCTCGCGGTAATCGTCATCAGCGTAGTAGCGGAGATAGATGTCGTTGTCCTCCTCGCTCCCGCTGCCGATCGGACTGAGGTGCCACGTACCGCCGGTCATCGAAATGATTGTTTCGTGCAGCAGCGCGTCGTCGACGAGGAACCGATACAACTCCGCATCGCTGAGATGATCCGTCGACTCGACCACCATCCCGATTTCGAACATCGCCTCGATGATCTCGAACAACTTCGCACGCAGCGCTGCCGCGTCCTCCGGCGGCACGGTCGGGATGTCGATCCCGTTCGCGCGTAGAACCTCCAACGGAATCTCGCCTGCCTCCTCGCCATCAAAGAACCTGTCCATCCGCTCCAACTCCGCAATCAAGTCGACCTCATCATGCTCGATCAAAGTCACGGCACACCTCCATGCCCGAGGCTCCCTCGGTTCCTACGAGGTGTCAATTTCTTCTACCAGGAGTGGAGAAAAGCCGCGACAGACTGCGAAGCGGTAATCTCATTACGAGCGCGCGATGCTCGCGCGAGAAGGTGCTGGTCAACACAAGGGAGCTGCGATGAAACTCTTGCCCGCCGTCTTCGAGGAACGCGAAATCCGCCGTGTCTACGACGAGAAGAGTGAGAGCTGGTTCTTCTCCGTCGTTGACATCGTGCAGGTGCTGACGCAGCAGCCCGACTTTCAAGCAGCAAGAAACTACTGGAAGGTCCTCAAAAACCGCCTTCGCAAGGAGGGAAGTGAGTCGGTTACAAAATGTAACCGACTGAAGTTGCCTGCCGCTGATGGGAAGAGCTACGTCACCGACGTCGCAACCGCGGAAACCCTGCTGCGTCTGGTCCAAAGCGTTCCCAGCCCGAGGGCCGAACCCATCAAACTCTGGCTCGCCAAAGTAGGCCATGAACGGATGCAGGAAATGTCCGATCCATCGAGAGCACTGGATCGCGCGCGCGAGACGTGGCAGAAGCACGGGCGCAGCGAAAAATGGATTCAGCAGCGCATGACCGGACAGGAGACGCGGAACAAGCTCACGGATTACTGGGCCGATCACGACATCAGGAAGGGGGAGGAGTTCGCGATTCTCACCAACGTCATTCACCAGGAATGGGCCGACGTCACGGTTCAGGACCACAAAGCGATCAAAGGTCTCAAGAGTCAGAATCTGCGGGACCACATGAGCGAGGCCGAACTGATCTTCACGGCTCTGGCCGAGCTATCGACGCGCCAGATCGCGGAGACGAACGAAGCCACCGGCATGGACGAAAACAAGGCCGCTGCAACGAGCGGCGGCAGGATCGCGAAACGTGCGCGTCTGGAGCTGGAAGCAAGAACCGGTAAGAAGGTCGTGACCGGCGAAAACTACCTGCCACCGCGCAGTGTCAGAAAACTTCGGGGGTAGGTCGATGAAAGCTGACGATCGCAATACCCCCGTTGCGCTTTTCCAGAAGCGCGAAATCCGGCGGACGATGCGTGATGGTGAATGGTGGTTTGTCATCACCGACGTCATCGCTGCGCTGACCGACTCTGCCGACCCGTCCGGCTACTGGAAGAAGATGCGCAAACGGGACCCCGATATCGGCAAGGCGCTGGAAGGGGGGGACAAGTTGTCCCCCCCTTGCCCTGGAGTTTGCGACGGCAGGCGGGCCGCAGAAAATGCAGTGCTGGAACACCGAAGGCGTCTTCCGGCTGATCCAATCAGGAGGCCGGTCCTACGTTGTCACGGAGAACCATTTTCACGCGGAGACGCGGGGATCGCGGAGACAAAAAACTTTTTTCTCCGCGTGCTCCGCGGCTCCGCGTGAGAACGGTTCTCTTTATGGGCGCTATCGCGCTTCCGGGGCAAAGAGCACTGCCGTCAGATCGCGTACCAGGTTTTCGCCGCTGATCTGTTCTTCTTCGATCGAGAGTTTGCGGCGGTAGTAGCGGGCTACGTCTTCCATCAGGTCGTAGCGGGCGGACGGCGTGAGCCTGTCGGCGCGGAGGCAGAGGCGGAGGAGGAATTCGCGTTCTTCGAGGGGGATGCGGTGGCGGATCAGGCGCAGGACGCGCGGGGTGCGCAGGCTGTTGTGGCGGCGTTCGGCGGCGAGCTGGCCGGTGTAAGCGAGCGGTTGGGCTTCGCGGATGACGAGGGTGCCGGCGACGATGTCGCCGAGGCGGCGACGGGCGGGATCGAAGAGGGAGACGGCGGCGCCGACGCCGTAGAAGGCCGGCGCGAAATCGACGACGCGGACGATGTTGCGCGCCAGCGATTGATAGAGCGACACCGGCAGGCCGCGGGCGTCGACGACGCGCAGCGACAGCGCGCGCTTGCCGGGCGTGCGGCCGTGTCCGCGCGTTTCGAACCAGACGTGCCACGACCACGTCAGCAGGAATGAGAGCGTGAGAAAGACCGCGGTGGCGATGCCGGCGGTCGTCATGGCGCGCACTACGCCGCCGATCGTCGAGGCGATGGCGCTCGTGATCAGCGCATCGAGCAGCACCGCCAGGAAGCGGCTGCCGGCGCCGGCCGGCTCCAGGCCGATCGGTACGTGTTCGGGCGTGGTGATCGTCAACTCGTCCATGTCAGTCGGCGCTCACGCGGCGGAGGAAGAGGTACGTCATCAACGAGAGGAAGAGCAGCGCGGCCACGGCGATCTTCACTTCGTAGGGAAACGTGTGCGACGAGAATTGCGAGAACGATCCTTCGATGAGGCCGGCCAGGACCAGCGTGAGCGCGGTGCCGGTGATGATGCGCCAGACGGACGGAAGGACGCGCCGCATCGACGCCGCGCGCGAGAGTGGTCCGGGCATCAGCAGCGCGCGGCCGGCCACGAGTCCCGCCGCGCCGGCGAAGACGATCGACGGCAGCTCCAGCGCGCCGTGCGGGCCGACCCAGGCGAAGAAAAACATCGGCACGCCGTCGAGGATGTACATCATCGCCACCGCGCCGAGGATCACGCCGTTGTAGAAAAGCAGGAGGATGCCGCCGGCGATCGTGAGCGCGCCGAGCGAAAACGTCAGAAAGGCCACCTGGATGTTGTGCGTGTAGAGCGACGCGCCGAAGACGAGCGCTTTGTCGAGGTTGTCGATGCGCTCCTTGCCGCTTTCGATTTTCGCCACACGCTCGCGCGGACTCTCCGTGAAGAACATGCCCGGAATCAGGCGCGGTCCGTTGGCGGGATCTACGATGACAGCCAGCGCGCCGAAGAGCGTGCCGAGGATCATCGAGGCCGCGGCGACGGCGATGGCCATTCGCTGGCGGCGGAACGCGGCCGGGATCTCCTTGGTGATCAATGTTGCGAACGCGCGGTGTACGGGCACGTCGTGCGCGGCCTGATAGATGAAGCGATAGGCGCGGCCGGTGAGCTGGTTCAGATATCCGAGGACGTCGGGATTGGCGGTGTACGAACGTGCGCGGTTGAGATCGGAGCAGGTGCGGCGATAGAGCGCCACGAGCTCCTGCAGCTCGTCGCGCGTGACGTCGGTCGATTCCGCGCGGACCAGGAGGTCGTCCAACTGTTTCCATACCGGCGTGCGGTCGGCGATGAAGCGCTCGATGTTCACAGCAGTTGTCTCCGTTTCACGTCGATGTAGGCGTTGATCGATTCGATGCCGGCGTCTTCGGGCGTCGCTTCGACGACGAGCGCGCCGCGGGAGCGAAGCTCGCGCATCAGCTCGACGCGGCCGAGCCAGAGGTCGCGTGCGACGAGCGTGCGCGAGAGCTCGGCGCGATTCGACGGCAGCAGTTGCGCGGCCGCGCGCAGGTTGCGATCGGTCAGCGTGACGATGAGCGGCAGGTGTTGCGGCGCGAGCATCTCCACGGCGCGCAGGAGATCGAAGCGGTCTTCACGTTCGGGGAGTACGGTCAGGATGAGCAGGAGCGTGCGATGGTGCAGCCGCCGTCGCAATGCGCTGGCGAGCGCGAGGTAGTCAGTGTGTTCGTACGCGGCGTCGACGCCCGAGGTGTAGGCGGTGACGGCGCGAAGCTGCGCGGCGCCGCGGCCGAAGGCGACGCCATTTTCCGCGGCGGCCGAAAACGACACGACGCCGAAATTGTCCTCCATCCGATTGCAGACGTAGCTGATCAGCACGGCGGCGTTGACGGCATGATCGAGCCGCGTGATCTGCTCGACGCGCGCGGCCATGCGGTGCCCGCGGTCGACGCAGAGGAGAATTTCCTGCGAGCGGTCGAGGCGGAACTCGCGGACGATGAGCCGGCCGTGACGCGCCGAGGCGTGCCAGGCAACGTCGCGCATGTCGTCGTCGACGACGTAATCGCGCAGGCGGTCGAAGTCGCGTCCTTTGCCGATTTTCGGCGCGGCGCGCGCGCCGAGGGAGCGCAGAGCGAAATCGTTGAGCCGCTTGTGTAGCCGTTTGACGGCGCGCAGGTTTGGCAGGACGTGGACGATCGTCTCGCTGCCGGCGGGGAGGATCCGTTCCGCCAATCCGAAGATCGTCGTGGCGATCGTTGCCGGCTCGACCGATTGCGATCCGCGGGCGATGCCGCGAAGCGCGAAGTCGATCGAGAGCACTTCTCGCGGACGGCTGATCGCATTCACCGTTTGCGAACGCGGGGCGACGATCTCCGGCCAGCGCTGACGGATGACGAGTTGCAGCGGCCGGCGGGACGTCGTGCGAATGCGAATCGTGGCGGTGTCCGCTTCATCGAGCGGGAGCGCGACTTTCGGCGCGCGTTCGATCTCGACCTTGATCCGCCGCAGCATGATCGCCTCGGCGATCGCGGCGATGACGAGCAGCGCGAACGCCGCCGCGAGCACTCTCACAAGCGGCACGAACACCGGCACCAGCAGCGCCAGTACGGCCAGCAGCAACGTCAATCGGATCAGCAGGGGGCCGGGTCGCAGTTTTCGCTCCTCAGCGCGGCACTTCCACCTGTTCGTAAATGCGCGACAGGATGTCGGACAGCGCCAGCCCTTCCATCTCCGCGTCGGGGCTGAGCGTGACGCGATGCGCGAGCACCGGCTCGACCAGCGCCTTCACGTCGTCGGGCGTGATGAACGATCGATTGCCGAGGGCGGCCACGGCGCGGCTTGCTTCGAGCAGCGCCAGCGATGCGCGCGGACCGGCGCCGATCTGCACCGCATCGTCGTGCCGCGTGCGGGCCACGATCTCCTGGATGTATTTGATGATGTGCGGCTCGACGCGAACCAGCGAAGCGACTGTGATTCGCGCCTGCGCCAGCTCGGCGGCGCTGATGACCGGCTTCAGCGACTTCACGATCTGATCGTGCAGCCGCTCCCCGTTCGCATACGCGCTCAACATCTTCTCCTCATCCGCCGCCTCGGGGAAATCGATACTGATCTTGAAGAGAAAGCGGTCGCGCTGCGCCTCGGGCAGCGGATACGTGCCTTCGAACTCGACCGGATTCTGCGTGGCGAAAACGGTGAAGACCGGCGAGACGCTGTAGCGGATGCCGTCGAGCGTGACCGCGTTTTCCTGCATCGCCTCGAGCAGCGCGGCCTGCGTGCGCGGCGGCGTGCGATTGATCTCGTCGGCGAGGAGGATGTCGGTGAAAACGGGGCCGGGGCGGAAGGCGAACTCCTGCGACTTCTGGTTGAAGATGTTCGCGCCGAGGAGATCGGCCGGCATCAGGTCGGGCGTGAATTGAATGCGGCGGAAGCGGCAGCCGAGCAGCCGTGCCAGCGCGAGCGAGAGCAGCGTCTTGCCCGTTCCCGGTGCGCCTTCGAGCAGCATGTGGCCGCCGGCGACGAGCGACGCGATGGTGAGCATTTTCACCCGCTCCTGGCCGATGATGACGCGGTCGAGCTCCTGCCGCAGCGCGGTGAATCGCGACGCGACGTCAGCGATGGTTTGCATGTTGGCCTCCTCTGGCCGTGCGTTCCAGCGTGCGGAACGCGTCGTTGATTGCATTGAGTTGGCGGTCGAATGCGTGCTTTTCGTCCGCGCCGGGCACCAGACCGTGCGTGAGATCGGCGACGCGTTTGTGCCGCGCGTCGCCACGCAGACCGCTTTGCGCGGCGACGGTGCGTTCCAGCGCGGCGCGATAGAGCGCGATGGCGTCGCTGTTCGACATCGAACGGCCGTACAGCGCGCCGAGGGAGGCGACGAGGTCGATGGCGTCGGATCGCGTGTCGCGCTCCTCGGCGTCAGGAAGTCCGACGCGCCGCGCGTTGCGCCAGAAGGTGAAGAGCGCGGCGATGCCGAGGAGGATCAGCAGCGGTCCGAGGCGCCATTCGGTCATGAGCGCGAGCGCGCCGTCGTCCGAGGCGATGCCGTGCGCGTATTCGTCGAAGTAGACGGGGCGCCGTTCGTAGCGCCGGCGGCTCGCCGGCTGTACCGCCGCCGGCTCGGCGGCAAGTGCGGAAAGCAGCGCCAGGTGATGATCGGCCGCGAGGCTCTTGTTCTCGAACATCTCCGGAACGCTGATTACGATGACGTCACCGGCGCCGATGGTCTGCTGTGCGACGACCGCCTCGCCGTTCGCGGCGAAGATCGTGTGCATTCCGCGCGGAAGCGAGTGAGGTGCGAAGCCGAGGGACTCCGGCAGCGAAAGCGTGTCGACGCCGGGCCAGATCGGGAAGACTTTCGCCGCGGTTTTGCCGGCGTCGCTGCGAGTGGGGATCGAAACGCCGCTGCCGGCGATGGCAAGCCGTCCGCCACCGCGGACGAATTCCTCCTCGGCAGGCGTGATCAGCGGCGGTGGAGTCTTCAGCGGCGTCTTTTTGTCCGAGGGATCGTCGTCTTCTGCCGAGACGTCATCATCCGTATCGATGCGGAAGACCACGGCGTTCTTCGGGACCGCCGCGCCGCGAAACGGAGTCGTCAACATCTTGACCATTCCGTGCCGGCCGAGGTAGCCGTAGGCGAGCGACGCGCCCTCGGGCGAGGTGTTCAGGGCCGACCCGGGCGCGAACGCCTGGCTGGCGACGCGGCTGCTGTTGATCCAGATCGCGCCGGCGATGAAGAACGCGGCGACGGCGAGGAGCAGCGGAAGGGCGCGCCTCACGCGGCCTCCCTGTTCGTCCTGCGGACGGCAGTGAGCACCTGGCGCGCGGCGGCGGTGCATTCATCGAGCGCGTCGCTGCTGCTGTCGTCGGAGCCGTACCACTCGTTTTCAAAACGCCGCGTGAGCTCGATGAAGCGCGCGCGCCACGCATGCTCCGGACCGAGGGCGGCGACGTACTCCCAATTCGTCCGCCCTTTGCGATAGTGCAGGATATTCGCGCCGTAGAGCGTGACCAGCACGGCGTGATACCAGGCGCGTATGGCCTCGCGCAGGCGGCCGGCCGCGGCCAGTTGCGCGGCGTATCGCTCCCACTCGTTGGCGCCGCGTGAGAGCGGATCGTCGTCGCGCGCCGACGTCAGCGGCGCGCTCTCTTCGACGACGTCGCGCGCCCGTTTGCGGCTGCGTCGGATGACTTCGAACGCGAGGATGGCCAGGATGAGCACGATCAGGCCCACCAGGGAGCCGACAGTCCATCGCATTGCCGACGACGCGGGCTTCCTATTCGGTTTGTCCTTCGGCCAGAAGCGCGACAGCCAGTCGAAGAACTTCGTGATCTTGTCGACGATCCAGGTTGCGGCGTCGCGGATGGCGTTCACAACGCGGCGCAGCCACGGTACTCTCGGCTGCACGCCGCGAATGTCGCCGCCGCGCCGCAGTTCGGGGACGGTCTGATCGCGCTGCAGCTTGAGAAGCAGCCGCTGATCGACCGCGACAGATGCGGATGGCGCGGTGCTGCGCAGCGCGGCGATGGTCGCGTCGATCCGAGTTTCTACGCCGAGGTCGCGCGGCTTGGCGTTGCTGATTTCGGCGATGAGCGTCGTGTCGGTATGGAATCGCCCATTCGGCGACACGACGTCGTCGCCGGCCAGCGTCGTTCCCTCGGCGCGCGCGGTGACGACGTCGCCGGCGGCGATGAGATTGTGAATCCGCGTCAGCGCGGCAATGTATTGATCGAGCGTTAGCGTCGCGGCGTGAAGCGGGAAGGCCACGATGATGATCAGCAACGCGCGCTTCATGACCGCTGCAACTCCTCGAACCAGACGCGGAGATCGTCGCCCGTTTCGGCAGATCCTGATTTGCGCACGAGCAGCACATTCGCGGCAATCCAGAACGGCTGGATGACGAGCAGCGCGCCGGCGATGATGGTCAGGACGTAGCGGCGGTTGTGAAGGCTGAGCAGTACGTGCCAGCGCGCGGCATCCCATCCGCCGACCGTCGACGCGAGCGAAACGATGGCGCTGACCAGCGCGGCCACGTTGAACAGCGCCACGACCAATGCGCAGAGAAAGACCAGCGACAGCGACGCGATGATGCGGCTGCTGCCGCTGTAGCGCGCCAGGCGCCGCAGCGGTCCGCGAATGCCCGGCTCGGTGTTCAACTCCATCGTGCCGATGGCCAAGCCGGAGAGCACCGCGCCGAAGGCGATGCCGAGACCAGTGACGAAGAGGAGGTAGGTGACGGCTTCGGCGATCGAGGCGACGAACACGTAACTCGCGAACGCGACCAACGGAACGCGCAGCGCTTCGCGGCCCGGAGTGGCGCCCGATTCCGACGCCAGCCGGCAGGCGCGGGCGTAGATGGCGCGGCCGCAAAGCGACACGAAAAACGCCGCGCAGGTGATGTCAGCAGTGGTGCGAAGAAGATCGCCATACTGGGATGCGTTGCTTCCCAACTCGATCAGGCGATCGGCGAAGACGATCTGCATGAATCGATACGGAATCGACGTCGCCAGCAGCAGCGCGGCCCACGGAGTCACGGTCGCGCGCACGACGGCGGCCGATTCATCGAGCACGCTCGTCGTCGACAGCGGCGCGCGGATCAACGGAGTCCCGCGAGCAGCACGCCGGTCCAAACCATGAAGCGCGTGCTGCAGAAGAGAATGATGAGCGCGGCGGCGATCACGGCGATCCATCCTCCCACGCGCGACTTCGCCGCCGGCACGCTGCGCCGCGACGCCAGGCACGCCGCGCAATACCAGATCCCGTCCCACTGCGTCGCGCACTCCTGGCAGAGCATCTTCGCGCACTGCATGCAGACGGCAAACGCCGGCTGCTGCTGGTGAACCGCGCACCGCCGCGCCGCCGCCGGGTTGATTGCGTCATTCATTCGGGAGCGGCAGAGTTTAGCAGGATCGTTCGCGCCGCAGCGCAGCTCACGCGGGTCGTTCAACCGTTCAGACGAGTGGTTGACGTCATTTTATCTGTCATTCAGAATGTCAATGTCCACGTCAATGTTCACGTCAATGTTGGAGACACAGAGAGAGGTGAATCATCATGGCCTCAGCGCTTGCAGAACGACTTGAAAAAATCAAAGAACTAGGCGGCATCACCGGGCGTGACGTTGCACAGCTACTCGATACGACTCCTGAAACAGTTTCGCGCTGGAGTAGCGGGAAGATTGATCCGCAACGCGATCGGTTGCATCGTCTTTTGGAGCTCGAGTTCTTTCTGGGCGAGCTTGCAGAGTTCTATTCACCAGAAGAAGCGAAGCTCTGGCTTTTTAGTCCTCACAAGTTGTTGGGAGGCGAGACCGCCGCTTCGCGCATCCAGGCCGGAAAGACGCAAGATGTCTTCGCACTGCTCGACCAATTGCGCTCGGGTGCGTACGTGTAACCATGATTTACCGGCCGGAGATGTTGGACATTCTGCAATCAGCAGCGGTGTCCGCATGGGACGGAACTGTGTACCGTCATATGTTCGGGTCGCATTCTCCCGCGCGCGTCAACACCGAAGGAGCAAGATGGAATGCGCCGGGTCTCGCGGCTATCTACACGAGTTGCGAGCGTGAAACGGCCCTCGCCGAGGCGGATTACTACATCAGCCTGCAGCCGTTGCGGCCGAGAGCGAAACGAACGTTGTTCACGCTTCGCGTTTCCTTGAAGAACGTAGTTGATCTCACCGCAACCGATCTGCTTCCTCGGCTTGGCATCACCGACGACGTGCTCTCCAGCATTGATCACGCACCTTGCAGAACGATCGGCGGAGCCGTGAATTGGCTCGGACACGACGGTCTTCTTGTACCGTCAGCGCGACGACTCGGCGGTACGAACCTCGTCATCTTTCAACAGGATCTCGTCACCAGCGCTTTCGAGATCACGGACGAAGAGGTGATCGCAGAGGATGACCGAGGCTAGATTTGGCATGACGACGACTTCTGCTTGCCGGCAACGCCGTCAAGCTCGCACAAGAGAATTCGGCTGACCGTGGTCCGTTCCTGCTCGGACCTGAACTCCGCGAACCTCGGCACGTTGACACGCGCATCGCGCCGCCCTATCCTCTCGCGCACATGAATCACAACGCCCCGCGCTACGCGTATTACTACGGCTACTTCACGTAAGCGTGGGCACATTGCGCCCCGCGAGAAGGGGCGCCGACCGTCAGTCGATCCGAACCTCTTCCCGCGCGGGAAGAGGTTTTTTGTTATGGATCGAAACGACGCAGAGAACGAGCTGTCCCGCTTGCGCGATGCCATCGACCGCGTCGATGAAGTCATCGTGCGATTGCTCAACCAGCGCGCAAAGTACGCGATCGAGATCGGCGAGGTGAAGCCGATCCTCGGCATGCCGATCTACGCGCCCGAACGCGAAAAACAGGTGTTGCTGCACGTCGAGCAGACCTCGGGCGGTCCACTGGACGGTGCCACGATCCGCAGGTTGTTCGAACGAATCATCGATGAGTCGAGGCGCGTGGAGCGGGAGTCGGGGGTCGGGGGCCGGAGCGGATGACGTAAGCGTATTTCTCCAATCTCCGACCCCCCACTCCCGACCCCCGACACCCTCAAAAGGAGAAATTCATGGTCATCGTGATGCAGAAGAACGCCTCGGACACAGACATCGAGCACGTGGTCGCCGTTCTGAGCGAGCGCGGATTCGACGTCCATCGCTCCACGGGATCGGATCAGACAGTGCTCGGCGTCGTCGGCGACGTGGCCAGCGTCGATCCGCGCGAGTTCGAAGTGCTGAACGGAGTGCAGGAGGCGGTGCGCGTCAGCGAGCCGTACAAACTTTCCAGCCGCTCGTTCAAGCGATCAAAGACCATCGTGAAAGCGCGCGGGATCGAGATCGGTGGCAGCGACGTCGTGGTCATGGCCGGTCCGTGCACGATCGAAAACGAGCGGCAGCTTTTCGAGACGGCGCGGCGCGTAGCTCGTGCCGGCGCGCGGATTCTGCGCGGTGGCGCGTACAAACCGCGCACGTCGCCGTACGCGTTTCAGGGGATGGGCATCGAGGGATTGAAACTGCTGCGCGCCGCGGGTGACGAAAACGACATGGCCACGATTTCCGAGGTGATGGAGATCGGGCAGATCGAACCGATGCTCGAGTATGTGGACATCCTGCAGGTCGGCGCGCGCAACATGCAGAACTACAACCTGCTGTCGGCGCTCGGCCAGATCCGCAAACCGATCCTGCTCAAGCGCGGGATGTCGGCCACGATTCAGGAGTGGCTGCTGGCCTCGGAGTACATCCTCTCCGGCGGCAATTACGACGTGATCCTCTGCGAGCGCGGCATCCGCACGTTCGAAACGTACACGCGCAACACGCTCGACATCTCCGCCATCCCGGTGATCAACAAACTCTCGCACCTGCCGATCATCGCCGACCCGTCGCACGCGGTGGGACGGCGCGACAAGGTCATGCCGCTGGCGCGCGCCATCGTCGCCGCCGGCGCGGACGGCGTGCTGATCGAAGTACATCACGAGCCGGAGAAGGCGGTCTGCGACGGTCCGCAGTCGTTGTATCCCGATCAATTTGCGCGATTGATGGATGAGCTGCGGATCATCGTGCCGGCAGTGGGGCGGACGTTGTGAGCGCGTAAGCGATGTTATTTGTCAGCGCCGGCGTTGTGGCGCCGCCAATCCAGTGTTCACGTGCCGCCGAGGCGGCGGCGCTACGATTACCGCCAACCCCGCACGGTTGCTGCGAATAACAAATCCCCGTGAACGCAGCCGGCGTACTTCGGGCGTCGCGTCACAGGGTGTGTGACGTCGCGTCACAGGTGTGTGACGTCGCGTCACAAGGTGTGTGACGTCGCGTCACACGGTGCGGGACGTCGCGTCACACGGTGCGGGACGTCGCGTCACAGGGTGTGTGACGTCGCGTCACAAGGTGTGTGACGTCGCGTCACAGGGTGTGTGACGTCGCGTCACAGGGTGTGTGACGTCGCGTCACAAGGTGTGTGACGTCGCGTCACACGGTGCGGGAGTCGCGTCACAGGGTGTGTGACGTCGCGTCACACGGTGCGGGCGTCATGTCCCACGGTGTGTGACGTCGCGCCCCACGGTGCGGGCGTCATGTCCCACGGTGTGTGACGTCGCGCCCCACGGTGCGGGCGTCATGTCCCACGGTGTGTGACGTCGTGCCCCGCGGTGCGGGCGTCGTGCCCCGCGGTGCGGGACACGCATCCAGCACGGCAGCCCGAGCGTCCCATACCGGGTAACCGCGCGTCCGCGCGAGGCACCCTGCGCTGAGGGCAGGCAGCCGGGATATCGCGGCTGACAGCGAGACTGCGCGAGCCCTCAGCGGCGGGGACGCCACCGAGCCGGAATCGCTCCACCGCGTCGGCGAAGCCGGCGTAAGAACCGTAGCCCCCGGTTTTAACAGGGGGTCAACGGGGTGCACCGATTTGTGAGCCCGCTTGAGCGGGCGAAAGAAAGCTTTCTCTCGCCCGCCAAGGCGGGCTCACACGACGGACGAATCCATGACCCCCACGTGAACGTGGGGGCTACGGTTCTTACGCCGGCTACGCCGGCGAAAATGCATGGCAGGGCAAGCCTCCCATTTACGGGAGACATTGCCGCCGAGCCGGCGGCGCTACGAGCGCTACGCGGCTGCGCGGCTACAATCGCGCGCCATGAAACGCGCCGTCATCCTTATCCTTCTCGCTGTTTCCGCATCCGCCGCGCCGCCGCCGATCGATGCGAAGACGAAACAACTGGCCTTCGATATTTACAAGCAACTGATCGAGATCAACACCACGAACTCGATCGGCAACAATACGACCGCCGCGGAGGCGATGGCGGCGCGGTTGAAGGCTGCGGGATTTCCGGCGGGCGACGTTCAGGTGCTCGTTCCTTCGAATCCGAAGAAGGGGAACCTCGTGGCGCGGCTGCATGGGACGGGGAAGGAGAAGCCGCTGCTGCTGCTCGCGCATCTCGACGTCGTCGAGGCGAAGCGCGAGGACTGGTCGATGGATCCGTTCGTCCTCACCGAGCAGGATGGCTACTACTACGGCCGCGGCACGAGCGACGACAAAGCAATGGCCGCGATCTGGATCGCGACGCTGATTCGGTTGAAGCAGGAGCACTTCGTTCCCGATCGCGATCTCATCGTAGCGCTCACCTCGGACGAGGAGACCGGTGGCGAATTCAACGGCGTGGCGTGGTTGATCAAGGAGCATCGGCCACTGATCGACGCCGCATTCGCGCTGAATGAAGGCGGGTCCGGGCGGCTGAAGGACGGGCGGCGTTTGTACAACGGCGTCGGCGCGAGCGAGAAGGTTTACGTAACGTTCGGTCTCACGACGCACAACAAGGGCGGTCACAGCTCCGCGCCGCGCAAGGACAACGCGATCTATCAACTTGCGAACGGGCTGGTGCGGCTCGAGAAGTACCAGTTTCCGGTCGTGCTCAACGAAGTGACGCGCACGTACTTCGAATGCATGTCGAAGATCGAAGAAGGGCAGACGGCCGCGGACATGAAAGCGGTGGCGATGGGCGATGCGGCCGCGGCGGCGCGGCTTTCGGAGACGCCGGCGTACAACAACCAGTTGCGCACCACGTGCGTGGCCACGCGGCTGGAGGGCGGACACGCCGACAACGCGCTGCCGCAGATGGCCAAGGCGACCGTCAACTGCCGCGTGCTGCCGGGTGAATCGGCCGATGCCGTACGCGACATGATCGCGAACGTACTCGACGATCCCGGCATCGAGATTTCGTGGATCGACAAGCCGAAACCGAGCGCGCCGTCGCCGTTGACGCCGTCGGTGATGACGCCGATCGCCGACGTCACGAACGAGTTCTGGCCTGGCACGCCGGTGATGCCGCTGATGGCGGCCGGCGCCAGCGACGGGCTCTATCTGCGCAACGCCGGCATTCCGACGTACGGCGTTTCCGGCCTGTTCGGCGAGTTGACCGACAGCCGCGCGCATGGGCGGGACGAGCGCGTGCGCATCGACTCGTTCTACGAGAGCGTGCAGTTCCTCTACGTCCTCGTGAAGCGGTTGGCGTCGTGAATCGTCGCCTCGCATTCGCGGCGTGCCTGCTACTCGCCGCGTGCGGCGGCAATACGCCCGCGCCGGCTCCTGAGCCGCGTGCAGCGGCGCCCGCGCCTGCGCCGGCATCGACAGAGGAGCATGCCACCGGCACGGTCCAGGTCAACGTGAGCACGCTCAACATCCGCGCGGATGCATCGACCGCGGCCGAAATCGTCGGACACACGCGACGCGGCGAACGGTTGACGGTGATCGGCGACTCCGGCTCGTGGCTGCACGTGAAACTCAACGACGGCTCGACGGGATGGGTGGCCTCGCAACTCGTCGTACGTGAAGGCGCCGCAGCGCGTCCGCGGCGCAGCGGTTGTCCGCCCGACGGCAATTACTCATTTATCACCGCACCCAAGCCGTCCTTCTTTGAGCTGGGGCCGCATGGGATGGTCGTGATCGAAGCGAGCGTCGATGCGAAAGGCGTCGTCACGTCGACGCGCGTCGTCTCGAACGGTACGAAAGACGACTCGATGGCCGCGATCGCCGAGCGCGAAATCCGCAACGCCCGCTTCGCACCGCCGATCCGCAACTGTGCGCCGAAGGCGTTCGTCTTCACTTACAAGCGCGCGTTCTGAGAGGCAGTGGATCAGTAGATCAGTGGATCAGTAGATCAGAGGATTTGTGCGTAATGGCTGATCCACTGACCACCACTGACCACAGCCCCCCTGATCCACTGATCACTGATCTACTGATCCACTGACCCCACAAAAAAGCCGCGGCCGGAAATCCGGCCGCGGCTTGCGTAGAAGGCTGCGAGTAACTGCTAGTGGACGGCGCGGCCGCGTCCGTCTCCGACGCTGACGGTCACGGTTCCCTGGCTTGTATTGCCGCTGGAGTCCCTCGTCGTTACGGTAATCGTGTAGGTGCGAACGACATTGCCCGCCCTTTCGGAGCGCAACTGAAGGGTCAGCGGTCCGGTGATCTGCCAGTCGGGCGAAGTGTCGCCGTCGCCCGTGCCATTGAGCGGCTGATTCGATGACACCGACTCGATGTAGGAGACCGGCGCCGGGTCGACCAGGTCCGTAGCGATGACGCGCACGGTCACGTCGACCATCTGGTGATTTGGCGGCCAGAGGGTGTTCGGCGTTGCCGTGATCGAGACGATCGTCGGCGGCGTCGTGTCGCGAACCCGGATCGTGAAGGAGCCGAATCCGACGTTGTGGTGCGAATCCATCGCGCTGCACTGCACCGTCGTCACGCCGATCGGGAAGGTCGATCCGGAGGGCGGTGTGCAGGTCACAGGCACGATGCCGTCGTGGTCGTCGTTGGCGGTGGCCACGTACGTCACGACCGCGCCGTTCGGACCGGTCGCTTCGGCGGTGATGTTGGCGGGCAGCGAGAGCACCGGCGGCGTCGTGTCTTCGCTGACGACGACGAAGAATGTTGCCGAGGCGGGGTTGAAACTGGCGTCCTGAGCGGCGCACTGCACCGTCGTCGTGCCGATCGGGAACGTGGAGCCCGACGGCGGATCGCACGTCACGGTTGCAGGTCCGGAGATGGCATCGACGGCGCTCACCACGTAGTTCACTACCGCGCCGCTCGGGCCGGTGGCATTGATGAGAAGCGTGCCCGGGACTGTGATGACCGGGGCCACGGTGTCGATGACGATGATGTTGAAGGTCTCGTTGGTCGTGCCGCCCGGCGAGGTGGCAGAGCACGAAACGAGGTTCGTTCCGACGCCGAAGATCGAGCCGGACGCCGGCGAGCAGCTGACGGTCGCTCCCGCCGAAGCGGTGACGGAGTAGGTCACGGTTGCGCCGGCAGGACCGGTGGCCTCGACGAAGAAGTCGTCCGGCACGATCAGCACGGGCGGCTGGCCGGGATCGGAGACCGTCACGACAAACGACGCGAAACTCACGTTCTCGCGAAGATCGGTGGCCGAGCAGTGGACCGTGATCGCGCCGTTCGGGAACAGCGAGCCGGAAGCGGGGGAACAACTCACGGGGACCGTACCGTCGACCGCGTCCACGGCCGAGACGGAGTAGGTCACCAGCGACGTGCTGCTGGAGAAGTTCGCCGGAACGGTGATGACCGGCGGCTGGCTGTCGGCGACGAAGACTTCGAAGCTGCCGAAGGCGCTGCCGAAGCTGTCGGTGGCGGTGCAGTTCACGGTGGTCGCGCCGAGGGGGAAGAAGTCGCCCGAATTGTGATTGCAGGTAATCGTCGGCGCCGGCGGCGGATCGACGAAGCTGAAGCCGCTCACGTTGAACGTCACGTGTCCGCCTGTCCGCGAGTCGGCCTCACCGATCACGTTTTCCGGAACGGAGATCAGCGGCGGCTGGGCGATCGTCCGCGCGACGACGGTGTAAAAGACGGGACCGATCGAACGGTCGCCGGTGTCGTCTTTCGCGATGATCGTCACCGAGTAGCGCCCCTCGACGAAGAGCGTCGAATCGGGGATGGAGATGAAGATCGTGTCATTCAGCGTATTGGGTTCACGGAACCCGCCGCTGATGTCCTCGGTGAACGTCCCGGCAGGACCGTCGATGACGACGTGCGTGCTCAGGAAGATGTTCTCGGAATCCGGAGCGCCGTAGAAGTCTCCGAAGAGATTCGTTCCGGTCAGAGTGGTGTTCTGCTCGAAGTCGAACGAAAAAAACGAATTGGGACTGATGGAATTGATGTCGGCGAACGCCGCCGCCGGCATGAGAACGAATAGACACAGCAACCCAAAGGCTGCACGTTTCATGATGGACCTCCCATTTATCGGACGGGAAATTATGCGCTCCATCAGGCAGTCCTGTACAGACCTTCGTGCAGGTTTTGTTATTCGTAACGAAGCGCTTCGATCGGATGGAGCGAGGCCGCTTTCCAGGCCGGATACGAACCGAATCCGATGCCGATCGCGGAGCAGACCAGCAGGCCGGTGATGGCCCAGAACCATGGGAAAACCATGTTCATGCTGAAGGCCAGCGCGATGCCGTTGCCGCCGAGGACACCGGTGAGGATTCCGGCCAGCCCGCCCAGTTCCGAGAGGAGCACGGCCTCGATCAGGAACTGTTTGATGATGTCGTTTTTGCGCGCGCCGATCGCTTTGCGCACGCCGATCTCGCGCGTTCGCTCGGTGACGCTGACCAGCATGATGTTCATGATGCCGATGCCGGCGGCCAGCAGCGCGATCACGCTGACCACGAACGCGCCGGCGCGCACGGTGTCGGCGACCTGCGCGAATGCCGTGACCAGCGTGTCGTTCGAGTAGATCGCGAAATCGTTTTCCTGTCCCAGCTTCAGTCCGCGCGCGGCGCGCATGGCGCCGATGGCTTTGTCAAACGTCTCGTTGTAGGTGGCCTGCGAGGTCGACTGGATGGCCAGGTTGATCGTGCGGTTTTCGTGGCCGAAATCGGAGAAGAACTTCGTGATCGGTACGAGCACCAGATCGTCCTGCGAGTTTCCGAATGAGGAGCCTTTTTCATCGAGCACGCCGATGATCGTGTACGGCTTCGAATTCACCTTGATCGTTTTGCCGAGCGCCGTTTCGCTGGGGAAGAGCTTCTTCTGGATCGACGAGCCGACCACCGTCACCGGACGCCCGAGCTCGACGTCGTCCGGCGAGAGATTGCGGCCGTACGCGATCGAGTAGCTGTTCGCGGCCAGGAAGTATTCATTCGTCCCGACCAGCGTCCGTCCCTGCAGCGTGACGTTGCCGAAGCTCACCGGCTTGCCGCCGTCGAAGACTTTCAGGGCGATGGCCTGCGCCTGCCCTTCCATCAGCCGCTTGAACTCATTGGCCTGATCGAGCGAGATGTTCCGGCGGTTTGCAAACTTCTCCTGCGGATCGCTGGTGCTGATGACCGGGTACTTGGCGAACTGAAAGATGTTGCTGCCGAGAAAGCTGAGGCCCGACTCGATGGAGCCCTGGATGGCGCTCAGCGCCGTCATCACGCCGATCACCGAAAAAACGCCGATGGCCACGCCGAGCATCGTCAGCGCGGAGCGCAGCCTGTTCGTGCGCAACGAACCGAGAGCCATGCGGAAGATTTCGGAGAGGAACATTGATCTGTGTCTATTTGCGTAATCTGCGGATCACTCGTACCTCAACGCTTCGATCGGATCCAACCGCGACGCCGACAACGCCGGCGCGAAGCCGGAGAAGATGCCGGTCAGTGTCGAGACGATCATTCCCGTGATCACCAGGCCGGCCGAGAACTGCATCGGGAACGACGGGAACGCCGCGGCCACGCCGGTGGTCATCAGGAATGACAGCGCCAGTCCGGCTCCGCCGCCGATGAGGCAGATCGACACCGCCTCCACCAGGAACTGCAGCAGGATCGTGCGTCGCCGCGCGCCGACCGCTTTGCGCGTGCCGATCTCGCGCGTGCGCTCCTTCACGCTGACGTAAGTGATGTTCATGATGCCGATGGCGCCGACGAAGAGCGCTAGTCCCGTCACGAACAATCCGGCGATGGCGATGCCGGCCTTCACCGGCTCGATCGTGCTGCGCAGGCCTTCCTGCGCGTTGATCTCGAAATCGTCTTTTTGCTCCGGACGCAACCCGCGCACGCGGCGCATGTCGCCGGTCAGCTCGTCGCGCGCGGCGGCGAGGCGGTTCTTGTCCTTCACCTTCACACGGATCGACGCATTGAGGCGTCCGCTGAACGTCTTCATGAACGCCGACATCGGCACCACGACCTGGGTGTCGAAGCTGAACAGGCCGAGGAACGTGCCCATCTTGCTGTAGACGCCGATGACGCGGAACGGATTGCCGCCGATCATCACCGTCTTGTCGAGCGCCGACTCCTTCGGGAAGAGCGCGTCGGCCACGTCGTAGCCGAGGATGCAGACGTTGCGCGCGCCGCGCGATTCGATCGGCGTCAGAAACCGCCCTTCTTTGAATTGCGCCGTCGACGTGATCGGAAAGTCGTCCGTCGTCCCTTGCGTGAACACGCTGTTGACCTGGTTGTCGCCGTACTTGACGCTCTGATTCGTATTCAGCGTCGGCACGGCGATGACGAGCTGCGAATTCGGCGTGCCGGCGATCAGGCGATTCAGCGCGTCGGCGTACTGCGGCTCGATGCGGCGGCGATTGCGGTAGTTCCACCAGTCATCGACGTGGTGCCACGGCCATTTCTCGACGTAGAGGATGTCGTCGCCGATCACGGAGAGGCTTCGCTCGAATCCGACCTCGATGCCGCTGATCGCCGATCCCATCAGCGTGACCGCGATGATGCCGATGATCACGCCGAGCGCAGTCAGGATCGAGCGCATCTTGTGCGCGCGGATTTGCGTGAAGGCGATCCGGAAACTTTCGGTGAGCTCGATGGCGAGGTCTCGCATGGCGTTTTTCACCACAGAGGCACAGAGGTGTTCTCTGTGTACTCTGTGTCTCTGTGGTTCCTAAGTCTTTGCCTTCTCGATCGCGACCTTTGCTCCGTCCTTCAACTTTCTGCTGATGACGGTGTAACTTCCCGAGACGACTTCGTCGCCCGGTTTGATGCCGTTCTTGATCTCGATGTACGTCGTGTCGGCGATGCCGGTCTCCACGCGCTGCATGCGCACCACGTCGCCGTTCTTGATGAAGACCACGCGCTGCAGTTTGTCGCGTTGCTCGCGCTCTTTCTGTTTCTCGAGCGTCTGATTCGTGACCTCGGCTTTGTTGTCGTCGTCCTTGCTCACGCTCTGCGCGGTCTGCTTCTCGCGCTCCTCGGGCGATAGTTTGCTGTCCGTGCTGCGCACCGTGACGCTCTGGATCGGCACCGCGATCGCGTTCTGCACCGTGGCCGTCTCGATGTCCGCGGTCGTGCTCATGCCCGGCCGCAGCTTGATGTTTTTGTCTACGACGCTGATCTTCACCTCGAAATTCGTGACCTGCTCCTGCGATCCGGCGTTGTTCGTCGTAGCCGTGCTGGCGATCTCGCGCACCACTCCGGGGATCTTGCGGTCGGGATAGGCATCGACGCTGATGCGCGCCACGTCGCCGATCTTCACGTTGACGATGTCGTTCTCGTTGACGTTGACGCGCGCCTCCATGTTGCTCAGATCGGCGATGCGCATGACTTCCGTGCCGGCGAACTGGCTCGTGCCGACCACGCGCTCGCCGAGGCGGCTGGTGAGGGAGCTGATGGAGCCATCGGTCGGCGCGACGATCGTGGTCTTCGACAGCGCCTGGTTGATCTGCCGCAACGCTCCCTCGGCGCGCTGCACGTCGAACTGCGACGCGTTGAGCGCCGACTGCGCGATTTCATAGTTGGTCTGCGCCGACTTCCGGTCAGACTCGGGGATGAGCTTCGATTCGAAGAGTTTGTTCGCGCGCTGGTAATCGGCCTGCGCTTTCGCCAGCTGCGACTTATGCTGCGCAATCGCCGCCTGCGCGCCGCTCAACGCGGCCTGCTGCTCTTCGACCTGCGCGCGATACGTGTCCGGCTTGATGCGCAGCAACAGATCGCCCTTGTGCACGACCTGCCCTTCCTTCACCGGCAGTTCGATGATCTCGCCCGACACCTCGGGGGAAATCTTGACTTCGACTTCCGGCTGGATTTTGCCGGTGGCCGTGACGAGCTGCGTGATCGTCTTCCGGAATGCTTTGTCGGTCGTAACGAAGATCGGCTTCTCCCGTTTTTTCGCCATGCCGAAAGCGACGGCAGCGATGGCGATGACCAGGACGATGCCGATGATCCAGTACAACTTTTTGCGCGATTTCTTCGGCTTCGAGATTGACGACAAAGGGCCAGCAGTCATGAGGCGTTTCACTCCAGACGGGCGTCGAATAGAGCCCGGGCGTTGGGAATGTAGATGTCAACGGATTTGGACCACGAAAGTTGCAGCAGGGACCGCTTTCCGGCAACAGCGGAACGGGAGGGTTCTATTCTGAATTGGACCGCCGCGTTAGCGGTTAAGGAGCGCTGGCGTCCTCGCCGGCTGGCCCGGCTGCCTCTCGCTGCCGGCCCGGCAAACCCTCGAATTTCGCTGCTAACCGCGCGCCTGCGCAAGCCTCCCATTCGGCAGCGAGGACGCAGCCGGGCCAGCCGGCGAGACGCCAGCGTTCCAGCCGTTTGCCGCTCCGCGGCGGTGGCGTCGCCTACCGAGCCGGGCGCCGTCGCGCGAATGTCCCGCCGACCGCCAACAGGTGGCCTCCCGCCTCGGCGTAGACGCGTCCCTGATTGTCGATGGCGAGCGGGGTGTATGCGGAACCTTCCGGTGCGCCGAGGGAAATGCGATCGAGGAATACGCCACCCTGGCGGATCGCGTAAAGGATTCCATCCTCGGAGTTCGCGTAAACGGTTCCGTGCATGTCGACCGCTGGCGCGTTCACGCAAAACTCGAAGCCGTACTCCTCCACGTCGCAATCATCCGCGGCGTGGCAGACGATGCGGGATGGATTGGCGTATTGCCATTCGACGTGGAACTGTGGATCGAGCTGCGTGATGAAGTCTCCCGGAGCGGGCTGGAAGTCGAACTCGTAATGGTTCTCCTTCGTCACGATCGAATACGTTCCATCGTGCTGCCAGATGGCCGGCGTCGTATCCCAGCCGAACGGGTAATCGCCGAGGTAGGAGCCGTCCGCGGCGAAATGCATCAGGTGACCTTGCGCGAGGTTGTAGGCCGAATGCGCGCCGTAAATGATTGAGCCGTCCGGCGCCACGACCGGAGACGCGGTCGAGAGGTCGTTCACCCGGCCGGAGCCGGCTTCATTCGTGTTCGGATCGACGCCGGTGGTGGTGCCGGCGGGACAGCCGCCGGGCGTGCCGTTCGGCGGGTAGAAGACATTGCAACCGTCGTTGAATCGCAGCCGCAGCGAGCGGTCCCATTTCGGCGTCAGGTCACGATTCACCGCGACGAGGTAGCTGTAGTAATCGTTCGCATGCGCACGGCTCATGACGTAGATCGTGCCGTCGGACGCAATCGCCGGCGCGACGTTCAGCCCCGGCCGCTGCGATCCGCATGGAGTCGCGGGCGGAACCGCCGTAGGCGTCGGCGGAAGCGGCGACGTTCCTCGGGCGAACTGCGTTCTGCACGCGTCGTCAGCCTTAGGCGCGTCGGGGATGAGCGTGGAGAATGGAACAATGGCGGAGTTCCCGTCGCGCGCAATCCGGATCAACCATGCGCCGGCAATGTCGTCGAGCCACGGGTTCCCACCGTTCTGCATCCGGAAGGCCGTGTAGTAGATGTTGCCCGACGCGTCGGCTGCCGGCGGACCGGAAACGAACGTGTTGCCGTCGAGGATGCCGAAGGGATTGATGCGGCGGACGATGCTGCCGCTGTTGCGGTCGATCTGCAAAAGCGATCCGCCGAATGCGGGCGCGTAGATGAAGCCATTCGCGATCACCGGCTGCACCACCGTTTCCCAAAGGCCGGATCGAGGCGGAACCTGCTGATAGTCGAGCATGGCTGTCCACTTCTCGACGAGTTGCCCGTTCTCCCAATGCAGCCGATGAACGCTCCAGTCCCAGGCGATCGGTCCGGAGAGCGACGGGTTGAGAAACGTAAATGTCGTTGATTTGTACGACATGAACACGTCGTCGCCGTCGAGCAGCGGCGAGGCGTAGTGGACGTTGAGACTTTCGCCGCCGGCCGCCTGCCGTTCGTAATCGACGTAGGGGTCGTGAACGACGTCCGCCAGGACGCGAGCCATCGACTGGCCAGACATCGTCGTGTTGCTGGTGTGACGCGGATTGCCGCCGAACTGCGACCACTGCGCCGATGCGGTCGATGCAATCACCGCTGCGCCAAACGCAACAAGAAATCGTTTCATCGAACCGCCCGCCGCCGCACGCGCGAGCCGCCGACCGCGTAGAGGTGCGCGCCCGTTTGCGCGTAGACGCGTCCCTGCGCGTCGATGGCCACCGGCGTGTAGGCCGCGCCACGCGGTCCGGCCATCGTGATCTTCTCCAGCAGCACTCCTCCCTGCCCGATCGCGTACAAAATCCCATCCTCGGCATTCGCGTAGACGGTGCCGTTCGCGCCGATGGCGACGGCGTTGACGCACCATTCGAATCCGAGCTCCTCTTCGGCGCAGTCATCCTGGAAGCAGACCTTCCCCGACGGATTGCGGTACTCCCACTGTTTCGTGAGGTTCGGATCGAGCTGCACGATGAACTCGCCCGGATCGGGGCGGAGGTCGAGGAGCTCGTAGTTGTTGTGCTTCGTGACGATGGAGAACGTCCCGTTGTGCGGCCAGACCGCGGGCGTCGTATCCCAGCCGAACGGGTACGCGCCGAGGTAAGCGCCGGCGGCGGTGAAGTGCATCAGGTGGCCTTCGCCGTCGTTGTAGCCGGTGTACGCGCCGTAGACGATGGTTGTGTCGGGAAGCACCACGGGCGACGAGGTGGAAAAGTCGGTGACCTCGCCGGAGCCGTCGAGGTTGTCCGTCGGATCGACGCCCGTATGCGCGCCAGCCGAACACGTTCCGGCCGGGAGGAGGATGTCGCATCCATCATGAAAGCGCGTTCGCAGCGACACGTTCCACTTCGGCGTCAGGTCGGGATTGACGGCGACGAGGTATCCCCACCGTGAGTTGAGGTGGGCGCGGCTGACGATGTAGATCGTGCCATCGGCGGCGACGGCCGGCGCGATGTTGAGCCCCGGCCGCTGCGAACCGCAGAGCGTGGTCGGTGCCACCGCGGTGGGCGACGGCGGCAGATGCAGCGAACCGCCCTGGAAGCGCGACGTGCATTGCGCGGACGCACTCGGCGCATTCGATACGAGCGGCGCCAGCGGAACCGCGGTGGCCGTGCCGTCGGGCGTGACGCGCACCAGCCACGCCGCGGTGACGTCGGTCGTCCATGGCGCGCTCACGTTCAGACGGAAGGCGCCATAAATAATGTTGCCGGCGGTGTCGGCCGTCGGCGGACCGGACAGGAAGACGGCGCTGTCGATCGCTGTAAATGGATTGATGTGCTTCACCACCGCGCCGCTGTTTCGATCGAGTTGGAGCAACGTCCCGCCGGCATCAGGAACGTAGATCGATCCATTCGCCAGCAGCGGCTGCATCACCGGCTCCCAAACGGTGCCCGGCGGCGGCTGCCAGGCGGTCGCGGCCGACCATTTCAAAACCATCTGGCCGCTCTCCCACCGGAAACGATTCACTCCCCAGACCGTTACCGGCGGAAGCTCTCCGCCCGCCGCGAGCGATTTGACGGTCATGAAGACATCGTCACCGTCGAGGATCGGAACCGCGTAGTGAATCGCTCCGGGTGAGGACGACAGCAAGGGGTCGTAGAAGAAGTCCGCCATGACGTGCCCGAGCGGTTGCGCGAGCGTGTCGGCGTTGCCGGTGTGCCTGGGATTCGCGGCGAACTGGGACCATTGCGCGTTCGCGGCCGCTGCGGCCGCGGCGGCGAGCGCGAACGTCACCGCAAATAAACGATTTCGCATCGGCGGAGGGTAAGCGATTTCCAGACGCCGGTCGATGGCCGTTTTCGCGGACGCACTGTCCTCGATCGAGGAGCGAATGCACCGAGCGCCGGCATGGTTTGCTCTCACGAAGTCCGAAACGCCTGCTGGCTCATCTGTCGCATGCGCGAGGACGTGTCGCAACCTAACCCAATGAGGGAGACTCCTATGAAACACCGCATCATCCAAGCAGTCGCAGCGCTGTTTCTCGTTCTCGTCGCCGCGCCGCTGTTCGCCGTGCAGCGTAATGCCGTCGACGAAGTGATCCGCATGACCCGGGCCGGCGTGGCCGAGGAAACCATCCTCGACTACCTCGACAAAACGGATGCACGCATCATCGTCACCGGCGACGACGTCATCGCCATGACCGATGCGCATGTGTCGAAAGCGGTCATCAAGGCCGTCGTCGATGCCGCCGACTCGCGCCGCAACGATCGCAGCTACCGCGACCGCACCTACGTCGCGCCGCGCGTCGTCGTGGCCGCGCCGTATTACTACGACCCGTACTACTACTACGATCCGTTCTGGTACCGCCCGAGCTTCTCGCTCAGCTTCGGCTTCGGCGGATTCGGATATCGCGGATACCGCGGCGGCCATTTCGGTGGCGGATTCCGCGGTCACGGTCATCGGTAGTCAATCAACCGCCTTAACGCGGGTCAGTCATTAAGCAATGGGTCATGTTTCCACCGGGGGAACATGGCCCATTGGCGTTTTTGCTGACCCGCGTGCGGCCGCACGCGCTCGTACTTTCAACGACTTACGAAGAATCTGGCGGCGGCATCGCCCGTGCTCTTGGAAGCGGCCCAAGGAGAAACGGGAAATCATGAAAAAAGTCCTGGTCATCGTTGCATCTCTTAGTCTCATCGCCGCCTCCGCCTTCGCTCAGAACGCAAACGATCTGAATCCGAAAGCGGGACACCACGAAACGAATCCCGCCAACGGCAACAACGGTAACGGTGGCGACAACAATGGCAACACTGATCCCTCCAACCGAGCCACCCCCGGCGGCAGCGGCAACCTGATCAATCATGGCGGCGGCGTCATGAACAATCCCAAAGTGGTCTGCATCTTCTGGGGCTCGATCCCGAGCTCGTATTCGTCGAACATGCAGTCGTTCCGCAGCAGCTCGTCCGGCATCGTCGCGCACACCGGCATGCTGACGCAGTACGGCGTCACCGCGACCAACCTGGTCGGCACGCATGCGGACGTCTTCGATCCGAATCCGCCGTCGTCGACGCGCGTCACCGACGCGATGGTGCAGTCCGAGGTGGCCCGCACGGTCGGCTTTAACCCGGCCAGCACGAATACCGTCTACGAAGTCTTCATCCCTAGCGGCTACTACTCCTACGACGGCGGCTCGACTTCGTGCGGCGGTCCGAACCTTCAGTACTGCGCGTATCACAGCAGCGGCGACGGCACGCACCTCGCCACCAACGTCAAGTACTCGATCGAACCGTGGCCGAGCTGCAGCGGCTGCGCGGTTTCCGGCTGGACCACGAACCAGAACGCCAATCACTTCATGGTGCACGAGAGCCGCGAGGCCTTCACCGATCCGTACGGCACCAGCTGGTACGACGCGGTCGGCTATGAAGCCGACGACAAGTGCGCCTGGCAGGGTCTCTTCCTCTCCGCCGGCTTCGGCTTCCAGCCGGAGTACTCGAACTCGACGCGCACCTGCGTGCAGTAATCTCGACTCATCGCAACTCTTCCAGGCCCGGACCGCGAGGTCCGGGCCTTTTCAATTCTGCGCGGCTCCTTCCGTTACACTCGCCGTCCACGAATGCTCCGCCGCCGGCTGCTGATTTTCGTCGCGTTTCAGGCGCTCCCACTGCTCGCGCAGGCACCGCCGCCGATCACCGTTGAAAACGCGACGCAAGCCGCACTGAGACAGGCCACCGCCTATCAGCAGGCGCTCATCGACGAGCAGGCCGCGGCACTCGATCTCACGCAATCGCGCGCGGCGCTGTTGCCGCGGTTGCGCAGTTCGTCGACGGGGACGTTCAACAAGCCGCTGCATCCCGGCTCGACCGATCCATCCTTCATCGCCGCGAATGCCACGCGTGAATACCAGGAGCTCCTCGGCGTCGAAGGTTCGCTCGACTTCGGCATGCGCGCCGCCGTCGCGCGCAGCCGCGCGTTGCTCGCCGCCGCGCACGCGGGGACGGAGATCGCGCGGCGCGCGCTCGTGCGCGGCGTTCGCGAGGCCTACTTCGGCCTCGGCCTGGCCACCGCGAAACGCCGCAGCGCGGAGGAGACTTTGTCGGCAGCAGAGGAGTTCGAGCGCGTCACGGCGTTGCAGCAGACCGGCGGCGAGCTGGCCGAGGTCGACGTCATTCGCGCGCGGTTGCAAACGGCGCAGCGGCGCGACGACGTCGAGCAGGCGCGCCTTCAGGAAGCGGAGGCGCTGGCCGCGATGCGCGTGCTCACCGGCATTCGCGCGCCGGAGCCGCTGACCGTTTCCGATCTGAACCCGCAACCGACGATGATGGATATCGAGCGCTTTACAAACTCCGCAACACGTCCCGAACTGACGCAAGCGGAGCAGCAATTGCGCGCCGCGAGATCGGACATCGGCGTCGCACGCGCGGGCAGGTTGCCGTCGCTGCTGTACGCGATCGACCAGGGTTTCGATTCGCCGTCCCTTCGCTCCTCGGACATTCGCGAGCATCGCGGCTACCTCGCCACCGCCACGCTGGACATCCCGATTTTTGATTGGGGCGTCGGCCGCGCGAAGCAACGCCAGGCCGAGTTGAAAGCGCAGGCGGCGGAGAATCAGCTGAACATCACGCGGCGCGAGGTCGAGACGCAGTTCGCCGCCGCGCGCGAAGAGGCGCTGACGGCGATTCGACGCGTCGACAATGCGCGAGCTGCCGTCGCGGACGCGCGCAGAAACGTCGACATCTCCATCGCCCGCTATCGCGCCGGCGAAGCGCCGATCCTCGAAGTGACCGACGCGCTCACCACGCTCGCGCAGCAGCGAGCGAATTACCAGCAGGCGTCGTTCGACTTCGAGATCGCCCGCGCCCATCTGCAGGAGGCCGCCGGAGAATGAGCGAAGTGGAAGTCGTCGAAGAGCAACCCATCTGGAAACGACGCCGCGTGCAGATCGCCGCCGCCGCCGGGCTGCTCATCCTGATCATCGCCGGCTGGTGCTGGCATCGCCGAGCTGCCTCGGACGAAGAAGCCGCACAACCGATCGTCAGCGTTCGTCTTGCGAAGGCGGAGATCGGTCCGATCGCGCAGCCGCTCGATCTGGCCGGCACGATCAGCGCGCGGCAGGAGGCGACGCTCAGTCCCAAAGTCAGCGCCCAGATCGCGCAGATGGGATTGCTCAAGAATCGTGTCGTCCATCGCGGTGACGTCCTCGCGGTCCTCGAATCGCGCGACCTGGCCGCGCAGCAGGCGGAGGCCGCCGCGGCATTGCGCGAGGCGGAGATCGGAGTCGCGAACACCAGCAGTGGCGCCATTCCGCTGACGAACGCGCAGGACGTGAAAGCCGTCCGCGACGCGCAGGGGACGCTCGACGTCGCGCGCAAAACGTACGAGCGGCGCAAGACGCTGTTCGAGCAGGGCGGCATTTCCAAGAAGGATCTCGAAGCGTCGGAGCTCGACGTCACGAAAGCCGAGGATGATTTGCGGCTGGCCGAGAAATCGGCGTCGCTGCATCAGGGCACGACCAATCCGTCCGATCTCGCCGCCGCGCGCAGCAAAGCGCAGCAGGCCGCGGCACATCTCGCGTCGCTGCAGGCGCAGGCCGGCTACGCCACGATTCGCGCGCCGTTCGACGGCGTGATCGGCGACCAGTTCCTTTTCCAGGGCGACTTCGCCAACGCCGGCGCGAAGATGCTCACCATCGCCGACACCTCGACGGTCATCGTCAAAGCGCCGCTGTCGGTCGACGCATCGATGCGCGTTCACGCTGGCGACGCCGCCACGATCCAGCCCGATTCGTTGCCCGGCGTCACGCTGGAGGGAACGGTGAGCCTCGTCGGCAGTGCGGCGGATCCGCAGAGCCGCGCCGTCGAGCTATGGATCGCGCTGCCGAATGCCGATGGCCGCCTGCGTCCGAACAGCACCGCGCGCGTGACCGTCAACAGCGGCGGTGTTGCGAATGCCGTCGTCGTTCCCACGGCCGCCGTCACGCTCGATGCCACGAACGCGAATGCCGGCACGGTCATGGTCGTCGACGCGCAATCGATCGCGCACGAAGTGAAAGTCACCACCGGCGCGCACAGCCGCGAGCGGACACAGATCACTTCCGGCCTGCACGGCGGCGAGACCGTCGTGATCGAAGGCAACTACGGTCTGCCCGATGGCACGAAGGTTCAGAACGCGGACGCCGCTCCCAAACCGGCACCAGCGGAAAAGGACTGATGAACCTCGGCGCGATCGTTTCGAACCAGAAGCGCGCGGTGCTGCTCGTCATCGCGCTGCTGTCGATCGGGGGCCTCATCGCGCTGGCACGCATTCCGCGCGCGCTCTTTCCGCAGACCGATTTCCCGCGCATCATCATCGTCGCGCAGAACGGCGTTGCCCCCGCGCAGCAGACGCTCGTCTCCGTCACGCGGCCGATCGAAGAGGCGATGAGCGGCATCCCCGGCATCGCGCGCATCAAGTCGACGACGGCGCGCGGCTCGGCCGAGATCGATCTCTTCTTCGACTGGCGCACCGACGTCGTGCAGACGCTGCAGGTCGTGCAGGCGCGCGTGTCTCAGCTCGCCGCGTCGCTGCCGCCGGGCGCGTCGTTCGAGCGCACGGAGCGGCTCACCTTCGCCGTCTTCCCGATCATCGGCTACAGCATCACCTCGCCGAAACGCGATCCCGGAACGCTGCGCAATCTCGCCGAGGTCACGATGCGTCCGCCGCTGGCGCGGATCGACGGCGTGGCCACCGTGCAGGTCGCGGGCGGACAACTGCGCGAGTATCACGTGCTCGTCGATCGCGCGCGGCTCGAAGCGCGCGGCGTCTCGCTGCAGCAGGTTTCGGACGCGGTCAGGAACGCGAACGTGATCACCTCGCCGGGCCTGATCAACGAAAACCACCAGCTCGAGCTCGCGCTCGTCAGCGGACAGGCGACGTCGATCGACGACCTCGCCGCGATCGTCGTCACGACCGTCAACAACGTTCCGGTGCGCATCGGCGACGTCGCGAGCGTCACGCCCGGTCTCGAACCGCGCTTCACGGTCGTCACCGCGGACGGCCGTCCCGCTGTGTTGCTCAACGTCCTGCGGCAGCCGAACGCGAACATTCTCTCCGTCGCTGACGGTGTCAAAGCGGAAGTGGAGCGACTGAAAAAACAACTCCCGCGCGACGTCGAAGTCCGTCCGTACTACGACCAATCGCTGCTGGTCAGCAGTTCCGTCAGCTCCGTTCGCGACGCCATCCTCATCGGCCTCATTCTCTCCGTGGCCATCCTCTACGGCTTTCTGCGCAACTGGGGCACGACGCTCGTGGCCACGCTGGTCATCCCGATCACCGTGCTGGTGACGTTCGTCGCGATGTGGATCGTCGGACTCAGCTTCGATCTCATGACCCTCGGCGGTGTGGCCGCGGCCATCGGCCTCGTGATCGATGACGCCATCGTCGTGGTCGAGAACATCTACACGCACATGGCCCGCGGCGAGTCGCGCGCGCAGGCCGTGCACAACGCCATCGGCGAAATCGCCGGACCGATCATCGGCTCCACGATCACGCCGGTCGTCGTCTTCCTGCCGCTGGCGCTGCTCACCGGCATCACCGGCGTCTTCTTCCGATCGCTCGCGCTGACGATGAGCGTGGCGCTGCTCACGTCGCTCTTCCTCGCGCTGACGTTCACGCCCGTTCTCGCCGAGCGCTTCATTCGCGTCGGATCGCGCGACCACGAAAGCGGCGAAGAAGGTCCGCTGCTCACGCGCCTCATCAACGCTTACGAATGGCTGCTCGCGCACGCGCTGGCGCGGCGGCGCCTGGTGCTCATCGTCATCGGCGCGCTCGCGGTGCTCACCTTCTTCATCTACAAAGGCCTCGGCTCGGAGTTTCTCCCCGAGTTCGAAGAGCACGGCTTCATCCTCGACTACGTCGCGCCGCCGGGCGCTTCGCTCGACGAAACCGACCGCATGCTGCGCCACGTCGAGGCGATGCTGAAAGAGACGCCGGAGGTCGACGGCTATTCGCGACGGACGGGATTGCAACTCGGGCTGGCCGGCGTCACCGAGCCGAACACCGGCGACTTCGCCGTGAAGTTGAAAGACTCCGCGTCGACCGAAGAGGTCACGAGCGCGCTGCGGCACAAGATCGAATCGACTGAGCCCGCGTTGCGCGTCGAGTTCCTCGGCATCCTCTCCGACCTCATCGGCGATCTGGTCAGCTCGCCCGAGCCGATCGAGATCCGCGTCTTCAGCGAGGACGCCGCGGTGCTGCATCGCGCGGCCACGGAGATCGCCGCGGTGATCGGGAAAATCGACGGCGTCGTCGACGTCTTCAACGGCATCGTCGTCAGCGGTCCCGCCGTCACCTTCCAGATCGATCCGCAGCGCGCGGCGCTGTACGGCGTCACCGCCGCCGACGTAAACGAAGCGATGACGACAGCCCTCGGCGGCGAGGTGGTCTCGAACGTGATCGAGCACGGACGCGCCACCGGCGTCCGCGTCCTCCTCGGCGGCCCGCGTCCGCAACTCGACGATCTGCGCGCGCTGCCGATCAAGGCGCCGTCATCGAACAGCTACGTGCGCATCGATCAGATTGCGGCGGTCAACTACGATCCCGGCCAGACCGAGATCAATCGCGAAGGCCTGCGCCAGGCCGTCTCCGTCACCGCGCGCCTCGAAGGCCGCGACCTCGGCTCCGCAATCGCGGACATCAAGTCGCGACTGGCGAGCAAGGTCCATCTCCCCGCCGGGACGACCATCGAATTCGGCGGCCTCTATCAGGAGCAGCAGGCGTCGTTCCGCGAGCTCCTCGTTGCTCTCGGCCTGGCCATCGCGCTCGTGTTCCTCGTGCTCGTCGTCGAGTTCCGGTCGTTCGCGCATCCCGCCGCCATCGTCGCCGGCGCCGTGCTCGCGCTCTCCGGCAGCCTGGCCGCGCTGCTCATCACGCGCACCACGCTCAACGTGGTCTCGATGATGGGCCTGATCATGATCGTCGGCATCGTCTCGAAAAACGGCATCCTGATGCTCGACACCGTCGAAGATCATCTTCGCGCCGGCGAAGACCTGACCACCGCCCTCCGCCGTTCCGGCCGCCGCCGCTTCCGTCCGGTGCTGATGACGTCCCTCGCCGCGATGCTCGGCATGCTCCCCCTCGCCCTGGCCCTCGGCTCGGGCTCCGAATTGCTGCAACCGCTAGCGATCTGCGTCATCGGCGGATTGCTCTTCGCGCTGATGCTGTCCCTCGTCGTGACGCCAACGATCTACGCGATGATCCGCAGGCAAAGCGCATAGATACGCGCCGGCACTACGGCGCATCCGCGGGTTTACCGAACAGATATCCCTGCCCGAACTTGATGCCGAGGTCGCGCGCGGCGGACTCGGAAGACGCATCCTCGATCCCTTCGATAATGACGTCGCAGGCGAACTCGTCGCCGAGGGCGACGATGTTGCGGATGATCTTCAGCTTGGTTGGATCGGATTCGAATTGCGTTCCGAAGAGCTGGCTGATTTTCAAATACGACGGGCGGATTTTCTCGATCAGCGGCAGGTGCGAATACGCCACGCCGACGTCGTCGAACGCGAAGCGGACGCCGAGCGCGCGAAGCTGGTCGATGGCGGTGAAGAGGGAAGGCGTCTGGCGAAGCTCCTGCTGCTCGGTGATCTCGAGGACGACGCGCGCGAGATCGATGCCGCTTTGACGCGCCGAAGCCGTCAGCGTCGCGGCGATCCCGATGTCGTCGAGCGCGGCGGGATGAATGTTGAGAAACAGGCGAACCGATTCCGGAAACGTCACCGCCAATCGCATGGTCGTCTCGATGCATGCCGCTTCGAGCCGCGCGACCTCGCGGCGCCGCGTCGCGTATTCGAACAGCAGGTCGGGACGATCGAACGGCTCGCCGCCGCGGAATCGCGCCAGCGACTCGACGCCGTGAATCGATCGATCGGCCAGCGTCACGATCGGCTGAAAGCGCGGACGGAAATCGCCGCCGATGACTTCGTCGAGCGTCGGCACCACGACCAGCGATGGCGCTTCGTCACCCGACGCTTCGTTCAGCAGCGGCTCCAGCGCGTCCGTGCCGAACGGTTTCGACAACACCGCATCCGCGCCACGCCGCTCCGCCTCGGCCACCAACTCGTCGGAGCTATGCCCCGTCATCAGAATCACGCGCGCTGAGGGCGCGACGTTCATGATCTCGGTGATGAACTCCAGCCCTTCGAAACGGAACGGGCCGGAGAGCTTGACGTCGGTGACGATGTCCGTGACCGGCTCGGCCGCGAGGATGATCTGCGCCGATTCGAGATCGCGACAGACGATGATGCGCCGTCCATTGCGCTCGAGCGCGATCGCGAGCCCGAGTCCGATGGTCGGATCGTCATCAACGATGAGAAGTGTCTGCAAGAGGGAGCGGCGGCCGAAGCCGCCGCGCTCCGGTTACTTCGCGTTCTTCTTCTTTTCGGCAGGATGTTGCGCCGGCGACGCTTTGAGCTCGGCGCGCTTGGCGCGATCCTTCTCACGCTGCGCGGCGCGGCGGCGCGACTCGATCGAGGCGCGCGCTTTTTCTCCATTGATCTTTGACATGAAATCCTCCGCGCGCACCTTACCAGCTATTTCTTCGCTTGCAGAGCGTCGAGATCGGCCAGCACCTCATCGCTGTGCGCGGCCGGCCTCACTTTCAGGTAGACCTTGCGGATCACGCCGTGCGGATCGATGAGAAACGTATTGCGCGCCGCCAACGTGTTTCCGTTGTATTGCATCACCGAACCGTAGGTCGTGGCGACGTTGTGGTCGGCCGTGTCGGCGAGGACCTTGAAGCTCAGTCCCTCTTTCGTGCAGAAGCCTTTGTGCGACTCGACGTCGTCTTCGCTGACGCCGACGATGACCGCGTTCTTCGCTTCGTACTTGGCCAGATCGCGCTGGAAGTTGTGCGCTTCGAGCGTGCAACCCGAGGTGAAGTCCTTCGGGTAAAAGTAGAGGACGACCCACTTGCCTTTGAACTGGTCGAGCGAGACGGACGGCGAATCCTGACTAGGCAGTTTGAATTTGGGCGCGGCGGTTCCCTCGGCCGGCGGAGCTGGCGCGGGGACGTCAGCGGCAAAAGCGGATGCGGCGAGCAGCAATGCAGCGGCGAGATTGGCAATCGTTTTCATGCGTAAGTAGCTCCTCCGAGCGTTTTAGCACATCAACTACGCGTCCGCCGAAACCGCTACAGTAATGTCATGAAGAGTCCCGACTACGGCGTCGACGCCCCCGGCGTGATCCGCAATCTGCTGCTCGTGACCGCGGCCGGATTCCTGATCTGGATCACGGCGCGGCTCGGCTGGTGGTCCGGCAACCTCGGAGGCGGCGGCGTGATCCTTCCGCTCTCGCACATCGCGCCGTGGCCCGCGGCCAGTTGCTTCGTGATGGCGATGTGGATGCTGTACGACAGCAAGATCGGCAAGATGCGCACGCGCGAGCAGTTGCTCGACAACCATCGCTGGACGGGCAGCGAACGCGTGCTCGACGTCGGTTGCGGCCGCGGACTGATGCTGGTCGGCGCCGCCAAACGTCTCACCACCGGCACAGCTTCGGGGATCGATCTCTGGCAAGCAGAGGATCTGTCGGGCAATCGCCCTGAGTCCACGATGCAGAATGCCGAGGCCGAGGGCGTGGCGGATCGCGTCGACGTTCAGACCGCGGACATGCGCAAGATTCCGTTTCCCGATGCGACCTTCGACGTGATCGTTTCCTGCTCCGCCATCCACAACGTCTACGACGCGGCGGGACGGCGGCAGGCCATCGGCGAGATCACGCGCGTGCTCAAACCAGGAGGCGAGGCGATCATCGACGACATCCGCCACGGCCGCGAATACGCGGAGAGTTTCGCCGCGAATGGCTGCACGTCGAAGTCGGTCAGTTCGGCGATCGCGTCGATCTTTCTGGCGATCGTGACGTTCGGATCACTGCGGCCCGCCACCCTCGTGGTGCGCAAGAGCGCCTGATTCGATCTTGTCTTCGATGCGCCGATCGGGCGCGAGCCAGATCAGCGCGACGGTGACGAAGATGGCCCACGAGATCGATCGGTGTACGAATGCCAGCGGAACGGCGGCCACGTACAGCGCCATCGAGATCATCCCTTTCTTGTCGTCGCCGATCGCCGCGCGCAGCTTCGAGTGCTCTCCCTGATGGGCGATGATCACCTGCACCAGGATCGTGTACGAGATCGCCGCCAGCAGCAGCACGGCTCCGTACAACGCGGTCGGCAGCGACGCGAAATCGTTCTCGCCCATCCATCCGGTCGCAAACGGAACGAGCGATAACCAGAACAAGAGGTGCATGTTCGCCCACAGAATCCGCCCGTTGACGCGGTCGACCGTGTGGAACATGTGGTGATGGTTGTTCCAGTAAATCGCCAGAAAGACGAAGCTCATGGCGTAACTGAGCAGCAGCGGAACGAGCGGCCGCAGCGAGCTCCAGTCCGCCCCATGCGGCACGCGCAACTCGAGCACCATGATCGTGATGAGGATGGCGATCACGCCGTCGCTGAAGGTTTCGAGCCGCGCTTTGGACATGATGTTTGAGAAAGAGTATCCGCAGATGACGCAGATGTGTCCGATGGCTTTGATCTGCGTTCCACCTGCGTCATCTGCGGATCGGGTATCGTGACGCGATGAGCACCGACCTCGCGCGCAACAAGCAGACCGTCACCGCTTTCTACGATCTGATGTTTAACCAATGCCGTCCGGCCGAGGCCATCGCGATGTACACCGGCGACACGTACATCCAGCACAATCCCGACGTCGGGGACGGGAAGCAGGCCTTCATCGACTATTTCGTGCGTATGGCCGCCGAGTTTCCGGGGAAGCATGTCGAGTTCAAGCGCGTGATCGCCGAGGGAAACTACGTCGTGCTGCATTGCCACCAGACCTGGCCCGGAGATGCGGATTGGGCCGGCATCGACATCTTTCGTCTCGATGACAACGGAAAAGTCGTCGAGCACTGGGACGTGCTGCAGCGCGTTCCGCCGGATTCGGCGAATCCGAACACGATGTTCTGAGCGCTACGTGCGCAGGAAGATCGGCTGCCCGACCACCAGCCGCCCGATGCGCGTGACCGTGCCGTAGATGCCGGCGGTATTCTGGTGGATGCGGACGACCGTCTTCATCATTTCCGGCGCGGAGGCGGCGGTGTCGGGATCGAGGTTCAGCATCGCGCAGCGAATGTCGCGCATGGTGACGCTGATGGACGGCGCGTCGTCGCCATCGCCGAACGAGAGCGCAGAGCCGACCCACTCGTCTTCCTGGAACGGGGCGGGACGGAGCAGGCGGACGAGGACGTTCGGACGAAATCGACGAACGTCCGGTGTCTGACCGGCGAGGCGCATGATCTCGTCGATCGTATCGACGGCGATTACGGAGACGGCCCCGTCGTCGAAGATGCCGTGCTTCAACTGCATCATCTGCACGGGAGCGCCGTGACGGCGTCCGATCTCCGCGGCCAGCTCTTCCCCGAATGCCGGCAACAGATCGCCATCCGGCGTGCGGATGTGCGTCGGAAGGTCCGCGCCGTTTTCGCGATGCGGAGCAAACCGCAGCAGGTCGGGAAGCTTGCCTGCCGTCAGAAACGGGAACCCGGTCGGGTCGTTGACCTTCCGGAGTGCCAGACGCCGGTCGCCTTCGAGGCCGTGCCACCCCAATTCGGCGGTCTCGAGCCGTTCGCCGGCCATCGACTTCACGGGATAGCGGAAGAGCGCCTCGAGACGTCCGATTTCTGTAAGCACGATCGGATTCTACGGGGGTGCGACTCGAAGCGTTGGGTTACGCCGTTACCGCCGCGGGTCACTTGCGTCGCGCCGGCATTCGCGATCGGAGCGCTGGCGAGACGCCAGCGCTCCAATGCCGGCGCTACGATCGCGGCGCTGTCTCACGGGGGCGGTATTCAACCATCTGCGCGTAAAGAGGAGTGAGCGTGTCGATCTCGCACGACGTTCCGACGAACCTGTACGTCGTTTCAAAGTCTTCGTAGCTGCGTGCGCGCCAGAGCCGGCCCGCTGTATCGACGACCAACGAATGCCCGACTCCGCCCCGGAAAATCGACGAGCCGTCCGTGCCGATGAAGAGGCGGCAGGTCCACGGCCGCTCCTCGGGATGTCGCGTCATGAACTCTTCAATGTCGCGGACGAGCCGGCCGAAGAGCTCCGCGCGTTCAGCAGGCGGAGTGTCTAGGGTGCGTGCGATCGCATCGCTCAGCATGCCGTCGGCAGGCGAGGTGACCACGCCGGATTGAAGCGGCTGTTCCGCGATCGTCGACACTGGACTCTCGCGCGATTGTAGTTGTTACGCGCGATTCTCCAGAGCCACGCCGCTTCGGCACAGCGGGCAGTTGTTCGGCAGCCAGGTCTGGAATCCGCGTCTGTCCGGCGCGACGACCGGTATGTTCATCGCTGCAAAGTAGTCCGTGGCCTTCGTGCCGAGGATGAGCAGCGATCCGACGACGATTGTCGTCGCGCCGGCGCTCTCCAGTTCCGCCACGACCGCGCGAACCGACGACCCGGCGCTGATGACGTCATCGACGACCGCAAACCGTTCCTTCGACGCATGCTCCCGCAGTCCCGCCGGCAACCGATACCGCGCGCCAAACAAAGCCGCCGACGAATCACCCGCGCTTTTTCTCGCAGTAATAGAACCGAACCCCCATCGCGGCCGCCACCGCCTGCGCGAGAAACGCGCCGCCGAGCAGCGGTCCGCAGATCGCCGATACGTCATGCGGCCGAATCAGAGCGGCGAGCGCATCTACCTGCGGCGCAATCGCCGCCGGATCGATGAACAGTGCATCGAGATCGAACCACGTATCCGCGTGATAGCCGGATTCGAGGAGGAAGTGGCCGTTTCGGCCTGCGATGCACAGTTAGTCGCCGCCTTCTAACGATTCGTTTTTGGCGATTTTTTGATCGAGCGCTTCCAGTAGGGCTGGACCCACTTGCGCGGCCCATGCCGCACCTCTTGGATCGACTTCAGCGCCATGTACAGCAGCATTTAGTAGTTTCGTGAGGCGTTCTAAGACGAACTCCTCCTCCTGAGTAAGGACATGCCGATGCCTCAGCGTTGAGAGAAGCCATCCAATGCCATAGCGGCTTGTCTCAATTCCATGGTTGCGAGCTAGTGCTGCGAGACGCCTTTCGATTTCAATTCTGAGGCGCTGCGAGCGCTAGGTTTGGATCTAGCGTTTGTATCATCGCAAAAAGATAGGGTTGAGGAGTAGCGCGCTCTAGCGACGTCGGGGCGGACGCCTTCGCCAATAAGCCCGCACTCTCAACCTCTTGTTTTGCCTGTTCAAGCTCCTGAAACTCAATCTTTACGCCGCCTGGAAGCTCGATCGATTTAAATAAGGGCGCTAGCCATGGGAGCGTAGCAATTGTAATCAGAGCGACAGTGACAGCGTCAATCTTCAGGTTGGGCCAAAGAAGATGAATAATGGCAACGGTGCCCGCACTCAAGGTAATCGAGGACTGAATCTTTTTCGCTCTGGTCATTCTGCTTCTACTCTGATGGACATGATATGGCTACTCGCTAGAGTAGTTGGATGCTGACTACCGCAACCCCTCAAAAAGCCCCACATACACCTCAATCCCATCCCACAAATTCTGCAGGCGGATGTTCTCGTTGGCGGCGTGCTGGTTGTCGTCATGGTTGGCGATGGGGAGGATGAGGACGGGAGTGTTGTTCGGCTGCTGGAAGAGGTACATGGGGATGCTGCCGCCGAGGGTGGGGACGCGGACGGGTGGGCGTCCGGCGTTCGACATCAATGCGGCGATCTGTTGGGAGAGCGGGAGGTCGAGCGGGGTGCGGGCGGGCGGGTAGCCGGCGCCCCAGGTCAGTTTGGCGATTTTCGGGTGCGCCAGGCGCGTGGCGGTGTCGGGGGTGGTTCGGACGATCGTGTATCCCTGCGACTCGATGTGCTGTTCGACGAGCTTTTTAATGGACTCCGGCGTCTCCGCCGGCACGAGGCGGAAGTCGAGCGATGCCGTTGCCTCGGTCTGGATCGTGTTCGACGCCAGCGCGCCGATGTGGCCGGACTGGATGCCGCGGACGTTCAGGGCGGGGAGCATGAGTGACTGATTGAGGCTGTCGCTTTCCGTTGATGCGATGCCGAATTCGTGTTTTAGGTCGGATTCGACCGGCGGCATTTTGGCGATGGCGTCTTGCTCGGCGGGCGAGGAGGGTTTTACGTCGTCGTAGAAATGGTTGATGAGAATGTGGCCCGACTCGTCGCGCATCGAGTCGATGAGGTGCGTGAGGCGGATGATCGGGTTGGGGACCCAGTTGCCGTAGTGGCCGTCGTGCAGCCCTTTGACGGGACCGTAGACTGTCAGCTCCGCGTCGACGACGCCGCGGGCGCCGAAGACGAGTTGCATGCGGCGGCTTTGGTGGACCGGACCATCGCAGAGGATCCAGGCGTCGGGGCGGATGACGTCGGGATACTTGGCGAGGTAATCGCCGAGGTGCGGGGAGCCGGCTTCCTCTTCCCCTTCGAAGACGAAGCGGAGGTTGACGTTCGGCGCGCGGCCCGACTTGCGCAACGCGTCGAGTGCGGCGGCCATGGCGATGATGGGCGCTTTGTCGTCGCCGGAGGAGCGGGCGTAGAGCCGCCATTCGGGATCGATCGCCGCGGCGTTGCGCCAGTCGACGTCGTTGCCGGCGGCGTCACGCATGACCGGCGTCCACGGCGGCGTTTGCCACTGTTTCGGATCGACCGGCTGGCCGTCATAGTGCGCGTAGAAGGCGATTGTCTTCTTCGCGCCGGGAGCGGGAACGTCGACGACGACGATGGGCGGCGCGTTGTCGAGGGTGAGGAGCTTCGTTTTCACGCCGCGCTTCTCGAACATGGCCTGGATCGCGGCGGCGTTGCGGTCGATGTTCGGCGCATCCGAGGCGAGGTTGGGGATGGCCAGGAAGTCGTTGAACTCGGTGAGGATGGCGCGTTGATCGGTGAGCGAGATGAGGAGGAGTAGAAGTCTCAGCACGTGGCTACGATAAAGCGTTTAACCACGGAGGCACAGAGGACACAGAGAGATCTCCGTGTCCTCGGTGACCGACCTCAGTGCGCTTTGTGGTTGCGGAAGATCTGCACGCCTTCGCCGACGGCGGCACCGACGAGCGCGCCTTTCAGCGGCTGATGATGATCGATGGCCGCGCCCGCCACGGCGCCGATGACGGCTCCGCGCGTCTGGCTGTAGTGGTGGCGGTGATGACGGTAGTGATGATGATGCGTCGCCGCAAAGGTGCTGCCGGCCGGCAGAAGGAGGGAGAAGCTCAACAGTGCCGCCTGGATTTTCTTGCTTGCCATGGGTTTACCTCCGGTCTCGAATATTGCGAGATCGGTGCCGCCTAAGCTCAGCGATTTGAAGGAGTTCACGGAATTCAGAGAGTCCGAGACGCCACATCCGCGCGCCAGCGTGCATCGGGCTGGGTAACGCGCGACTTCGGCGGTGTAACGCGTGACTTCGGCTGTGCGCAGCGCGGATTCGGCCGTGTAACGCGTGACTTCGGCTGTGCGCAGCGCGGATTCGGCTGTGCGCAGCGCGGATTCGGCTGTGTACAGCGCGGATTCGGCTGTGCGCAGCGCGGATTCGGCTGTGTACAGTGCGGATTCGGCCGTGTGCAGTGCGGATTCGACTGCGTGCAGCGCGGATTAGTCGATGCGCTACGCTACTGCGCAGGTACGTATGTCGGATCCTGCGTCTGCATGTCGATGACCGATCCGTAGGCGGTGATGCGGCCCTCGCCGTCGATGACTTTGATGCTGATTCTCGCGTTGTACGCCGTGCCGACGCCCAGTTGCTGGAGGACGCGGAACTGGCGGTATTCGTTCGCGGCGAGGGGGATGGTGACCTTCGGCGCGACTTTGGAGTCGGGGAGGAAGACGGAGATTTCGACCGTGGCCGGTTTGCCGCTCACTTCGGCGATGCCGAGGTTGGTGCGGTAACGGGTGGAGTCCTCGACCTGCAGGACGTTCAGCGTGCGGGTGCCTTTGCCGACGGCGTCGGCGGGCGTGACGGCGGCGATGAACTGGCCGTAGGTGCCGCCGCCGTCGACTTGGTTGTAGGTGCGTCCGGTGACGACCAGGTTCGCATCGGTGAGCGTGTCGACGTGCATGGCGCCGCCGGCATTGGTCGTGCCGAAGCGCGAGGCCAGGACGTTGTCGAGGACTGTGACTTCGCCGGGATTGACGGTGAGGGATCGCGCGATCGTGGCGCCGGTGGCGTCATTGAGCGGGTAGAGCGTCATGGTGATGTATTGCGGATCGGCGCCGGCGTTGAAGATGCGCAGGTCGGTGCGCCAGTTCGCCAGGCCGTTGCTGATGTCGGCCACGCCGGGCATGACGAAGGTCTTCGCGGGCGTCTGCAGGAGCGGGACGCCGCTGACGAGGAGCGGATCGGTGGTCTTATTGTCGACGACCGAGGCGTAGGCGGTGATCTTGCCGTCGCCGCCGGTAACTTTCACTTCCACGCGGCCATCGGTGAGCGTGATGTTCTTCGCCGCCAGGAAGGAGTTGAGCTGCTGCTGCTCGCCCGCTTTCAGATCGAGAGGGAGGTCGAGCAGGTTCTTGCCCGTGGTGTCGAAGACGCTGACCAGGACGGAGACCGGTTTGCCGGCCGCCTCGACGATGCCGAGGTTCGTGCGGTAGGCGGGCGATTGTGCGATCTGCTGCAGGCTGAGGATTCCGGCGCGGGCATCTCCGGTCACCTTGCCGACGAAGTTGGCGAAGGGGATGGCGGGGATGTACTGACCGAGGGTGCCGCCCGCGGACTGGTTGAACGTCCGGCTCGACGCCACCGTCACAAACGACACACTCACATCCTCGGACACCGGCGTTCCCTTGCCGCTGGTGTTGAGCGGGCGGACTTCGAGGACGCCGTTGGCGGCATCGCCGAGCGCGCCGACGCCGTACCAGTTCTTGACGATGTCATCGAGAGCCATGGTGTCGTTCGCGGCGATCGAGACCTGCGTCTGCTTGACCGAGGAAGGATCGCCGCCGGCGGGCGTGAAGCGCAGCAGGTAGTTGAGTTTCTGCGCGGCGGTGTTGGTGATGCGGACGTCGGAGCGCCACTGCGAGTTGATGCCGTCGAGATGGCCGACCGAGGGGATGATCAGCGAGTTCGCGGACGGGGTGGAAATCGTCGTCGGCGAGACCGGCGTGACGACGCTGACGGAAACCGGGACGGTGACCGGCGGCTTGGTGTCGAGCGTGCCGATCTTGCCGCCTAGGGTGTCGGGGAAGGTGACGATGATCGTGGCGGTGAAGGTGCCGTTGGGGAGGTCGGCGGGATCGGCGGAGACGGTGAGCGTGAGTCCGGCCGCGGGCAGGATGCCGCTGGATGGAGTCACCGTCAGCCAAGGTTCGTCGGCCGACGCGGTGAACGGAATGGCCGCGCCCTGGCCGGGGATGAAGACGGTTTGAATGACCACGTGCTTGTTGTTGATGTCGACCGTGGCGCTCGGGCTTTGGGCGTTGATCGGCGTGACCGGGACGACGACCACGCGCTGCGGCGTGGAGAAGGGACCGGGTCCCTGGCCGCAGGCGGAGAGGGCGCGGACGCGATAGAAGAATGCGGTGGCCGTCGTCGCCGATTTGGTGAAGGTGCGCGACGTGCCGTTGACCTGGAACGTGGTGGGATTGTCGAAGGCTTCGGTGGCGGCTTCCTGCAGCTCGTAGCTGGACGTGCCGGCGTCGCTCCATTGCACGGTGTAGCTCTGGCCGGAGCTCGAGGTGCCGACGACCGAGAGGAGCGGCGCGCTGCCGTCGCCGCAGGCGGTGAAGGTGCGCGTGGCGGAGACGAGGTTGCTGCAGTTCTGGATGCCGAGCGCCTGGACGAACCACGTCACGCTGCCGCCGGCGACGGGGAGGGTGATGGAGGTGCTGCTGGTCGAGCCAATCTCCTGCGTCGATGCGCCGCCGACGGAGGCGAAGACTTTGTAGCTCGTCGCGCCGGCGACGGCGGACCAGGAGAAGGTGACCGGCGAGGAGACGGTGGCGCCGCTGGCCGGCGCGATGAGCGTGGGCGGCTGCGCGCCGCACGTGCCGGCGCCGATGGTGGTGGTGACGCTGGCGCTGTCGTTGGTGGAGATCGGATCGAAGGTCGATCCCGACACCAATGCGGTGTTGGTGACGGAGCCGGAGGTGGCGGTAACCGTGTACGAGGCGGTGATGGTGACGCTCTGTCCAGCGGTGAGCGTACCGAGCGCGCAGGGGAAGCCGGTGATGCAGGGCGATGTGGCGACACTGAACGTTAGGCCGGCCGGCGGCGGATCGTTGAGGACGACGTTCGTGGCCGTTGCGGGACCGTTGTTCACGACGGTGATGGTGTAAGCGGCGGTCGAGCCGTTCGCGGCCGTCGAGGGGCCGCTCTTGGTGACGGCAAGATCGGCACTCGCGGCGCCGAAGGCGGTGGTGGCGGTGGCGCTGTTGTTCGCGGCG
>Ga0068868_100000144_pt1 | contig 46092 bp, 46 predicted proteins | sample KBSMisM42_FD_64660 | JGI IMG/M metagenome (GOLD analysis project Ga0068868, IMG submission 64660) | Miscanthus rhizosphere microbial communities from Kellogg Biological Station, Michigan, USA - KBS Miscanthus M4-2 | ecosystem: Host-associated > Plants > Roots > Rhizosphere > Soil ...
CTGCATCATGTCACCTGCGCTTAGCGCAGCGCGGACTGCGGTGCTTGATATGCGCACGCCATTGAGCAATACGCTTGGCATCGCGAATACCTCAAATCCGCAACTGCTTGCCGCTTGCTTAAGCATTGTGAGATCGCCTGCACGCCGCGCGCCAAAGCGAAAATCGTCGCCAACCAGCACCCAGCGGGCGCCAAGGCCGCGACGAAGCACGCGCTCAATGAAGTCTTCGGGAGTGGTCTTTGCAAAATCGAAATTGAAGCGACAGATTTGCGTGCGATCGACGCCATGTTGCGCAAGCAACTGGAGCTTTTCGCGCAACGAAGTCAGACGCGCCGGCGCCTGATCGGGTGCGAAGAACTCACGTGGATGCGGCTCGAACGTGAGCACGCATGACGGTAAGGCGAGTTCGCGCGCCGCCGCACCAAGACGGTCTAGCATGCCTTGGTGGCCTAGATGTACTCCGTCGAAGTTACCTATCGTAACGGCCGACGCAGTAGCGACACCGGGACGAAAGGTGCGCGAGACACGCATTGAGTGCGACAATCCCAGCTAAAAGCTTGAATTGTAGCGTGTTTTGCGCGTTGCGGTCTAGGCGCAGAGCGAGGCGGCAGGTGCCGGAAGCGAAAATTCGTCGGACCGTTTGATCGTCCTGGTTGAAATGTCCTGCCCGAAGACCTCGCCGATGAGAATCAGCGCTGGACCACCGTGAGTGACGCTAGACGAACTGGCCTGCAACTCAGCAAGCGTCATTGAAGTTTTCTTCATGGATGGCAAGGTAGCGTCTTCAACGACGATCACCGGCACTTCAGGTGCTAAGCCATTAGCAATTAATGTCGATGCGATGCTCGCCGCTTCACCCCCGGCCATATACACCGCTGCGGCATCGGCAGCGCAAACACTCCTCACCCAGTTGCTGCCAGCTTTGCCTGGTGCGCTCCGAGGCGTCACAAATGTAACGGCCCGACTGATGCCCCGGCGCGTTAGCGAGATGCCAAGCTCCGCGCTCGCTGCAAGTGCTGATGTTACGCCGGGTACCACTTCGCACGCGATGCCGGCTTTCTGTAGCGCGTCGATTTCCTCTTGGGCGCGGCCAAACATCATCGGGTCTCCGCCTTTGAGACGCACAACCACTGTATGTCTCTGCGCAGCGTCAACCAGCCGTTTGTTAATGAAACGCTGCGCTGTCGAATGCCTGCCGCAACGTTTGCCGACAGCAATTTTTTCTGCACGCGTCGCAAGGTCAATGATGGACGCTGCCACCAGCGCATCGTAAAAGACCACGTCGGCGCGTGCCAGTAAACGCGTCGCTCGTATGGTAAGAAGATCCGGTGCTCCCGGTCCTGCTCCAACGAGATAGACTTTCCCGCTAGTCTTGCGGGTACTCATGAGTTCAGAGTGGATCCATCGACGCGCCGCCGGAACAGCGGTTGCGGACGTTCCACCGATGTCTGATAGCCCTCGCTGAAGTCGTCGAGCGCCGAAACAGCGCTTTGCGCATCCTCGCCATCCCGTAGCTGAAAAGAATTGAACCCGCAACGCGAAAGATAAAATATCTGGTCGCGCAGAACGTCGCCAATCGCGCGCAGCTCTCCGCGCCAGCCGTAGCGCTCACGCAATAGCCGCGCGATCGAATATCCGCGACCATCTGTAAACTGCGGAAAGTTAATCGCGACGAGATCGAGCCGCGGCAGATCACCGGCTATCGTCGCCGGGTCGTGATGACTGTCGAGCCAGACGCCTGACTTGCCGCTGCGTGCAAGAAGAGACTCGCTGTGCAACGACCAGAATTCCGCCGGTACGACCACGTCCGCGCCGTCCGTGATCGATGATGTCTCCGCTGGCGACTTAAGCAGCCGCCAATTGTCGCTGACGACTTGCCGGTCCTTGATGACTGCCATAAACATATTCCTTGAACGGTGCGATGCCGACACGCCGCACGACATCGATGAAGCGCTCTTCGTCTTGCTCGCGTTGACCCAGATAAAATTCAATAAGTCGCTCGATTACATCCGGCACTTCCGCCTGTGAAACCGAAGGCCCGAGCACTTTGCCGAGCGCAGCGTCGTTGCCCTGCGCGCCGCCGATTGAGATCTGGTAATACTCGGCGCCTTGCTTATCGACGCCGAGAATTCCAATATGGCCGATATGATGGTGACCGCACGAGTTCATGCAGCCCGAGATATTCAGATCGAGCTCGCCAATATCGTGCACGTAGTCAAGATCATCGAAGCGGCGCTGAATCGCCGCAGCGACCGGCAACGACTTTGCATTGGCGAGAGAGCAAAAATCGCCGCCCGGGCACGCGATGATGTTGGTCAAGAGTCCAATGTTCGGTGTCGCGAGTCCGAGCGCTTTCGCTTTCTTCCATAATTCATACAAGTCAGCCTGACGCACGTCCGCGAGTATGAGATTCTGTTCATGAGTGACACGCAACTCGCCGAAACTGTATGCGTCCGCAAGATCCGCTATGGCGTCCATTTGATCGGCAGTCACATCGCCCGGTGGCACCCCGGTCCTTTTAAGGGACAAAGTGACGGCGGAATATCCTTGCATCTTGTGCGCATGCACATTGCGCCCGACCCAACTTGCGAACGCCTTATCGCGAGCCAGCGCCAGCACATAAGCGGATGACACCGAATCGCACTTCGCATAAGCGGGCCGCGTAAAGCGGCGCTCGATGCGCTGCACTTCCTCGGTTGTAAGCGTCGCCGACCCACCTTGTAAATGGGTCCACTCCTCTTCCACCCGGTCGCGAAAAACATCCGGCGTCAACTCTTTGACCAGAATCTTGATACGCGCCCTGAACTTATTATCGCGGCGCCCGTAGCGGTTGTAGACGCGCAAAATCGCGTCAAGGTATCCGAGCAAATCCTGCCATGGCAGGAAATCGCGCATGACGACGCCGAGCATAGGGGTACGTCCCAGCCCGCCGCCTGCTAACACCCGGAATCCGATCGCACCGTTCGCGTCGCGAGTTGCTTGCAAGCCGATGTCGTGCACCTGCGTAGCCGCGCGATCCTGCGCGCTGCCGCTTACCGCTATCTTGAACTTTCGAGGCAGGTACGCGAATTCAGGATGGAAGGTCGACCATTGGCGAATGATTTCGCACCATACGAGCGGATCGACGATTTCATCGGGAGCGATGCCCGCAAAATGATCTGTGGTCGTATTGCGGATGCAATTGCCGCTCGTCTGGATCGCATGCATCTGATGCTCTGCTAGATACGCAAGGATGTCTGGCACGTCCTGGACTCTTGGCCAATTGAACTGCATGTTTTGACGGGTACTGAAATGGCCATAGCCCCGGTCCCATTTGCGCGCGATATAAGCAAATGCACGCAGTTGGCGTGACGCGAGCAAGCCATACGGGACAGCCAGCCGCAACATCGGAGCGTAACGTTGGATGTAGAGACCGTTCTGCAGGCGCAACGGACGGAAGTCGTCCTCGGAGAGTTGCCCTGCGAGAAAGCGCTCGGTTTGACCGCGAAACTGTCGCACGCGCTCATCGACTAGTTGTTGGTCTATTTGGTCGTATAGGTACATTGCTCCCTGCCAAGGTCGCGTCGGAAGGGATGCTACCGGCTCCTCCTTATGTCCGGAACTACTAATCTGTTAGAATCTTATAACCACAGGGCATTACAGGTGCCATGAAACTTCAACAACTACGATACCTGCTCGAGGTGGAGCGCCAAGGCCTCAACCTGTCCGTAGCTGCCGATAAGCTTCATACGTCGCAGCCCGGCATCAGCAAGCAGATCAAGCTGTTAGAGGACGAACTGGGGGTTGATATCTTCGTCCGCAACGGCAAGCGCCTGTCTGCGGTCACGCCGCCCGGCAAGGTGATTCTTGCCATCGCGCAACGCATCATGTCCGAGTCCGAAAGCCTAAAACAAGCGGCCCAGGACTTCGCCAACGAAAGTAGCGGACGACTCACGATAGCGACCACTCACACGCAGGCCAGGTATGCGTTACCGCCGGTGATCCAGCGGTTCACGGAGCGCTATCCCAAGGTCAAACTGGGACTGGCGCAGGGCAACCCTATCCAGATTTGCCAGTACGCGCTCAGCGGGCAGGCGGATTTCTGCATTGCCACCGAAGCGATCGCGACGTTTGACGACCTGGTGATGCTGCCCTGTTACGTGTGGAATCGTTGTGTCATCGCGCCGCCTGATCATCCAATCCTGCAGCAAAAAACACTAACGCTGGAGGCCATCGCCAAGTATCCAATCATCACGTATGACTTTGCGTTTACCGGCCGCTCGCAGATCAACCAGGCGTTCGCAATGCGTGGTCTCAAACCCAATGTGGTGTTGACGGCGATTGACTCTGATGTGATCAAGACTTATGTTGGACTCGGGCTTGGCATCGGCATTCTGGCAAAGATGGCATTCGACCCCGCGCAGGACGTGCAGCTGCGAGCGCTCGATGCGAGTCACCTGTTCGAGTCGAGCACGACACGGATCGGCGTGCCGCGCAATGCTTATCTCCGCGGCTACATCTATGATTTCATCGAAATGTTCGCGCCCCACCTTTCGCGCAAAGTGGTCGACGATGCGGTGCACAGCAAAGCGCACATCGACTACGATCTCTAGCTCTGCGACAGGGGCTTAGCGTACAGGTACGAGTCTCAACACGTCTTTGACGGCGGTGTCGTCCGCCCAATTCACGTCGCCGACGACGCTGTAATGTATCTTTCCATCGGGCGCGACGATAAAGCTCGTCGGCAAAACTTTCACGTTCCACGCGCGCTTGGCCTCGCTATTGCGATCGAGCAGCATGGTGAAATCAAGCGGGAAGCGACTAAGGAAATCGTTTACCTTGCTTTCCGATTCGGCGAGATTCACGGCCATGACAACGAAGGGGCGACCGGCGAGCTTCGCCTGGAGTTGCCGCATCGCAGGCATCTCGTCACGGCAGGGTTCACACCATGTAGCCCAAAAATTGACGAGCACGACTTTCCCGCGGTAAGTCACGAGATCATGCGTGACACCTTGCAAGTCCGTTAGAACCAGCTTAGGCGTTGAGCCGCCGGTCCACCGTTTCAACTCTGCGGCGACACCGATACTCATGCACACAAATGTCAGAGCGAATGCCAACGCAAAAGCAACTGACGCTTTGTTTCGGCTGATGACTATGCGGCCTGTACCCAAATACACAAGCGAACACTAAAAACGCTACGTCGCCGTCAACTTATATTGCAAGCTCGCGTGCCGTCATCTGATACCGGAAGTTATCCGGGTCGAGTGTGTCCAGGCGGCCCGCCGCCGTTTCGCACTGCGGGTACATGAGGAACGCCACTTTACCGTGTGCGGCTTTTGGAAGTGCGACATCGTGTGCGGTGTTGAACGCGAGCCAGTTCATCTCCCACGCCCCGAACAACTTTGCACGCGCGGCCTTGACTTGTGCATCGTCGAGCGTGAGCAGCGTGCCGGTTTTTTCTTCGAGGACCACCTTGCGCACGTCCGCCGGATCGACGGGCACCCAGCCGTGACTTTCCACGTAGAATTCCGCCCTGCAGTGCTGGGCTCGGGTGATGTTGTCGTTGCCGACGCCGAGGCTGCGATATCCGAACTCCGATTTTGCAACGCGAACGCCGTACACGTCTCGCGCGGGAATGCCAATCGAGCGCGCCAGCCCGACGAACAGTGCGTTGAGGTCAGCGCACTTGCCGCCCAGGTTTTGTGTCTCGAGCATCGTCTTGATATCGCCGACCCCGCATCCGCGCGTTTTCGGGTCGCGAAAGGTGTTCTCGACGATCCAGTCATAGATAGCGCGCGCTTTTCCGATATCACCGCCACGGGCGCTCTTGGTTATTTCGCGTGCGGTATCGCGCACGATCCCATCGGTCGGCATATATTCCGTGGCAGCGAGATAGCGCTGTAACTCCGCGCGTTCGGCCTTGCTAACTTTCGAAGGTTTGCTCAGGTCGACCGCGCGATCATGTGTGGCGAACCGGCTATTAACCTGAACAACCGGATTTTTCACCGCCTCAGGCCATTCGACAGCGATGAGTTCGGCGCCATATTTTCCGTCAGTTGTACTGGTGATCGTGCCGCCTTCCGCACTCCATGTGCTGCCAAGATTTTTCTGATAATCAGTGTCGCCTGCCAGCGGCAGCGGCAGCCACACGCGCGTCGTGCCCGCGGGCTTAAGCACTTCGACCTTGGTGGTGACGTCGAACACGCGCCATCTATCGTTAGCCGCAGCAAACGAAAACTGCGGCAGTGCGCAGACGGCCGCCGCGGCAGGCAGGAAGGTGCTGGATTTAATGAAGTCGCGTCTGTTCATGGCAGAGTCCTCGTTTGGGATCGGGTAAGGTAGTTACACCTTCGGTGTGCCCAGTGGATAAGCTGGCTGATGCGACGGCAGTGCCACAAACATCGGCAGCGCGGTTTTCAATTGGCAGCATAGGATACCGTCGGCCAACGATTTGCTCAAGCGGGCTGCTTGCATCAAGCACCACGTTGCACGAAATCGCGCAAGCGAAAACCGAGCACCCACAAGGCAGCAAAATAGACGATGCCACCGAGTGCCACAACGCCGGTCAGGCGCAGAACCTTTGTATGTGCATGTGCGCTCAACCAGATTTCGTCGGCACCGGCGACCAGCCATAAACTGATGCTCATCGCGCCGATTGCCGTGGCTATCTTGAGCACAAACATTAACCATCCGGGTTGAGGCGAGTAAATCGCTTGTTGACGCAGCTTGTAGTACAGCAAGCCCGCATTCAAGCATGCGCCCATGCCGGTCGCCAGTGCGAGCCCGGCATGCCTGAACGGAATCATAAAGATCAGGTTCATCGCCTGCGTCGCGACAAGCACGATAAGACCAATCTTGACGGGTGTCTTGATGTTTTGCCGCGCGTAAAACCCCGGCGCCAGCACTTTTACCAGAATGAGGCCAAGCAAGCCGACGCTGTAAGCGACAAGAGCATTGCGCGTCATGAAGACATCTTGTTCCGAAAAACGCCCGTAGTGAAACAGCGTCGCAATCATGGGAACAGCAAGCATCGCTAATGCAACCGCCGCCGGAAGCGCCAGCATCAACGTAAGTCGAAGTCCCCAATCAAGCAGCTTCGAGTACTCTACGGGCGATTGGTCAGCGTAATGTTTGACGAGGCTTGGCAGCAGTATCGTGCCCAGCGCGACACCGAGCAGCCCGGTTGGAAACTCCATGAGGCGGTCGGCATAGTAAAGCCACGACACGCTGCCCGTGATCAGGAACGATGCAAATATCGTGCTGATGAGAAAACTGATCTGGCCGATTGAAACGCCGAATACCGCCGGCCCCATCTGCTTGACGACGCGCCAAACGCCTTCGTCGTTGAGGTTCAATTTGAACCGCGGCAGTAATCGAAGACGCACCAGAAATGGAATCTGGAACGCAAGTTGCAAAGCGCCGCCGCAGAAGACCGCCCATGCAAGCGCTTTCACCGGCGGGTCGAAGTACGGCGCGGCCAACAGCGCAAAAGCGATGAATGAAAGGTTCAGCAGTGTAGGCGTGAGTGCGGGCACTGTGAAACGGCTGTAGGTGTTCAGGATGCCGCCCGCCAGCGACACCAGCGATATAAAGAAAATATACGGGAAGGTGACGCGTAGCAGGTCGACGGTAAGCGCGAACTTCTGCGGTGATGCGGCGAACCCCGGTGCGCTGATGTACACAATCACGGGCGCGACAGCCACACCTATCAGTGTGATCACAAACAGCGTGACAGCGAGCAATCCCGACACGTGATCAACAAGAAGGCGCGTGTCGACGTCGCCGCGCCGATGCTTGTATTCGGCCAGTATCGGCACGAAAGCCTGTGCAAACGCCCCCTCCGCAAAAAGCCGGCGTAACAGATTGGGTATGCGAAAGGCGATGATGAATGCGTCCATCGCTGTGCCGGCGCCGAACGCGCGGGCAATAACCGTATCGCGCAGGAAGCCAAGTATGCGCGACAGCAGCGTCATGCTGCTGACCGCGGCAAGCGCTTTGAGTAAATTCACGTGCTTGGATCGCCTCGTTTGGTGTGGGCTAAACCGGTGTTTTTTCTTGCTTTACAGGCGAAACGCTCGTATGATAGCGCCCTTTTTCACCACCGGTTCGTGGAGTCAATATGGCCAATATAGCATCCGCCCGCAAAGCGGCACGCCAGAGCGAGAAACGCCGCGTGCACAATGCGAGCCAGCGCTCGGAGTTGCGCAGCGCAATCAAACGCGTCAGAAAAGCAATCGAAGCCGGTGACAAAACCGCAGCCCGCGAAATGCTGCGCGCGTCCACGAAAGTGCTCGACTCGATTGCAGACAAAGAGATCATTCATAAGAACAAAGCTTCACGTCACAAGAGCCGGCTGTCGGCCGCGATCAAGGCAATGGCGTAAGCGCCGCATGCCAATGCCATGCGCGCTCCCTTTCCCTAGACAAATCTGCCAGGTCGTGTCTGGCTTCAGCGCTTGCAAGCGTCGCCTTAACAATCCAATTCCCCGTCCCCGCTCAGCGCAGACCAAATATTGCTTGCGTCCGAAGCGGCGTTAGTTAAATATAGGAACCTCACTGGAAACGTAACACGGCGGCGGCAGCCGCCGTATTGCTTTTAGGGCCGGGGCTTTTATGTCGCACCTGATGAACACCTATAAAAGACTGCCCGTTGCGTTCGAGCGCGGCGCGGGGTGCTGGTTATGGGACAAGCAAGGCAACCGCTATCTCGATGCGCTTGCCGGCATTGCCGTGTGCGGTGTCGGACATAGCCATCCCAGGCTTGTCGAGGCGATCACGGCCCAGGCGGGTAAGCTTATCCACACATCGAACGTGTATCAAATCGAGAACCAGGAAAAGCTGGGCGACCGGCTCGCGGCGATCTCGGGCATGGATGAAGTATTTTTCTGCAACTCAGGTTGCGAAGCGAACGAAGCGGCCATAAAAATTGCGCGCTTATATGGCCATCAAAAAGCCATCGAGATGCCGGCGATTATCGTCATGGACAAAGCGTTTCACGGCCGTACCATCGCGACCCTGTCGGCGACCGGCAGCCGCAAGGTGCAAGCGGGTTTTGAACCGCTGGTGCCCGGGTTCGTTCGCGTGCCGTTCAACGACCTCGCCGCGGTCAGGAAAGTGGCTCAAAGCAATCGCAACGTCGTTGCCGTGATGGTCGAGCTCATTCAGGGCGAAGGCGGCGTCAATATCTGCGGCGCCGATTACCTTCATGGATTGCGCGAAATATGCGATGCGAACGGCTGGCTGCTGATGCTGGACGAAGTGCAAAGCGGCGTCGGACGGACCGGCAAGTGGTTTGCGTTCCAGCATTCAGGCGTGAGGCCGGATGTCATGACGCTGGCGAAAGGTCTTGCCTCGGGTGTGCCGATCGGCGCATGCATTGGCGTAGGCCCCGCAGCCGGCGTGTTCAAACCCGGTAATCACGGCTCGACATTTGGCGGCAACCCGCTTGCGTGCGCAGCAGCGCTAGCGACGCTCGACATCATCGAAGAAGAGCGCCTGATGACAAACGCCGTAACGTTGGGCGACCATATTGCCGCGCGCTTTCGCGCGACACTGGCAGGCATTGCGGGCGTGCGCGATATTCGCAACAAAGGACTCATGATCGGGATCGAGCTCGACGCGCCTTGCGACGAGCTCGTGAAAACGGCGCTCGCTGCACGCCTGCTCATCAATGTGACCAACGACAATGTCATCCGTCTTTTGCCGCCGCTCGTGATTTCGAGTGACGAAGCGGAGCAACTGGTCAACCTTTTATCGCCTTTGATCACGGATTTTCTGACGCGCGTTCCCGCAGGGGTTCCTGCTCGCAAGTCGGCCTGAGCGGCCTTGGCGCCATCCGCGTCATGGAACTTCGTCACTATCTGCAATTCGGCGACTTCAGCCGCGATGAATACGACTACCTCTTCGCCCGCACGCGCTGGATAAAAGAAAAGTTCAAGCGTTACGAGCCTTACCAGCCGCTCGTTGACCGCACGCTGGCGATGGTCTTTGAGAAGCATTCGACGCGCACGCGCGTCTCCTTCGAAGCAGGGTTCAATCAGCTTGGCGGATCGGTGATCACGCTGATGACGCGCGACACGCAGATGGGCCGCGGCGAACCGCTCGAAGACGTAGCGCGCGTCATTTCGCGCATGGTCGATATCGTGATGATCCGCACCTTCGAGCAATCGATCATCGAGCGCTTTTCGGCAAACTCGCGGGTTCCCGTAATCAACGGACTGACCAACGAATATCACCCGTGCCAGATCATGGGAGATATCTTTACTTACATCGAGCATCGCGGGTCCATCCGCGGCAAGACGGTGACGTGGATAGGCGACTCCAACAACATGTGCAATACATGGCTGCAGGCCGCCGCTATTCTCGACTTCAATGTGCACGTCTCTACGCCGCCCGGCTATGAAGTGGAGCACGAACGTGCGGGCATCTACGATAGCAGCCACTTCCGGTGTTTCACCGAGCCGCTCGAAGCTGCACGCGGCGCCGACCTGATCACGACGGATGTGTGGACGAGCATGGGCATGGAAGCCGAAGACGCCGAACGCAAGAAAGACTTCGAGGACTGGCAGGTGGACGCCGAAATGATGCGGCTCGCGAAACCCGACGCGCTGTTCATGCACTGCCTGCCGGCGCATCGCGGCGAAGAAGTATCCGCAGAGGTCATCGACGGTTCGCAGAGCGTCGTCTGGGACGAAGCAGAGAACCGCATGCATGTGCAGAAGGCGCTCATGGAATTTCTGCTGCTCGGCCGCACGATCGTTTAATACCGCGTCGGCGCACGCCTAAACATCCGGCGCGAAATGCACACGCAACGTCTTCGTTACGATTTTCGGGTTTGGTGGCTATCGCTTGCACTGTCAGTGCTCGCCGGCTGCGCCACTCCCCCGCCACCCGGCGACCTGGCACCCGTCGACCGTTTACTGACCTTAATGAATGAGCGCTTGAGTTACATGGATGATGTTGCGCGCAACAAATGGAACAGCGGAGCTGCGATCGAAGATCTGCCGCGCGAGGCTCAAATCATTGCGGACATCGGCGTTCAGGCGGCGAGCTATGGCCTGTCAGCTGACATCGCGCAAGACTTCTTACGGGCACAGATCGAAGCGTCCAAGATCATTCAGCACAAGCGCTTCGCCCAATGGAAACAAGCGAACCAACCTCCATTTACCAACGCCCCGGATCTGCGCAACAGCATCCGGCCCGCGCTCGACCGATTGACGCCGCTCATGATGCGTGCGCTCGCGCAGGCGCTGCCGACATTGCGGAAGATGGAAGGGCCGCAATCAGTGCGGAGTCACGCCATGACCTTCATGATGCACGTCGATGGCATGGCGCGCGACGAAGCGATCGGACCGCTCAAACGCCTTACAAAGCGATAAAACGGCATAGCGCCCTCGCAGGCGATGACTTGCCATGAGCATGTCAGCCGCCCGCATATAACAGTTGATTGTGCTGGCCCGCGATGGCTCGGGCGCTTAAAATCTGCGTCTTTCGCCATTTGGGAACGGTCATGCCGGACATAAAAAAAGTAGTGCTCGCCTATTCCGGCGGCCTCGACACTTCTGTCATATTGAAGTGGCTGCAGGATACTTATAACTGCGAGGTCGTCACGTTCACTGCCGACATCGGCCAGGGAGAGGAACTGTCTCCGGCGCGCGCCAAAGCAAAGAAAATGGGCGTCAAGGAAATTTATATCGATGACCTGCGCGAAGAATTCGTCCGCGATTTTGTGTTTCCGATGTTCCGAGCGAATGCAATTTACGAGGGCGAGTATCTGCTTGGCACCTCAATTGCACGTCCGCTGATTGCCAAACGCCAGATCGAAATCGCGCGCAAAACACGCGCTGACGCTGTCAGCCACGGAGCGACCGGCAAGGGTAATGATCAGGTCCGTTTCGAGCTCGGCTACTATGCGCTGGACCCGAACATTCACGTGATTGCCCCCTGGCGTGAATGGGATCTGACGTCGCGCGAAACGCTGCTCAAATATGCGGACGAACATGGCATCCCGGTCGAGATGAAGAAAAAGACCGGCTCGCCCTACTCGATGGACGCCAACCTGCTGCATATCTCGTTCGAGGGCCGGATGCTTGAAGACCCGTCGCGCGAGCCCGAAGAGTCGATGTGGCGCTGGACTGTGTCGCCTGAAAAAGCGCCCAATCGCGCCGAGTACGTGGATCTGGAGTACGCGGGCGGCGATATCGTCGGCGTCAATGGTAAGAAGCTCAGTCCTGCGCGCACTTTAGAGCTGCTGAACAAGTTAGGCGGCAAGCACGGCATCGGCCGCCTCGACCTGGTCGAGAACCGCTACGTCGGCATGAAGTCGCGCGGCTGCTATGAAACCCCCGGCGGTACCATCATGCTCAAAGCGCACCGGGCCATGGAGTCGATTACCCTGGACCGTGAGGTCGCGCATCTCAAAGATGATCTCATGCCGCGCTATGCATCGCTTATCTATAACGGATACTGGTGGAGTCCGGAGCGCAAGATGCTGCAGACGATGATCGACGCGTCGCAGGTGCACGTAAACGGCTGGGTGCGCCTCAAACTCTATAAAGGCAATGTGATCGTTGTGGGACGCGATTCAGATGCCGACTCGTTGTTCGATCCGGAGATTGCCACGTTCGAAGACGACAAAGGCGCTTACGATCAGGTCGATGCCGCTGGCTTCATACGGCTCAATGCATTGCGCATGCGCATCGCGGCAAATCTGAAAAAGAAAAAATAAAGGTCGCGCAGCAACAACACGCTCATCGGTTGTGGTGCGTCAGAGCTGTCGCTGTCAGGCCTCATGCCGACGATAATCTCCCACGCAGTAGTCGCCGCAGCGGCCGGCAAAGTGCTCGGCGCAAAAAGGCGCGTGCTCGTGTGGGGCGCGCTCTTATCGATGCTGCCGGACATCGATGTCGTCTGGTTTTCGTTCGGCATGCGCTATCACGACATGCTCGGTCATCGCGGCTTCACGCATTCGCTGCTGTTCGCCTTGTTTGCGGCCATTGCCGTAACCGCGGTGGCGACGCGCAACGTTCCACGCTACACGCCCGGATGGTTCGGCACTCTCGCTTTTCTGTTCGTGTGTGCAGCTTCGCATGGCGTTCTCGACGCCATGACAAACGGCGGCTCAGGTATCCCCTTCTTCTTCCCTTTCGACAACACACGCCATTTTCTGCCATGGCGTCCGATCGAAGTGTCACCCATCGGCCGCAACTTTTTTTCAGCGCGAGGTGCAGACACGCTGCTAAATGAAATCTGCGTGTTGTGGCTGCCATGTGCAGCACTCTTGACTATCCGCTTCGTTACGCGGAAATGGATGCGTCGAAACACCAGGCACAACGCCCGAACGACGCGTACCTTATAGGAATGCTCCGGCTTTCGGCTCGTGTTACATCAGGTAAAATCGCGAACGTTTATTGCAGGAGCAAAAGATGCCTACTTTCGACATCGTTTCCGAAGTCAACCAGGTCGAAGTGAAGAATGCGGTCGAACAATCTAACAAGGAAGTCTCGAACCGTTTCGACTTCAAGGGTTCGGACGCCCGCGTGGAGATCCAGGAACAGGGCACGGATCTCGTGCTGATGGTTTTCGCGGACGATAACTTCAAGCTCGGCCAGGTGAAGGACGTGCTGACGGGAAAAATGGCGAAGCGCAACGTCGATGTACGTTCACTCGAGCATGGCACTATCGAGAAGACCACCGGTGATACAGTCAAGCAGCCCTTGAAAGTAAAAGTCGGAATCGATCAGGACCTTGGAAAGAAGATCGTCAAGCTCATCAAGGAGAGCAAGCTCAAGGCGCAGGCCACGATCCAGGGCGATGTTGTCCGCGTAACGAGTGCAAAGAAAGATCTGCTGCAGGAAATCATTACGCTCGTCAAAAAGACCATCACCGACGTGCCACTGCAGTTTCGCAACTTTCGCGACTGAGAACTCGTTTCAGCGCACAGGCGCACTCACCCCGACAAGCCGGCGATCCAGCGGGAGTAAACGCCATCAGCGACGCGATGCAGCGACTCAAGTAGCTGCATCGACTCGTTCTTGATGACCTCGACAGGCTGCACCGCGGGACTCTTGCTGCGGTTGATCTCATTCGCCCCCGATGCGCACCATGAATCAATCATCTCAGCCGTCATTTCAATGTGGCACTGCATTCCCAGGTGCTTGCCGAATGAAAACGCCTGATTGACGCAATACTGATTGGTGAGCACACGTGACGCACCAGCCGGTAATGTGAAGGTTTCGCCGTGCCAGTGAAATGAAGTGAACGACGGCGTCGCGTGGCCGAACCAGCGCTGTGCTTCTGTACTATCCGCCACGCTCACGTCCCCCCAGCCGATTTCCTTAACCGCGTTGCGCGACACTACGCCGCCCATCGCCTTTGAAATCAGCTGGCCGCCGAGGCAGTGGCCGAGCAACGGTACGTCTGCGTCAACCGCATGGCGTATGAGATGCAGCATCGGCCCAATCCACGGCAACTCGTCATTCACGCTCATGGGTCCTCCCATAAACGCGAGGCCACTGTACGCACGCGGATCAGCGGGTACCGGCTCGCCCGCGCCTATATCGATGACCTGCCATGGCACCCGGTTGCGATCGAGGTATGTGGCAAAATACCCTGGCCCTTCCGTGGCGGCGTGCTTGAAAATGGCGACCGGTTTCATGGCTGCTGAAAAAATAATGAATAAAGCAGTTCATCATACGTTAGGGTCCCTCCTTTTCCTATTGGTGTGCGTCCCTGCGCTTGCCGCCGACGTCAATTTGAATGGCATCATCGGAACAAAGGCCTTGCTCGTCATCGATGGCGCCAAGCCCCGATGGCTGAGCGCCGGAGAAACATCACCAGAAGGCATCAAGCTTATGAGCATCGGCGCTGACAGTGCTGTGTTCGAGCTCAGCGGCCAGCGGCAGACCATCAAGCTCGGTCAAAGCGAACGCCTCGCCGTCGGTTCAGCGGCTTCTCCTTCCGCGGGTAAGAGTGTCACGCTGATCGCCGACGGGCGCGGACATTTTGTGACGACCGGTCAGATCAATGGATCTTCGGTCCGTTTTCTGGTCGACACCGGCGCGTCATTCATCTCACTCGCAAGCGGCGAGGCGAAGCGCCTCGGCATCAACTATCTTGAAGGCCAGCGGGCGTATATGTCCACGGCGAATGGCGTCGTGGCCACCTACAAAGTGAAGCTCGATGAAGTGCGGCTCAGCGATGTCACGCTCAATAACGTCGACGGTATGGTGCATGCAGACAATTCATTGCCCGTGGTGTTGCTCGGCATGAGCTTTCTAAATCGCATGGAGATGACACGCGACGGCGACAAAATGGTGCTGACCAAACGGTTTTAGCCGGTGGACCTGCAGTTCGAGCAACCGTCTTTAGCGCTCTTTTTCGTCCTGTCCCGCGAGTGACAGCAGGTGCCCGAACTTACTGCGCTTCGTCTGCAAATAGTTTCGATTGGAGGAGCGCGGCGGCACCTCGATTGCAACGCGCTCGGTGACAATCAAGCCATAATCCTCCAGCGCTTTCACTTTCTGCGGATTGTTAGTAAGCAGCCGGACGCGGCGCACGCCCAGGTCGAATAGTATGTGTGCGCCGACTTTGAAGTCGCGCATGTCCGCCGCGAAACCAAGCGCGTGATTAGCCTCCACCGTGTCTTTACCCTGGTCCTGTAGAGCGTAGGCCCGGATCTTGTTCAATAATCCGATGCCGCGGCCCTCATCGAACATATAGATCAGCACGCCGCTACCCGCTGCGTCGATCATGGTCATCGCCGCTTCGAGCTGCTCGCCGCAGTCGCAGCGCTCACTGCCGAACACATCACCGGTGAGACACTGTGAGTGCAACCGGGTCAGCGTCGGCTGGTCAGGGTCGATCTCGCCTTTCACGAGCGCCACGTACAGCGTCGTCTCAAGATCATCGCTGTATACCATGAGCCGCCAATTCCCGGCGGTCCGCGTTGGCAGCACCGTTTCCGACTTACGTCTTATCTGGCGCTCATGCTTGCGGTACTGAATGAGATCGGCGATTTTCAGTATGGTCAGGCCGTGCCGCGCGGCAAATTTTTCGAGATCCGGCATGCGTGCCATGCTGCCGTCGTCGTTCATGATTTCGCAGATGACGCCCGCGGGCTTCAAACCGGCCAGCCGCGCGATATCGACCGCCGCTTCCGTGTGCCCGCGCCGGGCCAGAACGCCGCCCTCCAGCGCGCGCAAAGTCTGCAATCGGCCGGGACGAATGAGATCGCCCGCCTTCGTTTCAGTGGCGATAGCCACCGCGATCGTGCGTGCGCGGTCCTGCGCGGACATGCCTGAACCAACGCCCTCGCGGGCATCGATCGGCGTCGCGAACGCGGTGCCGAACTTGCTTTGATTTCCGGAATCGTCAGCAAGCAGCGTAAGGCCAAGCTCGCGCATGCGTTGCTCAGTCAAAGCAAGGGATATGAGGCCGCGGGCGTGGGTAGCCATGAAATTAATCGCTTCCGCCGTCGCGCGTTCCGCGGCGACGAAAAGATCACCCTCGTTCTCACGATCCTCGTCGTCGACGAGAATAATCATCCGCCCCCTGCGCACATCAGGCAGGACGCGTTCGACGATGGATTCGCTCGTCGAGGTCATATTCGTCACGGGCCGACCGTCAATCGCTGCCCTTGGAAACCAGACGCATGAACTCGGCGCGCGTCCGGTCCTGCTGAAATTCGCCCGTGAATGCGGATGTAGTTGCGATCGAATGCTGCTTCTGAATGCCGCGCATGACCATGCACATGTGTTGCGCCTCGAGCACCACTGCCACGCCCAGCGGTTTCAGGGTCTCGTGAATACAATTACGGATCTCGACCGTCAGCCGCTCCTGCACTTGCAGGCGGCGAGCGAAAGCGTCAACTACGCGCGGAATCTTCGAGAGCCCGACAATGTATCCGTTGGGGATATACGCGACATGCGCCTTGCCGAAAAACGGCAGCATATGATGTTCGCACAAGGAGTAGACCTCGATATCCTTGACGATCACCATCTGCTGGTACTCTTCCTTGAACATCGCCGAGCGCAGAATGGCGGCAGGATCGAGATCTTTGCCGTGGGTAAGAAACTGCAGTGCTTTCGCTACACGCTCGGGCGTTTTGACGAGGCCTTCGCGCTGCGGATCCTCGCCAAGATCGTGGAGAATGTTTCGATACACGGAAGCAATGCGCTTTACCGTCTCCGAGTTGTACTGATCGATCTTTTCGTAGCCGTTGGTCTGCTGCTCATCGTGCGGCACGGCCGGGTTGTCCATGGAATCGTCTCGACAGGAAAATTAGAGCGTACGAGTATACTACCCGCCTAGTTTCGCCCGAATCGAAGCCAGTACCCCGTCCTTATCGAGGCCGCAGCTCGCGAGCTGCAATGCGTGATCACCGTGATCGATAAAACGATCCGGAAGTCCGAGTTGCAGCACTGAAATCCGGGTGCCCCTGCGCTGCAACGATTCAAGCACCGCGCTGCCGGCGCCGCCCATGATGACGTTTTCCTCCAACGTAACCAGGAGGTCATGTGCTGCGGCGAGTTCCGCGACCAGTGTATCGTCGAGCGGCTTTATGAAACGCATATTCGCAACGGTGGCGTCGATCTCGTCTGCGACCTTCATTGCAACGTGCACCATACTGCCGAAGGCGAGGATTGCGATCTTCTTGGAAAGCAGCGCGATACGTTTGCCGTTGCGGCGAATTTCGCCTTTGCCGACCGGCAGCGCTTGCATGTTTTTCTCCACCGGAACGCCCGGACCTGCGCCGCGCGGATAGCGTACCGCCGCCGGAGAATTCAACTGAAAAGCGGTGTACAGCATCTGCCGGCATTCATTCTCGTCCGAAGGCGCCATCACGGTCATGTTGGGGAGACACCGCAGGTACGAAATGTCAAAACTGCCGTTGTGCGTAGCGCCGTCAGCGCCGACGAGACCGCCACGATCGATGGCCAGCAGTAGCGGCAAATTCTGTATCGTCACATCATGTATGAGCTGGTCATACGCGCGCTGCAAAAAAGTCGAATAAATGGCGACGACCGGCTTGTAACCTTCGCACGCGAGACCCGCGGCGAACGTGAGCGCGTGCTGCTCGGCGATGCCGACATCGAAATAGCGCTCCGGATACAATTCCGAAAACCGCACCAAGCCGGACCCCTCGCGCATCGCGGGCGTGATGCCGACCAGACGTTTGTCCTGTGCCGCCATGTCGCAGAGCCAATCGCCGAATACCTGGGTGTAAGTCGGTTTTGTGCCGGCCTTCGCTGCCCCGACAATGCCATCGTCGGGCGCGAACTTCGACACCCCGTGATAGAGCACCGGATCGGCCTCGGCGAGTTTGTATCCCTGGCCTTTGCGTGTAACGACGTGCAGAAACTGCGGGCCTTTGAGCGCGCGTATGTTGCGCAGCGTCGGTATCAGCGCATCCAGATCGTGGCCATCTATGGGACCGATGTAGTTGAAGCCGAACTCCTCGAACAAGGTGCCGGGCGTGACCATGCCTTTGACGTGCTCCTCGGCTCGCTTTGCGAATTCACCGAGCACCTTTGTGCTGGCGCGCTTGGCGACCGCGTAGAAGCGCCCCGACATCAGTTTCGCCAGATACTTGTTGAGGGCACCGACCGGCGGCGAGATCGACATGTCGTTGTCATTGAGCACAACAAGTAAGTCGCTGTCGCCGTCTCCCGCATTGTTGAGCGCCTCGAATGCCATACCCGCGCTCATCGCACCGTCACCGATGATCGCGACGCAATGCCGCGCAATGCCGGCAAGCTTGCTCGCGACCGCCATGCCATAGGCCGCGCTGATGGAAGTACTCGAGTGCGCAGTCCCGAATGTGTCGTACTCGCTTTCCTCGCGGCGCGGGAAGCCCGACATGCCCTGCCACATACGAAGGTTTTGCATGCCGGCGCGCCGGCCTGTGAGCACTTTATGGCCATACGTTTGATGGCCGACGTCCCAGACCAGGCGATCGTGCGGCGTGTCGAAAACATAATGCAGGGCAATCGTGAGTTCTACCGTGCCGAGATTCGACGACAGGTGTCCGCCGGTCTGACTAACTGAATCGATCAGGAACTCACGCAGTTCGACAGCGACCTGCTGTAACTGCTTGCGATCCAGCGCGCGCAGGTCGGCTGGATTATTTATGGTTTGCAGTAAGTCGTACATGGGCAGCAGCGTCGCTATGCGCGACGGTCCAACTCCAGGCGTTCAAGCGATGAATTGTTCCGGCGCGAAGGAGATTGCTTGGACATCGCAGATACCGAATGGGCGTACATCGCTAGAATTTACGCAGTACGATGAAATCCGAAAGTTCACGCAGGCGCGTCGCGCGCTCGCCGAACCGCTCCAAGGCCGCGCGCGCCTGCTCATGCAATTCCGCCGCGAGCCGCCTGGACTCCGCGACACCCACCGCGCTCACGTAAGTAGGCTTGTTCTGCTCAGCGTCCTTACCCGCTGTCTTGCCAAGCGTCACGGTGGTAGCCTCGGTATCGAGCACGTCATCCACGACCTGAAACGCGAGACCAATACATTTAGCGAAATGGTCGAGTGCCGCCAGTTCTTGCGCCGAGAGTGCGCTGCCGCAACGCGCTCCCAACACCGTTGCGGCTCGAATCAGCGCGCCCGTCTTGTGTATATGCATGAATTCAAGCTCAGGCAACGTGAGCATTGCACCGACTGATGCAAGATCGATAGCCTGGCCCCCCGCCATGCCCCGCGAGCCCGCGGCGATCGCCAACAGCTTGATCATCTCGAGCTGCTCGGTCGCGTTATCCGCCAGCCGATACTCGGCCAGGAGCTGAAAGGCGAGGCTCTGCAGCGCATCTCCGACCAGCAGCGCGGTCGCCTCATCGAATTCGACGTGACACGTCGGTTTCCCACGCCTGAGCACATCGTCATCCATCGAAGGCAGATCGTCGTGCACGAGCGAATAGGCGTGTATGAGCTCCACCGCTGTCCCGGCAATCGTTACCCGTTGGATATCAGCGTTTGCTACCTCTCCAGCGGCGTATGCGAGCAATGGCCGCACGCGCTTGCCGCTCCCTAATGCGGCATAACGCATGGCCTCATGCAGCCGCCGGGGCGCGATGTCGACGACCGGCAACGACGCCTGCAACTGTGCTTCGATACGTTGCTGATGCGCAGCTACCCAGCTCTGAAAATCATTCGTTATCGTCATCGTCAGGCGCGAAGTTCCTGAGCGCGCCGGCTTCCAGCATTTTGACCTGCTGCTGAGCATCTGCTAATTGTGCCTGGCAAACCTTCAAAAGCTCGGCGCCTCTTTTATATGCACTGAGCGATTCTTCGAGTGACAATTGCCCGTCCTCCATACGGGCGACGATGCCTTCCAGTTCCGTCAGCGCGCTTTCGAATGTGGGGACAGCGTCCGGTTTGACGGGCTTCGACATCAGGGGGAATTGTATGGCCGGCGGGAAACTGCGAACATAGCGCAATCAGAGGCTTGAGGTCAACGCAGGTGTAAGGATACGCCTCGGGACGCGACTGATTGCAATTGCGCGGCTTGAGCGGGCCTCGCGACCTTAACCGCGTCCGCGGCGGGCGGTATCCACGACATCGCGATTGCAAGCGATAAGGAAGCTTGCGAATATGCGGCTGTTAAATCTGCGATTGAACTATGAAACCTAAGATGGAGAAACGTTGATGCGTGCGGTGCTGCCGCTGGTCAGGGAGTCGGATTTTCCGCAAATACGCCGCAAGCGGCTTGATACGCTGCAAGTAAATCTAGGCTACAAGTGTAACCAGTCATGCGTGCACTGTCATGTGAACGCGGGGCCTACGCGAACGGAGATGATGACACGGCCGACTGTCGACGAGGTGCTTGCTTTTCTGCGCGCTTCTAAAGTGCGTCAGCTCGACATAACAGGCGGCGCACCCGAGCTCAATCCCAATTTCCGCTACTTGGTCAGCGCCGCTCGCGAGTTCGGAGTGCACGTAATGGATCGCTGCAATCTGACGATACTTTCGCAGCTCGGACAGGAAGATCTCCCGGCGTACCTCGTGCACAACAACGTCGCTGTCGTTGCATCGCTGCCGTGCTACCTCGAGGAAAACGTCGACCGTCAGCGCGGCAAGGGGGTGTTCGACGCAAGCATCAGCGCTTTGCAATTGCTTAATCGTCTAGGTTATGGCCAACCCGGCTCAGCGTTGCAGCTTTCACTTGTCTACAATCCGCAAGGTCCTGTCCTGCCGCCCGCACAGGCACAACTTGAAGCGGACTACCGTGCGCACCTCGGTTCCCGTTACGGCATCGTCTTCAATGAACTATACGTTATTACGAACATGCCCATCCAACGCTTCGGCAGCACGCTGATTTCGAAGGGCCAGTTCGAACACTACATGCACCTTTTGAAAAATGCGTTTAAGCCCGCGAATCTGGATGCGGTCATGTGCCGCAATCTGGTCAGCGTTGACTGGCGCGGTTATACCTACGACTGCGACTTCAATCAGATGCTCGGACTGCCGCTCGCGCATCAGGGACGAGCGCGCACGCACGTCAGGGACTTGCTGGCCGTTGATATCGAGCGCAATCCAATCATGGTCGCGGATCACTGCTACGGGTGCACGGCAGGACAAGGATCAAGTTGCGGCGGAGCGCTGGTGGATTAAACGACAGCCCGCAGATGCCGTCGGAGTGCGCTTCTTCAAGCATCTATCGGCGGACTGCGAAAGCGCAAGAGGCGCCGCACCACCGTTGTAACGCATCGGCGTACTGACAGCGCGTTTTAGACACGCGCTTTTTCGAGACTCAGATAATGGATAAGAAAAAGCTTCTGATCTCAGTCGCGCTTGTTGTAACAATAGCAGCGTTTTTCTTCCTGGACTTGCAGCGCTACTTCACGTTGGATTACCTGAAGGCGCAGCATGCTGCCATCAACCAATATTACGCTGCAAACCCCCTCACAACGGCGGCGATTTACTTTGCAATTTATATTGCGGTAACCGCTTTATCGCTGCCCGGTGCCGCAATCATGACGCTCGCGGCGGGCGCAGTTTTCGGGCTGATATGGGGCACCGTTATCGTATCGTTTGCTTCGGCGATTGGTGCGACACTTGCCTTTCTAGCATCCCGATACATCTTCGGAGCATCGATACAGGCAAGATTCGGCGACAAGCTGTCTGCGGTCAATTCCGGTATCGCCAGGGAAGGCGCCTTTTACCTCTTCGCATTACGCCTTATTCCCGCGTTTCCTTTTTTCGTCGTCAATCTGGTGATGGCATTAACGCCGATCAACACAATTACTTTTTACTGGGTGAGCCAGCTCGGCATGCTGCCGGGCACGATTCTCTTTGTCTACGCGGGCACCGAGATTGCGAAGCTCGACTCATTGCATGACATCCTATCCCCGAGCCTGCTAATTGCATTCACAGTGCTCAGCGTCTTTCCGCTAATCGCCCGATGGTGTGTCGATGCGGTCAAGGCACGCAAAGTTTATGCGAAATGGACGCGGCCGCCGCATTTCGACTGCAATCTTCTCGTCATCGGCGCCGGCTCTGCAGGCCTGGTCGCGGCGTACATCGCCGCTACGGTAAAAGCGAAGGTGGTGCTCATTGAGAAACACAAAATGGGGGGTGACTGCCTGAACACCGGCTGCGTGCCATCCAAGGCGCTCATTCGTTCAGCCAGATTTTTATCGCATGCGAGACGCGCTCAGGAGTTTGGCATTCAATCTGCGGAAGTGCGGTTTGACTTTGCGGTGGTGATGGAACGGGTGCAGCGCATCATTCGCGCTATAGAGCCTCACGATTCGATCGAGCGCTATACGCGACTCGGGGTCAACTGTATCAGTGGGGAAGCGAAACTCACGTCTCCATGGACGGTCGATGTGACAACGGCGACAGGCAAACAAACTGTCACGACCAAGAATATCGTCATAGCAGCCGGCGCGCGTCCGATCATCCCTGCCATACCGGGCTTACGCGAGATTAATCCACTGACCTTCGAGACGGTTTGGTCCTTGCGAACGCTGCCAAAGCGATTATTGGTCCTCGGCGGCGGGCCGATCGGATGCGAGCTCGCGCAGGCTTTTGCGCGGTTCGGCTCGCGCGTCACGCAGGTGGAAAAACTGCCCCGCATTCTATGCCGCGAAGACGCTGAGTTTTCCCAGATGGTCGCCGCCCGCTTCACGGCTGAAGGCATCACTCTGCTCGCAGGGCACGAAGCCCGAAGGATCGAGACGGTCGACGGCGACAAATGCCTGATCGTCGAGAACAACGGCGTTGAAACGGCAATTGCATTTGACGAGCTGTTATGTGCCGTCGGCCGTATTGCGAACACTGCTCACTATGGACTCGAGGAATTGGGCATTCCGGTCAGCGCCAACCACACCGTCGATGTGAATGAATATCTGCGCACGCTTTATCCCAACATCTATGCGTGTGGCGATGTCGCGGGACCGTTTCAGTTCACGCACACGGCAGCGCACACCGCATGGTATGCGGCCATCAATGCATTGTTCGGCCGTTTCAGGAATTTCAAAGTCGACTATGCCGTCATCCCGTGGACAACTTTTACCGAACCCGAAGTGGCGCGCGTGGGACTGAATGAGCAGGAAGCAAAAGAGAAAGATATCGCTTATACAGCGACTGTGTTCCCGCTCAACGAACTCGATCGGGCTATCGTCGACGGAGAGGCGCACGGCCTCATTAAGGTGCTAACCGCTCCGCGGAGCGACCGGATACTCGGTGTGACCGTTGCGGGAGAACACGCGGGCGACGTTCTGGCGGAATTTGTTATTGCGATGCGCCATGGGCTCGGTCTGAACAAAATCCTCGGCACCATACATTCATACCCGACGCTGGCCGAGGCTAATAAGTACGTGGCCGGTGCGTGGAAACGCTCGCAAGTCACGCAGGGGCAATTGGATTTCGCTGCTGCGTTTCACGCGTGGCAACGCGATGAAGGAACCGTGTCGCAGGTTCTGGCGAAGCTACCCGGACTGATGACCAACAAGACGAGGCTTGAAGCGCAAGACTTCGCTACACATTGATGCAGCGCAAACCGCGAGGGTCCGTACAATCGCGAGAAAAATCGCATATGCAATTAACCGCTGGATTATGATGCGGGTAACACTCGTTCGCCGTACGCTATGAGATCCGCCCTCTCGATCATTATCCCCTGCCTCAACGAGGCTGCAGGCATCACTGCAACGCTTGAGCGCTTACAAGCGCTACGTGCGCGCGGACACGAAGTGGTCGTCGTCGACGGTGGCAGTGACGACTCCACTCTAACGTTGGCGCAACCGGGCGCCGACCAAGTGATCGTTGCACAAAGAGGCCGTGCGGCGCAGATGAACGCCGGCGCACAAATAGCTCGCGGCGACGTGGTGCTGTTTTTGCACGCGGACTGTGGCCTGCCCCTCGGCGCCGATCAGACGATCATCGAAACATTGCGCACCAGCGGCAAGCGGTGGGGACGTTTCAATGTGCGTCTCGACACCGGTAACGTTTTGCTGCGTCTGGTTGCGCGCATGATGAATCTGCGCTCGCGATGGACCGGTGTTGCGACGGGGGATCAGGGCATTTTCGTCGAACGCGAATTGTTCCAGTCGCTCGGCGGTTTTCCGGAAATAGCGTTGATGGAAGATATCGCGCTGTCCAAAAAGCTACGTTCGGTCTGTCGCCCGCTGTGTATCCATGAGCGCATTGTCGTTTCCGCAAGGCGCTGGCAGCGGAATGGCGTTGTGCGCACCATCGCGCTGATGTGGCGACTGCGCGTTGCATATTTTTTTGGCGGCGATCCACGCAAACTTGGCGCAGCTTATGCCGCGACACGTACGCAAAGCTGACACGCTCGTTGCCGTATTTGCGCGAGCGCCCGAAGCCGGGGCTGCCAAAACACGTCTCATCCCGCTGTTAGGCGCGGAAGGCGCCGCCAGCTTACAAAACGTGCTTATCCGCCACACCCTGGCAACTGCTACGGCTGCGGACATAGGACCCGTCGAATTGTGGTGTGCGCCTTCGGCGCAACATCCGGTTCTGTGCGAATGCATCCGGCAATACGGTGTCGATGCGGTCACACAGTGTGAGGGTGACCTGGGCGTTCGCATGCAGCACGCCGCTGCGGCAACGCTCGCCATAGCACAGCGCGTGCTGATTATCGGGACCGATTGTCCGGCGCTCACCACCGAGGACTTACGCAACGCTGCCGCAGCGCTGAACGGACATAACGATGCAGTGCTTGTGCCTGCGGAGGACGGCGGCTACGCCTTGATCGGGCTTAAGTGGTGGGACGCCCGTCTGTTTCACGATATCGCGTGGGGCAGCGCGCAGGTCGTCGCAACAACACGGGCACGGCTCACCGCGATGCGCTGGCGTTGGCATGAACTCGCGCCCACATGGGACGTTGATCAGCCGTCCGATTACGAGCGCCTGCGCTCGAGCCAACTCATTCCGAATCTCGACCAGGCCGTGCACACGCCCATCCTGCACTGAACTGGCTCAATCGGACGTCACGGAACCCGCGCTGCTACGCGGGGTCAGACTGCTTTCGGACACGTCTGCGAATCTGCAGCGACTGCTTGATTCTTCAGTAAGTTACCCCTGCAGCGATGTGCCCCGTCGCTGTATCAAAACCGCGCATTGCCTTTTGGCGGTAATCAGGGGACAATCTGCATCGGGTAAGGGCTTGTTATAGAACGCTTTTACTTCCCCGTCACCGTTCGTTCACCTCCATTCAAAATTACACGTTGCATGTCAGATCTGGCCAGCCAGAAGGCGCTAACTCATACCAGTCCGCAGCTTCCTATCTCGTGGTACTTCGATCCGGACGTCTACGCCAAGGAACAGCAAGTATTGTTCGATCGCGGTCCCGGTTACGTGGGCCACGAGTTACTCGTTCCCAGCACTGGAGATTTTCATGCGCTCGAACGGCTCGATAACGCCAAAGCGCTCGTACGTAACGCGAACGGTGTCGAGCTTATCAGTAATGTGTGCCGCCATCGGCAGGCGATATTACTGAAAGGCCGCGGCAACACTCGCAAAAGCATCGTATGCCCGATCCATCGATGGACGTATGGTCTTGACGGGAAGCTGCTGGGCGCACCGCATTTTCCCGGTAATCCATGTCTCGACCTCGCGCGCACAAAACTCCAAACGTGGAACGGACTGCTGTTTGACAGCAGGCGTGACATCGCCCGGGATCTTTCGAAGCTCACCGGTAAGGCAGAATTTGATTTCTCGGGCTACATGCTTGACCGGGTGCAGATCGACGAATATGCATGCAACTGGAAAACATTCATCGAGGTTTACCTCGAGGACTACCATGTCGTGCCATTTCATCCCGGTTTGGGTAATTTCGTCTCGATCGATGAACTCGACTGGGAATTCGGTGATTGGTACAGCATCCAGACCTGCGGCGTAAAAAAAGGTTTGAGCCGGCCGGGTACGCCGGTCTACGAAAAGTGGCACGATGTCGTGTTGCGTTATGGCGGCGAGGTGCCTGCGAGGGGCGCGATCTGGCTCACGTACTATCCCAATGTGATGGTCGAGTGGTATCCGCACGTGCTGGTCGTCAGCAGCATGGTGCCGCGCGGACCGGAGGCGTGCACGAACGTAGTCGAGTTTTATTATCCTGAAGACATCGTGTTGTTCGAGCGAGACTTCGTCGCTGCCGAGCAGGCGGCGTATGCAGAAACGGCAGTCGAAGACGGCGAGATTTGCGCGCGTATGACAGCCGGGCGGCGGGCGCTTTATAAACAGGGAATCGACGAAGCCGGTCCATATCAATCGCCGATGGAAGACGGCATGCTTCACTTCCATGAATTCATTCGCAGGGAACTGTCTGCTGCATAGGCCGCATAGTGTCGGTGCTGGTGCTGCGCTGACATCACTTGCACCTGACCTGTTCTGACCTTGCTCGATGTACACGACTATTATCTCGCACGCGGAGCTCGCTGCGCACCTGCACGATCCTGACTGGATCGTCTTCGACTGCCGACATGACCTTGCAGATACGGAAGCCGGCCGTCGGGCGTACTCGACGTCGCATATCGAGGGCGCCCGCTTCGTTAACCTCGACAACGATTTGTCAGGCGACAAGACCGCGACGAGCGGTCGACATCCGCTGCCCGATGCCGAAGCTTTCTGTGCGCGCATAGCAGCGCTCGGAGTACGCAGTCAGAGCCAGGTCGTTGCCTATGACGACGCCGGCGGCTTTTATGCCGCGCGTTTTTGGTGGATGCTACGGTGGGTGGGCCATGAACGTGTAGCCGTGCTCGATGGCGGTTTTGACACGTGGACCAAAGAGGACCTGCCGGTCACAAACCGCTCGCACGCACGCGAAGCGGGCGATTTCAGCGGCACGGCGCGCGACACGCCGGTCGATGCAGCGTACATCATGAATCAGATTGGAAGCGACGCTTGCCTGGTGGTTGATGCGCGTGCGCCCGATCGCTTTCGCGGTGAGAACGAAACGCTCGATCCGGTCGGCGGACATATCCCCGGGGCCGCAAACCGGTTGTGGAAAAACAATCTGCGCGTCGACGGCCGATTCAAGTCGCCGGCGACGCTCAAATACGAATTCACACAATTAATCGGGGAGCGTCCGCCGCGTGCTGTGATACATCAGTGCGGCTCGGGCGTTACAGCCTGTCACAATCTACTCGCCATGGAAATCGCGGGCCTTTCGGGTTCAAGACTGTATCCCGGCTCATGGAGCGAATGGTGCAGCGACCCGCTGCGGCCGGTGGCGCGTTGAGCTTCCATTAATCAGTCGCTCGCAGGGCCCTGCTTCCCGGACGGTTTCGCCGGTCGTTCGTTCGCATACGCCCGGCTAAAAAGTAGCGGGCTGCGGCTCGACTCCGGTTGCCGGATTTTCATAGAGCGAAGGAAAGTAGCGCACTTCCGGTACCGCGCTGTTGGGAACATTCGCGGCGGCCGATACGGTCGCCACACTCATCGACGCGTTAAACCAGATCCCTGTAGCGGCGGCGAGTGTGAAAACAACCGCCATCACCGTCACGACCCACCGACTAGTCGTCGCTTGGAGGTCACGCGCCGCCTCTTCTGTCACGTCTTGCTTCGTGCCATCGATCATTTTGAGCCGTCCACTGGTTGCATTCATGCGCGTCTCCTTTATCTGCTGCCGGACGCCGCGCCGGCATCGCGTAATGAAAAATAACTGGCTACATGCATCCAGTATGAGGAAGCGCCGTGATGGATTGAATACAACAGAAGCCCTATGCATAAAGCGCTATATGCCGGCGGCTAAGCGCTCGACGCTAAGGCGGGTGATAGGAAGCGCGGTAAACTTGTAATAGACTACAAAGCCCACAAGACTTAATCGACTTCGCATGCGGACGCGAGACAGATCGATGAGCGGAGAACGCACTTGAAAATATTGATCGTCGACGACCACCCGCTGATCCGCGAAGCGTTGCGCCAGGTGCTGACTGCGCTCGATAAAGAGCTCACCCTGCTCGAAGCGCAGACCTGCGCTGAAGCGCTCTCGATGGCGGACCGCAATCCGGATCTTGACCTTGTGCTGCTGGATCTCGGATTGCCTGACGCTGCGGGCTCCGATGCGCTGACACAAATGCGCGAGCGCTTTCCAAGTATTCCGGTGGTCGTATTGTCGGCGTCCGAAGAACCGCGCGTCGTAACCAGTGCGATCGATGCCGGTGCGATGGGCTTCATACCCAAGACCGCGTCGAATCAGGTTCTGCTGAATGCCTTGCGGCTCGTGTTGGCGGGCGGTGTTTATCTACCGCGCGAAGTATTGCTGCACGGTGCCGATAACAGCCGTACAGGAACGGAAGCGGCGGCTGGTCCGCGCGCAGAGGATATCCGCCTGACCGCCCGACAAAGAGACGTGCTCGCACTACTGGTGCAAGGAAAACCGAACAAGCTCATCTGCCGCGCGCTCGATCTCGCTGAAGGCACCGTGAAGATCCATGTGACTGCGATTTTGAAGGCGCTCAACGTTTCCAACCGTACGCAAGCGGTAATCGCCGTCAGCCGGCTCGGCCTTAAATTGCCGCGCGCCTGACGTAAACCGCGCGTGCGCTTATTGTGAATGCCCGTAACGAGGTGCAACCGCTGGCGCCCGATCGCCCCCTAAGCGACCTCATCAACGCTGAGCAAATCGACATGCTGTACCGTCAGTCGCCGACGTCGATCGTCGGCAATATGACGGGTGCATTGGTGCTTGCCGGTGCGTTTTACTCGCAGCGCCCGACATGGTTGATTGCGAGCTGGGTCGGGTGCATGGCGGTGCTGCAGATCTCGCGCCTTATTCTGTACCTTCGATACCGTCGCAATGGCTTACGCCAAAGTGATGTCAGCCGCGCTTTCGTCACGTGGACAGCCGGTGCCGGAGTTACCGGGCTCTTGTACGGATCCACTGCCGTGCTCTTCTTCATGTCCGGCCATGATCTTTATCAGGCCCTGCTCACCGTCCTGATATTCGGCATTACCGCCAGCGCGATTCCCTTAATCGGCTGCTATATACCTTCGTTTTACATGTTCACGTTTCCCGCATTGATTCCTTTCGTCGCCCGCAACCTCTACGAGGGCGATACACCGCACCTTGTGCTCGGCTTGATCGAGGCGGCTGTCATGCTGGGATTCGCGTCGTTTGCGCGCGACTACAATCGCATGCTGACCGAGTCGCTCAGAAACCGGTTGGAGAAGCAGGCGCTCGCCGATCAACTGGCCGCACAAAACGTTGCGCTTGATCAGGCGCGCATCGTATCCGAGCAGGCCAATCGCTCGAAGACACAGTTTTTCGCAGCCGCCAGCCATGACTTGAGGCAACCGCTCCACGCGATGGGCCTCTTCGCGTCAGCCTTGACAGAACAGGTGCGCGAACCACGTGCAGCCGCCGTCGTGACAAGCATAAACGCGTCCGTGCAGGCGCTTGAATCGCTGTTCAACGAACTGCTTGAAATCTCGAAACTTGATTCCGGCATCATCAAGCCGCATGTCGTGCAGTTTCCTCTCAGCCGCGTGTTCGACCGCCTCCGCAGCGAGTTTGCGGCGGAGGCTGCGGCCAAACATCTGGACCTTCGTGTGGATCAGGTGAATGCAATTGTTTCAAGTGATCCGGTTCTCCTCGACCGCATCATGCGCAATCTCATCAGTAACGCCATTCGCTATACATTGCGCGGACAGATCGCGGTGACTGCAGAGCCGTGTCCCGCGGCGCTGCGCATCAGCGTGCGCGACACCGGTATAGGCATCCGACCGGAAGACCAGCAGCGGATCTACGACGAATTCATGCAGTTGGGCAATCCGGGGCGCACCAGCAAGAAAGGGCTCGGACTTGGCCTTTCCATCGTGCAGCGCTTAGCCTCTCTACTCGGTTACGCCATTGAACTGCAGTCGCATCCCGGAGAAGGGTCCACGTTCTCATTTGAGGTGCCGCTGAGCAGCGGACAAGCGTTGCCCGAACACGCTCCAAAGGCTGACGCGAATTCGCGTGCGGACCTGGGCGGCATGCTGATCGTCGTGATCGACGACGAGAGTGCGATCGTTGAAGGAATGACAGTGCTCTTAACCGGCTGGGGCGCAGAGGTTATCGGTCTGACCTCGGGCGAGGGCGCGCTGGACGCCGTATACGCGGCAGGAAAAATTCCTGCTTTGCTTATCGTAGACCACCGGCTCGGTACAAACGAAGACGGTATCGCTCTCGCTCAGCGTTTGCGCCGCGAGCTCGACCCGGAGATACCGGCGTTACTGGTCAGCGGCAGCATCACGCCTGAGCTTGCCGAGCAGGCGCGTATTGCGGGACTCGATTTTTTACTGAAGCCGGTCACCGCAGATAAGTTTCAGAAAGCGATCCAGGCCGCCCTGCGCCTGCACGAAGCACAGGCCGGTTAAGAGCCCGCTAAAGATCCAGGTCAAAGCGATTGCTTGCCGACCTCGTTCTTGGAATTCATTTTTTGTTCGTGATCTTCGTCGTTGGTGCACTGCCAGCGGTTTGGATAGGCGCGGGCATGCGCTGGCGTTGGGTCAAGAATTTTCGGTTTCGCGCTGTTCACCTCGGCGCGATCATATTCGTCACGGCCGAAGCAGCCGCCGGTGCCGTTTGTCCGCTCACGATGCTGGAGGCTCAGTTGCGGCATGAAGTCGCCTCCCGCAACTTCATCGGCTACTGGCTGCACCGTCTGCTTTTTTACAGTTTTCCCGAATGGGTGTTCATTACGGCGTATTCGGTTTTCCTAATACTGGTGCTGGTGACGTGGTACTTCGTAGCGCCGACGCGACAGAAATGAGCGCCGCAACGTCTCCGGCGCCAAGCCATAGCACTAGCCGAGCATATCCGCCCAGATGTTTTTTGCCCATGACAGAGCGTAAGTGCCTTCGAGCTCGTTTGCTTTGTCAGATAACCCGCCGGCGCCTTTGACCGGCAGCATCGTTTTTTCAGTAGGCTCGTAGCTGTGCACCGACGCTACATGCCCGACGTTGCGGTCGTCGATAAAGCTGTAGCAGGTATTCACCATCATCGGCGCGGGATTTACCGGCTCATTCTTGATTAGCGCGATCACAGCCGCCGCACAGACTTTCGCGTGCTGATTCGCCATGTGTCCCGACTTCGGCATCAAGAGCGCCGACAACGTCGCGTCTCCCAGCACGTGGACACCCGGTACTTTTACGGACTCCATAGTTTGCCAGTTCACGCCGCACCAGCGATTATTTGCCGTGATGAGACCGGTCATCTGCGCGATGTCGCCGGCGCGATGTGGCGGCACGACATTCAAAACATCACCGCTGACATCACCGAACTGCAGCTTCGCAGTCATGGTCTTGACGTCGACATCCTCCAGTTCGCTGTTTGGACGGTAGTCGATCATGCCCTTGTAAGGACCGTTCCATGCCGCCATGAACAGCGCCTTTTTCGAGATCACGTCTTCGTTAGCGTCCAGGATGATTACCTTGGACTTGGGCTTCGCGCCTTTGAAGTAGTGCGCGACCTGACACGCGCGCTCGTATGGGCCCGGCGGACAGCGAATCGGCGCTTTCGGAATATGCAAGACGAAAATGCCGCCGTCGCGAATGGCTTCGAGCTGGGCGCGCAACGCAGCGGTTTGCGGTCCGGCCTGCCACGCGTGAAGAACCCGCCGTTTTGCATCGGCGCTCGCGAGGCCCGGCAGCGTGTCGTACTGATAGTCAACGCCCGGTGCCACGATAAGCCGGTCATACGTGAGCGTAGTCGCCGAAGCAAGCCGGACTTCGCGCTTTACCGGATCGATCGCGACCGCCTCGTCGCGTCGAACCTCGACACCGTATTTCGTGAGCCCGTCGTAACGCAACGTTATGTCCGAGAGCTTCATTGCACCGCTCAAGACGAGATTACTCAAGGGGCATGAAATGAATTCCGCATTGCGTTCGACGAGGGTCACCGCAATATCCGGTGACCACATACGCAGATATTTGGCTGCGGTCGCGCCCGAATAGCCGCCGCCGATAACCGCCACGCGGGCTATGGTTCGCTTACTCGCTCCGTTGCCCGCGCAGCCGCCGATGGCAGCAAGCCCTGCGGTCGCCGCAAGCGAGGTAATGAAGTGACGTCGATCGAGGTTCACCGCAAACTGCTATTTTGGTCTTGCCGCGAAATACGCCGCCAACGTGTCGAACTGCTCGTCGGTATAGCCCTTGGCTAGCTGCTGCATAACGGTCGCCGGTCGAGTGCCCGCCTTGAACGCACGCATCTGCTCGACGAAGTAGACTTTACTCAAGCCCGCGAGCGAGGGAATGTTTCCTAAAGCACGGCCGTCGGTGCCATGACAGTTGCTGCACGTGGCGGCAAGACTCCGGACTTGCCCAGAGTCTTGTGCAATCGCGCTGCGCGGTTGGAGACTGACGAGGAGCAATAGCGCCGCAGTACCGGCCACAAACCTGGCTGCCATCACTCCTCCATCTACGTGCTGCATCGACGGGGATGGAGCAACACCGCCGATGCTAGCGACGCGTCGCCCTAACTAAACGACGCTGGCCGCTGTTTCCTCGTCGAATACCAGACGCACTTTTTCGCTTGCGTCGATGTCGACCGTGACCTTGCCGCCATTCGCAAGACGCCCGAACAATAATTCGTCGGCAAGCGCGGTGCGTATCGTGTCCTGAATGAGACGCGCCATGGGACGTGCTCCCATCTGCGGGTCGAACCCCTTCTTGGCAAGCAGATCCTTGAGCGCAGTGGTGAACGTGGCGTCGACCTTTTTCTCGTGCAACTGTTCCTCGAGTTGCATAAGGAATTTGTCGACCACGCGCATGATAATTTCGCGATCGAGCGCCGCGAACGAAATAATCGCATCGAGCCGGTTGCGAAACTCCGGCGAGAACATGCGCTTGATTTCTGCCATTTCATCGCCGGCTTGCGCGGACGTGGTGAATCCCATCGTTGTCTTCGACAATTCAGCGGCGCCCGCGTTGGTTGTCATGATGATCATGACATTGCGGAAATCCGCTTTGCGTCCGTTATTGTCGGTCAGCGTGCCGTGGTCCATGACCTGCAGCAGAATGTTGTAGACATCCGGGTGCGCCTTCTCGATTTCATCTAACAGCAGCACGGAATACGGATGCTTGGTAATCGCCTCGGTTAGCAAACCACCCTGGTCGAATCCGACATAGCCCGGCGGCGCACCGATCAGCCGCGAGACCGCATGGCGCTCCATATATTCAGACATGTCGAAGCGGATGAGTTCGACACCCATAATGTACGCGAGCTGGCGCGCGACCTCTGTCTTGCCAACGCCGGTCGGGCCGGAGAACAGGAATGCACCGGTAGGCTTCTGTGGATTACCCAGGCCGCTGCGCGACATCTTAATGGCCGCCGACAACGCATCGATTGCTTTGTCCTGACCAAACACCACCGCCTTCAGATTACGATCGAGGCTCTTCAATTGCGAACGGTCATCCGAGTTAACGCTTTGCGCAGGCACGCGCGCAATCTTAGCGACGATCTCTTCGATCTCGTGCTTAGTAATTACTTTCTTCTGCTTCGATTTTGGCAGTATGCGCTGGGCCGCACCGGCTTCGTCGATCACGTCGATCGCTTTGTCGGGGAGATGCCGATCGTTTATATAGCGCGCCGCCAGTTCGGCCGCTGAGCTTAGCGCGGACGATGCGTACTTGATCCCGTGGTGCTCCTCGAAACGCGTTTTGAGGCCGCGCAATATGGACACCGTCTCAGCGATGCTCGGCTCAACAACATCCACTTTTTGAAAGCGGCGGGACAGCGCATGATCTTTCTCGAAAATGCCGCGGTATTCCTGATACGTAGTGGCGCCTATGCACTTCAACTGACCGGTCGAAAGCGCGGGCTTGAGCAGATTTGATGCATCGAGCGTGCCGCCCGAAGCGGCGCCAGCGCCGATCAAGGTATGAATTTCGTCGATAAAAAGTATGGCGTGCGTGTTGTCGAACAACTGCTTCAATACAGCCTTTAGGCGCTGTTCGAAATCACCCCGATACTTCGTACCCGCAAGCAGCGCACCCATGTCGAGCGCGTAGACGGTACATTTGGCGAGAATCTCCGGAACGTCGCCTTCGACAATGCGGCGTGCGAGGCCTTCGGCGATCGCCGTTTTGCCAACGCCTGCCTCACCCACGAGCAGCGGATTATTCTTGCGCCGTCGGCACAAAGTCTGCACGACACGCTCGAGTTCCCGTTCGCGCCCGATCAGCGGATCGATTTTGCCGGCGAGCGCGAGCGAATTAAGATTGAGCGTGTAATTTTCGAGCGCGCCACCCGGCGATTGCTCCTGTTCGGTTTCCGCTTCGCCTTCGCTCTTGCTGGGCGATGCCTGCGGCACCTTGCTGATGCCGTGCGAGATGAAATTAACGACATCGAGTCGTGTAACCCCTTTCTGATGCAGGAAGTACACGGCGTGGGAATCTTTCTCGCCGAAGATGGCCACCAGCACATTGGCGCCGGTTACTTCTTTCTTACCGGACGACTGCACGTGCAAAATCGCGCGTTGGATAACGCGCTGAAAGCCGAGCGTCGGCTGCGTATCAGTATCTTCAGTCGTGAGTATGGGCGTGTGTTCGGTAACGAATTCCGACAGCAGCTTGCGTAAGTCGTCGACTTCCGCAGCGCACGCTTTCAATACCTCCGATGCAGATGGATTATCGAGGAGTGCGAGCAGCAGATGCTCCACGGTAATGAACTCGTGGCGCTTCTGGCGCGCCTCCATGAACGCCATGTGGAGACTGACTTCGAGTTCCTGCGCAATCATCAGTTCTCCTCCATCACGCAACGTAACGGGTGCTGGTGCTGGCGTGCGTGGGCGGTAACCTGTTCCACCTTGGTCGCCGCCACGTCGCGCGGGTACACCCCGCAAACACCAGTTCCATCACGATGAACCTTGAGCATAATTTGAGTGGCCTTTTCGCGGCTGAGAGAGAAAAATTTTTGCAAAACCATTACAACGAAATCCATTGGAGTGTAGTCATCGTTAAGCAACAAAACCTTGAACATCGGAGGCAATTTAACCTTGGCCTTTTTTGCCTCCAAAACTGAATCATCGCGATGTCGAATCGCCATACTAAGTCACCGCCCATCTGCCTGCCTTCGCCTATCATTTTGAACATAATGCCAGATTTTTCAAGTGCCAAAATGGTTCATCTTAAACAAATCCTTGACTTCTTTTCGCAAATGGCCTAGAAAGCCCAAAGGTGTTTGGCTTCAAGCTCGATCGCAGTCCCGGATTTGTCGTATTACTGCATGACGTCCTTGAAACTCAAACAGTCTACGGAAATTTTTTTCGTAATTTTTTAGTTAAGAGGAACTGTAATATGGCAACAGGTACTGTGAAATGGTTCAACGATGCGAAGGGTTACGGCTTCATCACGCCGGACGACGGCAGTGAAGATCTGTTCGCGCATTTTTCAGCGATACAGATGGGCGGTTTTAAAACCCTCAAAGAAGGACAGAAGGTGTCGTTCGAAGTAACGCAAGGGCCGAAAGGCAAGCAAGCGTCTAACATCCAGGCTGCTTGATAACAATCCGCATTACCTGAACACCTAAATAAAAGCCCATTCGGCACGCCGAATGGGCTTTTTTTTCGCCGTAGACGCGCTCCCCCCGGCGCGCCGGGACGTGCGACTTAGCAAACTCGCGTGCTCCGACTTACCTAAAACACATGCGACGCGCGCTCGCCGATCGTTCGAGACGACGAATCTTGGTGCCACGCTGCTTCGCGCATGTCTCGGCCGTCGTTTAATTCAACGCCAATAAATGCGATAATCCGCCCGCACGCGAACCAGCAACATCGAAAACCGGTTGCTACGTATACCGTGCCTCAATCCCCCGCAACGCCAGCACAGATCGCGAAACGCGCGCATCGCCACCGAATAATCAATCACATTCCAACGGAGATCCAGAATCATGGCTGACAGACTCGACTTGCTCAAAATTGCGCAGGAGGAACAGAGCGGCGATCTGTTCAAGGTGCTGGACGGTATCTATAAGCGATCGAAGGTTCAGCCGCGCGGATTCACCGACGCAATTATCTGGGAAGGCGGGAATGCAAGCGGCGGTGTGCAGCCGGTGGCGCACGCGTTTACCGACATGTTCGCCCTTAACGGGACGCTTATGGCGCTCGACGTGCTTGGTCTACCGTTCCTTGGCGTGCCGATGATGGCGCAGTTCCGGCACGATACCAAACTGGTGTCGCTCGAATGGTTCGGCAAGCTCGATTACATTTCGCTCAAGTGGTCGACTGCCGGCGATTTCATGGTGAATGAAAACGGCAAGAAAGTCGTCGTCGCCGGCAAATCCGCCAACGCGCCATTGCGCACGGCCGCAGGCGTCTATTGCAATGTCCGTCCCTACGGCACGATCACGAGTATCCGGTTCATGCCCGGTCTGCCGTATTCTCAGGATAAAAAGAAATTCAATGTAGATCGCAACACCGGCAACATCCATTCGGAGATGAACACACCCGGCGTGCGCATGGCGTACGCGGCGCGTCTCTTTTTGAAGATGGTGCATGAAACGGGTCAAATCGGACGTGTCGCTACGAAACCGACACAGGCTCAGGAAGATGCGGTCAACGCCGGAATTTTCCGCTGGCTGCTACAGGGAACGAAGTTCCAACTGAAACGCCGCTACTCGGTGGATGCATACGAAGAACACAAAGCGAATGTCGACGCCATCGTTGCTCTGCTGCCCAAAGACTTCAAAGCCGGGATGGAAAATTGGGGCGGCGAGGTGTACGAACATATATCGGACACGAACTTCGGCCTGCTGCTGCATGACATGATCCAGCAGCGCAAATGCATCGTATATGCGACGGACCTTGATGGCGATCGTCTGACCGATCTGATGGCTGACGCGCCGGATGTCCTGCGTGCGTGGGGACAGAAGGTGCTCGATCATGTGAAGCCCGGCACGGACATGAACAAAACCTGGCGCGACATGGGATTCACGATGAAGAGCGGCAAGGACATGACCAGCATCATGTACCGCATGGAGGGGGCGCCAATTTACGAACAGACGCTCGGCTCCGCCGATGCGATGCTGCTGCGTCTGCTGGATGGCGATGAAACAGTGGGGGGAGAAAAGCAGCCATACGACCCGCGGATTCATTTCGTGCTGATTAACGAAGCTTATAAAGCCGCGAATCCGGGCAACACAAAACTCGCCGAATGGCTTGATGCGCAACTGGCCACCTTTGACAAGATTTACAGTGGCAAGCGTCCGCGCTACCTCGACGGCTATAACAAACTGAAAGATGCAATCAAGCCGTGGGGTACTAAATAGCTTTCAGCCCGCTCAAGCGTGTCCGCTGCAACGCCCGCGCCCGCGGGCGTTGTCATTCTGGGGGGCGAAAGCGCTTCTTAATGGAACGCCGAGCCTACTATCCACGCCCTAGTAATCACTTTGATGGGTTCTAGTCGCTGGCCGACTTCACCGACTGCCCCGGGAGCGCTGAAAAGCGGCGCCGTCGGGCATATGTTGCGATGCATCAAAAATTGATATAATCCCGCGTCTCGAACCGGCGCTGCGATCGTTTTGCCGACGCGTTGTTCCTACATCGTAGCGCCGCACCGCTGATAGCGGTCGCTGATGGTTAGGTGTACTTGTGTGCACAACACCGCCGCATTGTGCTTCGCCGCATCGCTGATTAACGAATACAGGAGCATTGCCCATGAGCAGCTTTCCATCCCTGACGTCAGGCGTCACGATCCTAGGTGACGTCAACGCCGAGTACGCTGAAATTCTGACGCCGCAAGCGCTCGCATTCGTCGCGCGATTGCACCGTCAATTCGAGACGCGCCGACAGGAGTTGCTGGGGCGCCGGGCGTCGCGCCAAAAGGATTTCGATGGCAGCAAGTTGCCGGACTTCCTGCCGGACACGAAAACGATTCGCGATTCCGAATGGACAATCGCGCCGCAGCCCGCAGACTTGCTCGACCGCCGGGTGGAAATAACCGGACCGACGGATCGCAAGATGGTCATCAACGCCTTGAACTGCGGAGCGTCGACATTCATGGCCGATTTCGAGGACGCGAACTGCCCCACCTGGCACAACATGGTCGACGGACAACGCAACCTCCGCGATGCGCTCCGGCGTACGATCACGTTTGAACAGAACGGCAAGCAGTACCGCTTGAATGAGAAAACGGCGGTTCTCATCCCGCGTCCGCGCGGCTGGCACCTGGATGAGAAACATGTGCTCATCGATGGCAAGCCGGTGGCTGGCGGCATTTTCGATTTTGCCATGTACTTCTTCCACAACGCCAAAGAAGCGCTGGCACGCGGCAGCGGCCCCTACTTTTATCTGCCTAAGATGGAATCGCACCTTGAGGCGCGACTGTGGAACGACATCTTCAACATCGCGCAGGACGAGCTTGGAATCAAGCGCGGATCGATCCGGGCCACCGCGCTGATCGAGACGGTGCTGGCCGCGTTCGAGATGGACGAGATTTTATGGGAGCTGCGCGAGCATTCCGCAGGCCTCAACATCGGGCGCTGGGACTATATTTTCTCGTGCATCAAGAAATTCCGCGTCAACAAGGAATTCTGCCTGGCGGACCGCGCGCAGGTGACGATGACGGCTCCTTTCATGCGCGCGTACGCACTCGCGCTGATCAAAACGTGTCACCGCCGCGGCGCTCCCGCGATGGGTGGCATGGCCGCGCAAATCCCGATTAAAAATGATCCGGCGGCCAACGAAGCGGCACTCGAGAAAGTGCGCGCGGATAAGCTACGCGAGGTAACCGATGGTTGCGACGGCACCTGGGTTGCGCATCCGGGCCTGGTGCCCATTGCGAAAGCGATATTCGATGAGTACATGCCGACGCCCAATCAGTACTCGAAGCAAAGGCCCGACGTTACGTATACTGCGCGTGACCTGCTCGACTTCCAGCCGGAGCAGCCAATAACCGAAGGCGGCTTGCGCAACAACATTAACGTCGGTATTCAGTATTTGGGGGCGTGGCTTGCCGGCAATGGCTGTGTTCCGGTCTACAACCTGATGGAAGATGCGGCGACTGCGGAAATTTCGCGCTCGCAGATTTGGCAATGGATACGCAGTCCTAAAGGTGTCCTCTCGGATGGCCGCAAAGTCACCGTGGCATTGTTCCGTGAGCTGCTCGCCGATGAAATGCCGAAGATCAAAAGCTATCTGGGAGAGGATGGCTGGAATGCGGGCAGATACACCGAGGCCGCGCAACTCTTCGACGATATGTGCACCGGCGATTACGTCGAGTTCCTTACACTCCCGGCCTACGAGTGGATCACACGCGACATCTCAACCAGCGCCAACGCAATCGCCGCTTGAGATGGCGTCCCTCAAAATCCCCTCAGACGAGGGGATTTTTTTTGTACGCTGCTTGGCATGAGCCGCGTCATCCTGTTCAATAAGCCGTACGGGGTCTTGTGCCAGTTCCGGGCTTCGGCCGGCCGGCTGACGCTGAAAGACTTTATCAACGTGCCGGGGTTTTACGCGGCCGGACGATTGGACGCGGACAGTGAAGGCCTTGTCGCACTTACGAATGACGGCGCTCTGCAGCACCGGATAAGCGATCCGACGGGCAAAACTTCCAAGACGTATTGCGCGCAGGTGGAAGGTGCGCCCACCGCTGACGCACTTATGCGTCTTGGCAGCGGCGTACAACTTGGCGACTTCGTTACGTTGCCCGCTTCCGTGCAGGCGATCGAACAACCGGATTGGCTGTGGCCGCGCGACCCGCCTATTCGCTTTCGTAAGTTAATACCAACCTCCTGGCTTGAATTGACACTGCGCGAAGGCAAGAATCGCCAGGTCAGACGCATGACGGCGGCGGTCGGTTATCCGACGCTGCGCTTGGTGCGCTTCAGCATCGGCGAGTGGACGCTCGAGGGTCTGGCCCCGGGGAAGTTTTCATTCGTGGATGTTCGCTTGAGCAGGCGCGCAACACGTCGATCCCGGTAACGCCGCTGTCAACGTACTGCGCGATCGTGCGTTAACCGCAAAGGGTGCCGGGAGGTGTCCGTACACATTAACCTTTGCAAAGGATGGCATGATGAACAAGATTATCGCGACATTGGTCGCCGCAACGTTCGCAGTCTTCACAACCGGTTCTTTCGCTGCGTCGTCCACCGGCGGCACTGAGATGAAAGATGATACGAAGCCGCCGAAGACGGCGAAAAAAAGCAAAAACAAAAAATCGAAGTCGAAGAAAAGCACAGACGCAACAACAACGACAAAATAACTTACGCAATACCTATAAAAAGGCAGGGGCTTCCCTGCCTTTTTTATTGCGTGTGTGCTTGAGAGAGCGACTCGCGGACTTCGTTTGGAAACCGCCAGAGTGTGCGGTGCGCTAATTCTTTAACTGGAAGCGTATCGGCACTTCGACCGGATGTGCGATCGCCGTCTCGCCCCGGCGGGCAGGCACAAACGTCCAACCCTGCACTGCTTTCATCGCCGCTTCATCCAGTAGCTGCGCACCCGACGATTGTGCGATATAGATCTTGTCCGGAGTCCCGGCCGCGCTCACATCAACTCTCAACAGCACTACGCCTTCGAGGCCGAGCTTGCGCGCCACCGGCGGGTACGCCGGCCGCGGATTGTTCAAGTATGCAACGTTGAAATGCGGAAGCTCGACCGCTTCGGCGCGGCCCGGCGAGTTGATCGTCGTGTTTGCTTTGGCGACTACGACCGGGGCAGGCGCAGGCTCGACCGCAGGGGCAACCGGCACAACAGACGTTGCCACGTCCACACGCTCGACTGCAATAGGCGTCGGAGCGGCTGTATGCTGTATCGGCGGCACGGGCAGCGTCCGTTTTTGCGGCGCATGCGCGACGTGCTTGCGCTCGACGGGGGGCGGCGGCTCGACTTGGACTGCCGCCGGCGGTGGCGACGCCTCGAGCATTACGGTCAGCGGTACTGGCGGTTGTACAGTGACGCGCTGCCAATTCCGCAATGCCACGCCAGCTACAGCTGCATGCACAACAAGCGAAAGCACGATTGCCGGCGCAATGCTGGCTCGCGCATGACGGCCGTGTGTCGACTGCGAACGGTGTCGGCGATCGCGCATTCGATCAGCGTCGATACTGCGTTTGCATAATCGCGAATTATGCCATCAAAACAACATCAGCTTCAGGTTGAACGCGCGCTCGACGAGCCACATTCCGGCAAGTGCGCAGATCAGCATGGAACCGCCGATGAAGATGATGCGCTGGTAGAGCATCGTTCGCCTCAACCAGTACGCCGCAGGCAGGAAAGCGGTGACGATCGCAAGCTGCCCGGCTTCGACGCCGAGATTGAATCCGACCAGTGCGAGCAACAGCGCATCACGCGGCAAGCCGAGATCAGCCAGCACGCTCGCGAAGCCGAATCCGTGTATGAGTCCAAACGCAAATGCCACCATCCACCGACGGCGCTGAAAAAGCGGGAAAATGTTGTTGAGCGCTGCAAGCACAACCGACAGCGCAATCGCCGATTCGGTCAGACGCGTGGGCAGCGAGATGATGCCGAGCGCCGCAAGACTCAAAGTGATGGAATGCGCGATGGTGAAGGCGGTGACGATCTTAAGCACGTCCCAGAGCGCAGTCTTGAAGCGGGCTACCGGTTCCCAGCGCCTGCCGGTCAGCACCAGCACGGCGGGCAGCAGCAGCGACAACAAAAACAGGATGTGGTCAAAGCCGATCCATATGTGCCACACGCCCTCCCGCCCGTAATCCACGAATTGGCTGAATCTGCTCGCACGCGTTAATTCAAACGCTTGACGCGACGCTTCAGGACTGAATATCGCGGTGCGCGTACTCCCCGCGTACTGAAGGCGCAGCAATCCTTTGTGCTGCGGATCGATATCAAAGAAGAGGTTGTAGCCGAGTTCCAGCGAACGCCCCTCGCCCGGACAACCGGCGTCGAAACGCAGCACCGCATAGGCGCCATCACTATGATGGTCGACAAGATAATCAGTGGGCTGCGGCTGGCACGATGCGCCGTCGAGTGCGATCGTCAGCCGGGCAAGGGTGTATGCAGCGATTTCCTTTTGATGCGCGCGCAACTCGCCCCATGTGATATTGCCGTCGCCGTTATCGTCTAGACCGATGGCGAAATCGAGGTCGCGCAGGGCAATGTCCCATTGACCGCGAACGATGGCGCCGTCGACAGTGATCGATAAGTAACTATCGCTGGGTTTATGTGCTGTCGCCGCCGTCGCGAGTGCCCACAGTGCGAGTACCAAAAGGGCACGGCTCATCAGGATTTGCGCGGGCCCGTAAGCTGCTCGGCCACGCGACGCAGATACCAATCCTCGATGTTGGTTTTCGACATCCAATCAAGCACCGGTTGAGCTGCCTCGACGCGGTGCAATGCTGCCGCAGCTTCCAGAAGTACACGCGCGTCACGAGGCTCCCGCTGCACGCGCCAGTTGCTGATCGCGAGCCTCAAGGCGTCTTCCGGTTGCTTGAGGACCTGCAAACAGAAACGCGACTCTTCTTGTTCGTGCGTCGTGTCACCGCGCATGCGAGCGGCTGCATAGCGATCGAGCAAAGCCGCGCGGTGCTCACTCAAGCCCTTACTTTTGACGGCTTGCTCCGCCAGCGTAAGCCGCAATAACAATGGATCCGAGCGGGTCCAATCTTTAAGCAAGGTGATGACTTCCTGCGGGCGCTCATAGTCGAGCAGGAAGTCGGCGTAGGCGGCGAGAAGAAAGCCATCGATTATTCCAAATCCGAGTGCATCCTTGAAATACTGTTCCGCCTGCTTCGGTTCGTTCAGTCGCCACGCCAGTTCAGCGAGCCGTGTGAGCGTCCAAACGCGCTGCTCGTCCGTGGCGTCGCTCGTATTCGCCAGCGCGGCTCGCAGCGCATCATGACTCTGACGCGCGTGCCCCGTCAGTCCATCGATAAAGGCGACGCATGCGACCGCGATCAACTGCTCGGTGAGCGGTGCGAGCTTCGCGCAGTCACGACGCGACTCGTCGTAGTCCGCCTGCACGACATGGATGACTGCGCGCAAAGACCATGCGCGGGGTTCAGCGGGTTGGCGTTCAATGGCACGCTGGAGGTCAGTCAACGCGCCTTCGAAATCGTGTCGATACTGAATGAGCGTGGCGCGCATCACCAGTACTTCCGGCGGCGGTTGTGGCAGATCCCACCACGGCTTGAGCGTTGCCTGCGCGTAGCCGATGAAACGAGGATCACCCTGCGCGGCTGCCTGCTCGAAATAGCGGCGCGCGAGCTTTATCGCCCGCGCAAGGTTCTCCGGCTCGGCAGCCACCGCGCTGCGCAACTCGCGGATTTCCCGCATCGCGGGATCGTTCGGCTTGAACGGTAGCTGCTCGAGAATCTCGGCGTCGCTTTTAGGTAGGTATGGGACTGCCCACGAGGCGCAGGTTATAGAGAGCAGACACGAGAGAAAGACCAAGCGATAAAACATTCAGATGTATGACCAATCGCAGTCGTTGATCGCGCGGATAACGGCATGGAGCGGCGCTAATCATAATCGGATTTACAATTAGAAACAATGCGTTATACGGCACGCGTCAACCGATAAGGACCTTCGGACGTATTACTACCGTGGTCACGCATGCGGCCACGTTGGTTTTTAGTCAGATCTGATAACTCTAAGAGGAAATCTCAAATGAAGAAGTTGCTTGCTGCGTTGGTCGCTGGTGCGTTCGCTATCGCTTCGGTTGGTGTGTTTGCTGCTGCGCACACTGGCGGCGCTCCCGCCAAGGGCGATGAAATGAAAAAAGACGAAATGAAAAAAGACGCGAAAAAAGACGAAATGAAGAAAGACGCCAAAAAAGACGAAACGAAGAAGTAATCTCGTTTCCTCCCATGAAAGGCAGGGTTCACGCCCTGCCTTTTTTTATTCGCCCTGAACTTAGGTGGATGGAACACCGAACGTGAATGCGGATGCCGCAGCGCCCCGAGCGCGCGTTTTTCGAGGCACAATACCCATCCGAGTTCGGAATACACCCAAGGGCAGGCGGTTTACACCGGCCGAGCGTTTACCGTCGCCCAACGGAGACGAGTCCGAATTTCATTCAACAACTCACGATTGGAGAGATGTCTATGAAAGCTAAAGATCGGTTCAGTGGTGCACTACGCATCGTAATCGCCGCCGCTGCGGTATTCATTGCCGGCTGTGCCGACATGGGTATGTCGGGCGGTCAGAACATCAAGGTCTCGCTTGATGGCAAACAGGAGTCACCGCCTGTTGCAACAAGTGCGACGGGCAGCGGGACTATCAAGATCGCCAGCGACAAATCGGTTAGTGGCAGTGTCACGACGACCGGTGTGGACGGTACGGTCGCCCATATCCACCAGGGCGCGGGCCCGGGAAAGAACGGACCTGTGATCATTCCGCTCAACAAGACATCGGCTAATGAATGGACCGTTCCGCCGGGCGCGAAGCTCACGGACGCTCAATACGATAGTTTCAAGTCAGGCGGCCTCTATGTGAACGTGCACAGTGCTGCAAATAAGGGCGGCGAAATCCGCGGAGACCTGAAGCCGTAGAACAAAGGCTGGTTCGGCTCGGAGTGTGCGCGCCTTATGGCGCGCGCACCGCCGATTCCTCTTGTGACCCGTGATCCGCTCGCGATGCGTTGTCGGCGCGCGCAAACGTCTCGTCACGTTGGTCTCAGGAGACGATTTGCTCTTTGCATTTCCATTGCCGCTGACCTGTCTGCGCGACGCTTCGCCACGCGTGTCATGCAGCAACGGTGGCAGTAAAATCAACACATGAACGCGCAACCCGAAATCTGGCGACCGCATGTCACTGTGGCGGCGGTCGTGGAACGCGATGGCCGCTTTCTACTTGTCGAAGAGCAAACGGACGAAGGCCCAGTTTTCAATCAGCCCGCCGGCCATCTGGAACCGGGGGAATCTCTGCTAAACGCAGCGGCGCGCGAAACGCTCGAGGAAACGGCGCATCACTTCACTCCAGACGCACTGCTCGGCGTCTATCACTATCGCCAGCCCGCCGGCGATACCACGTACATGCGCTTTGCGTTTACGGGCGAGATCACCGGCCACGACCCGGAGCGAATGCTGGACGCCGGCATTATTCGCGCAGTATGGATGTGTGCCGGCGAGATGAACGCGAATGCCAAGCGCATGCGCACGCCCCTCGTCATGCGCTGCATCAAAGATTACCAATCGCAGCGACGCTACCCGCTCGAGCTCATTACGTATTACGGCTGATATGGCGAAGGAACGAATCGTCGTCGGCATGTCGGGTGGAGTGGACTCGGCAGTCGCAGCGCTGCTTTTGAAAGAGCAGGGTTACGAAGTCATCGGACTTTTCATGAAGAATTGGGAAGACGATGACGACGAGCAATATTGCAGTTCCCGCCGCGATCTCGTCGATGCAGTGTCAGTCGCGGACAAACTGGGGATTGAGATCGAAGCGATCAACTTTTCCGCCGAATACAAGGAACGCGTATTCAGCGAGTTTCTGCGCGAATATCAGTCGGGCCGCACGCCGAACCCGGACGTGCTGTGCAATGCCGAGATCAAATTCAGATCTTTTCTTGATCATGCTATTGGCATGGGAGCTGCCCGCATTGCAACCGGTCACTATGCCCATATCCGCGAGGTGGATGGCCTCTTTCAACTGCTGAAGGCTGAAGACGGCACGAAAGATCAGAGCTACTTTTTGTATCGCCTGAACCAGGCGCAATTGTCAAAAGCTGTATTCCCGCTCGGCAACTTATA
>Ga0068868_100000145_pt1 | contig 46047 bp, 42 predicted proteins | sample KBSMisM42_FD_64660 | JGI IMG/M metagenome (GOLD analysis project Ga0068868, IMG submission 64660) | Miscanthus rhizosphere microbial communities from Kellogg Biological Station, Michigan, USA - KBS Miscanthus M4-2 | ecosystem: Host-associated > Plants > Roots > Rhizosphere > Soil ...
GGCAAAGCTGCATAGCGTATGAGCGCCTGGTCGAAGCAGATGAGCCGCGTATGGCAAGGCTTCAGCCGCCCGGCGTGGCCAACTGCCGAGTCGGCGCTGCCAAAGATCCGCCTCATTCCGCGCAGTCTCCTGTGGCGCACGGTGTTGCTGCTCGCGCTCTTGATTGCGGCCGGTCACTTTGCGTCACTGGAGATCTTTCGCACCGCGCAGCGGGAACCGCGCGCCATTCAGGTTGCGCAGCAGATCGCCAGTGTTGTGAACCTCACACGTTCGGCTCTCATCACCGCGAGCCCCGACAAGCGTCTCGATCTCCTGCTGGATTTGTCGCAGCAGGAAGGCATTCAAGTCTACGCTGACGCTCCGAACGAACCAACGGAAGCTTTGTCCGACCGGCCGTTCGTAAAATTGTTTGCGGAGCATCTGCGGAAACGGCTCGGCGAGGATACGCAACTGCTCGCAGCGCGCCCGCCATCACGCGCCATGTGGATCAGTTTCAAGATCGACGATCTGGATTACTGGGTGCGCATGCCCCGCGATCGCATCGAGCGCAGCGAGCAATTGAGCTGGGTGGGCTGGGCTGCTTTGATTTTTGCGCTTTCGGTCGCCGGCGCTTTCTTGATCGTCGCGCGCATCAACCGGCCTCTACGTGACCTCACGCGCGGCGCCGCTGAACTCGGCAGTGGTCAAATGCCGGCGCCCATCAAAGAGTCCGGCCCGACGGAGATCCGCACGCTCGCAAATGCGTTCAATCAGATGACCGCCAACTTGAAGCGCGCCGAGGAAGATCGCGCACTGATGCTTGCCGGCGTTTCGCATGATTTGCGCACACCGTTGTCGCGCATACGGCTGGGCGTCGAAATGCTCGACGGCCCCGACTCGTCACTCAAGGAAGGCATGGTGCAGGACGTTGAAGACATCGATTCAGTGATCGGCCAGTTCCTCGATTTCGCGCGAGTGAACAGCGAAGAGTTGGTGATGAGCAAGGTCGACGTCAACGAACTGGTGAACGGCGTGATACAACGCTATTCACATCAGGGCAAACATGTCACCGCCCGTTTACGAACGTTGCCGCCGGCCACCATGCACGCACCTGCCATCCAGCGTGTGCTGACGAATCTGATCAACAACGCCCTGCGACATGGTGGAGACGAAGTCACCGTCGAGACGGCGGAGGATCATGGGCGCGCGCGCATATCCGTGCTTGATCGCGGTCCGGGCATACCGGAAACGGAAGTCGAGCGCATGCTGCAGCCATTCACGCGTCTCAACAGCGCGCGCAGTACGACGGGCTCGGGGCTCGGCCTTGCGATCGTCGATCGCATCGTCAAGATGCACAACGGCACCATACGGCTTTTGCCGCGCGCTGACGGCGGACTCGAAGCGCGCGTCGAACTGCCGTTGTAGCGCTGAGCGCGGCCCTAGCGGCGCACGCGGAGCGAAGTGTTACGCAGACGTAGCGACAGGATGCGGCCAAGGGCGAACAGCAATTCCGCTGTCATCGCGGGTTCGGCAGCGGCAAACTCGTAAAATCGTTGGTGTGTCAGGCACAGCAATTCGCCGTCGGTTACCGCCCACACGTTCGCTGAGCGCGGTTCGCCGTCGAAAAAAGACTGTTCGCCGATCACGCTGCCGGCGCCGATTTTTGCGAGCGGATTGATGCTCACGCCGTCGATATACGTCACGCCGACTTCAAGCGAACCGGCGGCGACGAAATAGAGCGAGCGGTCAACGACCCCGCGCTGAATGATCACTTCACTTGCTTTGAAAGGTCGCGGTGTGGTCGCCGACAGGACCTTTCGCCACTCCGGCTCAGCCCACCGTTCCAATAGCAGGTGGTCGCCGGTATTGCCGCTATCGCCGGCGCTGCGGCGGAAAATGGCGATGTAACGGTCCATGCGGCCCTCGTGACAGAGGCGACGGGCGCATTATAGGGCAGTGCACGAGTTTCGCCTCAAAACTGCATCGCGTCGCGTTTCGCGCCTGTGAGCAACCTTGCTGTGGGACTGCGGCTGGCAGCGTTCGCCGTAGAAACTGCTAGCATGTTGCGGTTAAAAACAGGCAGGAACTCAACGTGAAGACTTACCTACCGCTGTCTCTGATCATCTTGGCAGCGCCCGCTCAGGCAGCGGACAGCTCGCCGCAGATCAACATCATATTCTCCGGCGAGAACGCCTCATGCGATGCATGGATGAAGTCCGCCAACAATAAGCTCGTGCGCGGGCAATACGAAATTTGGGCACGCGGTTTTGCGTCCGGCTACAACTTCGCCAACCCGCTGGAGCAGGTGAAGGTCGGCGCCTTCCCGAGCGGCGACAATCTTGCCAAGTATTTCGACCAGTATTGCCGTGATAATCCACAGCAGACATTTGTCGCCGGCGCGATACAACTGATTGCGCAGCTCAGTGAATCCGCGAAGCCGGTAAAGCCTGCGCCACGGGCGCCCGCCAAAAAATCGTAGCTGAAGATCATGCACGTCGTGCGGAGTACGCGACGGCTTCATACGTTACGCCGCGCTGCCCTGGACGCGAACGTACCAGCGCCACACCTTCGAGCTGCCACATTATCGATGGCTGAATGACAGGTGACGGGGCGCGAACCGCATCGCGCAGAAGCGTAATGTGCGGCACGTATGGACGTTCGTCGAACGCTATGCCAGCGGCGCGCAGCCTCTCGCGCAACCGGCTAACGACGCCCGCTAAAATTGTTCCGGCGTCCACCGGACCTGCCCACGCGATACGGTTGTGTTTGAAGTAGCCGCCGCGATCTATCTTCAATGAGAACGGTTCACACGCCATCGCCGCCGTCATCTCCTTCAGCAAACTGAATTGGCGCGGTTCGACATTGCCGATGAAGCTTACCGTCGCATGCAGATTTTCACGTCGCGTGAGGCGGCCGCCGCATGTCTCGCGCCAGTTTTGCGCTATCGAATAGAGCGCCGAGCGCACCTCGTCATCGGGCCACAGCGCAAAAAATACCCGCTCCATGCTGGTTCAGCCGTGGCCCGACAAAGCCCGCCAATTATTTTGGTTCGATCAAGACAACCGCTTCGGCGGCGATACCTTCGCCGCGGCCGGTGAAACCCAGTTTCTCGGTCGTCTTGGCTTTGATGTTGACGCTGGATTCAGCCACGCTAAGGTCTTCGGCGATGTTACGGACCATCGTGCCGATATGCGGCGCCATGCGCGGTGCTTCGGCAATGATGGTTGCATCCACATTGACCACGCGCGACCCATGCGCTGCCAGTAACGCAGCCGTCTTTCGCAGCAGCACTCGACTGTCGACCCCCTTGTACTGCGGATCGCTGTCCGGAAAATGACGCCCGATGTCACCGAGCGCGGCGGCGCCGATCAACGCGTCGCATATCGCATGCAGCAACACATCCGCATCGGAATGCCCGTCGAGCCCTGCTGAATGCGGGATCGTGACGCCGCCTATCACGAGCTTTTTGCCGGGCTTCAGCGCATGCGCATCGAAGCCCTGACCGATTCTCATGCCGCTTCCTGACTGGCCATGATCAGCTCCGCGAGGCGCAAATCCTGCGGATACGTAATTTTGAGATTACGGCTATCTCCCAGCACGAGTTTCGGCCGGAGCCCGATGCGCTCCAGCGCGGACGCTTCATCGCTTACCTCGAGTGAGTCAGGAGAACGCAGTGCCTCCAGCAGCAACCGATAGCGGAACATCTGCGGCGTCTGCGCCTGCCACATTTGCTCGCGCGTTTCCGTATGCAGCACATAGTCATTGGCGTCCGCGCGCTTCAATGTATCGACGACCGGCAGCGCAAGCAGCCCGCCCGTCATTTCGTCGCGCAGCGCCACTATGAGGCGGGCCAGCGCCGTCCCAGTTAAACAAGGTCTCACTGCATCGTGCACGAGTACCCAGTCATCGGCGTCGATTGCGTCGCGCGCCGCGAGCAGCCCGTTGAACACACTCGCCGCCCGCGTTTTGCCGCCGCAGTAAAGGGTCGAAAGGCGGCTGGCAAAAGCGCGCCAGTCGTAACGCGCGAAATTGTCGTCGTTGGGGGCCAGCACCACGAATGTGCGCTCGACAGATGCGTTTTCACACAGACTGCGCAGTGCGTAATGAAGCAATGGCATTCCCGCAAGCTGCAGGTATTGTTTCGGGATGTCGGCGCCCATGCGGGAGCCGCTGCCGGCGGCCGGGACCAAAGCGAAAATTCGGGGCATGGGCAAACGAAGCACGCTGTTGTTTTGCGCCAGATTGTATCAGCAGCAAAGCGCGGCCGACGCGGCCCCCTGGCCAGGACGTTGGCGCTTCGGATTGCATTCCGCGGACAGCACGAGGAAGATGCACTTGACGCGCCGCTGTGTATTTGCCGGGCTTGATTAGCAGAACACCAGCCCTTATGTTCAAGGCTTCAATCATGCAATCGCTGATCACGTTATGGGGAAAGTGAGATCTCCGGCTGTCGCTGGATTGTTCTACCCGGCGAGCGCCGCACAACTGTCAGACGAGGTATCAACCCTGCTCGCCGAGAGCCCAATACCGGCGCGCGGCGTGCCGGTGCCGAAAGCGATCATTGCTCCGCACGCGGGATACGTCTACTCCGGGCCGATTGCTGCCACCGCCTATGCCCGCCTGGCGCCTGCACGTGGCACGATCACGCGTGTGATTCTCGCGGGACCGGTCCACCGCGTTCCAGTGCGCGGACTTGCTCTACCGGACGCCGACGTGCTGGCGACGCCCTTGGGCAACATTGCTATCGATCAGCTTGCGGTCGCCGCGTTGCGTAGGCTGCCGCAAGTTACCATCAGCGCCGCTGCGCATGCACGCGAGCATTCGCTCGAAGTCCAATTGCCATTCCTGCAGAAGGCGCTCGGCAATTTCTCGATTGTTCCCCTCGCGGTTGGCGACGCGAGCGCGGAGGAAGTTGCGGAAGTGCTCGATCTTCTGTGGGGCGACGACGAGACATTGATCGTAGTCAGTTCCGATCTATCGCATTATTTGAGCTATGACGACGCGCGCAACTTTGATCGTGCGACGGCACGAGCGATCCTTGGTCTGCGCAGCGATGTGTCGCATGAGCAGGCATGCGGCGGTACACCGGTCAATGGTCTCGCGGTTGCCGCGCGCAGACATGGACTGACCGTTGAACTGCTCGACCTGCGCAATTCCGGCGACACGGCCGGCGACCATAGTCGTGTAGTCGGATACGGCGCGTTTGCATATTACGGAGCAGCCAATGTCCGTTGAGGTCGCCGCCGAGGAATCGCAGCGGCGCGGGGCAATCTATCCTGTGCCGCCGGACGCCGGCCGGATTTTGTTGCCGCTCGCACGCTCAGCGATTGCAGCTGCGGTTGGCGCGTATGCCGTCGCCGCCGAGCACGCGCCATGGCTTGACCAACCCGGCGCATCGTTCGTCACCCTTATGGAGAAGGAAAAACTGCGCGGCTGCATCGGCAGTCTCGAACCGCGCCGCAGTCTGGGCGAAGACGTGCGGACTAACGCGGTGGCTGCCGCGCTTCGCGACCCGCGTTTCCCCGCATTGACCGCGCGTGAACTCAATGAAGTAAAAATAGAAGTGTCCGTGCTGTCGGCGATTGAACCGATAACGTTTCATGATGAAGCGGATGCCGTCGCGCAGCTAACGCCTGGCGTCGATGGAGTCATCTTCGTGTACGGTTATCACCGCAGCACTTTCCTGCCGCAGGTTTGGGATGAGTTCAAAGATCCCCGTATTTTTATAGGACACCTTAAGCACAAGGCAGGTCTACCGCCGGATTTTTGGGATCCCGCGGTGAAACTGTCGCGCTACACGGTGATCAAATGGAGCGAAGCCGGCGCACGCAAACAGGCAGGGCTATGAGCCCTCACGACAAACGAGGCCGCCGATGACTGAACAGGACGATCTCACCATGACCGAGGGCCGCTGGTGGCACATGCTCGAAGATGGGCGCATGCAATGTGACCTGTGCCCGCGCGATTGCCGGCTGCATGAAGGTCAGCGCGGCGCGTGTTTCGTGCGCCAGCGCGGAAGCGGAGCCGCGAGCGGCCGCATGCTGCTGACCACGTACGGGCGCTCGTCCGGATTCTGTATCGATCCAATCGAGAAGAAACCGCTCAATCATTTTCTGCCCGGGTCCAGCGTTCTTTCATTCGGCACGGCGGGCTGCAATCTCGCCTGCAAGTTCTGCCAGAACTGGGACATCAGCAAATCGAAAGACATGGACCGGCTTGCCGATCATGCTTCGCCGCACGCTATCGCAAAGGCTGCGGTCGAGAGCGGCTGCAAGAGTATCGCGTTTACGTATAACGATCCCGTGATTTTTGCGGAATATGCGATGGATGTCGCCGACGCCTGCCACGCCCGGGGGGTGAAGACGGTTGCCGTTACCGCGGGCTATATTCACGACGCGCCGCGTCGCGAGTTCTACGCAAAGATGGATGCAGCGAACGTAGATCTGAAGGCTTTTACCGACGAGTTCTACTTCAAGCTGTGCGGCGCGCGCTTGCGGCCGGTTCTCGACACGCTGGTCTATCTCAAGCACCACACTGACGTGTGGTTCGAGATCACTACGCTTCTTATTCCCGGCAAGAATGACAGCGCCGAAGAAATCACCGCAATGTCTGAGTGGATCATGCGCGAGCTCGGGCCGGATGTTCCGCTGCATTTCACCGCGTTCCACCCCGACCACAAGATGACGGATATACCGGCAACTCCGGCAGCCACGCTGCATCGCTCCCGGCGCATCGCGCTCGATGCCGGTCTTCACTATGTGTATACGGGCAACATTCACGACAGCGAAGGCGGAACCACCTACTGCCCGTCATGTCACGCCGCGCTCATCGTGCGCGATTGGTACCGGATTTCACAGTGCGACGTGACACCTGAAGGTACCTGCCCTTACTGCGCCACTCGCATCGCCGGCGCCTTCGAAGCCTTCGAGGGACAATTCGGGCGCCGGCGCATTCCGGTGGCTATCAACCGGCGCTAGCGCTTGCCGCTCAACAACCGTCGGCTGAATCAGGCCGCCGGCAGTTGCGCATCGCGGTGACGCAGCAACAGTCGATCCAGCACGCGAGCAATACGAGGAACGTCCGTATCCGCCGCGTAATCCTGCGGACGATTAGAAGTGCGCTGCTGCTGCCAGCAGACTAAGCGCTGTAGACGTGCTCTCGCGTGAGCGGAATCGCCAGTGCGCCGTTATCGAACGGCCGTGTCGCGAGCACTTGATAAATTGAAACCCAGCCGCGCTCGAACGCCAATGCGTAACCGGCCATATAGATGCGCCAGGTGCGATATTTCTTTTCGCCCACCAGCGCGCGCGCCTCATCGCGATGGGCATCGAGACGCTCGACCCACTGCCACAGCGTTTTCGCATAATGCGGACGCAGGCATTCGACGTCGACGCACTCGAGGCTCGAGCGCGCCATGAGCTCGATCTCGCGCGAGAGATGGGGTATCTCACCGCCGGGAAACACATACTGGTCGATGAAGTCAGTAACGTCGCCGCTCATGCCGCCCGAATAAAGGCCGGCCGATGTCAAGCCATGGTTCATTACGATGCCGCCCGGCTTGAGCAGCCGGTAGATCTTCGCGAAGTATTCAGGCAACTGTTTCTTACCGACATGCTCGAACATGCCGACACTGGCTATTTTGTCGAACGGATCAGCTTCCGGGACGTCGCGGTAATCGAGCAGGCGCACTTCGCAACGGCCGGCGAGGCCGCGCTCGCGTATCTGTTCCTGCACATATGCAAATTGCTGTTCGCTGAGCGTGATGCCGGTGGCGCACGCGCCGTACTGCTCGACCGCGCGGAATATCAAGGCGCCCCAGCCGCAGCCGATGTCCAGCAATCGCTCCCCGGCCTTGAGATTGAGCTTGCGGCAGATGTGATCCAGTTTTTGCTGCTGCGCCAGTTCCAGACTGTCTTCCGCCGTGCGGAAGTATGCGCACGAGTAGACGCGCTGACGGTCGAGCCAGAGCGCAAAGAATTCGTTTGATACGTCGTAGTGATGGCTGATCGCTTGCTTGTCGAAGCGGCGCGTATGCGACCACCACTTCCAGTTCCCGGCACCTCGTTTTTCGAGTCGGACCTGCTGCGGTCCGCAAAGTGTGGCGGCAAACTCTGCAATTGCATGCATGTCGCAGTCGAGGTCGAGGTCCCCTTCCACGTATGCCTGGGCGATCTTTCCAAGGCGCGGATTGACGAGCGCCTTCAACGCAGTTGCGCGCTTGAGCGCGATCTTGAGTTTCGGCAAGTCGCCGAGTGAGAGTCGTTTGCCGTTCCAAAACTCGACGCTGACAGGCATGCCGAGTGATTGCAGACGCTGCTCGAACCGATTGACTAACTGTGCTTCCAGCATGGGGGCTCCATGTAAACTGACGCGACCTACCCGCAAAAGCGCAATACAAGTGTACCTGCGTCCCGGCTCCCATTGCCGCGTAGCAGAAGACGGGGAGGCACGTGCCGTGCCAGCATGCGCGCAGTTAAAAACCAATGTAAAACAGCCGTCTAGAGACCACGATCGAACATTGCAGATCGAGTCGGGTGTCATGCTTGCAGTTGTTTTTGTAAGTTTTACGCGGCCCTGACTCGACCGTTCACGCTATCATCCAGCCAGCGCCGGGCGGCTGGCGACGTTAGCGATAAAGAAGATACAGGGGAGCCATGAGACAAGTTTTCGACTCGGTCACGGAACTTTCGTACTGGCTTGCATCCGAGGGATTTTTTGTAGCGCTGGCGATTACACTGATTCCGTACATCCTGATCACCTTCCCGCTTCAACATGGAATCCGCAAAATCCTGCGGAAGTATGACTGGGAAAACAACGATTTCACGTTTCCCATGGTCGCCGGTATTCTCAATGGTGTAACGGGACTTACCATCGCGTTCGTGGTCGTGACGCTCTGGAACCATCATCGCGAGCAGGATGCAATACTAAAGAAAGAGGCCCAGGTCATCGAGAATCTGCACATGGACCTGCGGCACGATTCTTCCATGATGCGCGAAGCCGAACGGGCGCTCGTGCTATATGTGCAAACGGTGGCCACAATGGAGTTCAACGAGCAGTCGCGCCAACAAGGCTCGGAAGCGGCGGTCAAGCACCTCGATGAAATTTACAAGATTTGCCAGAATATCAAGGATCCGCTGACCCGCTCGCGGGCGATGAGTGAGCTCGCAAATCTGAGTGGACTCAGGCATCAGCGGCTGTCGGGCACATTCAGCAGCCCGATCCACCCCGCGTTATGGCTGACCGTCGTGCTGCTGACCTTTCTTACGCTCATCAATCTGATTCTGTTCAATCCCAAGAAAAGCGGCTATGTGGCGGTGTCGGTGGCTTCGCTGGCGTACGCGCTGATCCTGACGCTCGCGAATCAACTCGAGTACCCGTACCTGGGGCCGCTTTCAGTTTCGATGGATCCTCTTTTCCTGCTGCTGCAGAAGTACGAAAATCCGTGACCGCCAACCGGCGGAGCCGCCTTCCGCTGCCGGTGTTATTATCCTGGCAAGCACGACCGCAGTAAGAAAACCCGCCGCAGCACGACTAATGCGCGTGCTTACAAATTGATAGACAGGAGTCGTCATGGACCCAAAAACCGTTATAGGCGCCGCGCTCGCCAGTATCCTCGCAGCGGGCGTTGCGGCTGACGCGGGCGCGCAAACGTCCGGGAACGAAAAAGAAAAATGCTATGGCGTGGCGAAGGCCGGCCAAAACGATTGCGCCGCGGGCAAGAACTCGTGTGCGGGCACATCACGCAAGGACAATGATCCAACGGCGTGGAAGCTGGTTGCAAAGGGGACGTGCGAAAAGATGGGCGGCAAAATGGCGCCGCCGAAAACGCAGTCTTAAACGGCGTCTTGTCTGTACGACCGTCGCTGGTTTCAAACGCGATCCCTCAATAGGCCTTGCGCGCGAATTGCGCCATCGGTCTTCGAAGCGTTCTGCTTCGAGCACGGCAAGCTCAAAGTCGTCACTGAAGGCCTGCTGTAATCCGACACAAGTGCCGCGCGTGTTAATTACCGGGCGTGCACAGCTCTGCGGGTTCGTGCGGAAAAACTGATGTGTAGATTCGCCTCAATGTCGGAGCCGAATGACGGTTTCGTATAATCGGCAGTCTCACCGGCGTCGAAGGTACTCGCATGAATTCCAATCTCATCCTGACGGGTGACGTCAACCTGCTTGGCATCACGGATCCGGCGCTGCCTTTCCTGCACGTCGCACCACTGCTCAAAGCCGCCGACGCCGTATTCGGGAATCTCGAGTGCTGCCTCTACGAGACTGCGCAGAAACGCGAACTCATGGCGGATGATGTATCGGGACACGAAGGCTTCCATGCACCTCCCGCAGCCGGACGAGCCCTAACGCTTGCGGGCTTTCACGCGCTGGGAAACGCGAACAATCAGAACTACGGCGCAGAGGCAATTCTCGCTTCGAATGCAGAGCTCGATCGCCTTGGCATTGCGCATGCAGGGACGGGAATCAACGGACTGGCGGCACGAGCGCCCGTCGTCGTCGAACGCAATGGCATGCGCTACGGCTTCATGCAGCGAACCTCGCAGTACTGGCCGAACAACCACGAAGCGCTCGCCCACTCGGCAGGCGTCGCGGCACTCAAAGCGTATACCGCTTACCAGCCGCCGTATTACAAGGACAACAAGATTCCGCCGAACCGGCCTGGGGCGCCGGCAAAAATTATCACATGGACGGATCCCGAGTATCTCGCGCAGTTCCGTCAGGACATTCGTGACCTGAAAAAAACGTCGGACATCGTGATTTCGTCTCACCATTGGGGATACGGCGAAGACGTGCTGCAGTATCAGACTGAAATCGCCCATACAGCGATCGACGCGGGCGCCGATATCGTCATGGGACATGGACCGCATTTTCCGCTGGCGATTGAAATCTATAAAGAGCGTCCCGTATTTTACGGGCTCGGAAGTTTCTGCTTCGCGCGCGGGAACAAGAAGCTGCACCGCAATTGGGTTGGCATCGTTGCGCGCATCTCCCTTTCCGGTCATAAAATTTCGCGCGTCGCGTACTCGCTCGTTCGGCAGCAGGAGAACACTGAGATCAAGCTGCGTTCGCCGCAGGAAGAGAGTGAAGCCGTTGCACGCATCGAGCGTTTGTCGCAAACCTATGGTACGCAGATGCAGGTGGAGGGCGACGCGGTCGTCGTTTGGCAGGCCGGCGCCAGCTGATTTCAAAGATGGCATCCAACGCCTGCAGCCGACGGACTAGCTCTGCGGCCGCACACGTGACGTCGGTGATAACGATCGCAATGGCTGCGTGCCAACCCGCGTTTGGCCAAACACGTGCTGATTTACGTGAATATCCGGTGAAGCCTATCCGCTTCGTCGTCGGCTTTCCGCCGGGCGGTGGTAACGACACAATTGCGCGCATGGTCGGGCAGAAACTCAGCGAACGACTCGGACAGACTATCGTTATCGACAATCGTGCCGGCGCCGGCGGCGTTGTCGCCGGTGAACTTGCGGCGCATGCGCCGCCCGACGGTTATACGATGCTCATGATGTCGAGCAGCCTGACTATACAGCGGCTCATTCGCAAGGATCTGCGCTACGATCCGATCCGCGACTTTATCGGCGTGGCGCGGCTTGCCGCCTACCGTTCCGTACTGGTCGCGCATCCATCTGTAGCGGCAACGTCAGTACGCGAGCTCATCGCGTTGGCCAAGGCGAAACCCGGCGCGCTTAATTTCGCCTCGTCGGGTTATGCCGTGGGATCACATCTCGCGGGCGAGCTTTTCAAAATCGCCGCGCATGTTGATATCACGCATGTCCCATACAAGGGCACCGCGCCCGCCAGCAGCGATTTGATCAGCGGGCGTGTGCAACTGATGTTTGCACCTGTGGTGCCACTGCTCCCGCACGTGCAGTCCGGGCGACTGCGCGCACTCGCGGTGACGAGCAGCTCACACTCGCGCGTGATGCCTGAACTGCCGACAATCAGCGAGGCCGGCGTTCCGGGTTATGAATTCGTAGGCTGGTACGGAATTGTGGTGCCCGTCCGCACACCGCGACATCTCATAGAGCAGCTGAACGCCGGTGTACTCGAAGTCATGCAGTCGCGTGACATCACTGCCCGCCTCGACGTTGAAGACATGGAGTTCGAGCGCGCCACGCCTGACGCTTTCAACGCCATGCGCGCAGCTGAAGTCGCCAAATGGGAAAAGATATTCCGACAAGTACCGGTGAACGTCGAATGATGCGTGTGCAAATGGTTCGCATCATCCGCCGCAGTACCTTCGTTCTCGTGATGTTAACGTCTGTGGCATCGATGATCACGCCGGAAATAGCAGCAGCGCAACCGTACCCCAACCGACCCATTCGCCTGATCTCTCCGTACCCGCCCGGCGGCAGCAACGATGTACTTGCCCGGCTCGCCGCCGACAAGCTAGGCGCGGCAATGGGGCAGCGCGTGGTCGTCGATAACCGGCCCGGCGCGAACACTATTGTCGGCACCGATATCGTCGCGAAATCTGCGCCCGACGGCTACACGATGGTGCTGCTGCCCAACAGCTTCGTTACGAATCCGAGCTTCTATTCAAAGCTTCCGTACGACACAACCAGGGATTTTTCTGCGGTCGCGCTGATTGCGATATCACCACAGATGCTGGTCGTGCATCCGTCGCTGGCTGCGACAACGGTGAGGGAGCTCGTCGCGCTGGCGAAAGCGAAGCCGGGCTTCTACAGCTATGGAACATCCGGCAACGGTTCCGTCGGCCATCTCGGCATGGTGCTCTTCGGCATGCTGGCCGGCGTGCACCTCGAACATATCGCCTACAAAGGCACTGCGCCGGCGGTGACGGAGTTGCTGGGTGGCCACATCCCGATAATGATGTCGTCGATGCTGTCGGTGATTCCGCACGTTAGAGCCGGCAAACTGCGCATGCTCGCAGTTACCACGGCCAAGCGTTCGCCCGCTGTTCCCGAAGCCCCCACGATCGCGGAAGCAGGCGTGCCGGGTTATGAAGCGACGCTTTGGTACGGAATCGTGGCGGCAGCGCGTACGCCGGAGCCGATACTTGCGCGCGTGAGCCGGGAGCTCGACAAAGCTCTGCGGGACCGCGATATCATCGAAAAGCTGTCGAGTCAGGGCGTCGAGCCCTACTACACCGGTCCTAAAGATTTCGCCGCTCGCATTCGCGACGAGATTCCGAAATGGGCACGAGTGATCACAGACTCGGGCATGCGGCCTGAGTGAGCGACTTGCCGTTTTGTTGTCAGACGTCGCTGCACCGGCGCGCCTTCGTGTCGCACGTAACCTTCGCTCTCCTGGCAGCACTGTCCGCGCCGGCGCAGTCAGCGGAATATCCGTCGCGTCCATTGCGGATGATTGTGCCGTATTCGCCCGGCGGCAACGCTGACATCATGGCGCGGCTCGTCGGTCAGCGGCTCGGCGAAAATCTCGGTCAGCAGGTCGTTATCGATAATCGAGCGGGCGCGAACGGTATCATCGGCACTGAGCTGGCTGCCAAGTCCGCCGCGGACGGCTACACGCTCGTTCTGGTTGCGAGTTCGTTCGCGACCAACCCCGGTCTCGTCAAGCAACTGCCATACCGCACACAGAGCGATCTCGCGCCGATCAGCATCGTGGGCTCGACGCCATTACTGCTCGCCGCGCACCCTGCACTGCCGGCCGCAAGCGTCAAAGAATTGATCGCGCTCGCCGCAGCGAAACCCGGCCAGCTCAACTACGCGTCATCGGGAAACGGCTCGCCCGCAAACCTCGCGGGCGCACTGCTGCTTGCCATGACCGGCATCAACGTCGTGCACGTTGCGCATAAGGGAACAGCGCAAGCCACGACCGACGTTTTAGGCGGACACGTCCACATGTACTTTCCAAGCATGACCAGCGCGCTGCCGTACGTGAAATCCGGCCGGCTCAAAGCACTGGGTATCACGAGCTTACAGCGCTCGCCGCTGGCGCCTGAAGTGGCCACGGTATCCGAGGCGGGCGTTCCCGGCTATCAAGCGAGTATATGGAACGGCGTGCTCGCCCCGGCTGCGACGGCGCGTCCAATCATTACCAGACTCAATACTGAACTCGTACGCACGCTGACTTCGACCGAGACGCGCGAGCGCTTTGCCGCCGCCGGCGCTGACATTGCGCATAGCACTCCGGACGAATTTCGTGCATTCATCGCGAGCGAAATTACAAAGTGGGCGAAGGTGATTCGCGAGTCCGGCATGCGCGTAGATCTGGAGCGCTGACAGTACGCTTCGCCTGCACTCGTTTCACCTCGAATCACTTCGCGCGTTCACTTAGTACGCGACTTGCATTGGCGCCGTACGGCCCCATCTCTCACACTTCGACCCGCGTATGCGCAGACTGAGGACAAAGTAATCGGCTGTATAATGCGGCCTTTTTTGCAATTAGCACAATGTTGATGGAAGCATTGCCGCCCGGCGTTAAAAGCCGGGTCGGTCCGTACCACGGTTCGGCTGACGCCCTCGCGCTCGCCGAACTGGCGGGAAAAGTACGTCCGCTCCTCGTGATTGCCGCAACGCCTGCGGATGCCCAGCGCCTGCTGGAAGAGATTCCATTTTTCAACCCGGCACTGAAAGTGCATCTGCTGCCGGACTGGGAAACGCTGCCTTACGATACGTTCTCGCCGCACCACGACCTGATATCCGAACGGCTTGCCACCCTTTACGAAATCACCCGCCAAACGTTTGACATCGCGATCGTGCCGGTCACGACTGCGCTCTATCGTCTGACACCGACCGAGTATCTGGCGGGCCGCACGTTTTTCTTCAAACAAGGTGAGCGTCTGGCCGGCGATGAACTGCGCAGGCAACTCACAATTGCCGGTTATGCGCACGTCGCGCAAGTGGTATCGCCTGGGGAGTACAGCTTTCGCGGCGGTTTGATCGATCTCTTTCCCATGGGGAGCGCACTGCCGTACCGCATCGATCTTTTCGACGATCAAATTGAATCGATACGCAGTTTTGACGTCGACACTCAGCGCAGCATTTACAAAGTCAACGAAGTGCGGCTGCTGCCTGCACGCGAATTTCCGCTCGACGAAGATGGCCAGGCGACATTCCGGCGCAACTACCGCGCTCGCTTCGAAGGCGATTCGTCCCGCTCGCGCGTTTATAAAGATGTCAGCAATGGCATAGCGCCATCCGGCGTCGAGTACTACCTACCGCTTTTTTTCGAGCATACCGCTACGTTGACCGATTACCTGCCGCCCAACACCACGATCGTTCTGCACCATAACGTGCAGCCGGCGATTAAACAATTCTGGCAGGACACGCAGGCACGCTACGATCTGCTCGGGGGCGACCGTAGTCAGCCTGTGTTATTGCCGCGCGAGCTGTTCTTGAGCGAGGACGCTTTCTTCGGCGCCATCAAGCCTTTCGCGCGTATTGAATTCTCCGCTGCGACCGCGGTCGCCGATGTCTCCGCCGAAGAGCAGCTGCAAGCCGACCGCTCTGCGCTGAGCGCTGTCGGGCTGCCGCCACTGGCGGTCGATCGGCGCGCCGCCGAACCGTTGCATGCGTTACGGGCATTTCTCGATGGTTTCGATGGCCGCGCCCTCGTTCTGGCGGAAAGTCTCGGACGCCGTGAGACGATGCTCGATTACTTTTGCCAGCATGGGGTCAAGCCGGTCCCATGTCCCGCATACAGCGATTTTCTGCGCACCGATGCGCCGCTCTCTTTGGCCGTCGGTCCGCTCGCAGAAGGTTTCCTGCTGCCCGAACGCCGGATCGCCGTCATTACCGAGAACGAGCTCTACGCGTCGCAGGTTCGTACGCGTCGCGAGCGTGAAGCGCGCAAGACCACGAACGAGGGAATGCTGCGCGACCTGTCGGAAGTCAAGGTCGGCGATCCGGTAGTACACGAGCAGCACGGCATCGGCCGCTACCTGGGCCTGCAGAATCTCAATTTCGGCGAAGGCAACACGGAATTTCTTACACTCGAGTACACGCGCGGCGACAAGCTTTACGTTCCGGTTTCGCAACTGCATCTCATCAGCCGTTATAGCGGTGCACCGGCCGAGGCGGCGCCGCTGCACGATCTCGGCAGCGGTCAGTGGGATAAAGCCAAGCGCAAGGCGGCGGCCCAGGTGCGCGATACCGCTGCCGAACTTCTCAATCTGTACGCCCAGCGCGCCATGCGCGAAGGCCACGCGTTCAAGCTGCAGCAACACGATTACGAAGCGTTCGCGGATGAGTTTCCATTCGAGGAAACACCGGATCAGCTCGCTGCGATAACTGCAGTGCTCAACGACTTGCAGCAGGGAAAGCCGATGGACCGGCTCGTCTGCGGCGACGTCGGCTTCGGCAAGACCGAAGTTGCACTGCGCGCGGCGTTCGTCGCGGTAAACGAAGGCAAGCAGGTCGTCGTCCTGGTGCCGACCACGTTGTTAGCTGAACAGCACTTCAATACCTTCTCGGATCGCTTCGCCGACTGGCCCGTGAAAATCGCGGAGCTCTCGCGTTTCCGCTCGCAAAAACAAGTCGGCGAGACGCTCACCGCTCTGGCAGAAGGCAAGGTCGACATCGTCATCGGCACGCATAAGCTTCTGCAGCAGGATATCAAGCTCAAGAACCTGGGCCTCGTCATCATCGACGAGGAGCATCGCTTCGGAGTGCGCCAGAAAGAAAAATTGAAAGCCCTGCGTGCCGAGGTCGATGTACTTACGCTTACGGCGACGCCGATTCCACGCACGCTCGGCATGGCGCTCGAAGGCCTGCGCGACTTCTCGGTCATCGCCACTGCGCCGCAACGACGCCTTGCGATCAAGACTTTCGTTGCGCGCTATAGCAAAGGACTCGTCCGTGAAGCTATTCTGCGCGAGCTTAAACGCGGCGGCCAGATCTACTTCCTGCACAACGACGTCGATACGATCGTCAATGCAGAGGAGAATCTGGCGCGGCTCGTACCGGAAGCGCGCATTCGCATTGCACACGGCCAGATGCGCGAACGCGAGCTCGAGATTGCGATGCGCGACTTCTATCAGCAGCGATTCAATATCCTGTTATGCAGCACCATCATCGAAACCGGCATCGACGTCCCGACCGCGAACACCATCATCATCAACCGCGCGGACAAGTTCGGGCTTGCCCAGCTTCATCAACTGCGCGGTCGTGTCGGCCGCTCACATCATCAGGCATACGCGTATCTGCTGCTGCCGGACGAAGGCAATATCACCGCTCAGGCACGCAAGCGGCTCGAAGCCATTCAATTGATGGAAGAGCTCGGCTCGGGATTTTTCCTGGCGATGCATGATCTGGAGATCCGCGGTGCCGGCGAAGTGCTCGGCGACTCGCAGTCAGGGGATATGCAGGAAGTCGGCTTCAACCTCTATTGCGCGATGCTCGATTCAGCTGTTAAGTCGCTGAAGCTCGGCAAGGAGCCCGATCTCTCCGCTCCGCTTGGCATCACCACTGAAATCAACCTGCACGCCCCCGCGCTGCTGCCCGAAGACTACTGCAACGACATTCACGAGCGGCTGGTGATTTATAAGCGCATGGCCAACTGCGAAACGATCGAGCAGCTCGACACCATGTACGAAGAGCTCATCGACCGTTTCGGCCAGCTTCCGCCTCCTGCGAAAACGTTGCTCGAAAGCCACCGGCTGCGCGTGCTGAGCAAGCCGCTTGGCATCGCGCGCATCGACGCATCGGAGACCGGCATTCAACTGCAATTCACGCCGGACCCGCCGATCGACCCGGCGCATGTCATGCGGCTTATTCATCGCAACAAGCATTACAAGCTCGCCGGTCAGGATCGCATTCGCGTGAACGCCGATCTGCATGAAGTCGGGGAGCGCGTTGCCCGCACCAAACAAATCTTCTCCGAGCTGGTCACGCAAGACAACGGCCGCCGATGAATCTCATCGTGCAGGGTCTTGACGTCGCGACGCCCGACCTGAAACAGCTCGCCAAGATGAGCGGCGCCTCCTCGATCGAAGCGTTAACACCGACCGCATTCAAACTGCCAGGCGCTGCTCCGGCTGCGGCCGTCGAGTCGTACTCCGACCAGGCGCGGCTCGATTACGCATTCGTACCGGACGACCGACGGCTGGCCGACTTCAAGCTGTGCGTGATGGACATGGATTCCACGCTCATCACGATCGAATGCATCGATGAGATTGCAGACATGGTCGGCGTGAAGCCGCAGGTGGCCGCGATTACGGCGGCGGCAATGCGCGGCGAGCTCGACTACCCGCAAAGCCTGCGTCAACGCGTGTCCTTGCTCAAAGGTCTGGACGCGCAGGCGCTGCAGCGTGTCTATGAGGAGCGGCTCAAGTTGTCGCCTGGCGCGCAAATCATGCTCGACGGCTTTCGCAAGGCCGGCTTGAAAACGCTGCTAGTGTCCGGCGGCTTCACGTTTTTTACTGAACGCCTGCAGCGCCGCCTCGACATAGACTATACGCGCTCGAACGTACTCGACATAGTAGACGGCAAGCTCAGCGGCGACGTCATCGGCGACATCGTCGATGCGAATGTAAAGCGCGATGCGCTGGTGAAGTGTCGCGATGAGCTTGGGCTACGCAAAGAACAGCTCATTGCAATCGGTGATGGCGCCAATGATCTCAAGTTCCTGGCCGAGGCTCACGTCAGCATCGCGTATCACGCGAAGCCGGTGGTGCGCGCACAGGCGACGCACGCTATCAATTACGTCGGCCTGGACGGCGTCCTGAACCTCTTCAACTGACCTCCGGTCTGGAGAGACTTCTAAAGGGTTAGCCCGATCGCCTTACCGAGGCGATCGTACGTTTCGTACTGCTCGCGCACGAATTTTTCCGTCTCAGCGGGACCGAGGATGCGCGGCACGGAGCCGATCCGCTCCGTGGCGGCAATCCACTGCGGGTCTTTGGCGACTTTCTGCAGCACGTCGGCCCAGTATGCAATCAGTTTCCTGTCCATTGCGGGCGGCCCGTACAGCGCGCTCCAGCCAATGATGCGCTCGAGCTGTGGATAACCGACTTCTTTCGCGGTCGGCACGTTCGGGATCTCACGATAGCGCTCGGGCGTTGTCGTCATCAGCGCCCGCAGTTGTCCGGATTTGATGAAGCTGAGCGCAGTGCCGAGGTTCGTGCAATTGAGGTCGACTTCGCCGGACATCAGCGCGACGGTCGCATCGCCGCCGCCTTTGTAGGGTATCTGCACCGCCGCGTCCTTCCCGAGCTTAAGCGTGTTCAACAGCATCTGCGGACCCATCTCATGGATGGTACCGACACCCGCGGTGCTGTATTTGAGCTTGCCGCTATTTTTCCGGATGCCTTCGACCAGATCGCTGAAGGTCATGAACGGCGAGTTGGCGCGCACCACGCAAACGTACGGATTGAGCTCGAGGAGCCCGAGGAACGAAAAGTCGTTCCACTTGTAGCTGAGATCGGGCTTCAGCGCTGGCAGAGTGGCTTGTGATCCGACGCGGGCAAGCAGCAGCGTATAGCCGTCAGGCGCCGCTTTCTTTACATACTCCGATCCGATGGCGCCGCTCGCGCCCACTTTATTGAGCACTACGCCGTTCTGCCCGGTGTATTTCGGGAATGTTGCCGCAAGATTGCGCGCGGCAAGATCGGAATCACCGCCGGTCGTGAAGGCTGCAACTACAAGAATGGGCTTGTTGGGGTATTGCGCAAAGGCGCCAACGTAAGCGAGCAGCGCGAGCGCGCCAAAGAGAATAGCCGCCACATTCCCGCACCGCTTGCCGACTTTCATATTTGCGCCCCCAAAGTGATCTTTGGCGTTCGCATCTGGGGCGAATCGCCAACGAAAGATAACCTACTTCGGTACAGCGCCGCCAGTAGCAGCGTATCAGACGGCGACAACTTCCAGATCGGGCTCGATTGACTTGACCAGGTTTTCAATTCCAGCCAGCGTTCCTGAGAGCGAGCTGGGACAGCTTCCGCATGCGCCCTGATAATGTACGGAGAGCACGTTACCTTCCAGACCGAGCACGTAGAGATCGCCGCCGTCGCCCTGCAGATAGGGGCGAACCTGCTCGTCGAGCAATTCGTTGATTCTGTCGAGACGCTCCTGATCCTCAGGCGTAAGCTCCGCCATCGCGGTTGATGCGGTCGCCGCAGCCGCGCTGGAATGCGCGTCCGCTCCGGGCGCGGCACGGATCGGCTCGGCAAGTTTGCGTTTCAATTCCTGCCAGTCGGCTGCGCCGTCCTGCGTCACCGTGATCCAGTGATCGACGTAAAACACATTAGTGACGTGCTCGATGTCGAACAACTGGCTTGCCAGCGGATCATCCTTCGCCTGCTCCGGATTATCGTACGATCGCGTGATTCCCCAGGTCAACGGCTCCTTGAGGATGAACTTCATCGCGTTCGGATTTGGCGTGCCCTCGATTTCAGCTATTTTCGGCATCACGATTCAGCTCAGGCATCACCGATCGGCGCGTGCATCGGGTCGTCCTCGGATTCAGTCGAAGTACTGGCGACGGAGTTGAGCGCGGCGTGCAGCGTATGCCACGGCAGGATCGCGCACTTCACCCGCGTCGGCAGATCACGCACACCGGCAAACACAGTGAGCCGCGCGAGATGATGCGGCTGCGTCTGCACGTCCAGGGCGCCGGTCGACATGTCGCGGAATTCCTGGATCATGGTCTCCGATTCGTCGCGCGTCTTGCCTTTTACTGCCGCAGTCATCATGGAAGCCGACGCCTTGCAGATCGCGCACGATTCACCCGTGAAGGCGATCGCTTGCAGGCGGTCATCGTCGACTTTGAGCGTCACGCTGAGATGATCGCCGCACAGCGGATTGTGACCTTCCGCTTTATGGCTCGCGCCGTCGACGACGCCGTAATTGCGCGGCTTTTTATTGTGATCAAGAATCACTTCCTGATAGAGCGCTTTGGCGTTGGACATTACGCGAACACCTTCTGCACATTGCGGATGCCGGCGATCAAGGCGTCGACTTCCCGCATCGTGTTATAGAACGCGAACGACGCACGCGAAGTGGCCGGCACTTTAAAGCGCTGCATTACGGGCTGCGCGCAGTGGTGTCCCGTGCGAATGGCAATGCCGTCCTGATTCAAAATTGTGCCGACATCATGCGGGTGTACGCCGTCGATTGCGAACGAGAGGACGGCCGCCTTCTTTTCCGCCGTGCCGATAATGCGCACGCCCGGCATGGCATTGATGCGCTCCGTCGCATACTCGAGCAAGTCGATTTCATGCCTTGCTATGGTGTCCATGCCGATGCTCGACACGTAATCGACCGCCGCGCCGAGACCAATTGCCGCCGCGATCGGCGGCGTGCCCGCCTCGAATTTATGCGGGATCGTGTTGTACGTCGTCTTGGCGAATGTGACCGACAATATCATGTCGCCGCCGCCCTTGAACGGCTGCATGCGCTCGAGCGTAGCCGCCTTTCCATACAAAATGCCAATGCCCGTGGGGCCGCACAGTTTGTGCGCCGAGAACGCGTAGAAGTCGCAGTCGAGATCCTGCACATCGACGCGCATATGCGGCGCGGCCTGCGCGCCATCGACGAGCACCGGTACCCCGCGCTGGTGCGCGAATGCAATCATCGATTTGACCGGATTGATGGTTCCCAGCGCGTTCGAGACGTGCATCACGCCGACGAACTTCGTGCGCTCATTAAAGAGCTTCTCGTATTCGTCGACCAGCAGCTCGCCCGCATCGTTGATCGGCACGACGCGTATCCTGGCGCCCTTTTCTTCGGCCAGCATCTGCCACGGCACGATATTCGAATGATGCTCGAGTGTCGTAAGTATGATTTCGTCGCCGGCGCCGATAAATTTGCGGCCGTAGCCGTGCATCACCAGGTTAATGCTCTCGGTCGTGCCGCTGGTGAATATGACTTCGCGCTCTTCGCGCGCGTTGATGAAGCGCTTCACTTTCTGGCGCGCCTGCTCGTACTCGTTGGTTGCGACTTCCGAAAGATGATGGACGCCGCGGTGGATGTTCGCGTGCTGAGAAGTCTGATAACGCACGAGCCGATCGATCACAGGCTGCGGCATCTGGCTTGAAGCTGCGTTATCGAGGTAGACGAGCGGCTTGCCGCCCACTTTCAACTTGAGGATCGGAAAGTCCGCGCGGATGCGCTCGGCGTCGAGCGTTCTTTCTATTTCGGTAGTCGTTGCGATATTCATAATGGACGATTGGTATGTGCCAGCACTGTCTGCTCGAGCGTATGCTTAAGCGTGGCGACAGGAATCCGGTCGATGATCTCCGCGCCGAACGCATAAGTGAGAAGGTTGCGCGCGGTAAGTTCTGACAATCCCCTGCTGCGCAGATAAAACACTTCCTCGGCATCGAGCTGGCCGACAGTCGCTCCATGCGCGCATTTGACGTCATCCGCAAAGATTTCAAGCTGTGGCTTGGTGTCGACGCGTGCTTTGGCGGTCAGCAGCAGGTTACGGCTCGATTGCGAAGAATCCGTGCGCTGGGCGCCATGGCGAACCATGATTTTTCCGTTGAACACCGCGTGCGATGCGCCATCCGCAATACACTTGTGCAACTGGCGGCTGACACCGTGCGGGTGCGCGTGATCGATCATGCTGTGGGTGTCGGCAAGCTGGCGGTCCGTAATCAGGGCAAGTCCGTCTACCGAGCATTCCGTGCCTTCAGCCGCCTGCAGGACGTTGAGGTCATAGCGCGAGATACGCGCGCCCAGTGACACACTCACCGCTTGGTAGCGGCTCGCATGCGCGAGTGACACTGCGCAATTTGCAATATGAAAAGCAGCACCGTTTTCGCGCTGGACGCGAACGTGTTTAACGGTTGCATTATCAGCCGCCGCAATCTCCGTCACTGCATTGGTGAAATACGCGCCTTCCTGCAATGCGACGTAATCCTCGATGACTGTCACGGCGCTGCCGGTGCCGCCAACAACCAGACATCGCGGATAACTCACGGTATCGGGTTGCGTAGCAATGAACAGCAGATGCACCGGTGCAGCGACCGAAGCATTGCCGGGAACCATTACCAGGGCGCCGTCGCCGAGGAATGCGGTGTTGAGCGCAGCAAACACATTCACATCGAACGGCGCATGCCGCCCCAGATGCGGCTCAAGCGCCCTTCCATGCTCTGCGAGCGATGACCCGATGTTCGCGACGACGACGCCAGTTTGATTGAAAGACAACTGCGGCGCGTACACGCCATCGACAAAGACCAGGCGAGCACCGGCCTCTGGTAGCAGGAAGGAATCGATATCCGCTGCCGCGAGCGACGACGCGCTGCGCACGGGGTGAAATGAGATCCTGGTGAGCGGTGAGATGTCGGTGAACCGCCAATCCTCGTCACGCGTCGTCGGCACTGTCAGCGCGCTCACACGATCGACGGCGTCGGCGCGCAAGCGGTTAAGCCAGGCGAGCGCGGATGACGACATCGACGACGGCAGTTCCGCCCGGCCGGCAAGCAGACCGGCGAGATAGCTATGCGTCGTCGCCACTGTTGTCATGCAGCCGCCCCCGCAGCGACCGTCGCGCCCGCCACCCACTCATAGCCGCGCGTTTCGAGCTCAACGGCAAGCTCCTTGCCGCCGGTCTTCACGATGCGGCCACTTTCCATCACATGCACATAGTCGGGCACGATGTAATTGAGCAGACGCTGGTAGTGCGTGACCAGAACGATCGCATTGTTCTCATTCGCAAGCTGATTGACACCGCCGGCCACAACACGCAACGCGTCGATGTCGAGTCCGGAGTCGGTTTCGTCGAGGATGGCGAGCTTCGGCTCCAGCAGTGCCATCTGCAGAATCTCGTTGCGTTTCTTTTCGCCGCCCGAAAATCCTTCGTTGACGCTGCGATCGAGAAAATCCGGGTTCATCTCGAGCAGCTTCATCCTCTCGCGCACGAAATCATCGAATTCGAGCGGATCGAGCTCGTCTTTGCCTCGTTGCGCCTGCACTGTGTTATACGCGAGGCGCAGAAACTGACTGTTGGCAACGCCGGGAATCTCGATCGGATATTGAAAACCGAGAAATACGCCGGCGCGCGCGCGTTCTTCCGGTTTCAGCTCGAACAAATCCTTGCCCTCGAGCAGCACTTCGCCCGCGGTAACTTCGTACGCCGGATGTCCTGCCAGCACTTTTGCAAATGTGCTTTTGCCGGACCCGTTCGGCCCCATGATGGCATGCACTTCACCCGTCTTAACGGTCAGGTTCATGCCTTTGAGGATCTCTATACCGTTGACTGTCGCGTGCAAGCCGCGGGCTTCGAGTAGGGTCTTGCTGTCAGCGCCGATCATCCGACACTTCCTTCGAGCTTCAAACCCAGTAGCTTGGTCGCTTCGACCGCAAACTCCATTGGCAATTGCTGAAACACGTCTTTGCAGAAGCCATTGATGATCATGGAGACCGCTTCCTCGGCGCCGATGCCGCGCTGGGCGAAATAAAAGAGCTGGTCCTCACCGATCTTTGACGTCGATGCTTCGTGCTCCACCTTGGCGCTCGGGTTGTTGACCTGAATATAGGGAAAAGTATTCGCGCTGCAGCGGTCACCGATCAGCATCGAATCGCATTGCGAATAGTTTCGCGCGCCGGCAGCAGTTGGTGCGATCCGGACGAGGCCGCGATAGCTATTGTTCGACTGGCCTGCCGAGATGCCTTTACTCACGATCGTGCTGCGCGTGTTTCTGCCCATGTGAATCATCTTCGTGCCGGTGTCCGCCTGTTGGTGATGATTGGTCAGGGCGACGGAATAAAACTCGCCAACCGAGTTGTCACCGCGCAACACACAGCTCGGATACTTCCATGTGATGGCGGAGCCCGTTTCCACCTGTGTCCAGGAGATGCGCGAACTCACGCCCTTGCACAGACCGCGCTTGGTCACAAAGTTGTAGATGCCGCCGACGCCGTTCTCATCGCCCGCATACCAGTTCTGCACGGTCGAATATTTGATGTCTGCGTTGTCGAGCGCAACGAGCTCGACTACCGCCGCATGCAATTGGTTGGTGTCGAACTTGGGCGCGGTGCAACCTTCGAGATATGACACGCTCGCGCCTTCTTCGGCGACGATGAGCGTGCGCTCGAACTGGCCCGAAGACTCCGTGTTGATGCGGAAATACGTCGACAAATCCATCGGGCATTTGACGTCCTTCGGGATGAAACAGAACGATCCGTCGGTGAATACCGCCGAGTTAAGCGCCGCATAATAATTATCACCGATCGGCACGACCGTCCCGAGATATTGCTTGATGAGATCCGGACATTGATGAACCGCTTCAGAGATCGAGCAAAATATGATGCCGACCTCGGCAAGCTTCGCCTTGTACGTCGTCGCCACCGACACGCTGTCGAAGATGACGTCCACCGCAACGCCTGCCAGCTTGGCGCGCTCGTTCATGGGCACACCCAGCTTCTCGAACGTGCGCAGCAATTCAGGATCCACTTCATCCATGCTGGCCAGTTTCTTCCTGGCCTTCGGCGCGGAGTAGTAGCTGATGGACTGGAAGTCGATCCTCGGGTGTTTTACGTTCGCCCACTGGGGCTCTTCCATCTTGAGCCACTGGGCGTACGCTTTGAGCCGGAATTCGAGCAGCCACTCGGGCTCATTCTTCTTCGCCGAGATGAGCCGGATCGTGTCTTCGCTAAGTCCCTTTGGCGCGACGTCGGATTCGATATCCGTGACGAAGCCGTGCTTATACGGCTGATTGACGAGGTTCTGAAGGACGGTACTCATAGCTATATTTCGCTGGATTGAGGTGTCAGACGGTGCAGACGGCGGGCCAAAGTCACCGGGTTGGCGCTTTTTCCTTCAAACTGAAGCTCTCGCCGCAACCGCACATGCTGTCGACGTTAGGATTGTCGAACTTGAACATCTGCTTCAAGCCTTCTTTGACGAAATCGACGCGCGAACCATCGATGAATGACAGGCTGTTGTCGTCGACCACTACTTTTGCGCTGTGTGCTTCGAACGTGTGATCATCGGCGCGAACCTCGTCCGCATAATCGAACGTGTAGGCGAATCCTGAACAACCCACTTTCTTGACGCCTACGCGTAAGCCGAGTCCCGCGCCGCGCTTCGTAAGCTGCTTTTGAATCTGCTTCGCTGCAGCTTCAGTCAATGTTATCGACATCGATTTTCACCATTACGTTTTTCGGTTTCACGATTCTTAGACAGCAATAGCAGTCAACGTTTTTAAGCGGGAAAAAACGCTCCCGAGCACACGCAGAAAATCATCGACCTGCGCCGCCGTATTGTCCTTGCCAAGACTTACACGGACGCCGCCGCGCGCGAGCTCAGGCGCCACGCCCATCGCGAGCAGCGTCGCGGATGGCTCAGTGCTGGCGCTCGAGCAGGCTGCGCCGCTCGCCACCGCGAATCCCGCCTTGTCCAGTTCAATAACGAGCGTCTCGCCATCGATGTCCGGCAGTGAGAAATACGTGGTGTTGGGAACCCGGGCCGCAGCGCCGCCAAAGATTACGGCATCCATGCGATGCAAGCCGTGTTCGAGTCGCTCACGCAGGGCTGCGAGGCGCGGCGCAAGATCATGCATGCGGCCTGAAGCCAGTTGGCATGCGGCGCCAAAGCCGACAATGCCCGGAACGTTTTCAGTGCCGGAGCGCATGCCCTGCTCATGACCACCGCCGCTGATAAGCGGTTTGAGCTCGATGCGTTTGTCGAGCACCAGTGCACCGACACCTTTCGGGCCGTAAATTTTATGTGCCGACAAGGTCATCGCGTGCACATTCAGTTGATCGAAGTTAACGTCTATCTTGCCTAGCGCCTGGACCCCATCGGTGTGTACCCAAGCCCGCGCCGCACGCGCGAGCTCCGCGATCGCGGCAACGTCCTGAATCACGCCGGTCTCATTGTTGGCCAGCATCACCGAGACAATCCCGGTCGGCGTGCGCAGCGCCTCACGCACATCATCGACGTTTACACGTCCAGCGGCGTCGACCGATAGCTTGCGCAACTTCCATCCGACGCGCACGAGCTCCTGAGCCGGTTTCGCGACGCACGGGTGCTCGATTGCGCTGACCGCTAACTGGCTCGGCTTGAGCATACCGGCGGCGCCCTTGATAAAGGCGTTGTTCGACTCTGTGCCACCGCTCGTGAAGATAAGTTGTGCAGGTTGCGCGCCCACCAGCGCCGCGATCTGCTCGCGTGCGTCGTTCACGGCCTTGCGCGCTACCGTGCCAAGCTCATGCCGGCTCGAAGCATTGCCGTACTGCTCGCGCAGGAAGGGCAGCATCGCCGCCAAAACACGCTCATCGAGCGGTGTGGTTGCATTGTGATCGAGATAGACGTGTGCCATGTAAGTCAAAGCGTGACGGGTGTCCGCTCGCGCTTCTGCGGTTTGTCGCGCATGTCGTGCACCTGTGTGACGCCGCTTTGCTTGGCCTTTTGATTGTCGACGAGCTGCTTCAGGGTAACGGCGCGGAGATAGTCGAATATATGGGCGTTGAGGTTCGCCCATAGATCGTGCGTAATGCATTTATGGTCGTCGTGGCAGTTTTCCTTACCACCGCATTGGGTCGCATCGATTGGCTCGTCGACCGCAACGATAATGTCAGCGACCGAAACTTTTTCCGTGTCACGAGCGAGGCAGTAACCACCGCCGGGGCCGCGCACGCTGTCCACCAGCGCACCGCGCCGCAGCTTGCCGAACAGCTGCTCCAAGTACGACAACGAAATACGCTGACGTTCGCTGATTTCGGCAAGTGTCACCGGACCGCTGCCATGCTGGAGGGCCAAGTCGACCATTGCGGTTACTGCAAAGCGGCCTTTTGTCGTTAGTCTCATGCTAATTCCCCGAAACGATTCAAGAGGTTAAGAGGCGTTCCATATACACGACCATTTCTGTCAACTATACGATACCCGAGCTATTTAGTCAACCATCTTGTTAAGTACGTTCGCATTGAACGCGTCGCGTTTCCGCGCGTCTTCACAGTCGGCACCTAGGCGTTTCAAGTGCTCGAGGATCTGGTCTATGCGCTGATCCGTATGCATGCCGTGGTCGATGAGCTCGTGTATGGCGCGCGTCACCGGATCGTTCATGTCGCTGCCCACCGCATACGCAGAAAAGCCCGTCTTGTCGGACGCTTCTTTCTCGATGATGCGCGCCGGAATTCCAATCGCCGTCGCCCCCGGGGGAACATTCTTCACGACGACCGCGTTGGAGCCGACACGTGCACCGTCACCGACAGTGATCGGGCCCAGCACTTTCGCGCCGGCGCCAATGACAACGCCGTTCGCAAGCGTCGGATGGCGCTTTCCTTTGTTCCATGATGTTCCGCCGAGCGTGACGCCGTGATAAAGCGTGCAGTCGTCGCCGATGATTGCGGTTTCGCCGATGACAACACCCATGCCGTGGTCGATGAAAAACCGGCGGCCGATCTGTGCGCCCGGATGAATCTCAATACCAGTCAGCCAGCGGCCCAAATGCGACACGAAACGCGCCGGCCAGCGCAGTCCCGAGCGCCAAAGTGCATGCGCGAGACGATGCACAAGTAAGGCATGGAACCCGGGATAACAGGTGATTACTTCCCAGGTGTTGCGCGCTGCGGGATCACGATCGAAGACGACCGCAATTTCTTCTCTGAGATGTGACAACATGGTCGAACAACGAGCAAAGAGTTGGGCAGCATACGTTGTCCTACTATTCTGATCAACTATTAGACGCGTCGCTCGCGGCCAGACGCACTCTTATCTGCGGTCTCTGTCCACCGACTTCAGGAAACCGCGCAGGATATTGACTTCTTCGATCTCGAGCCGCGCTCTCGCAAGCAGCCTTCTCAGGCGCGCCAGCAAACGTTTCGGTTGTCGGGGATCGACAAAGCCGCTCGCGATCATCGTGCGCTCGAAGTGCTCGTACAGCCGCTCCACGTCTTCCATCGCAGCCGGTTCGAATTCGGGTGGCGATGCTGGCGCGCTGGTTTCCGTGGCCATGCGCAACTCATACGCAAAAATCTGTACGGCCGCTGCGAGATTGAGTGATGCGTACTGCGGATTTGCAGGAATGTGCGCCCAAACATTGCACAGGCTCGCTTCATGACCGTTGAGGCCGGATGTTTCGTTACCGAAGACGAGCGCAACGCGATGCGCGTGTGCCTCTTGCAGCAGCGTTTGAGCTGCCTGTCGTGCAGTCATCGTCTCATGACGCAGTTCCCGCCGTCGCGACGAGGTCGCAACTGCAAACACGCAGCCGCGCAAAGCATCGGCGAGCGTGTCAGAGACTTGCGCGTTCTGCAGCACGTCGCGCGCACCGGATGCCCGCACGTCGGCGTCGTTATGCGGAAACTCGCGCGGCTGCACCATATATAACGCGTCGAGGCCCATCGTTTTCATTGCACGTGCCGCAGCGCCGATATTGCCGGGGTGACTCGGTCGTGTCAGCACCACGCGAATATTCTTCAGCGGGTCGGTATTATTCACTTAGAATGAGCGCCCATGAAAATGACGATGATAGCCGCAATGCCGGAGCGCGGCGTTTCTGCGCCAGCGCATCGCGCGGCCACGCATGCGAGTAGCGCCCTATGATGCACCCGATGGTGAACACAGCGGTGAAAGCTGCGCGGCGCGCCGGGAACATCATCAACCGCGCGTCACAGAATCTCGATATCCTCGCAGTATCCGAGAAAGCAGTTCACGATTACGTATCCGAAGTGGACCGCGAAGCGGAGCAGGCGATCATTCGCATCCTGCACGAAGCGTATCCGTCGCACGCGATCCTTGCGGAAGAAAGCGGCGCGAGCGGCAAGTCCGAATATCAGTGGATCATCGATCCCCTCGATGGCACGACGAATTTCCTGCATGGTTTTCCGCAATACGCGGTATCGATTGCGCTGGCGCACAAAGAGGTAATGTCGCAGGCAGTAATTTATGATCCGGTGCGCAACGACTTGTTCACCGCATCGCGCGGCCGCGGCGCATATCTCAACGACAAGCGCCTGCGCATCAGTAAACGCATCAAGCTCAACAAAAGCCTGATCGGCACTGGATTTCCATTTCGCGAGTTCGCCCACATCGACGCTTACCTGGCGATCTTTCGCGATCTGACGGAGAAAACATCCGGCATGCGGCGCGCGGGTGCCGCCACGCTTGACCTCGCATATGTCGCCGCCGGCCGGCTCGATGGTTTTTGGGAATTCGGTCTCAGCCCTTGGGATATGGCGGCCGGCAGCCTCTTGATTACCGAGTCCGGCGGACTCGTCGGCGATCTCGAAGGTAACAGCGGCTATATGCAGTCAGGCAATATCGTGGCCGGCAATCCGCTCGTTTTCGGCCAGCTGATACAGGCGCTCGCACCGCATCTGACGCCGGCGCTAAAAACAAAAACGCGTTAGTTGGTTTTGTGGTGCGCTCGCGAACGAATGCGCGATGGCTACAGTTACGCGCTGCCCAGACCGAGCACCGGCGGCTGGCGGCGCTCGAGGCGGCCGCTTTTGATTGAATCGAAAACTTCGCCGATCGCAAGCAGGTCTACCGGCTTGACGAGATGCCGGCAAAAACCCGCTTCCCGTGAGCGGCGGTGATCATCGGTGCGCCCGTAGCCGCTGATCGCGATGAAATGGCAATCGCGAGTCTCCGGCATGGTCCGCAACACGTGCACGACCTGATATCCGTCCATCCGCGGCAGCCCGATATCGAGAAATACAACATCCGGCTTGAATTCGCGCGCAGCATCGATCGCGGCGGCGCCATCATGCGCAATGCGGACCTCGTGACCGTGTAGACGCAGCAGCGCCGCCATGCTCTCCGCAGCGTCGGCATAGTCGTCAACGACAAGCACGCGCTGCGGGATATCGTTGTCGCGGGCGGCGTTCGCTTCGGTTTTGGCCCGCACGCGCATATTCACACGCGGCAGTCGCACGACAAACTCGCTGCCTTTTTGCGGGCCGTCGCTGAACGCCTCGACAGTGCCACCCTGCATACTGACGAGCCGTTGCACGATCGTTAAGCCGATACCCAGACCGCCCTGCGAACGATCGAGCGATCGTTCCGCCTGGGTGAACAACTCGAATATCGAATGCAGCATGTTCTTGGGGATGCCAATCCCGCTGTCGCGCACGCGGAACACCACTTCGCTGTCCTCCGCTTCGACGTTTACAGTGATGCGTCCACCGGGCTCCGTGTACTTAAGCGCGTTGTTCACGAGGTTAGAGAGCACTTGCGCAATCCGCGAATGGTCGCCGCGCACGCAGAGCGGCGCGGGCGGCAGATTCACCGTAAGCTTGTAACTGTGCTTATCGACGAGCTGACGGTTCATTTCCACCGCAAGTGACACCACAGCGGCAACGTCCACGTTACCGATCTTGAGCTCAATCTTGCCCTGCGTAATGCGCGCCACATCGAGCAGATCATCCACGAGGCGAACGAGCTGACGCGTCTGACGATCGATGATGTCGATGCCCCATCCGAGCTTCGACGGTTGCTGATTCGGCATCATCAGTATCTGCACCGCGTTGCGCACGGGCGCGAGCGGATTTCGCAGCTCGTGCGCCAGCATCGCGAGAAACTCATTCTTGCGTTGATCGGCCTCTTGGATTTTTGCGTACAAGAGGCAATTGTCGAGCGACACTGCCGCGCGGGTGGCCAAATCCTCTGCCAGCGTTAATGCTCCGGCGTCAAATTGGCGGTCGGAAGGGCCGAGGCCGAGCACGAGCACACCGAGCTTGCGATCGCGTGCAACCAGCGGCAATACTGCAAGTGACCGTAACCTGAATCCCAGTTCGATGATTTCAGCTTCTGTACCATCTTGCGCAGTTGCGGTGAGTGTGGTTTGGCGGGGCTCAAGCTCCGTGACCACCGCGACATTGCCGGACTCGAGAGCTTCGTGCATCGCCGCATTCAATGCGGCGTTTTGCAGACCGCCGATTGAGCGACCGTGGCGATGAGACACATCGGTCGCCGCCAGCCATGCGATTTCCATGCGTTTCAACTGGCGCTGCTCGTCGACAAGCGCAAGCGCGCACATGTCGCCAAGGAACGGCACGAGAAACTGGGCGAGCGTCTTGATAGTTGCATCCGCATCGAGCGTGCTGCTGAGGATATCGCTCGCATCGGCCAGGAACGTCGAGCGGCGTATCGTTTCTTCCGCCGCGGCACGCGCCGCCTGCTCCCTGGCGAGCGCAATGCGCTGCTCCACTTCGCGGTGCGCCTGCTGTCTCAGCCGGTAGAGGTCGACGAACACTTTTACCTTCGTGCGCAGGATATCCGGCATCACCGGCGTCAATATGTAATCTACTGCACCGAGTGCGTAGCCCTTAGCGGTGTGCATCTCTTCCACGTACGCCGTAAGGAAAATAATGGGCGTATGCATGGTTCTCTGGCGCATGCGGACATAGCGTGCAGTTTCGAGTCCGTCCATGCCCGGCATGTTTACATCGAGCAGAATGACGGCGACGTCGTCTTCGAGCAAACACTTAAGCGCCTCCTCGCCTGAACGCAGGGCGATGACCTGCCCGAGTTCTTCAAGCAATGTCCTCGAGACAAGCAGGTTTTCCGGCCGGTCGTCGACCACCAGTATTTTCGGCCTGTCGTCCACGTCGTCGGTGCGAAGGCTTGGAGGCGTGTTAATCAAGGTCGATGGCTTCACCATGGTACGTCTATTTCATTCGCTGCTAGCGCTGCAGCCACAACCGCAAAACCGCTAGCAATTGTTCGGTGTCGACGGGCTTCGACAGATAGTCCCAGGCGCCGGCTTCCAGACAGCGGTCGCGATCGCCTTTCATGGCCTTCGCAGTGACGGCAATAATCGGCAGATCCTTGCACGAAGGTATGCGCCGGATCTCCCGTGTCGTATCAAGGCCGTCCATCTCCGGCATCATGATGTCCATCAGCACGACGTCGACCTCATCGCCTGAATCGAGTAGATCGATCGCGTCGCGTCCATTGTCAGCAGACACGACATTCATGTCGTACTGTTCGAGCACCGAGGTCAGCGCGAAAATATTGCGCACGTCGTCGTCGACGATCAGGACACGCTTGTCGGCAAGCAGCTTGTTGGACTCGTACATTTCAGCCAGCGCGCGCCGCTGCGCGATGGGCAGCTTGGCGGTGTTGCGGTGTAACACCAGAGTGCTCTGATCGAGCAGTCGTTCCCGCGAATGTACCCAGTGCACCGTGGGATTACGCGTGATGCGTTGCCATGCGCCATCGCTATGCGCCGCCTGCTCTTCGCTGTAAACAAGGATCGGGACATGGCTCGCGGAATGGGATTGCGCTTCGTCGATCAACAGACCCGGGTCGAGGCCGGGCACCGCAGGATTGAGCACGATGCAATCGGGACGCTGCTCGCGCACCATCTGCAGCGCAATGTCGCCGTCGGCAGCGTTGGCGATCAACACATCTTCAGCGCCATCGATGTATTCGCGGATCACGCGCATGCGTGCCGGATCATGGTCGACGACGAGCACATTGCGCGCCGGCAGGCTGGTATAAGTCTTCAGGTGTTCCAGCAAGTCATCGAGCACTGCCTTGCTCTGAATCGGCTTGGCAATGAACCGCAGGGCACCACAACTTAACGCCCGCTCGCGCGCCTCTTCCGTTGAAATTACGCAGATTGGAATGTGCCGTGCGCGTATGTCGTTTTTCAGGCGCTCCAGCACGCGCCAGCCTTCGATATCGGTCAAAAATATGTCGAGCGTAATGGCGGTCGGCTTGTATTCACGCGTGAGCGCGAGCGCTGCTGCTCCGAGCGAGGTCACCAGACCCTTGAATCCCATTTCCCGGGCTGTATCCAGCAGAAACTTGGAAAAGCCAAGGTCATTCTCGACGATGAGCAGTACTCGATCGCCGGCCTGTATGGTATCGCGGTCATCGCCCGCTTCATTGACGAGCACTGCCTGCGCCTCCGGTTGGCTGAGCGAAATCGCAGGTACTTGTCCACCGGCATCCAGGTGTTCGGCTGCCCGTCCGCTCGTGTACTTTGCCTTCTCGATGGCGTTGTTTGCGATGGCGGATGTATCCAACGGCGTCGGCTTTCGCGTAACGCGTGCGGTATACGCGCGCGGAACATACAAGGTAAATGTGCTACCCCGCGTCGGGCTGCTCGCCAGTCGTATCTCGCCCTGCAGCAGGCGCGCGAGCTCGCGGCTGATTGCCAGACCAAGACCGGTACCGCCGTACTTGCGGCTGGTGCTGCCGTCCGCCTGTTGAAACGCTTCGAAAATGATCTGCTGCTTATCGCCCGAAATGCCGATGCCGGTATCCGCGACTGAAAACGCGAGGACTTCTCCGCAGCGATTCAGATCGTCGTTTTCCGCGGACCATCCGCCGCTGACCGGCTCGATAGTCAATGTCACCTGACCGGTATGCGTGAATTTGAATGCGTTCGAAAGCAGGTTCTTGATGATCTGCTGCAGGCGCTTGGCATCCGTGAGCATTGATTTCGGCAGCCGCGAATCGAGACGAATGAGGAAATCGAGCGTCTTCGCTTCGGCGACGTGGCGGAAATTGCGCTCGACATAGCGCTGCAGTTCGTCTAGGAGCACTTCGCCCACATCTACAACGACCGTTCCCGACTCGATCTTCGACAAGTCAAGAATGTCGTTGATCAGCATCAAGAGATCATTGCCCGACGAATGGATCGTCTTGGCGAACTCGACCTGTTTCGACGTCAGGTTGCCGGCGGTATTTGCACACAACTGATCGGAAAGGATCAGCAGACTGTTGAGCGGCGTGCGCAATTCGTGCGACATGTTCGCGAGGAACTCGGACTTATATTTACTGGTCAGCGCAAGCTGCTGCGCTTTATCCTCGAGCGCCTGCCGCGCCTGCTCCACTTCCGAATTCTTGCGTTCGACCTCCTGGTTCTGGTGGGCAAGCAGCCGTGCTTTTTCCTGCAGCTCCTGGTTCGTCTGCTGCAGTTCTTCCTGCCGGCTGCCAAGCTCCTGCGCAAGCGATTGCGACTGCTTCAGCAGGTCTTCGGTGCGCATATTCGCTTCGATGGTGTTAATGACGATGCCGATACTTTCCATGAGCTGTTCGAGGAACGCCTGGTGCGTATGGCTGAAGCCTTCGAAGGACGCCAGCTCGATGACACCTTTCAATTGGCCCTCGAACACGACAGGCAGCACGAGCAGATTGCGCGGCGATGCGCTGCCGAGCCCGGAAGAAATGCGGATGTAATCGGACGGCACATTTTCGAGCAGTATCTTCTGCTTCGTTATCGCGCATTGGCCGAGCAGGCCCTGCCCCATTTCCAGGCGCTTACCGTGTTCGCTTTCGCCATGCGACGCGTACGTCGCAAGCAGGCTTAATTGCGGCGCCTCGCGAGCTGAATCCAGAACGTAAAACACAGCGTGCTGCGCGGCGACGACTGGCGCGAGTTCTGACAGGATCAGGGCACCGACCTGATTCAATTCTTTCTGGCCCTGCAGCATGCGGCTAAACTTTGCAAGGTTCGTTTTCAGCCAGTCCTGCTCGGTATTTTTATGCGTCGTGTCTTCGAGATTGCGGATCATCTCGTTGATCGTGTCTTTGAGCGCCGCAACCTCGCCCTGCGCCTGAACCGTAATCGAACGCGTCAGATCACCCTCGGTCACCGCGGTCGCAACTTCCGCAATCGCGCGCACCTGCGTCGTCAGGTTTTCGGCGAGCTGGTTTACGTTTTCGGTAAGGCCCTTCCACGTACCGGCAGCGCCCGGCACCTTCGCCTGGCCGCCGAGCTTTCCTTCAACGCCCACTTCGCGCGCCACGCTTGTCACCTGGTCCGCGAACGTTGCGAGCGTATCGATCATGCCGTTGATGGTGTCCGCAAGCGCGGCGATTTCGCCCTTGGCTTCCACCGTCAGTTTTTGCTCGAGGTCACCATCGGCGACCGCGGTCACGACCTTTGCGATACCACGCACCTGGCTGGTCAGGTTGCCGGCCATGAAGTTGACACTGTCGGTCAAGTCCTTCCAAGTGCCTGATACGCCTTGCACCTGCGCCTGCCCGCCAAGCTTTCCTTCGGTGCCCACCTCGCGCGCGACACGCGTAACCTCGGCCGCGAACGAGCTCAACTGGTCGACCATCGTGTTAATCGTGTTCTTCAGCGCGAGAATTTCACCGCGCACGTCCACCGTGATCTTCTTCGAGAGATCGCCTTTCGCTACAGCGGTGGTCACGTCGGCGATGTTGCGCACCTGCGCAGTCAGGTTGCTCGCCATCGAGTTGACCGAATCGGTCAGGTCTTTCCACGTACCGGCGACACCCTGCACATCGGCCTGACCGCCGAGGCGGCCGTCCGTGCCGACCTCGCGCGCGACCCGGGTTACCTCCGCCGCAAACGACCGCAACTGATCGACGAGCGTGTTAATAGTATCTTTAAGTTCGAGAATCTCGCCTTTGACGTCGACGGTGATCTTCTTCGACAAGTCGCCTTTTGCGACCGCCGTCGTGACGTCTGCGATGTTGCGCACCTGGGCAGTCAGGTTCGACGCCATCGAATTGACCGAGTCGGTCAAGTCTTTCCAGGTGCCGGCGACACCCTGCACATCGGCCTGACCGCCGAGGCGCCCTTCAGTGCCGACCTCGCGCGCGACACGGGTTACTTCCGCGGCGAAGGAGCTCAACTGATCCACCATCGTATTGATGGTGTTTTTCAATTCGAGAATTTCGCCTTTGACGTCGACGGTGATCTTCTTGGAAAGATCGCCTTTCGCAACCGCCGTCGTCACGTCCGCGATGTTGCGCACCTGCGACGTGAGGTTACTCGCCAGGAAGTTCACGCTGTCCGTCAAATCTTTCCATGTGCCTGCAACACCCTGCACATCCGCTTGGCCGCCGAGGCGTCCTTCAGTGCCCACCTCGCGCGCGACCCGCGTGACCTCCGCCGCAAACGACCGCAACTGGTCGACCATCGTATTGATGGTGTTTTTCAATTCGAGAATCTCACCTTTGACGTCGACGGTGATCTTCTTCGAAAGGTCGCCTTTGGCGACCGCCGTCGTAACGTCGGCGATGTTGCGCACCTGCGATGTCAGGTTACTGGCCATGAAGTTGACCGAGTCGGTCAAGTCTTTCCAGGTGCCGGCAACGCCTTTCACATCCGCTTGTCCGCCCAGACGGCCTTCGGTGCCGACTTCGCGCGCAACGCGCGTTACTTCCGCCGCAAACGAGCTCAACTGGTCCACCATCGTGTTGACGGTGTTTTTAACTTCGAGAATCTCGCCCTTCACGTCGACAGTGATCTTGCGCGACAAGTCGCCGCGCGCGACGGCCGTCGTCACGTCAGCGATGTTACGTACCTGCGATGTCAGGTTCGACGCCATGAAGTTGACGGAGTCGGTCAAGTCTTTCCAGGTACCCGACACGCCTTCGACGCGCGCCTGCCCGCCAAGCATCCCTTCCGTGCCCACCTCCCGAGCGACGCGTGTTACCTCCGAGCCGAACGATCGCAACTGGTCGACCATCGTGTTGATGGTATTTTTAAGTTCGAGGAACTCACCCTTCACGTCGACGGTGATTTTCTTCGACAGGTCACCTTTCGCAACGGCCGTCGTCACGTCCGCGATATTGCGGACCTGCGCGGTCAGGTTGAAGGCCATCGAGTTGACGCTGTCGGTCAGGTCTTTCCAGGTGCCCGCGACGCCCTTTACTTTGGCCTGGCCGCCGAGCTTGCCCTCGGTGCCGACCTCTCGAGCTACGCGCGTCACTTCGGACGCGAACGATCCCAGCTGATCGACCATCTTGTTGATGGTCTTCGCCGTGCGCAGGAATTCGCCTTCGAGCGGTCGGTCATCGACTTCCAGGGCCATCGTCTGCGATAAGTCGCCCTGTGCTACAGCGCCGATCACGCGCGCCGTTTCGCTGGTCGGGTGCACGAGATCGTCGATCAATTCATTGACGCCGTCGATGGTCACTTTCCAGAACCCGCGTACATCACCCAGCGACGCACGCTGCCGCAGCTTGCCTTCCTTGCCGACTGTCTTCCTCAGCCGCATGAGTTCTTCCGCCGTGCGCTCGTTCAGCTCGACTACTTCGTTGAACGCTTCGGCCACCTTGCCCGACAGACCTGTCCACGCTTCGGGTAGCCGCACCGAGCTATCCCCGCGTTTGAGGGCAGTAAGTGCGCCCAGGAGCGCGGTCATTTGCATGTCCGGCACTTTTGAGCGTTCTAGGGTATCCATAAGTCGATCTCCGATTAAGGCTTCGTCGGTTCTGCCGGTGCACTCTTATAGGCGCGCCGGCGACCGCGTGGTATGAGTTTCATGATGGAAGTATTTGTATAACCGAAGCAACGACGGGCGCCGTGTTTTTTGTCGCGCTCTTTCTAATTTATTTTGATCATCCCCCGAGCGGCCTATTGGTAGCTAGTGGCATGCTAACTGTCGTGATGAGATGAAAGCTATAGCGCTAAAGAGCCATAAGTGTCCGCTGTATAGGAGCGTAGGAACGTTCCTACACTGCAATCGGTTCATTCCTACGGCATATTCGCAACGTCCTACGGCATGGCCAAAAGTATCTTGCCGAGGTGAGTGCTCGTCTCCATTAACGCGTGCGCTGCGGCCGCCTGATCGAGCGGCAGGATCGTGTGAATAACGGGAGTGACCTTGGTGCCGAGATGCGGCCACACGCGTTCGGTCACTTGACGCACGATTTCAATCTTCAACGGGAGCGGCGAAACGCGCAATTGCGATCCAGTCACAACGGCCCGTTTCGCCATGATCGCGGCGACCGGAACGCAGAACTCGGTGCTGCCGTCGCCGCCGCTCAGGTGGACCAGCCGTCCGTCGGTCGCGAGCGCTGCGACATTGCGCTTTGCATAGCTGCCACCCACCATGTCCAGTATGACGTCAGCGCCGTGGTCGGCCGTCGCACGCTTAGTGCCCTCGACAAAATCGGCGTCGCGATAATTGATGGCAGCGCTGGCGCCAAGCTTCATGCACAACGCGCATTTCTCTGCTGATCCGGCAGTCGCCACCACGCTCGCGCCTTCGAGCCGCGCGAGCTGAATTGCCGTTGTGCCGACCCCGCTGGATCCGCCGTGAACGAGCAGCCATTCGCCGGACTTCAAGCGCCCGAGCATGAACACGTTGAGCCACGCGGTGAACAACGCTTCCGGCAATCCTGCCGCTTGCTTCAAGTCGAAGCGTTCCGGAATCGGCAGGGTAATCGTCTCCGCCGCTATGCAGTACTGCGCATATCCGCCGCCGTTGACCAGCGCGCATACCTTGTCGCCTGATTTCCAGCGCGTAACGCCCGGACCCGTCGCAGCAACTTCGCCCGCTACTTCAAGTCCGGGGATATCCGTCGCACCGGGGGGGCCGAAGCCGCGATTGCGTTGCCCGCAGTCATGGCGGTTGATGCCGGCGAACGCGACTTTGATAAGCACTTCACCGGCGCGCGGCTCCGGTACAGGGCGCGTGACTTGTTGCAGAACTTCAGGCCCGCCGGCGCGAGCAATCGTAATCGCGTTCATTGTCTTGGGCAGCATGGTTTCCCTTGTGATAAAAAATGAATGGCACGACGAATCATTGCATGCATTTCTGCTTTGCCATAATCTCTGCGTCCGATGCATTAGCAAAAACGTTGGCCATTACAGGCTATTATGTGGCGTCCAGCAAGGGAAGGCACAATGACGAGTCGCAGAAAATTCATCAAAGATACCGCCGGTGCAATATCGTCGGTGGTATTCACGAGTTGCGGTCTGCTTGCAGCAGCGCCCGCGCGCGCGCAAGCAAAAGCCGCGAAGCGCACGCCGGTCATGGTCAACGGCAAGCGCGTCAAGACGATCGACGTGCATGCGCATTGCCTTATTCCCGAAGCGTTGGCGCTCCTCGGCGACGAAGCGAAGAGCATATTTCCGCAGACCAAGGGCGCTCAGCAGTTCCTGATTGTGCTCGAAGAGCGACTTGCCGGCATGGACGCGCAAGGCGTCGACATGGAAGTGCTCAGCATCAATCCATTCTGGTATCGCCGCGAGCGCGATCTGGTAACGCAGCTCATCAAGATTCAAAACGAAAAACTCGCGGAACTCTGTGCTACGAAACCGGATCGGCTCGCAGCGTTCGCGTCGCTTGCATTGCAGTTCCCGGATCTTGCCGTTCAACAGCTCGAAGAGGCCGTTAAAAAGTATGGCCTCAAGGGGGCGGCAATCGGCGGCAGCGTCGGCGGAGAAGATTTTTCCGACCCGAAATTTCACCCGGTGTGGGCTAAGGCCGAGGAACTGGGTGCGGTACTTTTCATTCATCCGCAAAGTACGCCCGAGCTCGCAAAAAGATTCAAAGGCAACGGCTGGTTGTCGAATACGATCGGCAATCCGCTTGACACCACGATTGCGCTTCAGCACTTGATCTTCGAGGGCACGCTCGACAAGTACCCGCGGCTTAAAGTATGTGCGGCACACGGCGGAGGCTATCTGCCGTCATATGCGCCGCGCTCAGACCACAGCTGCTTTGTGTCACCGCAGAATTGCAATCCCGACATCGTTTTGAAGAAGAAACCGACGGAGTACCTCAATCAACTATACTTTGACGCGCTCGTATTTACTCCGGAGGCATTGCGACACCTCGTCGCGCAAGTCGGCGCCAGTCAGGTCGTCATCGGCACCGATCATCCCATACCGTGGGAAGAGCATCCGGTCGATCACATCATGAGCACGAAGTCGCTATCCGACGCGCAAAAAATCGCGATACTCGGCGGCAACGCTGCCAAACTGTTCGGCATGAAAACCTAGTAACGGCGGTCGCGGCTCCCCCCAGAGCGTTGACCGCCTTGTCATGCTGCTCGAGGCATCACGTTAGGCTAAGCAAGCGCTGCAACCGAAGCGTGCTCGAGTTGTTTGACTGTCGGTGTGCAAGCGATAGCCATTCGGGCTATTGATCGAGGCACTTCGGACAGTTCATGCTCATCGGCCCGATACCTTTGACCAACACATCGAGCGAAGCCATTTGATGCGTGCATGGGACGCTTGCCTCGCCATCCAGTTGATGGCTGCGTATGAACACGAACAATTGCCCTGGATGCGCTCATTCTCCGAGCGCGATCTCGTGCTTGCGATCCTGGGCCATGAGGCGAACGACAGTGCCGGCATGACATGCAAGCAATTGTGGCTGACGCGGCTCGCGCCGTTGTCAACGATGCAGAGGCAGCTCTATCGACTTATCAAGTGCGGCGTTATCGTTAGACGCAAGTCATTGGCGGACAAGCGCCGCTTCCATCTTCACGTAAGCGATACAGCGAAGCAGGCATTGACGTCGTATGCACAATTTATGCAGTCGCTCGGCCCCAACGACCGGAACAGTTCTACGCAAGCCGCAATACCGCGCGAGCCCAGCCCAAAAGCAGCCGCAACACGGCTTGCCATAATCAAGAACCCTCCTCCACCCAACCGGTTGTCAGCGGACAGAGACGCCCCGTACGCCGCTCGTTTGCGCATCTCTGAGACGCGTGGATAGCAGCGCCGCCACGAAAGAAAACTGCGGTGAGCGAGTTCGACATACCCGTCGTGATTGCGCTGGTTCAGCAGCTAAAGTCAGACCCCTGTTACTTCGCAGCTTTGATGCGTTGTATGAAGCTGCCGCTTCGGCTCAGAATCCGCTTGCGCAGGGCGGCCATCAAAGCGGGCGTCAGCCAACGAGATTTCATTATTCAGTTACTCATCAGCACGTTGCGACGCCAGCTTCATTGACGTAACGTGTTTGGCCGCATCTAAACACGCGCCGGCGCTTCGCTAAATCAGCAATTATTGAAACGTACCTACGCATTATCAGTCTCTCCCTGATTGAGCAGTCGAGCGTACTCGACTAACTTCGGCATCGCTTGAACAGCAAGGAGATGAGAATGCCCGACCATAAGTCGAAGGCCGGCAAGCCGGATCGTTCGCGCAGCAATCGTAACGAGCCATATGAAGTCAGCGACCTCGCGATGAAGGAAGGTGTCTCCGCGAAGGAGGTCATCGATGCAATCGTGAAGGTCGGTCCCATGAGAAAAGACGTCGTCGCCGAACTCAGGAAGAAGACGACGCTGCGTAATACCGGCAGCAAAACGCGGGCGAACGACGCTAGATAGCGCTCACCCACCTGGCTTAGTCCGGTAAAACGAGAATGTGTGGCGCAAAGCGCCGGCAACCTGATATTCAGCGACGCCGAATGGCGGGAAATTGAAACGCTCGAAATCGAGCGCCGCCACCGCTTCGTGGGGGTGAAAGGGACGGCGCTCTTCCACATCGTTCCAGCCCAGCACCAGATGCCCGCCTGCAGTAAGACAGCGACCGCACGCTTCGAATGCGCGAATCACGTTCTCTCTCGCGTTTAATCCCCAGCCGAAGACGCCGTTGCAAATGATCGCGCGCAGTTCTCCATTTTCGAAATACGTGCCGACGCTCTCGAGCGAGGCAACGATGTGACGCGAGGCGCCGAAGCGGGCTTTAGCGGGATCGACGTCGAGCGTTATATATGCATCATCAGAAAAAAGACGAGCATATCGCCGCGTGTACCATGCGCAACCCACAAAGAGTACCGGTGCGTCAGACGGCTCACGCGCGTAGTAGCGAAGAATCGTCTCGAGTGTGCGGCGGTCACGGGTCCGCAATCGCGCGTCGACCGCTAACAGAGCGGCGGCACGGCGCGCCACGGCGCTCAGCCGACCAAGGCGCGTGGATGCCATAGAAATCGTTGTGCCCGCATTCTTGAGCGCGTTACGCTATAAGGCGGATCGTCGGCGAACTCGCCGGCACGGCGCTGCGCACTTTACTTGCGCGTCCTTCTTCGTTTAGTAACGGTAAGTTGCTCGCCGTAGCGGTCGATGGCGGCGGACAACTGCTATTGCGCGCTGGCGTTGCCTGGCGAAGCTTTGCTAACCGTCGTCAGCTCGAACACATTCCAATCGCCGCGGAACCACGGACATCCGCCGCGGGCACAGCGACTGAGATCCTGCCACGAAGACCTTGATTCGCTCCGCACGGGAATTCCCAGTGCCGGCGCGAACCAGTCGGTCTGCTCGATATTCGTCTCCCGTTTGAATGCCTCCCAATCACCGCCGTAGATGCGCCGGTAGATCCGTACAGTGTCGAACGTTCCAGCGGGCACGGTGATGCGCTCGTTGCCGATTACTTTCGCGTCGACACGCACACTGTTTTCTTTGCCGGTCTGCGGCACCAGTGCATTCATGCGCACGGACCATGAGCGCTTGTCGTCACCCGGTGGCGTAACCACCGGGAACGGTGCTGAAAACTGATAGTCCTGAAGCTGTTCATGGCTTGGCAGCGTGTGCACGAGCCAGTTGCCGTCTCTGGTAGTCACTTCGGTACGCGACGCGGCGGCAGCTGGCGGATCGGTAGTGACAGACGCCTGCACGCGGTCCGCCTGGCTTTGGTCGATGCGATAACTGACCCGGCCCACCGTTTCACTGTTATACGCGTTCACGATCCGATACTCGTACGTATCGCCCGCCGCGCCGAACGTTGATGAAGTTGAACCAAGAGAGAGCGCCAACCCGCACAAGCAAGTAGCGACGATTGAACTGAGACGGTCGGTTAGTTTCGGCATACTCGAATTCCGGAAGGCGATTTATAAGACGGCATGGCGCTAAGCTCATCAGTAGTTCATAAGGACCATGCAATTCTGCGCAACAGGTGCGGCCTGCTTGTATGCGGGATTTGTGATTCCGGGTAGGCTGCTTGCCGAACGCAAAAAGATCAACGCAGCTATCGAGCACCGCCGGCGGCAGTCCCGTCGCCGCGCCGCTGTGCGTAAACCCGGCAACCTTCGATGAAGTTGCCGCTATCGCCAGTGCAACTGTCCGGATCGGTTATGCCGTGCTCCTCAGCCCAGCGGTAGCCGGCCTGGTCTTCCGAGCAGTCGGCGTTGCAAGGATAACCGCCGAAGGTCAGCCTCGGTTTGTTCGCAACCTGATTCGGTTGCTTCTCGACCGGCGTGGGGCGTTGGTTCTGCGCGTTTAAGTCGGACGCCGCAGACGGCGGCGACGACGCGGATTGCACTGCGGACAGATACAGCAAACTCGCGAGAATAAGGACCCAGAATCCGAAATCTTTCATGACTCGCTCAATTCTCCAAAACCCACTCCATCGTTCCGATGCACCGGCTAATCGGAACTGAGAGCCTATCCATGTGCAGCGTGCGCATTCACATGATGGCTTTCGGCAGCGTGCGCGGATGCGTTGATTTCAGCTTCGCCCTCCGAAAGCGCCGTGACAAGAGTATCGACGTATCCAATGACAGCGAGCAAAGCAACAAGGCCGGCGGCCAAATTACGTAATATTCTTTCGTCTCGCATGGTTCACCTCCAGCTATATAGTGAACCGGCTCCACCACCGAGCGGTAGTCAGTTCACACGTTTACGCAGTTCGCTTCAAGTTGGATCGTCGTGGTCGCCATGAGTTTCGGGCGGCGCTCTTAATTTTTAGTTCGAGCTTCGTTACCTGCTTGCGCCGACCTGCGTCGCGTCGTCAGGATGCATCCCAGTAGGGCGTTGGACCGAACCGGGATAAAAGGAAGTCTATGAACGCCCGCACTTTTGGTGACAATTGCCGGTTTGGAAGATACATCACATAAAGTCCGCTTTCAGAAGCGGTGTAGTCGGCAAGAGCAGACCGCAGACGCCCCGCCTGTAGATCGGCGCCTACCATGTAAGTCGGTAGCAATGCGATGCCGAGCCCGGAGAGCGCTGCCTGACGAATCGCATTTTCATTGTTGAGTCGGAGGTTGCCGCCAACTGGAATCCACTCTTCCCCGTCCGGGCCGTCGAAACACCAATCCTTTTCAGTTCCGAGTCGCGAGTAAACGAGGCAATTGTGCCCAGCAAGGTCACGCGCCTTGGCCGGTAATCCGTGACGCTCGAAGTAAGCGGCGGTTGCGCACAGCTTACGGCGTATCGGGGCTAACTTCCGTGCGACGAAGGCCGGATTTGGATTCTTGTCTATCACGACACATGCATCGTAGCCTTCGTCTGCGAGATTGACCGTGCGGTCATTCAATGTCATCTCAATTCGCAGCTGCGGCCAGTCAATTAATAGCTCAGCTATACGGCTGGCGATGTGCAAGACGCCAAAGGCTACCGGCACATTTACTTTAAGCAGCCCGCGTGGCTCCGCCTGCAAATGTGCTACCAGTGCCTCGGCCTCTTCTGCCTGAACGAGAATCTGAGCACATCTCTCGTACCATTCTTTGCCGATTTCAGTGACGCTTAGATTGCGCGTAGTGCGATTAAGCAATCGCACGCCCATTGATTTCTCCATGCGCGAGACATGCTTACTTACCGCAGACTTTGATATCCCTAGTCGAGCCGCTGCGCCCGAGAAGCTTCTAGCCTCGACGACGCGCGCAAAAATTTCTATGCCAACTAAATCCATGGAAACCGATTGATGGGAGCGCCGTTAGTACCTATACCCATAAGTGAAACGGCGCTGAGGCTTGCGAACATGGAGTGACGGCTACTAGGCTCGTTCCTTAACAGCATGCCGTCGATGTAAGGGCATAACCATGCATCGTGTAAGAACTTCCTTGCACTGGCATCGTATGGGCGCAGACCAACGGACAGCGGTTCAACCGTGGAAGCTTTATTACCGTTTCATAAACACTGTTGTTCCAAAACGCACGCGTTTGCTTGAGAACGCTCCACGGCTCAAACGTTCGAACGTGATGTGGTACGCAATTCATTCACTCTATTCCTCAAGGACACATGGGAAATCCAACAAACGTCCGCACATTGCGCATTTCGCGTAGAAACCTGCTTCGAGCAAGCGCGATCGCGGTGGCGGCCGGTTGCGGCGTAATTCCGCGAGTCGCGTGGTGCGCGACACCCAATTCAAGCACCGGCAGCCGCGGCTCCGAAGCTTTTGCGTACTTTACGCAGGACGAGATCGCGTTTTTGGATGCGGCTGTCGACCGCCTGATACCAGCAGACGATCTGGGGCCGGGAGCAAAAGAGGCGAACGTCACTTTCTTCATTGATCAGCAGATGGCGGGCTCGTTTGGCCGCGCCGAGACTTGGTACATGCAGGCGCCATGGAAGCAAGGCACGCCCCAACAGGGCTACCAGTTAAAGCTCACTCCAGCTCAACTGTACCGCGCCGGTATTCGCGACGTCAACGAGTACTGTCAACGCGCATTCAAGAAATATTTCAGCGAGCTCGACGCCGGGAACCGAGACCGTGTCCTGCACGGCCTCGAGAAAGGCGACATCGCGCTGCGCGATACGCCGGCCAAAGACTTTTTCGAGATGCTTCTG
>Ga0068868_100000151_pt1 | contig 44963 bp, 42 predicted proteins | sample KBSMisM42_FD_64660 | JGI IMG/M metagenome (GOLD analysis project Ga0068868, IMG submission 64660) | Miscanthus rhizosphere microbial communities from Kellogg Biological Station, Michigan, USA - KBS Miscanthus M4-2 | ecosystem: Host-associated > Plants > Roots > Rhizosphere > Soil ...
GCCGACGCGGTCGGGCTCTCGATCCTGTCGGGTGCCCATATGACGCTGGTGCCGAAGGTCGTCGCGCTGCTCAAGGAGCAGGGGGTTGATGACGTGCTGGTCACGGTGGGCGGGACGATCCCGGCCGAGGACATCCCTGAGCTCGAGAAGCTCGGCGTCGCCGGCGTCTTCACGCCCGGCGCCGGCACCGACGACATCGTAGATTTCATCCGCGCCGGCGCCGAAGAGCGCCACGAAGCGTGATTTAGCGCACGTCTAACGTCACATCGTCCGATGCATAGATAGACTGATTGACTCGTCAGTCAACGATCGAATCCCAGCAGAATCCAGCTCCAAGGAGGCTTTGACTTGAAGATCTGCGTCCTGGTCAAGGAGGTTCCAGACGCCGCCGTTCAGAAGCGCATCGACCCCAACACGATGCGCCTGGACCGCGGCGGCGAGAAGAACCTGAACCCCTTCGACACCCATGCAATCGAGGCTGCCATGCAGATCAAGGAGGGCGGCGCGATCCCGGTCGAGGAGGTCGTCGCCGTGACGATGGGCCCCGACTCCGCGGTCCGCGCCCTGCACAAGGCGGTCGCGCTCGGCGCCGACCGCTCCGTGCACCTCTCCGACGACGCGCTCGCCGGCTCCGACGTCTGTGCCACCGGCTACTCGCTGGCCAAGGTGCTCGAGGCCGAGAGCCCGGACCTGGTCCTGCTCGGCCAGCAGTCCGATGACGGCGAGTGCTACACGATCGGCGCCGTCGTCGCCGACCACCTGAAGATGCCCTCGCTGACGCAGGTGATCAAGATCGACGTCGTCGACGGCAAGCTGCGCTGCGAGCGCCAGGCCGAGTACGGCTACGACACGGTCGAGGTCGAGCTGCCCGCCGTGATCAGCGTCGGCGACGCGATCAACGAGCCGCGCTACCCGAGCCTGAAGGCGATCATGGGCGCGAAGAAGAAGCCCCTCGACGCGAAGGCGACCGGCGACGTCGGCATCGACGGCGGCATGGTCGGCGAGGGCGGCTCGAAGACGAAGGTCCTGGGCCTCAGCGATCCGCCCGCCAAGCAGGCCGGCGAAATCATCGAGGACGAGGACACCAACGAGACGGTCGAAAAGATCGTCGCCTGGCTCGACGAGAGGAAGCTGATCTAGATGGCAGGCATCCTGACCTACGCCCTCCACGACGGCGAGGGCAACTTCAACAAGAACTCACTCGGCGCGATCTCCGAGGCGGCCAGGCTGGCCGGCGAGATCGGCGGCGAGGCCGCGGTGATGGTGGTCGGCGAGGTCGCCGACGACAAGTGCGCGTCGCTCGGCAACTACGGCGCCGCCAAGGTCTACCGCGCCAAGAGCGTGCCCGAGGGCCTCGCCCAGCCGATCGTCGACGCGATGGCCAAGGTCATCACCGAGCAGGGCTTCAGCTACGCCCTCTTCGGCGGCGGCCTGCTCGGCTTCGAGATCGGCGCCGGCCTCACCGCCCGCCTCAACGCTGGCGTGACGATGGAGGTCACCAAGGTGAAGGTGGACGGCGGCAAGCTGATCGCCGAGCGCCCGATCCTGCAGGACTCCAAGGTCGCCGACGTCGAGTGCGTCGGTGAGCCGGGCATCATCATCGGCCGCCTCAACGCCTTCGACGCCAACGAGAGCGGCGGCACGGCCGAGGTCGTCGACGTCGACGTCGAGCTCTCGCCCTGGTCGACCAAGGCGAAGATGGTCACCCGCGGCGAACAGCGCGGGGCGGACGTCAACATCGAGGACGCCGAGATCCTCGTCGGCGGAGGCCGCGGCCTCGGCGCCGCCGAGGGCTTCAAGCAGTGCGAGGAGCTGGCCGAGGCGATGGGCGGGGCGGTTGCCGCGACCCGCGCCGTGGTCGACGCCGGCTGGTACCCCTACGCGGCCCAGATCGGCCAGACCGGCAAGACGGTCGCACCGAAGCTCTACCTGGCCGCCGGCATCTCCGGCGCGATCCAGCACAAGGTCGGCATGCAGAGCTCGGAGAACATCCTCGCGATCAACAAGGACCAGAACGCGCCGATCTTCGAGTTCTCGGACCTCGGCGTGGTCGGCGACCTGCACAAGATCGTCCCCAAGCTGACCGAGGCGATCAAGGCGAAGAAGGGCGGCTGAGCCGCAGATGGCAGTCGCCCCCAGCGAGTTCCCGCCGCCGTTCGACGCAGCCGAGGCGATCGGCCCGCCGACCGACCCCGCCGAGGAGCGGATCGAGGTCGGCGTCGCGATCGTCGGCGGCGGGCCGGCCGGCCTCGCCTGCGCCAACAAGCTCATGCGGCTGTTGGCGGACGAGCCGGAGCTGACCGAGAAGCTGGGCGAAGTCCCGGTCGCGGTGATCGAGAAGGGCAAGGTGCCGGGGGCGCACCTGCTCTCCGGCGCCAACGTCAACCCATCGGCGCTGCGCGAGCTCTTCCCGGATCTCGATCCGGGCGACTGGCCGCCGGTCTACCAGGAGGTGACGAAGGACGCCACCTACTTCCTCACCTCCAAGGCCGCGGTCCCGCTGAAGCCGCCTCCGCCCAACTTCCGCAAGGAGGGCTACTACACGCTCTCGGTCTCCAAGCTCGGCCGCTTCCTCGCCGAGAAGGCCGAAGAGGCCGGCGTCTACATCCTCTCCGAGACCGCCGCGACCAAGCTGCTGGTCGAGGACCGGATCGTGCGCGGCGTGCGCTCCGGCGACCGTGGCCGCGGCAAGGATGGCGAGGAGCTGGGCAACTTCGAGCCGGGCGCCGACGTCGTCGCCAAGGCGACGGTCTTGGCCGAGGGCACGCTCGGTCACCTCACCTACGCCGCCTACGACTACTTCGACATGCACGGCTCCGACCCGCAGGCGTGGGAGCTGGGGGTGAAGGAGGTCTGGGAGGTGCCGAAGCCGCTCGACAGGGTGATCCACACCCTCGGCTGGCCGCTGCGCTGGAGCCCCCGCTTCAAGGAGGCCGGCGGCAGCTTCATCTACCCGATGGGCGAGGACAAGGTCGGCCTCGGCCTCGTCGTCGGGCTCGACACCACCGACGCCACCTTCAGCGTCCACGACGCCTTCCAGCTGTTCAAGACCCACCCCTTCGTCAAGAAGATCCTCGAGGGCGGCAAACGGGTCGGCTGGGGCGCGAAGACGATCCCCTCGGGCGGCTACTGGGCGCTGCCGAAGCGCTTCTCGGTGCCCGGCATGCTGGTCGCCGGCGACGCCGCCGGCATGGTCAACATCGCCGAACTCGCCGGCGTCCACTACGCGATGCACGCCGGCATCTACGCGGCCGAAGCGATCGTCGAATCGCTCAAGGCCGACGTCGACTCAGTCAACTTCGAGAGCTACGACAAGAGGGTCCGCGACTCGGCGATCGAGAAGGACCTCTATCGCTCGCGCAACATGAAGCAGCCGCTGACCCGCGGCCTGATCTTCGGCGGCATGATGGGCTCGGCGATGGTCGCCACCAAAGGCGCCTTCCCCGGCGGCCACTGGAAGGTCGAGGACAACGCCGAGGTGCCGGTGCATCTCGGCAACGCCGCTGACAAGTACCCCAAGCCCGACAACGAGCTGACCTTCGCCAAGCTCGACTCCGTCTTCCTCTCGGGCAACGCGACCCGCGACGACGCGCCCAACCACGTGCGCATCCAGACCAGGGTGCCGCGCGAGGTCGCACAGACCTGGGTCTCGATGTGCCCGGCGCAGGTCTACGAGATCCCCGAGGATCAGCTCGCCAACGGAGCCGCCGAGGTCGACGTCCACGTCACCGCCTCCAACTGCGTCCAGTGCGGCGCGATCACGGCCAAGGGCGGCCGCCTGACCCTGCCCGAGGGCGGCGACGGGCCGCTGTACCAGGAGACCTGAGCGGATTGGTGTAGGCCGGGACGGGGCGCCTCCCGCCCGGACAAGTCGCAGCGCTAATGAGCGCTGCGACTTTGAGTATCCGCCCGTTCGGGAGGCGCCCCGTCCCGGTCTCCGGAGCGCAGGTTGTCCCCGCAAAGCTCCTCACCGAGCTTCTCTCTGGTTCGGATCCGTCGGCCGACTGCCGTCGGAGGCTTGTTCAGCTTCGCGCTGGCCGGATCAGTAATCCTTTTGTCTTGGCATGGTCTTTGCTCTGACGCTTTGCAGCTTCGCGACCAACGCTGTCATGCGCCACTACCGCGAGGTGAGCAAGCGGCGCGAGCGTGAAGAGATCCTGTTGTCGCGCTGACGCTTGTCAGGTCGCTTGGGGCACTGGCTGGGATCGAGTGGGCCGCTGAGGAGGAAGACCGCGGCGGGGCGGACGCTGAGGGCGGGGACCGAGGCGCCGGGGGATTCCGACCAGGCGATCTGCGGCGGCGGTGCCGGCGAGCCCGGGTCGTCGGGCGTGACGACGAGAGCGTCGAACTTGCCGGCGTCGACCCGCTGGCGCCAGCGTCGGCAGCTCGCGATCGCGGTATAGCGGCCACTGGGACCCGGTTCGCCCAGGTAGCGGACTTCGTTGGAGAGGTCGGCGCCGTAGAAGACGTATTGGCCGTAGGCGGCCGGCGTGCCGACGATCCCGATCTTGATCCCGCGCTGGTCGCGAGCCCAGGTCTGGATCAGATCCCATTGGGGCGTGGCGCGGAAGCCGGGGTTGTCCAACGCGGGCGCCGCTTCGGCGAGGTAGCGGTTGTCGAAGTAGTGGCGCTGCACGCCGTAACCGGCGGCGAGCACGACGCCCGTCACGCCGGCGAGGACGACCGCGCGGGCGCGGCCGACCGGCCGCCGCGGCAATAGCCAGGACGGGACGAGCACCGCCACCGTCCCGATCGCGAACGCCGCCGGGAGGTTCGGCTGGACCCATTCGCTCGAAAGGGTCGCCCCGAGGACGAGCAGCCCGGCGTATCCGGGCAGGATCACTCGCCGCGCCGTCCAGCGGGTCTCGCACAGCGGCAGCAGGACGAGGCCGATCGCCAGCCCCGGGGCCGCATAGCGCAGGTTCGAGGCGAAACCGACGGGACCGTCAAGCGGTCCGGAAGCGGAGATCGGGTTGAAGACGTGCGTGACGAGGATCGCGATGCCGGTGAGAGCGACGATTCGGATCAACGGTCCCTGCCGGCGCCGCAGGCCGAGCACGAGGCCGGCGAGCCCGGCGAAGATCACGGCGAACCAAAGCGGGCCGAGGGTCTCGGAGAATCCAGAAAGGAAAAAATGACTCCAGACGCGCTGGTTGGCCAGGTATTCGGCGATCGAGTGCGCGGGCCGCGGATAGACCGATTCCTGACCCGGCCCGGGAAGCGGTCCCGGGGCGATCCAGGGCAGGGGATTGCCCGTGTGGATCAGGTTACGCAGGTACCAGAACCCGCCGGTCGTCGCGACGCCGCCGATCCAGACCGCGATCTGCCTCCCGCGCCGGCCTCGCTCGGCGGCCACCGCGATCCCTACGGTGAGCACCGCTACCGGAGGGAGCATCGTCACCTTGGTTCCGACCGCCAGCCCCGCCGCCAGCGCGGCGATCGCGAGCGGCCCCGGATCGAACCGGAGGCGAGCGTGAGGCTGGAGGCGGTCGTCGCCCTCGGCCCCGATGAGGAGCAGCGCCACGGCCGCCAGCAGAGAGGCGAGGGCGGCGACGTCTCCGGGCGCGTTGCCGGCTTGGACGAGCATCATGTCGGCGTCGAGGACCAGCGCCGCGCCGAGCAGCGTCACCACTCCCAAGCCGAAGGGCCGGCCGACGCACCAGGCGGCGAGCAGGGCGACGCCGAGCCAGGCGAAGTTGAGCAGCGGCGAGAGCAGGTCGTTGCCGAAGACGACCATGCCGAGCGCGTGCAGAAGCTCCGAGTTGAGCGGATAGAACCAGGCCGCCAGTTTCAGCGTGTCGGTGAAGAGCAGGCCCGCCGTCGACCCCGTCTGCGCGATCCAGGCGGCAAAGGGGAGGTGGTACCAGGTGCTGTCCTGCCTGTAGATGCCGACGTCGAGGCTGTGCAGGACCGGACCGGCCCAGTGCACCGCGCAGAGTAGCGCCGCGCCCAGGGCGAAGGCGATGTCGAGTCGACTCGCGGAAAGGGACGAGGACACCCGCGCGGCTACCGCCCGGGAAGGAGGCGGGCGCAGGCGCGGCGCCAGCGCGGGAATCGCCGCGGCGAGAGCCAAGGCCGCGACGTCGAGCAAGCCCAGCAAGCCGAGAGCCTCGCCCGTCACCGTCGCCACCGAGATGCCCAGCACAACGGTCGCCAGCAACGCCGACTGCCCGTGCCAGCCCGGGGCCAGCCAGACCCGCAGCGAGCGAGCGGTCGCTCCGAAGCCGGCGAGGACGATCGCGAGGAGCAGGGATCCGGTTAGGTAGTCCACGGCGTTCATGTGAATGCGAGTGATATAAGCCGCCGCCCATGCTCCGCCGCCACGCCACGGGAGTTGCCGCGATCGCCATCGTCGCGGCGGGCACCGCACTCGCCGCGCTCGTGCTTCCGGGCAGCGGCCCGAGCGACGCCGCCTTCCCCGGCGTCAATGGCAGGATCGCTTATGCGTCCGGAGACTCCTACTCCTACTCGAGCGCCGCGATCTGGAGCTCCAACGCCGACGGGGGCTCGCCGACGCTGCTCAGCGCTGGTCCGGGCGTCACGGCGCCGTCCTACTCCGCCGACGGCACGCGGGTCGCCTTCGACCGGGAAGGCGGCATCGCCGTGATGAGCGCGGCCGGCACCGGAGTCGTGCCGCTGTTGACTGGCAGCGGCTGGCAGAGCTCCTCCACCGAATGGAAGGAAGACTACGACGACCCCCACTCGAGCAAAACCATCCCGGTGGTTCGGATCCAGTCCTACGTCCGCGAATGGCAGAACTTCGATCATCCCTCGTTCTCCCCGAACGGCGCGCTGCTCGTCGTCGCCGAAGCCGCCGGCCGGCGCACCAACGCGAGCATCTGCGCGGTCGAAGCCGTGGGCGATCAGACCTGCTTGGGGTGGGGCAACCCGAACGCGTACTTCGACTACGAAAACGACTGCAAAGGTTGTGGCTCGCATCTGGTCTCGATCGATTCCGCGACGGGCGTCCTGACCGAAGCGCTGACCTCGCTGTCGAACGGGCGCCGGGACACCAAGCCGTCCTACTCGGCCGCCGGCAAGATCGCCTTCGCGCGGAGCAACGAAGGCAATTCGTCGATCTTCGTCCTCGACTCGCCGGGGAGCGCGCCGCGGCAGGTGACTAACGGTCAGAGCGACCGCGCCCCCGATTTCTCGCCCAACGGCTCGCGGATCGTCTTCAGCCACGCGTACTCCGACATCGGGCTGGTCGGGGTCGGCGGCGGTGCCGTGCAGCTCGTCCCGATCCCCGCGCCCACGGAAGGGTGGGGCGGCTACGTGAACTCCCCGGTCTTCTCGCCCGATGGGTCGCGGATCGCCTTCCGCCGCGGCGTCTACGGCCCCGGGGGCCAGGACGGGACGGGCCTCTTCACGGTGGCGCCCGACGGCTCGGGGCTCACGCGGATCGCCGCCGACGGGTACGCGCCCAGCTGGCAGCCCCAGCCGCCCTCGCCACCGCCGGGTGCCCGCCCCAAGGCCAAGGCGAAGAAGAAGGTGAAGCTCAACGGGAAGGGCCGGGCCGCGATCGGGACGATCGTCTGCGGCGGCTCCGCGTGCAAGCTCAAAACGCTCTCGGCACGGTTGGGGGTCGACAAGGGGTCGTGTCGCAAAGTGAGGACGAGGCTGGCGCGGAAGCTGGGACCGGGTAAAACGGCTCGGGTTGGGATCAAGGTCTACGGCAAATGTCTCAATGCGCTGAAGAAAGTCAGAGAGGGAAGGCTCGTCGTCAGGGTTAGGGCGCTCGACGCGCTCGGCAAGCGCCTGCTGACGCTGAAGACGACGCTCGTTTTCGCCGGCCACGCTCGGCGATAGCGTCCGCGCCGTGCTGGCGCTGGGTATAGCCGCGGCGGTCGCGGCCTCGCTGCTCTACAACACCTCGATCGCCCTGCAGGCACTGGAGGCGCGGGGCGTCCCTCGCGAGCACTCGCTGCGGGTCTCCTTGCTCGGCCGTTTGGTGCGCAACCGGCGCTGGCTGGGGGCGACGGCATTGGGCCTGGTGGGCTGGCCGCTGGAGATCGCGGCGCTGCTGCTGGCGCCGCTGACTGTGGTGCAGCCGTGCCTGGCCAGCGGCCTGATCCTGCTGCTGTGGCTGGGGGCGACGCGACTGGGGGAGAGGCCTGGCCGGCGCGAGGCCGTCGCGGTGGCGGCGATCGTCGCCGGCGTCGCCGGCGTCGCGCTCGCCGCGCCGGAGCGGACGACGGAGCACGCGAGCGCCGGCGTGATCGCGCTGGCCCTCGCCCTCGTCGCGATCCCCGTCCTCGCTCCGTACGCGCTGCGGGGGCGCATCCGACGCTCACCACGCCCTGGGAGATGCGCGGGTGGGCTCGCCGCCCTGATGGTCGTGAGCGCCGGCTGCGGCTACGCCTGGACCGCGATCGCCAGCAAGCTGCTGACCGACGAGCTGGCAGCCGGAGCGCTGCTGGTCGCCGTCGCCTGGCTCGCCACCGCCGCCGCCTCGGAGAGCCTCGCCCTGCTCAGCGAGATGAGCGCGCTGCAGCGCCGCGCGGCGACGCACGTGGCCCCGGCGATGTTCGCCGTGCAGGTGCTCGTGCCGGTCGTGCTCGCGCCGCTGATCTTCGGCGAGTCCTGGGCCGACACCCCGCTGGACGGGGCCGTCCTCGTCGCCTCGATGGCGCTGGCCGTCGCCGGCATCGTCCTCCTCGCCGGCTCGACCGCGGTGGGAGCGGTGATCGAACAGGCACGAGAGCAGGACTGACCCAAGCGTCAGGTCTGCTCTCGTTGGTAGCCTGGCGGCGCTCGTGACCCAGACCGCCCCAGTCTCGGACCCGGCGAAGTTCGCGATCGGGTTCGACCATCGCGACCGCGCCCGGCTCTTCGAGCTCTGGTCCGAGGTGCTCGACTCCGAGCAGTGGTCGGAGGGCCGCATGCTGGCAACGTTCGAGTCGCGCTGGGCCGTGTGGAACGGGCTGCCGAGCCTCGGCCTCTCGAGCTGGGCGGGCGGTGCGCTGGCCGCGCTGGAGTTCGCGGGCGTGCGCGGCGGCACCGTCCTCTGCCCCTCGAACACCTTCATGGCGACGCCGCTGGCGGCGATCAAGGCGGGCGCCGAGGTCGAGTTCGTCGACTGCAACCGCGAGGACCTCTGCATGTCCTTCGCCGACTTCGAGGCCAAGGCCGAGCGCCACAGGCCGAGGGCGGCGATCCTCGTCCACATCGGCGGGCACGTCGCCTTCGAAGCCGAGCGGATCGCCCACTACTGTCGCGAGCACGGCATCTTCCTGCTCGAGGACTGCGCCCACGCCCACGGGGCCGAGTGGAACGGCCGCAAGCCGGGCGCCTTCGGCGACGCCGGGGTCTACTCCCTCTACGCGACCAAGACCGTCTCGACCGGGGAGGGCGGGGTCCTCGTCAGCGCCGATCCCGGCCTGATCGAGTTCGCTCGCAAGTTCCGCAACTACGGCAAGTTCGAGCACGAGGTCGACGGGCTCAACTTCCGCATGAGCGAGTTCACCGCTGCCCTGGGGCTCGTCCAGGCCGATCGCATGGAGGAGATCGTCGCCTGGAAGAACGCCTACGCGCGCGAACACCTCGATGCCCTGCACCCCGCTCGGCTGAAGCTGCCGGAGGGCATGACCTCCGGCCTCTACAAGTACGTCGTCTTCGAAGAGATAGAGCAGGGCACGGGACGGGTCTACGAGCAACCCTGTCACCGGCTCATGGGTCGCGCCGACGAGCTTCCCAACACCGACTGGGTGGCGCGGAACCACTGGTGCGCGCCGTTGTACTACCGACCGGAGAGTCGGGCGGAGGCCCTCGGCGAAGGCGAAGTGGCCTCGTGAGGGTGCTCGTCACCGGCGGCGGCGGCTTCATCGGCTCGCACGTCGTCGACAAGCTGATCGACGGTGGGCACACGCCGCGGATCTTCGATCTCAGCGCCTCGCCCTACCACTCGCCGCTCGAGGTCGAGACCTTCACCGGCAGCATCACCGACCCCGCCAACCTCGACCTGGCGATGCGCGACTGCGACGCGGTCATCCACCTCGCCGCGGTCGCCGACGTCGCCCACGTCCTCGCCGACCCGGTGCTCGCCGAGGAGGTCAACACGCGCGGCACGCTCAACGTGCTCGAGGCGGCCTGTCGCGCCAAGGTCGGACGAGTCGTCTACGGCTCGACCACGTGGGTCTACAGCGACTGCGCCGAGCCGGCGGTCGACGAGGAGACGCCGATCCCCGCTCCGCGTCACCTCTACACGGCGACCAAGCTCGCCGGTGAGACCTACTGCGCCGGCTACGCCGAGCTCTATGACCTCGAGAGCACGGTCCTGCGCTTTGGCATTCCCTACGGCCCGCGGGCCCGCGCCGCCGGCGTCGTCGCCAAGTTCACCGACCTCGCCTTCGAAGGCAAGCCGTTGACGATCGCCGGCGACGGCAGCACGACGCGCAGCTTCATCTACGTCGAGGACCTCGCCGACGGGATCGTCGCCGCTCTCGCTCCCGAGGCCGCCGGGCGCACCTACAACCTCTCCGGCGAGGAGGTGGTGACGATCCTCGAAATCGCCGAGCGCGTGCAGGAAAACACGGACGACTGCGAAATCGTCCGCACGCCGCCGCGCCCCGGCGATTTTCCCGGCAAGACGATCTCCAATCGGCGGGCGCTCTCCGAGCTCGGCTGGAAGGCGGAGACCAGCTTCAAGGAAGGCGTCCGCAAGTACGTGGAATGGGTGCGCGGGACCACCCGGCCGCCCGACCCGGTGCCAGGCAAGAAGCCCTCCATGAACGGCAACGACCACGCTGCCGGCGCGCTGCTCGCCGGCGCCGCCGGCCGCGAGGACAGGCCACCGAGGGTGCTGGTGTTGACCGCCGACATCGGCGAGGGCCACGACCTGCCGGCGCGGATGATCAAGGCCGAGGTGGAAGGGGAGATCCTCGGCGCCGAGGTCGAGATCGCCGACGGGCTGAAAGCGATGGGCCGCGTCCTCACCGCGGTCGTCCGCGGCGGCTCGAAGGTCACCTTCCGCTGGATGCCGTGGCTCTTCGACCTGCAGTACTGGCTGATCACGAAGTTCGCGCCGACCCGTTGGCTGGCGCACCATCTCAACTACGCGCTCGGCGCCCACGGGCTGCTGCGGCTGATCGAGAAGCACGACCCCGACGTGGTGATCTCGACCTATCCGGGCGTCACCGCGGTGCTCGGCATGCTGCGCGAAAACCGCCGCCTGCTGATCCCCGTGCAGTCGGCGATCACCGACCTGGCCGGCTTGCGTTATTGGGCCCACCCCGGCGTCGACATGCATTACGTCACCCACCCGGAGTCGATCGAGGAAGTCGAGCGCCTGGCCGGGCCGGGCAGCGTCGAGTGGACGCGCCCGCCGATCTCGCCCGAGTTCCTGATGCCGCGCACCCGCGTCGACGCGCGCAAGGCGCTGGACGTGCCGGCCCACGCCCGCCTCGTCCTCGTATCCGGCGGCGGCTGGGGGATCGGCGACCTCGAGGGAGCGATCGAGGTGGCGCTCTCGGGCAAGGACACCACCGTCGTCTGCATCACCGGCCGCAACGAGGTGGCCCGCGAGAAGCTCGAGCAACGCTACGGCGGCAACGAGCGGGTGCGGATCCTCGGCTTCACCGACCGGATGAGCGACTGGATGGCGGCCGCCGACGCGATGGTCCACTCGACCGCGGGGCTGACCGTGCTCGAGGCCCACATCCGCGGCTGTCCCGTCGTCTCCTTTGGCTTCTCGGCCGGCCACCTGCGCGCCAACAACGCCGCCTTCGAGCGTTTCGGCCTCGCCGAGGTGGCGCGAACCGAGCACGAGTTGGAGGGCGTGCTGCGCCACCTCAGTCGCGAGCGTCGCCCGCCCGACTCCTCCTTCGCCTCGCTGCCCTCGATCGCCTCGCGAGCGCTCTCGGTGCGGCCGCGGGTTCGGCCGCAGCCGGTCTGGCGCCTGCGGGTCGAGCGGGTCGCGACCGTGGTCAGCGTGGCCGCGCTTGCCGTCGTCCTCTTCTTCACCGTCGTCGATCGCGAAGCTCCCTACAAGGTGATCGCAAAGCCGCTCGAGGGCCGCATCCACATCGGCAAGGACAACGACGAAGCTTCCGCCGCGGTCTCGAAGGCGGCTCCGGCGGCATCGGCCGAATCCGGCGCGAGCGCGGAAGGGCCTTGACCCGGGCCCTGCTCGGGTCCGTCGCCGGCGCCGCCGCGGTCGTCCACGCCGGCCCCGCCCTCGCCCCTGTCGTCCCCGGGCTCGGCGAGGCGCTCGGCATCGAGATGCGCCTGCCGACGGCAGACGGCGTCGCCCTCACCTTCGACGACGGGCCGCACCCGCAGGGGACCCCGGCGGTGCTGGAGGCGCTGCGCGAGCACGGCGCGGTCGCCACCTTCTTCCTCGCCGGCGAGCAGGTCGAACGCCGTCCCACGCTGGCGGCTGAGATCGCCGCCGCCGGGCACAGGGTGGAGCTGCACTGCCACCGGCACCGCAACCTGCTCCGCCTTGGCCGGCGCGATTTCCTCGAGGACGCCGAACGGGGACGAGCGGCGATCGAGGAGGCCAGCGGCCAGGCGATCGCCGACTACCGGCCGCCGTACGGCATCTTCAGCGCCGCGACGCTGGGCGCGGTCCGCTCGCGCGGCTGGCGGCCGGTGCTCTGGTCGCGCTGGGGGCGGGACTGGACGCGACGCGCGACACCCGAGTCGATCGCCCGCCGCGTGGGCACCGGTCTGCGGGACGGCGACGTTGTCCTCCTACATGACGCCGACTACTACAGCGCGCGCGGCTCCTGGATTCGCACGGCGGCGGCACTGCCGTCGATCCTCGCCGAGCTGGAGAGTCGCGGGCTGAAGACCGCCGCGCTGCGCCGCTGAGAGGGCGGTGCGAGGGTCCAGACCTCGCAGCCGGCAAAGGCTTCGTCAAGGCGCTTGGCCAGCGTGCTCCTCGGCTGGGGCCGTTCCTGGTCGAAGATTTCCTGGGACATGGTTCTCCGTCCTGTAGGGGGCGTAGGTGTGGCTATACGCTGAAACCTTCGCCCCTCGGTCGGACGAAACATGCAAGTAGCGAAAAAGGACGCGCAAACCGCGCGAACTTGGTCAGGCCGCGCCGACGAAGGCGGCGATCTCCTCGGCCAAACGTCCAGGCTGGTCGAGCGGAACGAAGGTCCGCGCGTCCGGGATCTCGACGACGCGGGCGCCGGTTTCGGAGGCCAGGCGCTGTGCGTACTCGATCGGGAAGAAGCGGTCTCCGGGGGCCCAGGTGAGCAGGATCGGCAGCTCGGTCCCGCGCAGCTTCTCGGCCGCCTCCAGCGTGTAGCGCTTGTTCATGCCGGCGGTGACCTTTCGCGCGTCGCGCTTGACGCCGGGGTCGTGCAGGCTCGGCGCCATCCACGAGGCGACCAGCTCGGACGGGATCGCGCCGCGGGCGAAGGGCTTGAAGGCGGCGCGGGCGAGGGCGCCGATCCGAAACGGCGCCGAGAGCACCGCCATCCCGCCCGGCAGCTTGGCCAGCGGCGGCATCGCCTTGAAGACGCCCGGCGGGAAGTTCTCGTGCGTGTCGCAATTGGTCAGGACGAGGCGGCCGATCCGCTCCGGGTGGCGAGTGACGAGAACCTGCGACATCGCCCCGCCGGAGTCGTTGCCGACGATCGTCACGTCCTCGAGGTCGAGCGCCTCGAGGAAGCTGGCGACGATCGCGGCGATGCCGTAGGGGGAGAGGTCGGCGTCCGGCTTCATCGCCGCCTGCTGAGCGCCGATCGGCCAGTCCGGCGCGATGCAGCGGCAGCGATCGGAGAGCGCGTCCACGACCCCGTCCCAGAGCCGGCCATCGACGAGGAAGCCGTGGACGAAGACGATCGGCTTGCCCGCGCCCGCTTCGCGATAGCGGATCCGCCCCGCCGGGAGCTCGATCTCCTTGCTCAGGCGCCCTTGGTCGCTTGCGGCCACGCCTGGACACTAGCCGTCGCGTCAAGCCGGGCGTCGTCGTGGGCCACGCGCCGCGACTCCTTCTGCGCGTACATGCGCAGGTCGGCGAGCTGCATCGCCTCGGAGGTGCTCGTCGCCTCCGCCGGGATCGCCACCGCGCCCCAGGAGGAGCTCACCTCGACTCCCCGGTTACTGTCCGTGAGGGCCTCCGTCGCCCGCTTCTTGACCGCCTCGATCTCCTCGGCCGGGCCCCGCGCGACCACGCAGAACTCGTCGCCCCCGATCCGGTAGGCCGCTGCTTGGCTGCCGATCGCCGTGCGCAGGGCCCGGCCGAGCCTCGCCAGCAGCTCGTCGCCGGCCGGATGGCCGAAGGTGTCGTTGAAGCGCTTGAAGCCGTTGAGGTCGAAGAGCATCAGCGCGATCGGCGCCTCTTCGGTGGCCTGCTCGCAGGCGGCCTCGAAGTCGACCTGCAGGCTGCCGCGGTTGCCGAGCCCGGTCAGCTGGTCGGTGCGGACCTGCTCGACCAGGGCACGGTTCTCGTGGACGCTCATCGCCAGGCGCGCGATCACGGCGAGCATCGTCGCCGCCCAGAGCATCGTGGTCAGGCCACTGGTCGCGCCCGTGTACTGGATCGCGAAGAGGCCGATCATCACCGCGGCGAAGATCGCCGGCACCATCAGCTCGCGCCGTTCGTCGAGCCGTGCCGGCTTGATCCGCGAGGCGCTCGGCTGCCAGAGGATCGCGCCGATGCACGACGCCGAGATCAGGTAGATCGGGTCGATCCAGTTGCCGGGCGGGATGAACCCGCCGGTGGCCTGGACGGTGTAGGCGATGTCGGCGACGACGAGCGCCGCGAGCCCGGCCAGCAGTAGGGACCAGGTCCGATCCGGGCGCCAGCCGGTGAGGGCGATCACGCCGACGATCATCGCCAGCATCCCGACGTCGCCGAGGGGATAGGCCAGGGAGGTGATCACTTCGAGCGTGGTCCCGCTGGTTCGCTCGGCGACGAAGTCGAAGACGACGGCGGTACCCAGCGCCGCCGTGCCCAGAGCGGCAATCGCGCCGTCGCTCCACAGGCGCCAGTCGATCTCGTCGGCGCGGGCGCGGACGAGCATCACCAGGCCGGCGTAGGCGAGCGGGTAGAAGGCGAGGTAGCCGATGTCCGCCGGAGACGGGTAGGGAGCTTCGGGGTCGTGGAGGATCTCCGCGGTCCAGTAGATCTCGCCGGCCGCCCAGACGAGGACGGCGGCGCCGATCAGCAGCCAGGCGGTGCGCTCGGACGGGATCGAGCGCGCACGAAGTAGGCAGGCGGCGCCCGCGGCCACCACCACGGAGTCGTAGAGGCTGCCACCGGTGAGGTCGTCGAGGCCGCTGCCGCCGACGCCGAACCAGTTGTGCAGGATCACCGTCGCGGTGCCGCCGAAGAGAATCGCCGCCAGGACCAGCCGCACGAGCCGCATGGCGCGCGAAGATGCCGTGTCCGATCCGGGGCCGTGCACTGCTGTCTTATCGACAGCGGAGAGCGGTTCCTGACCCCTGGCAGGGCGGAATGCGCGCTTCATCTAGACTGAAGGGCGATGAAAGCCGGAATCCACCCCGAGTACGTCCTGGCCAACGTGCACTGCTCTTGCGGGAACCAGTTCTACACCCGCTCCACGCAGGCGGACCTTCATGTCGAGCTCTGCTCGGAGTGCCACCCGTTCTACACGGGCAAGCAGAAGCTGGTCGACACCGGCGGTCGCGTCGAGCGCTTCCAGCGCCGCGCCGCCAAGCACGCCAAGGCCACTCGCGGCTGAGCCATGACCCCCGAGCTGGGCACGCCCCAAGCCGAGGCGGTGTCCAGCAACGGGGTGGACCCTCTGCGCATGCCCGATGGGGCGCTGGTCGCCAAGCGCGACGCGCCAGTCGGCGGTCAGGCGGTGCTCGAGGGCGTGATGATGCGCGGCATCTCGATCTGGGCCGTCGCGATGCGCAACCCCGAGGGCGAGATCGAGATCGAATCGGAGGGGATCAAGCCGTGGGCGCAGCGCCATCGCGTCTGGCGGCTGCCGATCCTGCGCGGGGTCGTTGCCCTCGGCGAGTCGCTGAAGATCGGCTTCCGGGCGCTCGGCATCTCCGCCAACGCGCAGATCGAGGCCGACGAGAACGGTGAGAAGGAGGAGATCGGCGGCTGGGTCTGGGGCTTGACGATCGCGCTCTCGCTGGTGCTAGGGATCGGCCTCTTCTTCGTCATCCCGGTCGGGCTGACCAGCCTGATCAAGGACCAGCTCGGCTCGCCACTGCTCTTCTGGTTGATCGAGGGCCTACTGCGCACGGGTCTCTTCATCGGCTACATCGCCGCGATCAGCCGCCTGCGCGACCTGCGCCGCGTCTTCGAGTACCACGGCGCCGAGCACAAGACGATCTCCTGCTACGAGGCCGAGGACGAGCTGCTCCCCTCGCGAGCCAAGCTCTACTCGCGCCTGCACCCGCGCTGCGGGACGAGCTTCCTGCTGGTCGTGATGGTGGTCGCGATCTTCGCCTTCGCGCCGATCGGGCTGCCCGCCTGGTACTGGCTGCTGCTCTCGCGCATCCTCGGCATCCCGCTGATCGCCGGCATCTCCTACGAGATCATCAAGTGGGCGGGCAAGAACCGGCGCAAGCGCTGGGTGCGGGCGGTGATGTGGCCGGGCCTGATGCTGCAGAACCTGACTACGCGCGAGCCCGACGAAGAGCAGCTGGCGGTGGCGATCGCGGCGCTGGAGAAGGTGCTCGCCGAGGAGTCGCCGGAGGTCGCCGCGACCGAGCAGCAGATCGAGATAGTCGCGTAGCGCGCGGCTATCTTGTCCCGATGGTCGATGCACTCCTAGAGCAGATCGAGGCGCGGTTTGCCGAGCTGGAGCGGGAGATGTCCGATCCGGCAGTCATTGGCGATCGCGAGAGGTATGCCGCGGTCGGGCGGGAGTACCGCGAGCTTCAGCCCGCGCACGGGCTGGTGGCCGAGTACCGGACGCTGGTGGACGACCTCGAGGGGGCGCGGGAGCTGCTCGCCGAGGACGGCGACGACCCCGAGCTGCGCAAGGTCGTCGAGGAGGCGCCGGGGCGGATCGAGGAGCTGGAGGAGGAGATTCGCCTGGCGATGGTCGAGCGCGACCCCAACGACGCCAAGAACGTGCTGGTCGAGATCCGGGCCGGGACCGGGGGGGACGAGGCGGCCCTCTTCGCCGGCGACCTCTTCAAGATGCTGAGCCGCTACGCGGAGGCGCGCGGCTTTTCGACCGAGACGCTGTCGCAGTCGAGCGCCGAGGTCGGCGGCTTCAAGGAGGTCACCTTCGAGATCAAGGGCGAGGGCGCCTACTCGGTATTCAAGTACGAGGGCGGCACGCACCGGGTGCAGCGCGTGCCGGAGACCGAGTCGCAGGGTCGCATCCACACCTCTACGGCCACCGTGGCCGTCCTGCCGGAGGCCGAGGAGGTCGAGGTCGAGATCGACCCCAACGACCTGCAGATCGACGTCTACCGCTCCTCCGGGCCGGGCGGCCAGTCGGTCAACACCACCGACTCGGCGGTGCGGATCACGCACAAACCGAGCGGCATCGTCGTCTCGATGCAGGACGAGAAGTCCCAGCTGCAGAACAAGGAGCGGGCGATGAGGGTGCTGCGCGCCCGCCTCTATGAGCGCGAGCTGGCCGAGCAGCAGGCGAAGATCGCCTCCGAGCGCAAGGCCCAGGTCGGGACCGGCGAGCGCTCCGAGAAGGTGCGGACCTACAACTTCCCCCAGGGCCGGGTCACCGACCACCGGATCAAGCACACCTCCCACAACCTCGACGGGGTGCTCGCCGGCGAGCTGAGCGAGTTCACCGGGGCGCTGGCCTCCGAGGAGAAGCGCCAGCGGTTGGAGGCCGCCGCCGTAAGCTGACGCGTGTGAGACAGGCTCTGAATGCCGCCACGGATGCTCTACGGGCGGCTGGAGTCGAAGACCCCCGCCTGGATGCCGAACTGCTGTTGGCAGAGGCGACCGGGTGGGATCGGGCGCGGCTGGTCGCCGACCCTGACGCCGAGGTGCCGTCGGCCGCGGCGCGGCGCTTCGGCGAGATGGTGCGGCGGCGGCTGCGCCGGGAGCCGGTCGCCTACGTCGTCGGTCGCCGTGGCTTTCGGCGAATCGAGCTCGCGGTCGACCCGCGGGTGCTGATCCCGCGGCCCGAGACCGAGCTGCTGGTCGAGCTGGCCCTCGAGTCGCGACCGGACCGCCTGCTCGACGTCGGCACCGGCTCGGGGGCGATCGCGCTGGCAGTCGCCGAGGAGCTGCCGGAGTGCGAGGTCGTCGCCACCGACGCCTCGCCGGCCGCGCTCGAAGTCGCCCGCGCCAACGCCGCGCGCCTGGGCCTGGCCGATCGCGTCGCCTTCCACGAGGGCACGCTGCCGCCCGCCGGGGCCGGCTTCGACCTCGTCCTCGCCAACCTGCCCTACGTCAGCGAGGCCGAGTGGCCCTCGCTGCGGCCCGAGGTGACCGAGTGGGAGCCGCGCGAGGCCCTGTTGGCCGGCCCCGACGGCCTCGACGCGATCCGCTCCTTTCTCTCCGACCGAGTTCGCCCTTTGTTCCGGATAGCGGAACTAAAGGCGAAGTCGGCGAGTGGGTGCGTGGCGCTGGAGGTCGGTGCCGGCCAGGCGGGAGCGGTTGCGGATCTGATGCGTCGGGGGGGTTTCGACGAGATCGAGGTGCGAAAGGACCTCTCGGGGATTGACCGGGTCGTGATCGGAAGCGCCGCTCGGTGACTTCGTCTTTTCCGGTGCTATAGACCCTTAAACGACGAAGTCAGCGGATATGGGTAAGGTCATCTCAATCGAAACGAGTGGGGCGGGGGCGGCACGTGCCGCGCTGGAGCGGACGATTGCCGGCGGCGGCCTGGCGCTCTTTCCGGCCGACGGGCTCTACGGGCTCGCCTGCGATCCGCTCGACGCCGGCGCGATCGAGCGCATCCACCGGATCAAGGGGCGCGACGACGGCAAGCCCTCCGCCGTCCTCTACTTCTCGCCGCTGGCGATGCGCGAGCTGGTCGAGGGCTTTGGGCCGCGTACCCGAGCCGCTGCCGGCGCGCTGCTGCCCGGCCCCGTGACCCTGATCGTCGCCAACCCCGAGCGTCGCTACCCGCTCGCCTGTCGGGAGGACCCCCAGCGACTCGGCGTACGCCTGATCGCCGGCCCGCTCGCCGGCGCGACGTGCCCGCTCTTCCAGACCTCGGCCAACCTCAGCGGCGAGCCTGCCCCGGCCTCGTTCGCCGCGGTGACGGACGCGATCGTCGCCGCCGTCGACCTCGCGATCGACGGCGGACCGCTGACGGGGCTGCCCTCGACGGTGATCGACCTGACAGCCTTGGAGGAGAGCGGCGACTGGGCGGTCTTGCGCGCCGGCGGCCTCGACCCGGTTGAGCTCGAGCAGCGCATGGCGACCCTAATCTCCCGTTAACCGAGCGCCTCCGCGCCCGAAAGTACGCTCCCAAGCGATGGGCTGCGGGAGCTCTCCGGGGAAGACGCCGGCTCGGCGAGGGGCGCGGGCGTGACGCGCGCGCTGCTGCCGGCGAAGAACGCCTTCGAGCAGGTGGGGGAGATGATGATCCTCACCTCGAAGACGGTCGTCTCGGCGATCCGTCCGCCCTACCCCTACGGGGAGGAGCTGGTCTGGCAGTTCCTCTTCGTGCTCAAGCTCTCCTGGTTCCCGCTGCTGATCTCGACCTTCGCCCTCTGCCTTGGCGCGCCGGGCTTGCAGGCGGCGGGCGTCCTCTCGCTCTTCGGCGCCCTCGACCGCCTCGGCGGCTTCTTCGTGCTGACCGCGATCCGCTGGATCGGGCCGCTGGTCACCGCCGTCGTCGTCGCCGGCGTCGCCGGCACGGCGATCACCGCCGACCTCGGCGCCCGCAAGATCCGCGAGGAGCTCGACGCCCTGCAGGTGCTTGGCGTCGACCCGGTCAAGAACCTCGTCGTGCCGCGCTTCCTGGCGCTGATGGTGATCACCGGCCTGCTCGACGTCTTCGCCATCGTCTTCGGCCTCACCGCCGGGATCGCGGCCGAGCTGCTCTACAAGCAGTCGCTCGGCGGCTTCTTCGCCACCCTCTTCGCCAACGCCTCGATCACCGACATCTGGGGCTCGGTCCTGATGTGCACGCTGTTCGGCGCGATCATCGCCGTCGTCTGCTCCTTCAAGGGGATGACCGCCTCGGGCGGCGCCGAGGGCGTCGGCCGAGCCGTCAACCAGGCGGTCGTGATCGCCCTCGTTGCCGTCTTCTTCTTCAATTTCGTCTTCACCGCGATCCTGCTCGCCACCAACCCCGAACTGCAGAGCATCCGATGAGGTCGAGAGAAGCGATGATCGGCTGGCTCGACGCGCCGCGCGAATGGCTCGACGCCTTCGGCGAGATCGCCCGCTTCGGCTCGCGCGTCGCCGGCCTCGTCTACAGCGGACGGGTGCTCAAGTACTTCGGCGAGAGCCTGCGCCAGGCCGGCATCCTGATCCTCGGCTCGGCGCTGGTGATCTGGGCCTTCGTCTTCATCCTCGGCCTGCAGTGCGGCCTGCAGGGGGCCTACTTCAACCGCTCGATCGGAGCGCCGTCCCTGGCCGGCCTCTTCTCCGCCTACTGCGACCTGCGCGAGGGGCTGCCCTACGCCTTCGGCTACATCCTCTCGGCCAAGGTCGGCACCGGGATCGTCGCCGAGATCGGCGCGATGCGGATCTCCGACGAGATCGACGCGCTCGAGGTGATGGGGATCCAACCGGTCACCTTCCTCGCCGCTACCCGCCTGCTCGCGGCCTGGATCGCGATTCCCTTCCTCTACCTGGTCGGGATCGGGGTCGCCTACTTCGCCAGCTACTTCTCCGTCGTCCAGCAGGTCGGCGACGTTTCCTCCGGCGGCTACCTGCTGATCTTCTGGATGTACCAGGACCCCGTCGACCTCAGCTTCAGCCTGATCAAGGGGATGGTGATGGCGACCGCGATCGTGCTCGTCGGCTGCTACTACGGCTATACGGCTTCGGGCGGACCGGTCGGCGTCGGCACCGCGACGGCGCAGTCGATGGTCGTCAACATCGTCCTCGTCCACATCATCGGCATGCTCGGCACCGTCGTCTTCTGGGGCTCGACCCCGAGGGCCCCCATAGGCGGCTGAGACCCGGCCGCCCGGCTCAGCATCCGACGTCCCCGCGGAATGGGAGGCGGACGAGGCGCTGGGAGGAGTTGTCGTTCTCGTTGGACTCGTAGAGCAGGTTGCGCGGGTCGACGCGCATGACGAAGGCGAAGCAGCCGCGCAGGCCCTTGACCGGGATCCACTGCTTGTCGTAGTCGGCCGGGTAGACGTCCGACCAACCGACCGAGGTGCCGAGGGTGACGCTGTCCTGGAAGGGGTTCTGGTTGCAGCCGGGGTAGTGCCAGACGGCGGGAGAGCGGCGTCCCGGGCGGGTCCGCTCGAGGTCGCGCAGGCAGTAGTTGAGCTTGGGGCCGATGCGGACGCGGCGCAGAGGCCGGTGGTGGGCGTCGACCGTCCAGAGCTCGAAGCGCGCCAGCTGGTGCACCTTCCAGTAGCTACCGCCGAAGTAGCTGCCGACGCTGGTGAAGCGCAGCGAGGCCCCGGTGCGCACGGTGAGGTGGCCGCCGCCGGCGCGGTAGATGCGTTGGTTGACCCGCATCGAGCGCGGGCCGTCGCGGTGGCCGTGCAGCTCCATCGGACCGCGTCCGCGGCTCTTCACGTTGCTCGTCGCGCGCAGCAGCACCCGGCCGCCGCCGCTCTGCAGGTAGAGGTCGGCGGGGGCGCCGATGCGGAGATTGGGACAGAGCAGCGACCGCGCTTCGGGTCCCATGCACGGATTGGGCGCCGCCGCCGCCGGACTCGCGACCGCCGCGGCGAGGAAGGCGGCGGCGGCCAGGCGTGCGAAGCTGGTGCTCACCGTCTCCAGGCTATCCCGGCTCGTTGGTAAGGTCGCTCTCCGATGGCCGACATGCCAGATAACTTCCAGACGGCGCCTCTCGCCGAGGTCGATCCGCATATCTCCGCCGTGCTCGAGGGCGAGCTGCGCCGCCAGCAGAGCACGTTGGAGATGATCGCATCGGAGAACTTCGTGCCGCGGGCCGTGCTCGACGCGGTCGGCTCGGTCCTCACCAACAAGTATGCCGAGGGATACCCCGGACGCCGCTACTACGGCGGCTGCGAGGAGGTCGACGTCGCCGAGCAACTCGCGATCGACCGGGCCAAAGAGCTGTTCGGCGCCGAGCACGCCAACGTCCAGCCCCACGCCGGCGGCCCGGCCAACAACGCCGCGTACATGGCGCTGGTCGAGCCGGGCGACACGATCATGGGGCTGGCGCTCGACCACGGCGGCCACCTCTCACACGGGATGAAGATCAACGTCTCCGGCAAGCTCTACGAGGTCGTCGCCTATCACGTGAGCGAGGACGATCTGCGCATCGACATGGAGGAGGTCGAGCGGCTCGCCCACGAGCACCGACCGAAGCTGATCGTCGCCGGCTGGTCGGCCTACCCGCGCCAGCTCGACTTCGCCGCCTTCCGGCAGATCGCCGACGCGGTCGGCGCCAAGCTGATGGTCGACATGGCCCACTTCGCCGGCCTCGTCGCCGCCGCTGAGCACCCGAACCCCGTGCCCCATGCCGACGTGGTGACGACGACCACCCACAAGACGCTCTGCGGGCCTCGCAGCGGCATGATCCTCAGCACTGCCGAGCACGCGCAGGCGATCGACAAGGCGGTCTTCCCCGGTCAGCAGGGCGGGCCGCTGATGCACACGATCGCGGCCAAGGCGGTCGCCCTGCGGATCGCCGCCAGCGAGCAGTTCCGCGCCCGCCAGCGGCAGACGATCGCCAATGCCAAGGCCCTCGCCGCCGGCCTCGAAGAGAACGGCGTGCCGGTCCTGACCGGCGGCACCGACGTGCACCTCGTCCTCGTCGACCTGACCCCGACCGGGCTCGATGGGCAGACCGCCGAGGACCGGCTCGACGAGGTCGGCATCACCGTCAACCGCAACGCGATCCCCTTCGACCCGCGGCCGCCGATGAACCCCTCGGGCCTGCGCATCGGCACCCCGGCCCTCACCACGCGTGGCTTCGTCGAGGAGGACATGACCGAGATCGCCGAGGTGATCGCAACCGCTCTCTCCGGCGAGTTCGACGCGCGGAAGGACGCGCTCGGCGAGCGCAGCCGCGCCCTGATGGAGCGCTACCCGCTCTACCCGCAACTCTCGCCCGCGTCGGTCTAGGCAAATAGGGTCAAGCCCATGCTGGTCTGGGTGGACTGTACCGCTGCCGCGCACCCGCTCGTGCTCGAGCCGCTCATCGAGCGGCTCGAAGCGCGTGGGCACGAGGTCTTCGTCACAGCGCGCGAGTACGGGCAGACGCTGGGGGTGCTCGACCGGCTGGGAATCCCCTACCGGTCCGTGGGAGCCCACGCCGGAGCCTCCAGCCTGCGCAAGGGGCTCGCCGTCGCCGGGCGCTCGGCCGGGCTTGCGCGGCTCGTCTGGGGGCGGCGTCCCGACCTGGCGCTGGCCCACGGTTCCGTCGACATGGCGCTCGTCAGCTGGGCATTCCGCATCCCCTCCGTGCAGATGCAGGACTACGAGTTCGCGGGCTGGCAGCGGCAGATCGCCTTCCGCGCGGCGCGGCGCGTGCTCGCGCCCGACGCGATCCCGGTCGAGCGGTTGCGCGGGGTTGGCGCCACGGAGCGCAAGCTCGTCCGCTTTCCCGGCCTCAAGGAGGAGTACTACCTGGCCAGGCTCGAGCCGGACGCGGCCGTGCTGGAGGAGCTCGGGGTCGACCGCGAGAAGGTGCTCGTCGTCGTCCGCCCGCCGCCCGAGACCTCGGCCTACCACGCCCACAACGACCTCTACGGCGCAACGATCCGCAGGCTCGCCGCATCCGATGGAGTCCAGGCCGTCGTCATCCCGCGAACCGAGGAGCAGGGGGTCGAGATCCGCGCGATGGCCGCGGACAACCTGATCGTCCCCGAGCGGGCGATCGACGCCCAGAGCCTGATCGCCTTCGCCGACCTCGTCGTCAGCGCGGGGGGGACGATGAACCGCGAGGCCGTCGCCCTTGGTACGCCCGTTTTCACCACCTTCGCCGGACGCATGGGGGGCGTCGACGAGGCCCTGATCGCGGTGGGGCGCCTGCGGGTGCTTGACGACCCGGCGGAGCTGCCGCTACGCAAGCGCGAGACCCCGGTCGGCGTACTCGATCCGCGCGACCCGGAGGTTCTGGCCGAGGCGGTCCTCGGGGCCGTTGCATAGCCCGGGTGCAACGCGTTGTCCCCCTTATAGGTGTAGAACGCGTTGCACCGCACTCGGGCCGCTGGAGCGTCGAGTAGCCTGGGCTCGCCCGCTCGTCCCGCGGGCACCGCGACATGGCAGCGACCACCGACGCCGTTTTCGCCTTCATCATGGCGGCCGCGATCGCCTGGCTCACGGTTCCCTATGCCGAGCGCCTCGCCTACCGGCTCGGCGCGATCGACTTGCCCAAGGAGCGCGGCCTGCACGACCGGCCGATGCCGCGTCTCTCCGGTCTGGCGATCTTCGCCGGGATCGAGGTCGCCGGCTGGATCTGGCTGCCCGGCGACGGCGAGAGCCGCTCGATCCTGGTCGGCGCGGCGGCGATCGCCGCGGTCGGCGTGCTCGACGACGTGCGCGGTCTCTCGGCCCTGCCGAAGCTCACCGGTCAGGTCGGGGCGGCGCTGATCCCCGTCCTCGCCGGCGTCCGCGTTGACGTCCTCACCCTGCCCTTCGTCGGCGGCTTCGAGCTCGCCTGGCTCGCCTACCCGCTGACCGTGCTCGGGATCGTCGCCGTCGTCAACGTGATCAACTTCATCGACGGGGTCGACGGGCTGGCGGCGGGCGTCTGCACGATCGCCGCGATCGCCCTCGCGGTCATCGCCCTCTCGCTCGATCGCAACGCCGCCGGCGTGCTGGCCGCGCTGACCGCCGGCGGCGCCCTCGGCTTCCTCCGCCACGGCTTCCCGCCGGCCTCCAGTTTCATGGGAGACACCGGCTCCAACCTGCTCGGCTACCTGCTCGCCACCGCCTCGGTGCAGGGAGCGCTGAAGACGAACGCGGTCGTCGCCCTCGTCTTCCCGCTGGTCGTGCTCGCCGTGCCGATCCTCGACACCGGCTTCGTCGTCGCCAAGCGGCTCAAGTACCGGCAGCCGATCTACCAGGCCGACACCTGGCACTTCCATCACCGCATGGCCAACATCGGCTTCTCGCAGCGGCGCACCCTCGCCTACCTCTACGGCTGGACCCTCGCCCTCGCCGCCCTCGCCCTCGCCCTGCGCTTCGTCCCCTACAGCGACGACCACGGCCACTTCGACGCCTTCTGGACCGCCGTCGTCGTCGCCTTCGGCCTGCTCGCCCTGGCGACCAGCGTCTACCTCGTCTACGTGCTGGAGATCCTCAAGCTGCGGCGAGGTAAGATCAATCCTGAGACGGGCGAGTTCGAAGCGATCGAGCTCGACCAGCCCGAGAGAGTTAGTAACAGGTTGTAACAAGCCTCACGAACTGGCTCTAGAAAGCCGTTCGTCGGCCCTTTCGGATATAGTCGACAGTCCGCCCGCCACCCACTCGACGGGCGCCTTTTATGTCTCCTCCCAAGTACGTCGACCTCGCGGTCCTTGCCGCCGCCCTGGCAGTTTTCCTGCTCGCCGGGCTGCCCCTGCTCGGCTTCGCCGTCGGCGCCGGGGCCTGGCTGGCGCAGCGCGGGGTCCAGCTGCTCGCCGCTCGCCGCGCGCGCGCCGAGCTCGCCGGCGGTAGGCGTCAGCGGGCGATGGCGACGATCGCCGCGACCACGCTGGGCCGCGTCTGGCTGATGGCCACCGCCGTCCTCCTCGCCGGCCTCGCCGAACGCGAAGCGGGCCTCTCGGCCGCGATCCTCCTCGCCGCTCTCTTCACCGTCTCCTTCGCGGCTCAGGGCATCGCCCACCTCTTCGACGAAGAGCCGGAGGCGGGCAAGGCATGAGCACCAAGGCCAAGGTCTTCACCGGCATCGGCGTCTACCTCGCGGTCGCCATCCTGATGCTGCTGATCTTCGGCAGCAGCGGCAAAAACGAGGAGTTCCAGCCGCAGAACGAGTTCAAGCTCGAACCGTGGGTCTCGCTGCACGTCGGCAGCCTCGACCTCAGCATCAACAAGGCGGTCCTCTACCTCGTCCTCGCCAGCGCCCTGACGATCCTCGCGATGGTCTGGGTCGCGCGCCGCATGCAGCAGAAACCGAACCGGGTGCAGACCGCGGTCGAGGTCGCCTACGACCTGACCAAGAACAACATCACCGGCGGCAACATGGACAGGGCGACCGCGACGCGCTGGTTCCCCTTCCTCGCCGCGCTCTTCTTCTGGATCTGGTTCTCGAACATGCTCGGCTTTCTGCCCCTGCCGACCAACACCGAGCACACGGTCAGCGTCTTCGGCCTCGAAATCCCCTCCTTCGCGATCTACGCGGCGACCGCCAACCTCTCGATCCCGCTGGTCCTGACCCTCGTCGTCTGGATCTCCTACCACGTCGAAGGCGTGCGCTCGAAGGGGTTCTTCAAGTACCTCGCCAGCTGGCTGCCGCCCGGCCTCGAGGACATGAACCCGGTCGCCAAGGGTTTCATCTTCGTGATCGAGGCGATCTCGCACTTCGCCCGGCTGATCTCGCTCTCGGTGCGACTCTTCGCCAACATCCTCGCCGGCCACCTGCTGCTGCTCTTCATGGGTGGCGGGCTCGCCGTGCTGCTCGGCATCGCCGCGCTCGGCGCCCTCACCTTCCCCCTCGCCTTCTTCTTCTTCATCCTCGAGGTCGGCCTTATCGCCACCCTGCAGGCATTCATCTTCTCGACCCTGACCGCTATCTACCTCGGCGGAGCGACCTCCGCGAGCCACTAGAAAAGGAGCACTGCCCCACATGGACCTGTCCCCAGTTGTCGCCGCGATCTCCGACGAAGGGATCGAAGCCGCCGGCAAGGCGATCGCCCTCGGCGTCGGCGCCGGCCTTGGCTCGATCGGCGCCGGCATCGGCATCGGCATCATCTTCGGCAAGGAGATCGAGTCGGTCGCCCGTCAGCCCGAGCTCAAAGACGAGCTGCAGAGCATCCGCTGGCTCGGCTTCGCGCTTACCGAGGCCGTCGCCTTCTACACCTTCATCTTCGGCCTAATCGCCTTCTTCCTCTAGGTCGGTCGCGTGGAGCTCATCGGTCACATAGTCGCTTTGGTGCCGTTTGCCGCCGAGGGGAGCGAAGAAGGCGGTAGCTTCCTGGTCTCGCCGGGCCTCGGCCTGATGATCTGGACGCTGGTGCTCTTCCTCTTTACGATGTGGGTGCTGAGCAAGCTCGCCTTCCCGAAGATCCAGGAGGCGCTGGACAAACGGGCCAAGGTGATCGCCGAGTCGATCGAGGCCGCCGAACGGCAGCGCCGCGAATCCGACGAGCTGCTCGAGGAGTACCGCGGCCGGCTGGCCGAGGCTCGCGAGCAGGCCGACGACATCATGGCCCGCGCCCGCAAAGCGGCGGAGACGGCGGAAGCCGAGGCGACCGCCGCCGGCAAGGAGAAGCGCGAGGAGCTGGTCGCGGCGGCCAAGCGCGACATCGAGGCCGAGACGAGGCGCTCGCTCGAGCAGATCCGCAAGGAGGTCGCCGACCTCACCGTGCTGGCGACCGAGAAGGTCACCCGCAAGGCGCTCAACGCCGACGACCAGCGTCGCCTGGTCGAGGAGGCGCTAAGCGAGGTCGACTTCTCCGCTCTCTCGGAGGGGTCGCGGAACTGATGCAGGAAGCGGCTCGCGTGTACGCCGAGGCCCTCTTCGACGTGGCCAAGGCCAAGGGCAAGCTCGACGCGATCCGCGACGAGCTGGGCCAGTTCGCCGACGCCGTCGACGGCGAGCGCGACCTCCAGGTTTTCTTCTTCAGCCCCTACTTCTCCTCGGCGGAGAAGGTGGCGGGCCTGAGGCGCGCGGTGGCCGACGCCGACGCCGAGCTGCTCAACTTCCTCGAGCTGCTGATCGAGAAGCAGCGGATGCCGGAGATCTTCCGCGTCAGTCGCCACCTCGAGGAGCTCTGGAAGGAGGAGAACCGGCGCCTCGAGGTGACCGTGACCAGCGCCATCGAGCTCGACCCGGCGGTGGTCGCGAAGGTCGGCGAGGAGATCGAGCGCCAGACCGGCCAGAAGGTCGATCTCTCCAGCCGCGTCGACGGGGAGATCCTCGGCGGCATCGTTCTGCAGGTAGGCAACAAGGTCCTCGACGCGAGCATCCGCACTCGCTTGGAGAAACTTCGAAAGAGCGTCGCCCAGGCGGCGCGCTAGAAGGAAGAGAAAAAATCATGGAGATCAAGCCCGACGAGATCGCAAGCATTCTGCGCGAACGGATCGAGGGACTCGACAGCGACAGCTCCGACCTCGCCGAGGTCGGCACCGTGCTCTCGGTCGCCGACGGTATCGCTCGCATCCACGGCCTCGACAACTGCATGGCGCTGGAGATGCTCGACCTGCCGCACGGCGTCACCGGCCTCGCCCTCAACCTCGAGGAGGACAACGTCGGCGCCGTCCTCTTCGGCGAGTGGGACAAGGTCGTCGAGGGCGACACGGTCAAGCGCACCGGCCACCTGCTCCGCATCCCGGTCGGCGACGAGCTGCTCGGCCGCATGGTCGATCCGCTCGGGCGCCCGCTCGACGACGCCGGCGAGGTGGCGACGACGCAGACCCGCCCGGCCGAGTTCAAGGCGCCGGGCGTCGTCCAGCGCCAGCCCGTGACCGAACCGGTGCAGACCGGCCTGATGGCGATCGACGGGATGATCCCGATCGGCCGCGGCCAGCGAGAGCTGATCATCGGCGACCGACAGACCGGCAAGACGGCGATCGCGATCGACACGATCATCAACAACCGCGACAAGGACATGGTCTGCATCTACGTCGCGATCGGGCAGAAGATGTCGACGGTCGTCCAGCTCAAGCAGGTGCTGGAGGAGAACGGCGCGATGGAGAACACGATCATCGTCGCCGCCCCCGCCGACGAGGCCGCCCCGATCAAGTTCATCGCCCCCTACGCGGGCTGCGCGATGGGCGAGCACTTCCTCTACAACGGCAAGGCGGCCCTCTGCGTCTACGACGACCTCACCAAGCACGCCTACGCCTACCGCCAGATGTCGCTGCTGCTGCGGCGCCCGCCCGGCCGCGAGGCCTACCCCGGCGACGTCTTCTACCTGCACTCGCGCCTGCTCGAGCGAGCGGTGAAGCTGAACGACGACCTCGGCGGCGGTTCGCTGACGGCGCTGCCGATCATCGAGACCCAGGCCTCCGACGTCTCCGCCTACATCCCGACCAACGTGATCTCGATCACCGACGGCCAGATCTTCCTCGAGTCCGACCTCTTCTACTCGGGGGTGCGGCCGGCGATCAACGTCGGCATCTCGGTCTCGCGGGTGGGCGGCAACGCGCAGACCAAGGCGATGAAGAAGGTCGCCGGCAAGCTGCGCCTCGACCTCTCCCAGTACCGCGACCTCGAGGCCTTCGCCCAGTTCGGCTCCGAGCTCGATCCCGAGACCCAGAAGACGCTGAACCGCGGCGAACGGCTGGTCGAGCTGCTCAAGCAGAAGGAGCGCGAGCCGCTCGAGGTCGCCGACCAGGTGGCGGCGATCTACTCCGGCACCGGCGGCTACCTGGACCGGATCAAGACCGAACGCGTGGGCGAGTTCCTCGGCGACCTGAAGATCCGCCTGCACTCCGAGAAGGCCGAGCTGCTGGACCGGATCTCGGAGACCGGCAAGCTCGAGGAGGCCGACGAGGAGGAGCTGGGCAAGGCGATCGCCGATTTCGTCGACGACTTCGGTCCCGACTTCGACGAGCACGGCGACCCGCTCGAGGCCGGCGAATCGGATCGCGTCAAGTCCGAGGAGGAGCGCTCCAAGCCCTCCCGTGCCATCGAGGCCGAGGAGACCGAGAAGGAGGCGACCCCGGCCTAGCTGTAGCGCCGGTACCCGCCAATGGCCACCCAGAAGGACGTCAAGAATCGCATCGCGTCGATCAAGAACATCAACAAGATCACGCGGGCGATGGAGATGGTCGCCGCGGCGCGCCTGCGCCGTGCCGAGCAGCGGATCGAGCAACTGCGCCCCTACGCGCAGTCGATGCGCAAGCTGACCCGTCTGGCCGCCGAGCAGGCCGGGGGGATGCCGCGCGTCCCGGTCATGGTCGAGCGCGAGGACGAGAGGCGGATCGGCATCGTCCTGATCACCGGCGACCGCGGCCTTGCCGGCGCCTTCAACACCAACATCATTCGCGACGGCCTGCGCCTCGGCAACGAGCTGCGCGAGGGAGGCAAGGAGCCCGTCTTCTCCGCCGTCGGGCGCAAGGGCGTCTCGGCGCTCAACTTCCGCAAGTTCGAGCCGCGCACCTCCTACGTCGGCTTCACCGATCGTCCCGGCTTCGCCAACGCGCGCGAGATTGGCGAGGAGCTGACCGCCCGCTACGTCGACGAGGAGCTCGACCGGGTCGAGCTGATCTACAACCGCTACGTCTCGCCGCTCACCCAGCACGTCTGGCGGCAGACGCTGCTGCCCCTCCAGCACGCCGAGGTGATCGGCGAGGGGGTCGGCGAGGAGGAAGAGGAGGCCGAGGAGACCGAGATCGAGAAGGCCCACAGCCGCTCGGTCTGGGAATACGAGCCCGAAGCCGAGGAGCTGCTCGGCCGGCTCGTCCCCGAGTACGTGAACGTCTCGGTCTACCGGGCGCTGCTCGAGTCCGCCGCCTCCGAGCTGGGTGCGCGGATGACCGCGATGCGCAACGCCGCCGAGAACGCGGAGGACATGATGGGCAAGCTGACCCTGGAGATGAACCGGGTCAGGCAGGCGGAGATCACGCAGGAGATCCTCGAGGTCGTGGCCGGCGCCGAGGCGCTTGGATAAAGACTTAGAACCGGAGAGAAAAGGAACCAATGTCTGAGAGCAACGGAACGAACGTAGGGCGCGTCGAGCAGGTCACGGGGGTGGTCGTCGACGCCGTATTCCCCGACAAGCTGCCCGAGATCTACTCGGCGGTGAAGATCGAGATGGCCGGGGACGCCGACAACGAGGCGACCGAGCTGGTCTGCGAGGTCCAGCAGCACCTCGGCGACGACCGCGTGCGCACGGTGGCGATGGACGCCACCGACGGGCTGCAGCGCGGCGACAAGGTCATCGACACCGGCGGCCCGATCACGGTCCCGGTCGGCGACGCGACCCTGGGCCGGATCTTCAACCTGCTGGGCGAGCCGATCGACCTCGGCGAGCCGGTCGAGGCCGAGGAGCGCTGGCCGATCCACCGCCCGGCGCCCGAAGCCTCGGAACTCGCTCCCACGCAGGAGATCCTCGAGACCGGAATCAAGGTGATCGACCTGCTCGCGCCCTACGCCAAGGGCGGCAAGGTCGGGCTCTTCGGCGGCGCCGGCGTCGGCAAGACCGTGCTGATCCAGGAGCTGATCCGCTCGATCGGCGAAGAGCACGAAGGCCTCTCGGCCTTCTGCGGGGTCGGCGAGCGCTCGCGCGAGGGCAACGACCTCTGGCTCGAGATGAAGGAGTCGGGCGTTATCGACAAGACGATGCTCGTCTTCGGTCAGATGAACGAGCCGCCCGGGGCCCGCCTGCGCGTCGCCCTCTCGGGCCTGACGATGGCCGAATACTTCCGCGAGCAGGGCGGCCAGGACGTGCTGCTCTTCATCGACAACATCTTTCGCTTCGTCCAGGCGGGCTCGGAGGTCTCGGCCCTGCTCGGGCGCATGCCCTCCGCGGTCGGCTACCAGCCGACGCTGGAGACCGAGATGGGCGGCCTGCAGGAGCGGATCACCTCGACCGAGCGCGGCTCGGTGACCTCGGTGCAGGCGATCTACGTCCCCGCCGACGACCTCACCGACCCGGCTCCGGCCTCGGTCTTCGCCCACCTCAACGCGACCACGACCCTGTCCCGGGCGATCTCCGAGAAGGGGATCTACCCGGCCGTCGACCCGCTCGACTCGACCTCGACGATCCTCAAGCCCGACGTCGTCGGCGAGGAGCACTACCGCACGGCGACCGAGGTGCAGGAGGTGCTGCAGCGCTACAAGGAGCTGCAGGACATCATCGCCATCCTCGGCATCGACGAGCTCTCCGACGAGGACAAGCAGACGGTCTCGCGGGCGCGCAAGATCGAGCGCTTCCTCTCGCAGCCATTCTTCGTCGCCGAGCAGTTCACCGGACGCGGCGGCGAGTACGTGCCGGTGGCGGAGACGGTGCGCGGCTTCCGCGAGATCCTCGACGGCGAGCACGACGACCTCTCTGAGGGCGCCTTCTACATGAAGGGCGGCATCGACCAGGTCACCGCCGACAAGGAGGCGGCCGCGGCCGCCTAGGAGCGACGATGGCCTCCGAGCACACGGTAGACGTAGAGGTCCTCACCCCGGAGGGGGAGGTCTTCAGTGGCGAGGTCCGCCAGGTCTCGACCCGCACGGGGGTCGGCGAAGTCGGCATCCTCGCCAACCACGCGCCGCTGCTGGCCGAACTGCGCCCCGCCGAGTTGCGCCTGCACGTCTCCGATTCCGAGACGAGGCGCTACGCGCAGGCCCACGGCTGGCTGCAGGTCTTCGGCAACCACGCCAAGCTGCTCGTCGAGGAGGCGCTCGACCCGGCGGACCTCGACTCGGCGACGCTCAAAGAGCAGCTCGCCGACGCGGAACAGCGCCTGGCCGATTCCGAGGAGGGCAGCGGCGCCCACGGGCGTGCCAAGAAGGACCTCGAACGGGCCGAGGCGTTCCTCGCGATCGCCGAGGGGTGAAGCAGAGTCACACTGGCTTAGGGCCTCTGCTAAATTTAGCTCCTATTCTAAATTTAGATAGGGGGCTAAGGCACTGTGAATACCGTCGAGTTCAAGAATCCGTACCGGCCGGGCGCGGGCCACATGCCTCCATATCTGGCCGGGCGCGAGCGCGAGTACGCCGAATTCGACCGGCTGCTCGAGCAGGACGAGATCCTCGAGAATCTCGTCGTCACCGGTCTTCGCGGCGTCGGCAAGACGGTCCTGCTGGAGACTTTTAAGCCGCGCGCGACCGAGCGTGGATGGCTCTGGGCCTCAGCGGATCTATCCGAGTCGGCCAGCATCAGCGAGACGGCGCTGGCCCAGCGGCTTTTGGCCGACCTCGCCCTGATCAGCTCATCGGCGACCGTCGCCAATCCGGAGCGCGACAAGGCACTCGGCTTCGCTGCGCCAGATCAGCCCGACGAGGTCCCGCTGACCCATGACGTGCTGGCTGGGGTCTATGGGAACACCCCCGGGTTGACCGCCGACAAGATCAAGGCGACGCTGGAGTTCGCCTGGGAGCACCTGAAGGACCAGGGCCGGCACAAGGTGATCTTCGCCTACGACGAGGCCCAGAATCTGTCCGATCACGCCGCCAAGGACCAGTTTCCGCTCTCGGTGCTGCTGGACGTCTTCCAGTCGATCCAGAAGAAGGGAATCCCCTTCATGCTGGTCCTCGCCGGACTTCCCACGCTGTTCCCCAAGCTGGTGGATGCCAGGACCTATGCCGAGCGGATGTTTCGTGTGATGACGCTGGGAAAGCTCGGTCCCGACGAGAGCCGGGAAGCGATCTTGAGGCCAATCGAGGTCGCCGGCTGCCCGGTGACGCTGACGCCGGAGTCGGTTCAGGTCATAGCCCACGAGTCGTCGGGCTACCCCTACTTCATCCAGTTCATCTGCCGTGAGGTCTACGACGTCTTCATCCGCCAGCACGCCGACGAGGAGGCCAAGAGCGTCCCGATCGAGGCGATCCAGCACAAGCTCGACGCCGATTTCTTCGCCGGTCGCTGGGCCAGGATCACCGACCGCCAGCGTGAACTTCTCTGGGTCGTGGCCCACCTGGATCATGCGGATGAGGAATTCACGATCCAGGAGCTCACCGAGGTGGCGAAGGGCCTTCTGGTCAAGGCCTTCTCACCCAGCCACGCGAACCAGATCCTCGCCAGCCTCGCCGAGCGCGGCATGATCTACAAGAACCGACAGGGCAGGTATTCGTTCGCGGTCCCCCTGCTCGGCCGCTTCATCGTCCGGACCTATCGGCCGCCGGGGGCAAAGCAAGTGACCGAAGGGCCGATCGGGGCGCCGGGATGAGCGATGAGCTGGTGGCCCTAGCCGAGCGGTTGATCCGCTACGAGACGTCTTCGGCGGATGCCGTGTTGGAATGCGCGGGGTTCGTCGAAGGGTGGCTGGACGCGCGCGGGATCGAGGTGCGGAGCGAGGAGGTGCGGGGGTTGCCGGTGCTGAAGGCAGAGGTCGGGCCGGAGGGGGCACCGACCGTGATCCTGCACGGGCACGTCGACGTCGTGCCGGGGCAGGCGGGGCAGTTCGAGGCGCGGGTGGAAGGGGATCGGCTCTACGGGCGCGGCGCCTACGACATGAAGGGGGCGCTGGCGGCGATGCTGCTGACCGCCGCCGACATGCGCGAGCAGGACGGCGTGCGGGTGCGGCTGGGGATCGTCGGCGACGAGGAGTCCGAGGAGGAAGCCGAGCGCGGCTCCGACCACCTCGTCGACAGCGGCTTCCTCGGCGACTTCGCGATCACCGGCGAGCCCACCGACCTCCACATCGGGGTCGAGGCGAAGGGGGTGCTTGCCCTGCGCGTGCAGGTCGGCGGCGTCGCCGCCCACGGCGCCACGCCCTGGCTGGGCGACAACGCGGTGCTGCGCGCGATCGACGTTTTCCGCGGCATCGAGTCGCTACCGTTCGCCAGGCACAGCTCGGAGCTGTTCGACCGCCCCTCGATCAACCTCGGCCGGATCGTGGGCGGCGACGCGCTCAACAAGGTGCCTGACCGATGCGCGATCGACGTCGACATCCGCTACCTGCCCGGCCAGGACCCGGCGAGCATCCTCGGGCAGGTGCGCGGCCTGCCCGGGACCGAGGTCGAGCAGCTGTTCACGCGGCCGCCGGCCGTGGTCGACCGCGATCTTCCCTATGTGCGGGCGCTGCGCGCGGCGGCGACCGAGCACCACGAGGGCGAGCCGATGAGCGTCGGCCGCGACGGCGCCTCCGACGCGGTCTCCTTCCTGCGCGTCGGCGTCCCGGCGGTCGAGTTCGGCCCGGTCGGGGAAGGGCATCATGGGCCGGAGGAGTGGGTCTCTGTTTCTTCTCTGTGTTCCTACCGGCGGGCCCTCCACGGGTTCCTGCAGGCGCTTCCCGCCCGGCTCGAGGGCTGAGCCGAGATGGCTGAGACGGGCTTCCTCAAGCCGCCGCCCGAGGGCGACCACGAGCCGCCGCCGAAGCCGAAGCGGTTCTGGTGGCGCTTCGGCCTCGGCGCGCTGATCATCGTCGCCGTCAGCGCCGCGGCGACCTCGATCGGGATCCTGCGCTACATCGACAGCATCGCCCACGCCCTCTCGCACAACAACAAGCTGCAGAGCAAAGTCCACCGCTTCCTCGCCCAGACCCATGGGGGCGAGCCGGAGAACATCCTCATCCTCGGCTCCGATAGGCGGGCCAACGAACCGGAAGACCCCGGGCGCTCCGACACGACGATCCTGCTGCGACTCGACCCGAGCAGGGACGCGATCTCGCTGATGTCGATCCCGCGCGATCTGAAGGTGGAAATCCCCGGCTGGGGGACCGACAAGTTCAACGCCGCCTACTCCTACGGCGGGCCGAAGCTGACCCTGCGGGTGGTCAAGGAACTGACCGACCTGCCGATCAACCACGTCGTCAACGTCGACTACCTCGGCTTCGTGCGCGCGGTCGACGCGATCGACTGCGTCTACGTCGACGTCGACAGGCGCTACTACCACTCCAACGTCGGCCTGCCGCCCTCCGAACAGTATTCGGAAATCAACGTGCAGCCCGGCTACCAGCTGCTCTGCGGCAAAAAGGCGCTGCAGTACGTGCGCTACCGGCACACCGACACCGACATAGTTCGCGCCGCCCGCCAGCAGGACTTCCTCAGCGCCGCCCGTCAGCGCGTCCCGATCGGCGACCTGGTGCTCGACCGCAACGACCTGATCGACATTTTCACGGAATACACGACCTCCGACATCAGCGACAAGGAGACGATGTTGGAAGTGCTGAAGCTGTTCGTGTCCTCCCGCAACGCGCAGATCAAGGAGGTGCACTTCCCGGCCGAACTGGGGCCCAGCTACGTCTACGCCTCGCCCGAAGCGATCCAGGAAGCGGTCGACAAGTTCCTCGGCATCGAAGCGAGCGGCGGCCCGCGCGGCTCTCTGGAAAAGTTCGAATCGAAAGAAAAGAAGCGGGGGAAGGGACGGTCGAAGGAGGGCAAGCCGAAGAAGTCAAAGCCCCACCTGGCGCCGCCCAAGCCGCCGGGCAGCGACGGGCTCGTGCCGGCGCGGGAAGCGGGAGAAGCCGAGGCCAAGGCCGTGGCGCGCAAGGTCAGCTCCGGCTTCCCGGTCTTCTATCCGACCCGCCTTCCCTCGGGCGCCTACTACGTCGAAAGCGACCCCTACGAGCACGTCCAGGACCCACGCGTCTACCACTTCAAGGACCCGGACGGCAATCGTCACGGCGCCTACCGGATGGTGGTCGAGCTGCCGCTCTCCGACGGCATCCACTATTTCGGCTTGCAGGGGGTACAGGGTTGGGAAGATCCGCCGATACTCAACAACCCGAGCCTGACCAAGACGATCCATGGCCGCGAATACGAGATCTTCGTCGACGGCGATAGGTTGCCGCTGGTCGCCTGGCACCGGGGCGACAACACGTACTGGGTCGCCAACGACCTGCTCAATACCCTGACCAACGACCAGATGATCGGCATAGCGAGATCGGCAAACGTGAAGATCCCCAACCCGAAGCGAAAGCGAGGCGAAGCGCGGCGATGACAGCGGAGAGAGAGCCAATCGGCGTGATCGGCGTCGGCTGGGTGGGCCTGGTGACCGCCGCCTGCTTCGCCGAGCTCGGCCATCGCGTGATCGCCCGCGACATCCTCCCCGAGAAGGTCGAGGCGCTCTCGCGAGGCGAAGTCACGATCCACGAGCCCGACATCGAGGACTTGCTGACCCGCAACGCCGAGCGGCTCACCTTCACCACCGACATGTCGGAGCTGCTCGGCGGCGCCCGCCTGCTCTTCGTCTGCGTCGACACGCCGCCAACGCCCTCCGGCGACGCCGACCTCTCGCGCGTCCGCGCGGTCGTCGACGAGCTCAGCGCCGACGGCGATCACGTGCTGGTGATGAAGAGCACGGTGCCGGCCGGGACGGGGGAGACGATCCGCCGCGAGCTGCCCGGCCTTGCCTACGTCTCCTGTCCCGAGTTCCTCAAGGAGGGCTCGGCGGTCGCCGACTTCCTGCACCCCGACCGGGTCGTGATCGGCGCCGACGCCGGCGACGAGGAGGCCGGCGACGCGGTCGCCCGCCTCTACGAGCCGCTCGGGGGCGAGATCGTGCGCACCGACGTCTCCAGCGCCGAGATGATCAAGCTCGCCTCCAACGCCTTCCTCGCGACCAAGATCTCCTTCGTCAACGAGATCGCCAACGTCTGCGAGGAGGTCGGCGCCGACGTCGCCGAAGTCGCCCGGGGCATGGGGCTCGACCAGCGCATCGGCCCGTCGTTCCTGCGCGCCGGGATCGGCTACGGGGGCTCGTGTTTTCCAAAGGACCTCAAAGCCCTGAAGCAGCTCGCCGGCAACACCGGCTACCACTTCCAGCTCCTCACCGCCGTGATCGAGGTCAACGAGCTGCAGAAGCGGCGCGTGGTGAAGAAGCTCCAGCAGCGACTCGGTTCGTTGGCCGGACGGCGGGTCGCCCTGCTCGGCCTCGCCTTCAAGCCCGACACCGACGACATGCGCGAGGCCTCGAGCCTGGTGCTGGCCGCTCGCCTGCGCGGCGAGGGCGCCGAGGTCGTCGCCTATGACCCGGTGGCAACGGAGGCGGCGCGGCCCCTCTTCGACGGGGTCGAGTTCGCGGACTCGGCGCTGGGCGCCCTCGAGAGCGTCGACGCGGCCGTTCTGGTCACCGAGTGGCCCGAGTTCGCCCAGCTCGACTGGACCGCGGCGGCGGAGCGGATGGCGCGGCCGCTGCTGATCGACGGCCGCAACTTCCTCGACGCCAAGCTGCTCGAAGCGGCGGGCTTCGAGTACGAAGGCATCGGCCGGGCCGTCGAAGCGCCGGTATCGGGACGCTCGGCCTAGTGCAGGCCATAGTTCTCGTCGGTGGCCAGGGGACGCGGCTGCGGCCGCTGACCGAGACCGTGCCGAAGCCGGCGCTGACCCTGGTCGACCGCCCCTTCCTCGCCTATTTGATCGAGTGGCTCGCCTCGCATGGGGTGACCGAGGTCGTGCTCGCCTGCGGCTTCCTGCCCGACGTCCTCGCCGCGGCGCTCGCCGGCGAGGAGGAGCGGGCCGGCGTCGCGATCCGCTACGTGGTCGAGCCCGAGCGGCGTGGCACGGCCGGCGCGATCCGCCATGCCGCCGACGAGCTCGGCGAGGACCTCGAGGACCGCTTCCTCGCCCTCAACGGCGACGTGTTGACCGACCTCGACCTCAGCGCGCTGCTCGAAGCGCACGGGGCGGCGGCAGCGCCGGCGACGATCGCCCTGCATCCCGTCGAGGACTCCTCGGCTTACGGGCTGGTCAGCACCGGGCCCGGCGGCGAGGTGCTCGAGTTCGCGGAGAAGACCGGCGTGGCGGCACCCGGCGAGGTCAACGCCGGGATGTACGCGCTCGAGCGCTCGGTGCTCGATCTGATCCCGCCCGGCGAGGAGGTCTCGATCGAGCGTGAGGTCTTCCCGCGCCTGGTAGGGGAGGGACTGCGGGCGACGCCCCTCGACGGCTACTGGATGGACATCGGCACCCCCGAGCGCTACCTGCAGGCGAGCTGGGACGTCCTCGAGGGACGGGTCGCCACCAGGGTAGAGCCCACGGCCCCCGGCGCGTTCGTCGATCCGAGCGCGGAGATCGCCACCGGGGCGGCTCTCGGCCCGCGTACCGTCGTCGGCGCCGGCTGCAGGATCGGTGAAGGGGCCGAGGTGAGCGAATCGGTCCTGCTCCAGGGCTGCACGCTGGGCGAGGGCGCGCGGGTGGCCGGATCGATCCTCGCGGCCGGCGCCGAAGTTCCGGCCGGCGCGATCGTGGAAGGGATCGTGGCGGGGCAGGGCGAAAACGTCGCTGCCTGATGCTGGACGACGTACTCGCCATTCCCGAGCACCTGCGCGACGCCCTCTGGCGGGTGGAATCGGCGCGGCTGCGGGGTGAGGACGCGGCGGGCCTGATGGTCTGCGGCATGGGTGGCTCGGCGATCGGCGGCGACCTGGCCGCGGCCGTGCTCGGCGACAGGCTCACTCGCCCCCTGCTCACCGTGCGCGGCTACGAGATCCCGAGCTGGGTGACCCCCGACTGGACCATCCTCTTCTCCAGCTACTCGGGCGACACCGAGGAGACGTTGGCCTGCTTCGCCGCCGCCGAGGCGCTCGGCGCGCGTCGTATCGTCGCCAGCACCGGCGGAGCGCTCGTCGCCGACGCGCGCGAGGCTGGCGTGCCCGTGATCGGCCTGCCGGGCCTGCTCCCGGCGCCGCGCACGGCCGTCGCCTACGTGCTCGTCTGCGTCGCCGAGGTCGCGGCCCTCGCCGGGGTCGCGCCCCGCATCCACACCGAGATCGACGCCGCGGCGAACTTCCTCGCCGGCGAGCTCGACGCCCCGCGGGCGCTGGCCGCGGAGGTGGCCGGCCGCATCGGCGAGGCGGCACCGGTCGTCGTCGGCGCCGACCTCACGGTGCCCGCCGCGCGCCGCTGGAAGACCCAGATCAACGAGAACGCCGAGGCCCAGGCCTTCTTCTCCGAGCTGCCCGAGGCCGACCACAACGAGATCTGCGCCTGGTCGGAGGAGGGTTTCGCCGCCGTCCTGCTCGAAGACTCCGACCAGCACCCCCGCGAGCGTCGTCGCTTCGAGCTGACCGCGGAGGCGATCGAGGCCGCGGGTGCCGAGGCGATCCGGATCGAGACCCGCGGCGAGACCCGCGTCGCACGCCTGCTCTGGGCGACCATGCTCGGCGACCTCGTCTCACTCGAGCTCGCTGACGCTCGGGGCGTAGATCCGCTTCCCGTCGAAGCTATCGACACGCTCAAGGCCAACCTCGGTCGGTCGTAGGGACCTAGTCCGGCAGGGGGTTCCACTTGAACTTTTCGGTGGAGAGTCAGTCGGCTGACGCCGCTAGCTCACGACGAAAAGTTAAACCGTTCCACCCCCTACCGGACTAGGTCTCCAAGTCCGGGCGGATGTCGGGCCTGGAGTTGGGAGGGAAGCTTTACGAGACGTGGCCTCCGGATGGAGAGGCCCGTATCCTTCGATCGGTCTAATTACGCGATAGAAGCTGAGAAAGGGATTCATGGCTACCGCCACCGCTGATTACAAGGTTGCCGACATAGGACTTGCCGAGTTTGGGCGTAAGGAGATCTCGCTTGCCGAGGTCGAGATGCCGGGGTTGATGCAGACCCGGGATGAGTTCGCGGCCGCGCGGCCGCTGAAGGGGGCGCGGATCACCGGCTCGCTGCACATGACGGTGCAGACGGCGGTGTTGATCGAGACCCTGGTCGCGCTCGGCGCCGAGGTGCGCTGGGCGAGCTGCAACATCTTCTCCACCCAGGACCACGCCGCCGCCGCGATCGCCGCCGCCGGCATCCCCGTCTTCGCCTGGGAAGGCGAGACGCTCGAGGAGTACTGGTGGTGCACCGAGCAGGCCCTGCTCTGGCCCGACGGCGAGGGCCCGAACATGATCCTCGACGACGGCGGCGATGCCACGCTGCTCGTCCACAAGGGCGTCGAGTTCGAGAAGGCCGGCGCCGTGCCCGACCCGGCCGCCGCCGACTCGGAGGAGCTCCGCGTCGTGCTCGAGACGCTGCGGCGCTCGCTCGAATCCGACCCGCGGCGCTGGACCGGGATCGCCGCCGGGATCAAGGGCGTCACCGAGGAGACGACGACCGGAGTGCACCGGCTCTACCAGTTGGCCGAGGCCGGCGAGCTGCTCTTCCCGGCGATCAACGTCAACGACTCGGTGACCAAGTCGAAGTTCGACAACCTCTACGGCTGCCGGCACTCGCTGATCGACGGCATCAACCGCGCCACCGACGTGATGATCGGGGGCAAGGTCGCCGTCGTCTGCGGCTACGGCGACGTCGGCAAGGGCTGCGCGACCTCACTGCGCGGCCAGGGCGCCCGCGTGATCGTCACCGAGATCGACCCGATCTGCGCCCTGCAGGCGGCGATGGAGGGCTACGAGGTGCGCACGCTCGACGAAGTCGTCGAGACCGCGGACATATTCGTCACCGCCACGGGAAACCGCGACATCGTCACCGCCGAGCACATGGCGCGGATGAAGCACAACGCGATCGTCGGCAACATCGGCCACTTCGACAACGAGATCGACGTCGCCGGGCTCGAAGCCTCGGCGGCCGAGCGGGTCAACGTCAAGCCGCAGGTCGACGAATGGCGCTTCCCCGACGGCCACTCGATCATCCTCCTCTCCGAGGGTCGCCTGCTCAACCTCGGCAACGCGACCGGGCACCCGAGCTTCGTGATGTCGAACTCCTTCACCAACCAGGTGATCGCCCAGATCGAGCTCTTCGGCCAGCCCGACGGCTTCATGGCCAAGGGCGTGACGGTGCTGCCCAAGCACCTCGACGAGAAGGTAGCGCGGCTGCACCTGGCGGCGCTCGGCGTCGAGCTCACGGAGCTCTCCGAGGAGCAGTCCGCCTACCTGGGCATCCCGGTGGAGGGGCCCTACAAGCCCGACCACTACCGGTATTGATGAGGGCGATGGTGCTGGCAGCCGGGCTCGGCACCCGGCTGCGGCCGATCACCTACGCGCTGCCGAAGCCGATGGTGCCGGTGCTCAACCGGCCGGTGATGGAGCACAGCGTGCGCCTGCTCGCCCGCCACGGCTTCAGCGAGGCGATCGCCAACCTGAACTGGTTCCCGGAGACGATCGAAGCCCACTTCGGCGACGGCTCCGCCTTCGGCGTCGAGCTCGCCTACAGCCACGAGGAGCGGCTCCTGGGGACGGCGGGAGGGGTGCGCAACGTCGCCGAGTACCTCGGCGACTCGTTCCTGATCGTCGCCGGCGACGCGCTCACCGACCTCGACTTCGCCGCGATGCGCGAATTCCACGAATCCCACGACGGGCTGGTCACGCTGGCGACCAAGCGGGTGCCGAACACCGACGAGTACGGGGTCGTGATCGCCGGGGAGGACGGCCGGGTCCACGGCTTCCAGGAGAAGCCCGACCCGGCCGAAGCGCTCTCGGACCTCGCCAACACCTGTATCTACATGTTCCGCCGCGAGGTCTTCGACTACTTTCCGGAACCCGGCACGAGCGTGGCCGCGGGCGCCGACGACCCGGCGGGGTTCGCCGACTGGGCGATGGACGTCTTCCCCGCCCTGCTCGAGAACGACGTCCCCTTCTACTCGCACGAGATCGACGCCTACTGGAACGACATCGGCAACCTCGAAGAGCTGCGCCAGAGCAACCTCGACGCGCTGCTTGGCGCGGTCGCGGTCGAGCCGGGGGCCCCCGAGGTGGCGGAGGGCATCCGTTCCGCCAGCGCGCTGGACGGAGTCGAGGTCGAGGGCCCGGCGCTGATCGGCGCCGGGGTCGAGCTGGGGGTGGGGGCTCGCGTCCAGGGTCCGGCGATCGTCGGCGACGGCTGCCGGATCGGCGCCGGCGCCTGGGTCCGCGACTCGATCCTGCTCGCCGGCGCCGAGCTAGCGCCCGAGGCGGTGCTGGTCGGGGGCATCGCCGGTCGCGTCACGGCGAAGTAGCGGTTTCGACACCTTCCGCGCGCCACACGCGCGTCGTCGCCGCCGAGGATCGCGGCGTGAAGGCGCCGCACGCCATCGCCGCCGGGCTCCTGCCCGCCCTCTGCGCCGCCTGCGGGCGCTCCTGCCGTCCCTGCGCGCTCCTCTGCACACGCTGCTCCCGCCGCCTCGCCGGCGCCGTGCCGCTCGCCGGCGTCGGCCCTCACGGCCTCGACCGCGTTTGGTCCTCGGCGTCGCATGAGACGGTGGCGAGGGACCTCGTCGCCGCGCTCAAGTTCCGGCGGTTGCTCCCCGTGGCGGACCTGATGGCGGAGCGGATCGAGTGGCTGGCGCCCGCGACCCTGCTGAGCGGGGAGATCGTCCCGGTCCCGACGGCCCCTCTGCGCTCGCTGCGGCGCGGCTTCGATCCGGCGACCGAGATCGCCGCCGCGCTGGCCGAGCGGACCGGGATGACGCTCTGGCCCTGCCTCCGCCGTCGCGGCTGCGGGCGCCAGGTGGGTCGGCGCCGTGCCGAGCGAATCGGCTATCCGCCCGCGATCGCGGCGCGTGGCGAGACGCCGCGCGGCGTCCTGCTCGTCGACGACGTGCTGACCACCGGCGCCACGCTCTCGGCCTGCGCTCGCGCGCTGCGCGCCGCCGGCACGGTCCGCGTCGCCGCGGTGACGTTCACGCGACGCCTCTGAGGATTTAGGCGGGAGCGCGGGAAAACCCCGTTGTCCCGGGTAGAGGAGCGACGTACGATCGCGATATTCCACGCAGAAGGAGGCAACATGCGGATCGAGATTCGTGGGCGCAACGTCGAGATCACCGATGAGCTGCGAGGTCACGTGACGAAGCGCTTTCGTCGGGTCGGGAAACAGGTTTCGGAGCTGGCCACGCTCGACGTCGAGGTCTACGAAGAGCGAAATCCCTCGATCGAGGACAGCCAGGTGGCGGAGGCGACGCTGCGCCTGAAGGGCGTGACGCTGCGAGCCCGTGAGGCCTCCCCGGAGATGACCCACACGATCCACGAGCTCGCCGAGGACATCCGCCGCCAGGTCAAGAAGCACCGCGAGATGCGTCGCAAGCGCAGCAGGACCCGCAAGGCCGTGGCGCGCATGCGCGGACGCACTGCCTGACTCGAAGCCACCCCTGCCCACGTCACCCGTGGGCCTGAGCAATCCCGGATAGCTACCCTCTAAGCCATGGCCGGTGCAAGGGACATGGTTACGCGGGCGCTCCGGGTCGGAGAGGGGCGCAAGTTCAAGGAGTACGAGAAGCGGGCCGAGGCGATCGGGCGCTATGAGCCTGAGATGGAGCTGCTCGACGACGCCGAGCTGCGCGAGGAGGCCGACGAGCTGCGCAAGCGCGCCAGGGAGGGGGAGTCGCTCGACGACCTCCTGCCCGAGGCGTTCGCCCTCACGCGCGAGGCGGCCCGCCGCTCGATCGGCCAGCGCCACTACGACGTGCAGCTGGTCGGCGGCATGGCCCTGCACGAGGGCGCGATCGCCGAGATGAAGACCGGCGAGGGCAAGACGCTGACCGCGACCCTCGCCGCCTTCCTCAACACCCTGGCCGGCGGCAGCGTCCACATCGTCACCGTCAACGACTACCTTGCCCGCCGCGACTCCGAATGGATGAAGCCCGTCTTCGAGGCGCTCGGGGTCAGCGTCGCCGCGATCCAGGAGGGCGACGACCACGCCACCCGCCAGCGCAAGTACGCCTGCGACGTCGTCTACGCGACCAACTCGGAGTTCGGCTTCGACTACCTGCGCGACAACATGGCCGAAGCGCTCGAGCACTGCGTCCAGCGCGGCCACGACTACGCGATCGTCGACGAGGTCGACAACATCCTGATCGACGAGGCGCGCACCCCGCTGATCATCTCCGGTGCCCCCGAACAGGCCGCCCAGACCTATTACACCTTCGCCCGCCTCGCCCGGCAGATGGACGGCGTCCAGGCCAAGGACAAGCTGCGCTCGCTGGGCGAATCGAAGGACACCTCCGAGGCCGAACACGATTACGAGTTCGACGAGAAGCACAAGACCGTCTCACCGACCGAGAAGGGGGTGAAGCGGGCCGAGGAGTTCATAGGCGTCGACAACCTCTACCTCGGCGAGCACGGCACGCTCGTCAATCACCTGGTCCAGGCGCTGAAGGCCGAGGCGCTCTACAAGAAGGACAAGGACTACGCGGTGATCGACGGCGAGGTGAAGATCATCGACGAGTTCACCGGCCGCATCCTCGACGGCCGTCGCTGGTCGGAGGGCCTGCACCAGGCGGTCGAGGCAAAGGAGGGCGTCGCGATCGGCGAGGAGAACCAGACCCTGGCGACGATCACCCTGCAGAACTACTTCCGCCTCTACGACAAGCTC
>Ga0068868_100000160_pt1 | contig 43745 bp, 40 predicted proteins | sample KBSMisM42_FD_64660 | JGI IMG/M metagenome (GOLD analysis project Ga0068868, IMG submission 64660) | Miscanthus rhizosphere microbial communities from Kellogg Biological Station, Michigan, USA - KBS Miscanthus M4-2 | ecosystem: Host-associated > Plants > Roots > Rhizosphere > Soil ...
GAAGACGCGGGGAGAGGGACTCTCGATGGGAAAGATGCTTTGGTTGCGGCTACGCCGCGCTGTGTCTCTGTGGTTCAAACGTCTTTTCGGAATAGCCCGCCAGCCCCTCACGTCTAGCAGTTTCGCGTGAACCCCATCCCTCTCCAACAACTCGAGCTCGACCGCGTCCTGACATTGATTGCCATGGAGGCGAAGAGCACGCTCGGCAAAGCGAGCATCGCGCGGCACCGGCCGTTGCGCACGCTCGCGGAGTGTGAAGCGGCGCAGGCCGACCTCGCGGAGATGGTGCGCTTCGTATTGACCGAGGGGTTGTTGCCGCTGGCGGGATTGACGGACGTCGCGCCGCTGCTCAACCGCGACTCCATCCTCGACATCGATGAATCGTGGATCGTACTCCGCAGCGTACGCGCCACGCAGGCCATCCGCGAGACGTTCCTGCGCACCGACACGTTCCCGCGTCTCGCCACGCACGCGCACGAAATCCCCGACCTCGGCGAGTTGATCGCGAAACTCAACAAGTACTTCACGAACGACGGCAAGCTCCGCGAAGAGGCCTCGGCGGAGTTACGCGCGATTCGCCAGCGGATGCAGGGAAAGCGATCGGCGATTCAGCGCGTGCTGAACGACGTGATGTCGCGCAGCGCCGACGCGATCCAGGAACCGCTCGTGGTCATGCGCGGCGATCGCTACTGCATCCCCGTCCGCGCCGATCATCGCAACGCCGTCACCGGAATCCTGCACGAGCGCTCCGGCTCCGGCGCCTCGTTTTTCATCGAACCGATGCAGGCCATCGAGTTGAACAACGACCTGGCCGACCTGCTCATCCAGGAGCGCGAGGAGATCGCGCGCATCACCCGCTTCATCTCCGCCGCCATCGCGGACGAAGCGGACCCGATTCGCGACGCGGCGCGTGTTGGCGGCGAATTCGACGCGCTGCAGGCATGTGCGCAGTTCCATTCGCTGGTCGGCGCATCGCGGCCGATCTTCAACGACGATCACAACCTCGAAGTCATCGAAGGGCGCCATCCGCTGCTCGATGAACGTCTCGCGCCGGCGCGCGCCGAGGCGTTTGGCGAGGAGCCGTCGGAGCGCAAGGTCATCCCGATTTCGGTCAAGCTCGATCGCGAAAGCACCGCGCTCGTGATCAGCGGTCCGAATGCCGGCGGCAAGACGGTCGCGCTGAAGACGACCGGCCTGCTCGTGGCCATGGCCATGAGCGGGTTGCCGGTGGCGGCCGCGGACGGAACGACGATTCCGATCGTCGACGACTTCCACGTTCTGATCGGCGACGACCAGAGCGTGCTCGAACATCTGTCGACGTTTTCCGCGTACCTGGTTCGTCTTCGGCGCGTTCTCGAACGCGCCACCGATCGCTCGCTCGTGCTGCTCGACGAGCTCGGATCAGGAACGGATCCCGAGGAGGGTTCGGCGATCGCGACGGCGGTGATCGAGCATCTGCTCGATACCGGCGCGCTGATGATCGTGACCACGCATCTCTCCGCGCTGAAGAGCTTCGCCGTCAACGACAAACGCATCGTGAATGCGTCGATGGAGTTCGATGCCGCGACGGCGGCGCCGACCTATCGCATGATCGCCGGCATCCCCGGCCGCAGCCGCGCCATCGACGTCGCACAAATCATCGGCCTCCCCCGCTCCATCATCGACCGCGCCCGCGAACACCTCGGCGATCGCTACGGCGAGACCGACTCGCTCATCGCCGAGCTGCAGAAGAAAATGTCCGAGGTGCTGGCCGCGCGCGACGAAGCATCGGCGTTGCGTACGCAACTCGAATCAGAACGCGAAGCGGTCACCGCGGAACGCGCGAAGCTGGAAAAAGAGCGCAGCCGCGTCGGCAGCTCGTTCCGCGAAGAGCTCGACCGTCTTCGCGACGACGTGCAACGCCAGGTCGCCGCCGAGATCAAGAACCTGCGGGAGTCCGACCGCAACGCACGCGCGAATGTCAACGCCGCGGAGATCGTCCGCACGTTGACGAAGCCGGTCGATAAGGCCCTCGACTTTCTCCCTTCCGAACAGCGCGACGTTCACGTCGGCGAAAAGGCGGAGCATCGTTCGTTCAAGGTGACCGGCACGATCGTTTCGATCGACGGCAAGAAAGCAGTGCTGAACGTGAACGGGCGGAAGATGACGGTCGATGTGAAGGATCTCATCCCGAAAGAATCCGGCCAGGCGAAACAACCAGCTCGCCGTTCCGACACCCGACACCCGACACCCGACAGCCTCGAAGCGCCCGTCGACGCGGAAATTAATCTAATCGGACAACGCGTCGACGAAGCGATCGATGAATCGGATCGGTTTCTCGATCGCGCGCTGCTCGAAGGAAAGCAGGCCGTGCGCATCATCCACGGCTTCGGTACAGGCAAACTTCGTTCGGCTTTGCGCGAGCACCTTCGCAAACATCCGGCGGTGAAGTCGTGGCGGGCCGGCGGAGAAAACGAAGGCGGCGATGGGGCGACGATCGCGGTGCTGTCGTGAGAGAGAAAGTCAAAAGCGAAATGTTGAATGTTGAATGTTCAATGTTGAATGTTGAATGGCTTCGCTCCCGTTCGGCGTCGCCTTCATTCAACATTCAACATTCAACATTCAACATTCAACATTCGTCTTTCTAACCATGTCCTTCTCCGACCTCAACGACAACGTCATCGCCCAGGTTCGCCAGGCGGCGGACATCGTCGATTTCATCGCGCAGGTCACGCCGCTGAAGCTCGCGGGGAAAAGCTACAAAGGGCTTTGTCCGTTTCATCGCGAGAAGACGCCGTCGTTCACGGTCGACCGCGGCAAGGGACTCTTCTACTGCTTCGGCTGCGGCACTGGCGGCGACGTCTTCAAGTTCCTCACGCTGACGGAGCGCTTCACATTTCCGGAAGCCGTCGAGCACGTGGCCGGCCGCGTCGGCATCGAGCTGCCGAAGAAAAAGCGGACCGCGAAAGAGTCCGACAAAGAGGATCTGCTCGAAGTTCTCGATGAGGCTTCCGAGGCATTTCATCAGGCGCTGGGATGGGGCGATAACGTCGCCAAGCGGTACCTCGACGAGCGCGGCGTGCCGCAGGACATCATCACCAAGTACGGCTTCGGCTACGCGCCCGATTCGTGGGACTACATCCTCACGCGGTTGTCGCGGAAGCACGGCGAGAAAAAGCTCGAGTCGGTCGGGCTTGCGATGCCGAGGAAGACCGGGAACGGGTATTACGACCGCTTCCGAAATCGACTGATCATCCCGATTCACAACGAGAGCGGCACGATCGTCGGTTTCGGCGGACGTTCGCTCGACGGCAGCGACCCGAAGTACCTCAACTCGCCGGAGTCGGACGTCTTCAACAAATCGCGGCTGCTGTACAACCTGCATCGTTCGAAGGACGCGATGCGGCGGAAAGACCGCGCCATCCTCGTCGAAGGCTACTTCGACGCCATCGCCATCGATCACGCCGGCGTTCCGGGGGTCGTGGCGTCGATGGGAACGTCGCTCACCAGCGGCCAGGCCTCGCTGCTGCGCCGCTACACCACCAACGTCGTCATCGCCTACGACGGCGACAACGCCGGCCGCAATGCCACGTTACGCGCGGCGCCGGTGCTGCTGGCGGCGGGACTCAATGTCTCCGCGCTCGATCTGCAGGGCGAGAAAGATCCCGACACGGTCGTACAGAAGTTCGGCGTCGACCGATTCCTCGAGCTCCTCGGCAATGCCACCGACATCTTCGAATTCGGCCTCGGCGAGTGGGCGGGCGACGTTGCAAAGCTGAGCGGCCGCGAAAAGTCGGAGCGTGTCGAACAATTCATCCCGCTGCTCTCCGCCGTCTCCGATCCCGTGGTCCGCAACGACGCCGCGCAGCGCATCGCCGACGCCTTCCGGCTCGAGTTCCAGACCGTCTGGTCGCGCGTGCGCGGCAAGGCCTCGACGGCGCCCGACCGCGAGCGTCAGCCAATGGGCAGGCCGGGCAGTGCCGAAAAGACCATCCTCATCGCTGCGATTCAGGGAAAACTGCCGGCGACCCACCTGGCGCGCCTTCGGGAGGAGTACTTCGAGGAACCGGGCAAAACGCTCTTTTCTATCATGAAAGAGAGCCTGATGTCGGGTGCGCCTATTGATTTTCAGGAAGTTGCGACCCACCTTAGGGGCGAGGCCGAGCTCAATCTCCTCTCGGAGCTCTCACTGAGCGAGGACATCGACGATCAAACCCTCCAACGCATCGACGAAAACCTTCGGCCGATGGAACGTTCGTACCTCGAACGGCGGAATCTGGAAATTCAACGCGACATCGCAGAGGCGCAGCGCCAGGGAGACGAGGATCGCGCGGCTGAGCTGACCATGGAGAAGATGCGCATCTCCCGTATGTTGAACGAAGCGAAATAATTATCGTCCCCCACCGATTACGCTGGTGTCCTCTGCGGACGATAGTTCTTGAGGAGCGAAAGAACGACATGACGACACGCCTGCGGAGCGCGAATCTCGAACAGGAAGCCAATTTTGACGAGGGGGTCGGCGAGTTGAGTGTCGAAGAAAAATACGCGGAAGTAAAGCAGCTCATCGTAGTAGGCAAAGAGAAGGGCTTCCTGCTTTACGACGAGATCTACGAAACTCTCCCCGAGGAGATCACCTCCCTTCCGGAAGAGCTCGATGAGATCTACATCCGCTTCGCAGACCTCGGCATCGACGTCGTCGAGGATTCCGAGAAGCCTCTCCCCACCTCTTCCAAAGCCATCGTCACCATCGACGGCACCATCGAAGAGAAGGAGATGGATCAGCGCGAAGAGGTCCAGCAGGACATCATCGCGGCCAACAGCGGCATCGTCGACAAGACCAACGATCCCGTGCGCATGTACCTGCGCGAGATGGGAACGGTCAAGCTCCTCGACCGCCAGGGCGAAGTCGATATCGCCAAACGCATCGAAAAAGGTGAGCGCCGCGTCTACAAGGCCCTCTCTCAGAACCGGATCATCCTCGAAGAGATCCTGAAGATCTACGAGAGCGCCAAGAAGGATCCGCGCGTCATCAAAGAGATGATCGATCTGGCCATGCCGGAAGACGAGACCATCGCCGTGGCCTCGGACGAAAACGGCGAGCCGAAGCTTCCCCTCGCCGCCGTCAACAAGATCGCCGACATCATGGCCATCTTCGAGAAGGTGGCCAAGCACGACAAGAAGATCAAAGACGCGAAGGCCAAGCTGCTCGAGCCGAAGAAGCTCTCCGAGCGCACGCTCAAGCAGACCGAGCGCGCCGTCGAAAAACTGACGGTGGAGCTCGCCACCGAATTGCGCCAGGTCGACTTCACGCCGCAGACGCGCAATCGCATGATCAACAAGCTGAAGGACATCGACAACGAGCTGGCACAGACGGCGTCGATGGTCCGCAAGGACGACGCGGCTCTGAAACGCGAGAAGGACAAGACCCGCCGCGATTTCTACCGCCGCCGTCTGCAGAAGTACGTCGACAAGCTCCAGGAGCTCGAGACGTTCTACGGCACGCAGCACGACGAGCTGCGGCGCACGATCCGCGAGATCCGCGCCGGCGAAGAGGAAGCCGATCAGGCCAAGCAGGAGCTGATCGTGGCCAACCTCCGCCTCGTCGTCTCCATCGCCAAGAAGTACACGAACCGCGGCCTGCAGTTCCTCGACCTCATCCAGGAAGGCAACATCGGCCTGATGAAGGCGGTCGAGAAGTTCGAATACCGCCGCGGCTACAAGTTCTCCACGTACGCGACGTGGTGGATTCGCCAGGCCATCACCCGCGCCATCGCCGATCAGGCCCGCACCATCCGCATCCCGGTGCACATGATCGAGACCATCAACAAGCTCACGCGCACGTCGCGTGCGCTCGTGCAGGAGCTCGGCCGCGAACCGCAGGCCGAGGAGATCGCCGAGCGGATGGACATGCCGGTGGCCAAGGTCCGGAAGATCATGAAAATCGCGCAGGAGCCGATTTCCCTCGAAACGCCGATCGGCGAAGAGGAAGATTCGCATCTCGGCGATTTCATCGAGGATCGCGGCGTGATCTCCCCGATCGATCACGTGATCGTGGCCAACCTGAAAGAGCAGACGAACAAGGTCCTGCGCACGCTCACCCCGCGCGAGGAGCAGGTCCTCAAGATGCGCTTCGGGGTCGGCGACGGCTCCGAGCACACGCTCGAAGAAGTCGGCCGCTCGTTCAACGTGACCCGCGAACGGATTCGCCAGATCGAATCGAAAGCGCTGCGCAAGTTGCGCCATCCGTCGCGGTCGAAGAAGCTGCGTCCGTTCCTCGATTCGACGTTCTAAGAAAAGGCGGCTTCGGCCGCCTTTTTCATTTCCCGATGCTGAAACGATTTCTCCTCCTCGCCTTCGTCGCCGTCTCGCTCCACGCCGCGCCGCCGCCCGCGTACCACCTCGAGCTCGAAGCGAATCCCGCCACGCCCTTCCCCTTCCTCGGCAAGTTCGGCACCGTCACGCTGCACGTCTATCCGAATGGCGTGCGCGCCGAAACGTTCTGGCTGAACGGCTTCTCGCGCAACGGCACGAACGCGGTGACGGTCGAGAATCCGCTCGGCAGGATGTACACCGACGTCCCGGTCGCGCAGATCAGTGCGACGCTGCACAAGATCGCTACGAGCGGCATGGAAGCCGCGGCGCCGACCGGAACGCAGATCATCGCCGGCACCGTCAAAGGCATGGCCGCGCGCCGATACCGCCTCGTCTACGGCCCCGAAGCATGGATCGACGTCTGGACCACCGACACCATCCCCGAAAATCCGCAGCTCCGCGCCATCGTCAACGAATTCGTCCGCGGCATCTCCCCCGCTACCGCGGCGTCGATGAACGCGATCCACGGCACGCCGCTCTACGTCGAGCTGAACTTCCGCCGCTACAAAAAGATCGCGCTCGTGACCATGAAGAAAATCACGTGGTCGAGCGAAGGTCAGGACGACGCGCTGAAGGTCGGCACGCTGTACTTCAAAGCGCCGCTGCTCGATTCGATCTGGAAGTGATGCAGCTTTACCGCGTCAACGCGCGGTACCGCGTCAGATGCCGCACGGCGCCGGCTTTGTCGCCGGTGCGTTCGAGGATGCCGGCGAGGTTGTAGTGCGCGTCGGCGTTGTCGGGATCGAGGTCGATGGCGCGGCGATAGGCGTCCGCGGCGTCGGATAAGTGGCCGAGGTCGTCGAGGGCGACGCCGAGGTTAAAGGCGGCGACGGGATGCTCGGGATCGACTTGCAACGCCGCGCGATAGTGCTTCGCCGCTGCTTCGAGGGCGCCGTCATCGTGAAAAAGCCGGCCGAGGTTGACGTGCGCATCGACGTGCGATGGATCGAGCGCGACTGCTTTTTCGTACGCCGCGCGTGCCTCGGCCGGATCAGTCAGCTCCAGATCGGCAGCCAGTTCGTACCAGGCATCGGCGTCGAGGTCATCCTCCTGCTTCGCCTTCGCTTCGCGCACGGCGGCCAGCGCGATCGGCTTCGTCTTCTCGGCGATCTCGTCGATCGAAAAATCGAAGAGCGACTGGCCTGACTCCGGATTCCAGACCGCCTCGCCGTCCCGAACGACGACGCGCTCGCCGTCCGCGGCGATGCGCACGCCGGCGATGGAGCGTCCTTCCGGCAACTGCTCACGGACGCTTTCCAGCACGCGGCGAATCTTGCGAGTCGGAATGTGCGCGGCCGTCAGCTCGCCCGCGGTGCGGAGGATGACCAGGTCCTGAAAGCCGAAGCGGAGATCGCCGTCGCCGTCGCGTTCCGGCGTCAGAAATCCGCGCGAAGCCCACGCGCGGATTTGCCCGGCGGAGAGCCCGAGCATCGCCGAGACTTCCCGCACTGAATAGGACATGCGCGCATTTTAACGTCTCCGCGCTTCGGCGAGCCGGTATCCCGTCAGCGCGAACGCGATCCGGCCTTCGCCACCTTTGCCGACGCCCGGGGAGCGGCCTTCTTCGGCTCTGCTTTTTCCGGGATGCGGCGCGGCCCGCTGCCTTTCGCTGCAGCCGGAGCCGACTTCGCGCGCGGCTTGGCCAGACTCGCCTTCAGCGCTTCCATCAGATCGATGACCTGCGCTTTCGGCTCCTCGACGAGATTCGACGTAATCTCTTCGCCTTCGATCTTCCGCTGAATCAGCGATCGCGTGCGGTCGGCCACCTCGTCGCGATAATTCTCGGGATGGAACTCGTCGGCCGCGCCCATCTCGGCAAGCTGCACGGCCATCTTCAGCTCGTTGTCTTTGACGATGGCATCGCCGAGGTCGAGCTCGTCCATGGAGCGGATCTCGTTCGGGTAGAAGAGTTGCTGCATCACGATCCCATTGCCGAGCGGGCGCAGGATGACCAGGTACTGCTTGCCGCGCGCCGCGTACTTGGCCAGCGCCCAGCGGCCGGTCTCCTCCAGCGCCTTCGCCAACAGCGAATACGCCCGCTCGCCGCCTTTGTCGGGTGCCATGTAATTCGCCTTCGCGAAGTAGATCGGGTCGATCGCTTCCTTCGGCAGGAACTCGCTGATCTCGATCGACTGCGTGGCCTTCTCCTCGATCATCTTCAACTCTTCTTCATTGAAGAGGACGTACTGCCCGCGCGCGAACTCGTAGCCCTTCACGACTTCATCGCGCGAGATGGTGCGCTCGTCTTTGGGGCAGAAAAGCTGTTGCTGGATGCGGTTGCCGCAATCCTTGTGCAGCATGTTGAAGCTGATCTTCTCGCTGGCCTCGGTGGCCGAGAAGAGTTTCACCGGGATCGAAACGAGACCGAAGGCGATCTGTCCTGATGCAAACGGGCGAGGCATAGCGACTCCTTTAAGTGACCAAAGAGCTGTGCATGTTACCAGACCACAGCCGCGAACGACCTTAGACTCTCGCCGTGCCGCTTTCCAACGCCGATAGTTACCAGCGGATTTACAAGACGGTGAAACGCATCCCGCGCGGACGCGTGGCCACGTACGGCCAGATCGCCACACTGGCCGGACTCGACGGACACGCGCGCCAGGTCGGCTACGCGCTTCACTCGCTCCCGGACGAAATCCACATCCCGTGGCATCGCGTGATCAATGCGAAGGGCGAGATTTCGCCGCGCAGTGGAGGCGATTCACATGAGTTGCAGCGGATGTTGCTGGAGGAGGAGGGCGTGGAGTTCTCGCTCGATGGGAAGGTTTCACTGAAGCGATATCGCTGGAAAGGCTGAATGTTGAATGTTCAATGTTGAATGTTAAGTGTTGAATGAAGGGAGACGGACCGGAGGCCATTCAACATTCAACATTCAACATTGAACATTCAACATTTGCCGTTCGATCAGAACGTCTTCATCCACTCGAACACCTGGTAATGCTCCCCATTCATCCCCAGCCGCGTGTAGACCTCTTGCGCGCGCACGTTGCGGCGATCGACGTAAAGCCGGATGCCGCGCAGCGAATCATCCGCGTTCACCAGCGTGCGCACGTGCTCGTAGAGTCCCGCGTACACGCGCTGCTGCCGAAATTCGGGCACGACATACACGCTCTGAATCCACCACACGTTCCCGTTGCGCCAGTCGCTCCACTCGTACGTGATCATCAGCGACGCGATGACGACGCCGTCGCTCTCCGCCAGAAAGTAGCGCCCTCGGGATGCATCCTCGAACAGCGCCTGCACACCGCGGGTACAGACTTCGCGATCGAGATCCAGCTCCTCCGTCTCGCGCGCCATGGCGACTTGAAAGCCGACGATCGCCGGCACGTCCGAAACGTTTGCTTCACGGTAGTTGATCATCTGCCTGCTACTCTTCGCCGCGCGTGACAGTAGCAAAAAACGATACGCATCGCGCGGTGCTGTTGATGATCGCCTCGGCCACGATGTTCGGCGGCATGGCCTTCGCCGCGAAGGTCGCCACCGCGCGCCTGGCCGGCCCCGAGGTGGCGTTGTTGCGGATGGCGGCCGGGTTGCTGCCATGCCTGCTCGTACCACGCTATCGCCGCGCCGCGCTGCAGTACAACCGCCTCGGCCTCATTCTCCTGCGCGGCTTCTTCGGCGGACTGGCGGTGATGTGCTACTTCATCGCCATTCAGCACATCAACGTCGGTGTGGCCACGCTGCTCAACTACACCGCGCCGATCTGGAGCGGCACCTTCTCGATGCTCTTCATCGGCGAAAAATTCAGCGCGCGTGTGCTGATCCCGCTTCCGATCGCGCTGGCCGGCGTCTTTCTCGTCGTCCACGCGCACGCCGCGCCCGGCGACGTCCTCGGCTTTGGTCGATGGGAGCTCGTCGGCGCGTTGTCCGCGGTCGCATCGGGTGTCGCCGTAACCGCCATCCGCGCCGCGCGCCGCAGCGAAAACTCCTGGTCCGTCTACGCCAGCTTCTGCCTCCTCGGTATGTTCGTCAGCATGCCGCTCGGCATCGCGCAGTGGGTGACGCCGAACCGCATCGAGTGGCTCTGGATTCTCGCCACGGCAATCCTGGCGATGGGCGCACAACTATTGATGACGTTCAGCCTTCGTTGGGTCGACGCGATGACTGCCGGCGTGATCTCGCAGTTGGCCGTCCTCGTTTCGATGACGCTCGGCGTTCTCATCCTCGGCGATCACCTCAGCCTCGCTTCGGCACTCGGCAGCGCGCTCTGCGTCGGCGGCGTGGCCGGCGTGACATTCGTGACCTCGCTGTCGAAACCGGTGGTCGCCGCGACCGAAATCGTGCCGGAGTCGTAGCGCCGTCAGACGAGCATGACCAGCCGCATGCAGACGGCGGTGTCGGGACAGGCGCCCTGCAGTTCCGTCGATGCCAGAAGCTGCGGATGGATTTCGTCGCGGTCGATCGGTTTGAATCCGCGTTTGGCGAAGTACGGTTGCGCGGTCGTCGTCAGAAGGTAGAACTCGCGAATGCCGCGCGACGCAAGGCGATCGACGAGCTGCCGGACGATGCGCCGTCCGATGCCGCGTCCACGATGCGAATCGGCAACGGCCACCGATCGAATCAGCGCCGCAAACTTGTACGCCTCGGAACCGCCGCAGCCGACGATCGCGTCGCCGTCTCGCGCAACGATGAACGTCTTCCAGTGATCGTCGATGCCGGTGGTGGGCAGATCGTTCGCGATCAGGAGCTGCCGGATGATGGGCAGGTCGGCGGCCGTGGCGCCGTTGATCGCGATCTCGCCGTCGCTCATGTCCGTCGAGGATAGCAGTTGCTCTCGTTCACGACGACAGGCTCGCGCAGAATTCGAGCAGCATCCGCTCCCCTTCCGGCCATGGACCGTGCCCCGAGGCGCCGTTGATGTGACCCGCATCGCCGATGAACACGAGACGGCTGCCCCACGCGTCCGCGAACTGGCGCGCGCGTTCGACGCTCACGAATTGATCGTTCGTGCTGGCCACGACGATGCTCGGAAACGGAAGTCGCGACAGCGGCATGTACGAGAAGCTGCGCCCCTCGACCGGATAGTCGGGATGCTCGACGTCGCTCGGCGCGACGAGAAACGCACCGAGCACACCCTGGCCACCGCAATCCTCAGCCCACTGCCCCACGAGCGAGCACCCGAGGCTGTGCGCAGCGAGGACGGGAGGCGTTGTGCAGTCGGTGACCGCCATCTCCAGATTGGCAACCCACTCGGAGCGATCGGGCCGATCGAAATCACGCTGCATCACCCGCTGAAACGACGGATGCCGCGCCTCCCAATACGTCTGCCAATGCTCCGGCCCGGAGTTCCAAAGCCCGGGGATAGTGAGAACAGGAACGCTCATGCTGAAAGACTACACGGCTTATCACCACAGAGACACAGAGATCACAGAGGTTTTCTCTCTGTGTCCTCTGTGCCTCTGTGGTTCAAATCTCAAACCGCGCGCACAGTTGCCAGCAGCGCGTCCTTCGGCTCCGGCGGCGTCTTGCTGAAATCGATTTCGTAATTCTGCGGCGGCAACTCCCACGTGTAGCCGCGCAGCAGCACCACCGCGAAGACTTCCATGATGTACGTCGCGAAATCCAGTCCGGGGCAGCGATGTCCCGTTGCTGGTCCCGCACCTTGCGGCGCGAAGGCGTGCTCGTGGCGCTTATCCTCGGCGCGCTCCGGCGAGAAGCGGTCGGGATCGAATGCCGTCGGATTCGTATACGCGCTCTGCGCAACGTGGCTCGGCGTCACCGCCCACATCACCATCCACCCCGCTGGAACGGAGACGCCGTCCAGTTGCAGCGGCGCTTTCGTCTTGCCGAAGACCGCCGGCACGATCGGACAGAGCCGCTTGACCTCGTTCGTTACCTGCAGCAGATACGGCATCGTCATCAGCGTTTCGAGTGACAGCGATCCGGATGGCGCCTTCGACGCGATCTCGGCCGCCAGCTTCGCGCGAACCTCGGGATGCGCCGTCAGTTGCTGGACGATCGAACCCAACTCCGCGTAGACGATGTAGCCGGCGATGACGATGTGGTGCAGTTCGAGCGCGGCATCGTCGTCGGAGAGCGTCGCGTTCGACGACGTGGCCGCCGTGAGGATGCGCGACAGCCCATCGTTCGTCGGCGTCTGGCGCCGCTCGCGAACGAGACGGCGAAGAACGGCAAGGATGCGATCACGGGCCTGCAGCGCTTTGCGGTAGCGCGTGCCGGGGATGTTGACCGGCAGCGTCGCGAAGCCGTCGGTGAGGATGCCGTAGTCGTTGCGCAGCGCGTCCATCTCGTTGCCCGGCGGCATCCCCATCACCGTCGTGCAGATGATCTCGATGGCGAGACTCTTCAACTCACCGAGCCAACGGATTTCGCCGGCGGCTGCCCACTTGTGAAAATAGGTCTCGACCGTTTGCTGAACGATCGGCAGATACGCGGACATCGCGGCGCGGTTGAAGCCCTGGTTGACCAGCTTCTTGCGCGCGCTGTGCACCTCGCCGTCGAGCAGCGGCAGACTGCGTCCGCCGAACAGCTCCTGCACGTGCGGCGGCATCGAGCCCTCGCGCACGATCACGTTCGGATCGATGAACGCTCCCGCGGCCTCGGGGCCGGCCACGACCGCGGCTTTCCGTCCGAGGACGTTCGAGCGGAAGATGCGGCCATGCGTCGCGAGCCGTTCCTCGATGAATCGAAACGGATTCTTCGCGAACGACAGCGTCTCGCCGAGAAGCGGAAGTCCATTCCTGCCGGGCGGAGGAGGCGTATCGATTGTCGTCATGTATCAGACGATACGCCGGTCCGCGGAAAGCGGATGCATCCGAAACGTTTGAACCACAGAGACACAGAGAACACAGAGAAGCTTTCTCGGTGTCCTCTGTGCCTCTGTGGTTATCAGATCTGCCGCCCTAAGCGCGTTTGATCAGCCGCACCAGAAACAGCAGGACGACGGCGCCGAGGAAGGCCACGATCAGGCTGCCGGCCAGTCCGCCGCCGAAGGAGACTCCCAGTTTTCCGAACAACCATCCGCCGAGGAACGCGCCGATGATGCCGACGATGATGTCGCCGAGCAGACCGAATCCGCGGCCTTTCATCACAAGACCTGCAAGCCAGCCCGCGATTGCGCCGATGATAAGAAACCAAATCAGACTATTCATTTGAGTACCCCTCTTTCTGCAAAGCAGCCTCAGCACATTCGCTGCCACCTATCGAATAAATGACGGAATCAAGGATATACTGCCGAGCACCATGAGCACAGATGAGCTGGGAAACGTTGGTCTGATCGATGACGATCGGAAGTACACGGGGTCACGCTTCGCCGAGGTTCGCGAGGCGATTTTCGCCAATCCCTACCAAAAGATCTGGGGCGCGCCGGGCAATCCGCCATTCGAGCGGTTCCCCGTCACATTTGGACGAGCCATGCGCGGACTGCTCAGTTTCAGCAAGCCGTGGGCTCTTCTCGCCGCGGCGCGCAGAACGCTGGCCTCGGACGCCGACCTCCGCTGGGGCGCCGACGGCAAGGGCTATCAACGGCTCCTCCACACTAACGCCATCTGCCTGACCGGCGTATGGGAGATCACCGCGGACACGCCATACACGGGCTACTTCGCGAAAGGAAGCCGCGGCCTGGTCATCGCGCGCTACTCGACCTGCTGCACGGAAACGCGGCGCGGAAACATGCGCTCGCTCTCGATGGTGGGACGCGTCTATCCGACCATGGATCCCGAGCATGCCGAACGGCTGCAGACCGCCAGCTTCATCACGCAGCAGGACATCGGCGGCGAAGATACGAAGACGATCAACGAGGCGGTGCTCCGCAACGCTCCGAACACGACCGTCTTCAACCGCGGCCTCGGCTTCACGACATTGCTGGCTTCGGGAGCCGCGTTCAATCGCGCCGAAACGAAACCGACCATCCGGCAGGTGTACCAGATCGCGGAGCTCGGTCTGCCAGCCGGACAGCCGACGCGCTCGCCCGAGTTCCTGCAATTCTCCGTCGTCCCCGAACAGCCGACGATCCCCGGCGATGCCCTAGATTTTCGCGACGAGATCATGGCCCAGATCTACGACAAGGGCGATCCGCAGCCGAAGCGCACGCTCACCTTCCGCATCGAGACGACCGATGAAGGAGTGACGAAGGGCAACCCGTTCAAGGAGTACCGCGAGTTCAAGAACTGGCGTTCGATCGGGACGCTGACGTTCAACGCCGCGGTGGCGTCCTACAACGGCGACCACGTCTTCCACATCCACCACCCGGCGTGGCGCGACGACCGGAACGATCCCCGGACGGCGCACAAGGTGAAGTAAAAAAGGGCGAGGGATACGCCCCTCGCCCTCGTACCGCGAAAGACGCCGCGATTACGGCCGTCTGATGCAGCAGCCTTTCAGGTCGAGCTCCGCCGAAACGACCGCGGTATCGTCCTCGACGTAGAAGCTCACGAAGCCGCTGGCGAGATTGCTCGCGGTAAGCGGAAAGGTGATCGTCGTCGTCGCCCCTCTAACCACAGTCGACGTCCACGGCGTCTTGGCTCCGACCTGCACGCCGCCGACGTAGACGTTGACTCCATCGTTCACCGAGGTCGAATTACTCGGACCGCCCACGAGCGCCTTGAGGTGCAGCGTCAGCAACCCGCTTGTCCACATGCAGCACTCTTTCGTCATGGGATTGAAGCGGAACGTGTGCCCGAACTGTTTGTCGGCGGCGGTCTGATTCCACACCGAGCCGCCAATCAACGGACGGAGGGGCGCCGGGAACTGAGACAGAACCGGCGCAGCCGCTCCGCTGGGACCTCCACTGAGATGCAGGGTGACCGGGAACGGACAAGCCACCTGTTCGGTAGATGGACGAACTTCCTGCGCCGAGGCAGCCACGGCTACCAGGCAGACGGCGAGCAATGCGTTTGTGATGAGAGAGTTTTTCATGAGTGTGTCTCCAATTGCGGCGCTGGTTGATTGAGCAGTGAAACCGCGCCATTGGTTTTCACTGCATGGGTTGCATCGATTGCTTCAGCATCCGTTTGTCCGTCGTTCGGCACCTCCATTCGTCGAGTTGGCCCCCGTAGACGGACGCGCTTTTCGGATTCCGGGTGTGGTTTGAGGCGCCAACGACACTCCCTAGATAGAGAAGAGCGTGGCGGTCCCGGATGCCCTGGAGTTGCTGACGTCCAATCTCGCCCTGATTGAGCGGGCGGTGAGCTTCGCCGCGCGCCGATACCGTCTCGATCCTGACGATGCAGACGAATTCGCGGCGGTCGTCAAGCTGAAGCTCGTCGACAACGACTACGCCATCGTTCGCGCGTACGAGGCGCGCAGCAGCTTCTCCACGTATATCAACATCGTCATCCAGCGGCTGGCGCTCGACTACTGCATCCACGTCTGGGGCAAGTGGCATCCCTCGGCAGAGGCAAAGCGTCTCGGACCGCTGGCCATCGAGCTCGAACAGCTTCTCCTTCGCGACGGACGGAGTGTCGACGAAGCGCTGGTGATCCTTTCGCCCAAACACGGGGGGCTCACACGCGAGTCGCTGCAGACGATCGCCGCCCGCCTTCCCGAACGTCCACCGCGTCATCGCGACGTCGGCCTGGAGAAAGCCGAGTCAGTCGCTGTCACGCGTCCGGCGGAAGTGGAAGAGCCGCTATTCGCCGGAGACCGCCGGCGCGCGTCGGAACGTCTGTCGTCGATCATGTCGGCAGTGATCGCCAGGCTCCCCGACGACGAACGGCTGATCCTGCAGCTTCGCTTCGAGGGCGGCATGACGGTTTCGCAGATCGCGCGGTCACTCGATCTCGACCAGAAGCTGACCTACCGGCGCATCGAGAAACGGATGCGCGACATCAGGCTGGAGCTGGAACGCGCCGGCATCGCCTGGCGCGACGTCCTTGATCTGATCGGCCGCGACGAGGTCCTTCTTCAATTCGACCTCGGAAAACAAAAACCGCGTCCGTCCAATGGCGCCGATGAGATGGCGCAGGCAACTTCGGAGGGCTCGCAATGAACGACGTGGGGCCGCGCCATCCCGAGGCTCAGACCATGGCAGCGTTTATTGAAGGGGCGCTTGCGCCCGATGAGATTGCGGCAATGGCCGCCCACCTGCGCGATTGCAGCGACTGCCGGACTGTGGTGACGGAGACGGCGCGATTCGAGCGCGAAGAAGATGCCCGCGCGATTCCTTCGCGCCCGCGGCCGAGGTGGTGGCTGGCCGCTGCCGCGGTGCTCGTGGCCGCGGCGGTGCTCGTTCCGTTGCGGCGCTGGAACGAGGCACGCCCCCCCTCCGCCATGGCACGGCTCATCGAAGCCGCACCGCACCATCGTTTCATTGAATCGCGGCTTTCGGGATTTCCATGGGCGCAGTTGCAGGCACCCTCGCGCGGAACATCCCTTCCCGACCCAGCGGATCTGAAAGTGACCGGCGCCGCCGGCGACGTGCTCGAGAAAACGGCGAACGACCGTCAGCCCGAAGCGCGGCACGCCGCAGGCGTCGCTTACCTTCTCATCGATCGCCGCACCGACGGCATCGCTGCGCTGGAGCAGGCCGCGAACACCTCGACCGATCCGCACATCTGGAGCGATCTGGCCGCCGCCCGTTACGCCGTGGCGACGCAGGACGAACGCCCATCACAACTGCCGCTGGCGCTGGCCGACGCCGACCACGCTCTTCGACTCGACTCGAAATCGCCCGAAGCGCTCTTCAACCGCGCGCTGATCCTCGAGCACCTCGGCATCCGCGATCAGGCCCGCAAGGCATGGCAGGCATACCTGGCTGTCGATCCCGGCAGCGCCTGGAGCGTCGAAGCGCGCGCACATCTGCGCGCGCTGGAGTCGACCACACGCCGCTTCGATCCGAAGATGCTGTACAGCGAGCCGCCCGCTCAACTCGTCCGCGCCTTCCCGCAGGAAGCGAGAACCTGGGGCGAAGGCCCAATGCTCGCCGAATGGGCGGACGCGGAAGCCGCCAACGCTCACGCCCGCGCCTCGGCGATTCTCTCCCGCGTCCACACGATCGCCGATGCACTCGCCGCGTTCAACGGCGAGCACCTTCTCGGCGACGCGGTCGCGGCGATCGAGCAAGCGGACCCGACGCAGCACGCCACGCTCGTGGAAGCACACCGGCTCTACCGTGACGCGCGCATCGCTTACAGCAAACATGCCGACGCCGCCGCCGCGGGAATGCTCGTCCATGCGACTGATCTCTTTCGCCGCGGCAGCAGTCCGATGGCGAATGTGGCTGCCTACTTCGGAGCGACCGCTTCCGGCGACACGCGGCTCGGAAATGACGAGGAGCGTGCGCTGCGACAGCTATTGATCCGGATCGATGCGCGCCGGCATCGCGCACTTGCCGCGCTGATCATGAATTCGCTGGCCGTAACGGAGAACGCATCGGGGAACTGGGGCGCCGCCGTGCGCGATGGTGACTCGGCAGTTGCCGCCTTCCACTCGCTCCATGAATCGCAGAATGCCGCGTTCGTCGAGAGTGCGGCCGCCGTGGCTTGCGACATGATCGGCGCAGCCGACCGTGCCTGGGCTCTTCGCATTCGCAGTTGTGCCTACCTTGCCGACAGGCGTGACCGCACGTTACTTTCGACGATTCTCGACAGCGCGGCAACGACTCTCGAGGACTTCGGCAGAGTGGCCGCAGCCTCGTCAATGATCGATCTTTCGATTGATGAGCTGCAGGGGGATCCGGCGTTGCTGGCGTCGAGGCTCACCGAGCGAGGCCGCCTATCGGGCCGCGGCGGAGAGCAGGCCTCTTCCAGAAACTTCATCGCCATGGCGCGCGCATCCGCGTCCGAGGTGAAGGACGCCGATCTTCGGAAGACGCTGGAAACCTCAATCGATGTGGCAGCCGCCGGCCTGGAGACGCGCACGCAACCGCGACAGGCGGCAGCCGAGCTCGATCGCGCCATCGCATTTTTCGAGAAGGGAAGATTGCGCTACTTCCTGCCCGACGCCTACCTCCAGCGTGCCCGGGCACACCGCGCCATGCATGATGACGACTCCGCGGCCGCGGACCTGGCTGCGGCGGTTCGCGAAGTCGACGCGCAGAGAAACTCGGTACGAGACGACGATCAGCGGCTTCGTTTTCTCGATACCGCGGAACAGATCGTCGACGAAAGCATCGACCTGGATCTCTCACGCGGCGCCATTGCCCATGCTTTGTCGATCGCCGACCGCACCCGCGAATTGCGCCCGCATGCGCAAGCACCGGTTGCAGCGCCGCCGCCGCGGACGGCCGTCATCGAATACGCCCTTCTTCCCGACTCGGTAGTCATCTTCTGTCTTGCTGCTGGCCGGATGAATGCGGCGCGCGTTGCGATCGATCGGGCGCACGTTGCCGAGGAGGCTGCATCATTGGGCGAGTCGATCCGGCACCGCGCGCCGCTCGCCGAGACCAACGTGACGGCCGCGGCGCTGTTCCAACAGCTGATCGCGCCGGTGGCGGTGCAGTTGGCGGGAATCGATGACCTTGTCATCATCCCCGACCGCCAACTCTACACGATCCCGTTCGCCGCTCTCTACGATCGGGCCGCGGGGCGTTACGTCGCCGAGTCATTCACGGTGCGTCTCGCTCCGTCGGTCTCGTCGATTCGCGCAGAGCGCGCCGCGGCTTCTCTGCAGCCTGCTCTTGTCATTGCCGATCCCGCGTCGCCGCGTTGGCCGCGGCTGCCCAAAAGTTTGCGCGAAGGGGAGCAGATCGCTTCCGGCTACCGCACGACCGCGGTGAGCGGAGACGCGGCCACGCGCGCGAAGTTCACCGGCGCTGCAGCAGGCAGCGCTCTCATTCATTATGCCGGACATGCCGACAGCGCCAGCGCTGATTCCTATGGCGCGCTGCTGCTCGCTCCGAGCGCAACCGATTCGGGCATTCTGCCCGCGGGCGACATCGCCTCATTGACGCTGAGGCGCCATCCCCTCGTGGTACTCGCCGCATGCGGCACCCTGCGCGGCGAATCGGCGCATGTCGGCGGGATGTCGACGCTTGCGCGCGCTTTCCTCGTTGCAGGAGCGCGTGCTGTAGTCGGGACGCTGTGGGAAGTAGATGACGACGCCGCTTCCAGAATTTTCGAACGGTTCCACGAATGTTTGCGCGCCGGTGAAACGCCGGAGGGGGCAATCCGCACTATGCAGATCGAGATGATCCACAACAGGGATACGCGCCTCAGTCACCCTGCCACGTGGGCGCCCATTGAAGTGGAAACCGATTATTGAAGGAGAACGTCATGAATCTCTTGGCAGCCGTCAGCGCCACTACACACGTCATTACACACGTCATAACACTCCGTTTAATCGGGATCACGCTCTTCGTTATGCCTCAACCTTCCGTGATCTCGACTGTGGCGATCCGCCAGCAATCTTCGCCGGCGCCAGTGCCATTCGTGGCGATCATGCCGAACATACCCAGTCACATCATGCTGGGGGAAAATCCGACTCTCAAGGTCTCGACGGCAGCGCACGCCTCAGGCTCGTCTCCATTGAACGGCGACATCGAACCCCATCAGGCCTTTCTCATTTTCAAGGATCAGGATCTACAGGACGTAAAGGGGTGGGAAGTGATGCGTCTGGAGGATGGGTATCTCGCCATTCCGCTTCACGGCGAGCACTTGACTCTGGCCGGGAACTCGTCGAATCCGCCGGTCACGGGAAACGTCAATCTGGGCCACATAACGGATCCCGCGAACCCCATACCGTTGCGGCCTGAATACAGGCCGCCAGCCTATTCCGATGCGGCGGCCGTTTTCGAAATGCCAACCGGAACGCTGCGCACATGCGCCAAGACGCCAGGGGATCCCAACACGCGCATCGACGTAGAGCTCGACCTCACAAATGACGGAAGTTTCACCTTCCGATCAGGCGATAAAACGCTCACTGTGCGTGGCGACGCCATCGTCGTCGCGGCCAACGCACCCTTCGCGTACCTCAAGGACCCTAAAACTTACCATAACGAGATGGTAGCGCATAACGAGGCTTATTGCCGCATGCTGACTTCCGGCCAATGCTGGGCGGGCGTACATTCGCTTACAAGAATCAATCTTTCTTCCACTGGTGACGGATCCGGTTGCAAGGACCAGAGTGGTTTCAGGACGAACAGCAACCAGTCTTCGCGTCTACCGGCGGTGCCGCCGCAAATCAACGAAATTATGAACTCCGAGTGCTCGAATTCGCGGTGGCCCTGACCATTGAATCGACGGACCGTCCTCAGCGAGCCGACGACCTCCTGATCGCCGACGCCGGCATTACGTACGTGATCTCCTCCGCGATCCAATCGGGATCGGCGCTGCCCTGGATCGAGCTCCATTGCGAGAGCGGTTCATTGCCGTAGCGGACCATGCCCGAGTGGAGGGCGCGGTCCTTTCGGTCTTTGTCGGGATTGGCGTCGGCGTAGCCGAGTTTCTGACGCAGCAGTTCGAGGTTGTCCGGCTGCCCGGTCACGAACAGCCAGTTCTTCGTGGCGTGATGCATGGCCGCGTAGGCGCGCAGTTTTTCGGGCGTGTCTTCGCGCGGCTTGATCGTCAGCGAGATGAAGAAAACCTCCTGCGTGACGCGGCTGGCGAGGATCTTCTGCGCTTTCACGAGATTGGCGGTGATCATCGGACAGAGCGTCGTGCAGTCGGCGTACATCAGGTTGAGGACGACGATTCTGTCCTTGAGAAGATCGTCGTAAAACCGCACCGGCTTCCCTTCGTGCGTCACGAGAGGGACGTTCGGGAAATAGCGCTTGCGCATCACCTCGCGGCCGGAGTCGGGAGGAGCGAATGTGCGCGGCACGAGGCCGAGATTGGCGAACAGGTTTCTCTTTCCAGGCTCAGGCATGTCGTCTCCTTACGGCCGCGTGTTCGTGTCGCCTGACGTGGCGACGTCGAAACGCAGCATCATGGCGTGATCTTCGTGGATGACGTTGTGGCAATGCATCGGATAGCGGCCCAGCCAGTCGCGGAAGCGCATTCTGACCTTCACGTTGCCGCGCGGAATGAGCCGCACCACGTCCTTGCGCGACAGGTTCACGCCGGTGCTCCCGCTGCTGCATCCGCTCCAGCAGTACTGGCTTCCCCACCGGCTGTAGTTGTTGTGGTCATCGCTGTCGCTGCCGTACAGGCCGGGAGCGCCCTGCGTGATCTGGAACTCTTCGAAATGGACGTGGATCGGATGCGACCATCCGAAGCCGCCGTCGAAGGCCCATTCCTCGAGGCTGTTCTGCTGCACCGTGAAGCGCGTGGTGGCGCAGTTGAACAGTTTCCCGTTGATCGTCCACTGACCGTCGCGGGTCTGATCGAAATTGAATGAGCGCTGGAGCCGCGGCGTTGCGCTGACGCTGGGAAGCGCGTAGTACGCCGGCAGCGTGGCCGGGTCGACGCTGTTGTCCGCCACGACGGGACCGTCGACGATGATCTTCAGCATCAGGAAGCCCTGACCGCCCGCGACGACGCTGCCGGTCGGACCTCCCTGGCCGTTCGGCTGGTCGAGGCGGTTTTCGAGATAGAGCGTTTTGCCCGCGTAGCGCGAGAAGTCGATGATCACGTCCGAGCGCTCAGCGACGCCGAGGGCCACCGCCGGAACCTGGACGGGACGCGGCAGCAGGTTGCCGTCATTCGAGACTTGATAGAACGGCTGCGGCGTCGAGGGACTGGTCAGATCGGTCAGGTAAACCTGCAGGAAACGCGACGGGCCGGTGTTCAGCCAGCGCAGGCGGTAGCGGCGCGGACTCACGTGCAGCACCGGCTGAATCACGCCGTTTACGAGGAACTTGTCGCCGAGGATGCCGTCCGTGTTGAAGGTGTCGAAGACCATCATCCCCGTCTGCGGATCGAAGCAGCGATCGGCAAATGCCATCGGGATGTCGTAGTTGGGAAACGACGGCAGCCGGAAGCCGGTGGTCTCATCGCCGGTGTCGAACTGATTGAACAGCAGGTAGAAGCCGAGCAGCCCCTTGTAGACGTTCTGCGACGTGAAGTTCTCGCGATGGTCGTGATACCAGAGCGTGCTCAGAGACTCGTTGATGTCGCCGTGCGTGGCGATGTGCGTCGAATTGAATCCCGCCAGAGCATTCGGATAGTACTGATCGTAGTACTGCCCCGCGGCGAAGAAATCGCACGGAAAGCCGTCGCTCTCCGACGGCGTGTGGCCGTTGTGCAGGTGCGTCGACACGGAGTTGAGGCCGAAGCCGCCGTTGCTGACCGGCAGATTGTTGATGTTGCGCACCAGCACCGGCGTGCCGTAGTGCGCCACGTACGTCGGCCCCGGACTCACTCCGTCGAACGTCCAGAGATTCTGCAACGGAAGCTGATTCGACACGTTGATCTGGCTCTGCTGCTGCGTCACCTGATAGACGACGCCGGCCGGAAAGGGGAAGCCGAGGGCCGGAGCCTGATGCGCGCGCGTGCGGCCTTCGTAGGCGAGACCGGTGGCCGGATTGGTCGCCGTGTTCGGATTGATCGATGGCGCCGGACCGGTCAGCGACGATACCGGGATGGCCTGCTTCACCGGCGGAATCGGCATCGGCAACGTCCACGGCGTCGTAGGCGGACTGGCGCAGTTGCCACAGCCCGTGCTGCCATACTGACATCCGCCGCTGCCCCAACTGCTCAAGCCGCTCTTGGCGATGAGCATGCCGGCGCTGCCGAGAAGTCCCATGCGGAGCAGATCGCGGCGGCTCGTCAGACCGGCTTTGATCAGCTCCTGGCGATTTTGAAAGGCCTGGTACATCTCCTTCCACCGCGCACGGGAAACCTTTTCACCTCTGCTGTTGAAGTACATGTGTCCTCCTCAATCACCGGACCGTTTTGCGTTGTCTGTTGCTGCTGTCATCACAGGTTTCGCGCGCTGCGCGCCGAAAAGGATTCCCGTCTCCACCTCCACCGCGTGTCCGTCGCGAAGGTACGGTTTGAACCGCCATGTCATGACCGCGTCGGTGATCGCTTTCGCCTGCGCCGGGAAGGCGCTGATGACGTGGACGTGCCGGACCTTGCCGCTCTTGTCGATGATGATGCGCACCGGGATGGCGTTGAACTTCTGCTCCGTCAGGATCGGATCGACTTTGTAGGTGATGTTCGCCTTTTCCGCGTAGCCGGCCATGCACAGCGGCGCATCGGCCTCGGCCAGTTTCATCGCGTCGAGATCCCTGATCAGCGTATCGAGGAGCGCCGGATCCGGACTGGTGAAGACGAAGCGGATCGTGTGGCAACGCACCTCGGTCGCGAGCACATACCAGTGCAGGCCGGCGACGGGCGAGTTGTAGTCGAACCGTGTGAACGAGCGATTCGCCACTGTCACCTCCGACGGCGCGTGCTCGACTTTGTAGTCCGCCTGCAACGTCTTCTTCGTAAACTCGATGGATTCCTTCGCTGTCTGGCCCGGAAGCGGAGTGAAAAACATGTCCTGGGCCGTGATCAGCAGCGTTCCTCGGCTGGCGCCTTTGTACGTGGGTCCCGGCCGGAGCATCGTCAGCACATACGCGCCGCTGTCGGAAGGCGGAGGTCCTTTGTATTTCTCGAACCAGCCTGCCGGCAGCGCGTAGGAGAGGCCGAAGTAGTCGTTGCTGTAAACATCCTTTCTCACGACCCCGCCCTCGGGTATCGGAGTCGACGTGTCGCTTGCGCTTGGAACGGCTCCTTTGACGAGGATGACGTCCGTCGGCAGTTTGCGAAGGGGCACGTCCGGCGCCCCCGCCTCCTGAGCGCGCGCGATCGGCAGAATACTGAGGAAGACAAGCGCCTGGGCCGTACGACGGAGCATTCATTCCTCCCTTCAAAATCGGGCCGCTGACGACGTTTCGTCAGCGGCCCACCGTTCGGATCGCGTCAGAGACTTCGGAGGAAATTGAGAACGTCCTGCTGCTGCGAAGCACTCAGCAGATCGAAATTGAACTCGACCGAATTTGCCTCGGAGCCGGAAGCGTCGTGCGCTTCGATCGCCACGAGCAGGTCTTTGGTACGGCCGTCGTGCAGGAAGAAGATGCGCTGGCCGAGGCCCCAGAGAGGCGCGGTGCGGAACTGATCGCCGCCGGCGCCGCCCTGCGACACGTTGTCATTCAACCCCGTGCCCATGTGATGGATCTCGAGATCGCTGAAGAGATTCGCCGTCGCATTGCCCAGGCTCGGTGTGAACCGCGACGGGGACGTCGTCAGCGATGCCGTGTGGCAGACCGCACAGCCGATGGAGGTGAACAGATTGCGTCCGTTGTTGATCGACGTCGCGCCGCCCGGAACCGTCGTCGACGGCGTGGGAGGAGCAAGAAAGCGCATGAACATCGCGAACTGCACGGTGTCGCTCAGCGTGGCGATGGACGTCGTGTTGAAGTTCGTGTGGTCCTCGGGGGTCGGATTGACGCGGCAGACCGACGCCAGGCCGGTCGTCGTGTCCTCGCCGGGCAGCGGACGCTCCTGCGTGAACAGCTCGTTGCTGACACCCATCTCCACGTTGTAGGCCTCGCCGGCGAAGATCTCCAGCGACTTGTTCTGGGCCTTCCAGCCGAATCGGCTGATCGTGCCGTCGTTCCCGTTGTGGTTGAAGGTGCCCGTCACGCCGACGTTGTTGTTCTGCTGATTGTTGAAGTTCGTCAGCAGCGTCGCGTCGTCGATGTTTTCCATCAGACCGGAGCCGAAGGTCGGCGTCGGGATGCGGAAAATGATATTGCCCGTGTTGACAGCCAGAGTGAACGAAGGCCGTGGGAGCACGGTGGAGTTGCACGCCGTCGGTGCATCCACGCGGCCGGTGATCGTGTAGAGGTCTTCCACGCCTCCGTTCGGCCGGTTCGGATCGGGTTGGTTGTTGGTGAAGAAGAACGGGAAGCGCGCTTCCCGCACCGGACCGCTGCTGGTGATGAACGAAGGCACGGGATTCGTCGCGCCGTCGGCGGTAGCATCACCAACCTGCGGATTCACCGCCGGTGCCGATCCGCCCGTTGCAGGCTGCGCGTGGCAGGCCACACAGCTTCTGGAGTTGTAGCGCGGTCCCAGTCCGAATCCACCTTCGCCGGCCACCGTGCCGGAGACGGAATCGATTTCCTGGAAGCGATCCTTGGCATCGTTGAAGAAGTTGAGAATCGTGACCGGGTTGTTCGCGGCGACGGACGACAGCGGCCCTCCGGCCGCCGCCCCTCCGCCGCGTACCCCCGGATCCACCTGCGCGAAGGCCTGCAGCACGAACAGCAGTGAAAGAAAGAGCGCTAATGGGACTACTCGTCGGGTCATGGCATCTCCTCAAAATGGTTTGGTCGAACCGAGGACGAGCGAAGGCCGACGCGGCCATCGCCTTGCTGCTGCCAGAGGAACCGAGGAGACGCCGGAGTCGTCTCCCGCTACCGCTTTGGAGTCTTAGTTAGGAGAGGAAGGACGGAGACAAACCCACACCACCAAGAATGTCTGCTTTATCGACGGATATCGGGCGAGGCGGATCAGAATCAGACCCTTACGTCATCAGCGGACAGCTCTTTGTAGAAGACGACCGTGTCGCACATCGAGCCATCGGGATTCATCGCGTACCCCGGAATGACGCCCACCTCGCTCCAGCCGTTGCGGCGATAGAGCGATTCCGCTGCATCGCCGCGCTTCGTGTCGAGCACCAGCAGCGTGAAGCCGGCGGATCGGGCGCGGCGTTCGATCTCGTGCATGAGCAGCGCGCCGAGTCCTTGCCGCCGTGCGCGGCGATGCACGAGGAGCTTGGCGACGTCGGCGCGATGCGGCTGGTTCGGCATCGGCGCGGGACGGAGTTGGACGGTGCCGGTGATGCCTTCGGCATCGCGCGCGACGAGAAGAATCGTGCGCTCGGAGAGGCTCTGCCGCCACCATGCGATCGCGTCCTCGATCGTCGTCGACTCGAGGAACCCGACCGAAGCGCCGGCCGCCGTCGCGTCGAGCAGGAGGAGCGCGAGATCGCGGACGTCGTCGTCGCCGGCTGGCAACGTCAGTTGCTCGATCACCGCCGGAGTTTAATCCGCAGATGACGCAGATGAAGACCAGATGGAGGACCGTTATCAGCGTCCATCTGAGTCATCTGCGGATGGCTCCTCTGCCGGGGTCGCCGGAGACTGCGATGAGCCGGGAGCCTGCGCCGCCTTCCTGCGGCGCTTGAAGCTCTTCAACCGCTTGATCTCCTCGATATGCGGCACGAGCACGGCGTGGGCGGGATCGCGCGCCAATCGCGTGCCGATGGTGTACGCCTGCGAAGCCAGGAATTCGAGGCGCTGCCGGCGGATGAGGTTCGCGCCGGACACACCGTTCAACATTGACCGGAGCTCATCCTCAACTGCCGTCCAGCGGTTCGTCTCGGCGTACAACTGACGCACCGAATCGGCAGACTGTCCGACCGCCTCCGCGACGAGGTCGAGCGCGCCGATGACGTTGAACGACGCCTGAAGAACAGGATTGGACGAACGCGTCCGGTTGCGCAGCGCCTGCCGCTCCACCGGAGTCAGCGGCTTCACCTCGCCGATCTGCGATCGCGTCACGCGCAACCGCTCCACGATTGCCTCGGGTTGCAACAACACCGGGGTATCAGCCGGGGGAGTTGCCTTCTGGCTCATAGCGTTCCTCCGCACACATCAGTCCGGTCACGATACACCCGACGGAACTCACATGGTAACAGGGATCATGTGGCGTGATACATGGCTCATGTTGCATGTTACATGGCTCATGTCCTGTGATACATGCTCATATTATGCGATACATGGCTCATGTTGCGTGACACATGATTCATGTCGCACGATACATAGTTTGTGTCATGCGATACATGATTCATGTATTACGATACATAGCTTCTGTACGATGCTACATGGCTCATGTTGCGTGATACATGATTCATGTTGCACGATACATGGCTCGTGTTGTCTCGTACATGATTTATGTTGCGCCATACATTGTTTGTGTTGCGCGATACATGACTCATGCTGAACACTACACGATTCATGTTGCGTGATACATGGACTACGTAACCGTGGCCACGATGGAGTGAAGCGCATCCGCAGCTTGACGCAGAGAAGACGCAGATGGAAGACGGTTCTATCTGTGTTACATCTGCGTCATCTGCGGATCGTCGGTTTTGAAAGTCGCATGGGTCTCCAACATTCTCCCGCCATCGCACACGGCGCATGCGGCGATCCTTCACCGCCTGTTGCGCGGCCGCGATCCGGAAACGTACTGCCTCCTGTCCGGCCGCGACTACGTGAACACGCCGCACGATGAATGGTCGGAACGTCTCCCCGGCCGCTACTACCACCTTCGAAGCTTCCGGCTGACGCGCGGATATCGCTTCGGCATGAAGGCCGTGCGCATCCACCTCAATCATCTGCTCGACGTGCAACGGGTCTTTCTCATCGCGCGCATCCTGCGCCGCGAGCGCTGCGGCGCGGTGGTGGCCTGCACGGGCGGCGACGAGATCGCCGACTTCGCGGCCGCGTATCTCGCCAGCCGCATCGTCGGCATCCCCTTCTTCGCCTACCTGCTCGATCAGTTCTCCCACATGGTGAACTTCGGGATGGGCACCACCATCCTGCGCCACCTCGAACCGGCGATGATGAAAGGAGCGGCGGGCGTGATCGTGCCGAACGAGTTCCTGGCCGATGACGTCCGACGCCAGTTCGGGATCGAGCCGGTTCTCATTCACAACCCCATCGACCTGTCGCTCTACGAAAATCAACCCGAAGCCTCACCGGCGACGGAATGCCGGATCGTCTACACCGGTGACGTAGGCGCCCTCCACTTCTCCGCCTTCCGCAATCTCCTCGCAGCCATCGAAACGCTCGATTTCCCCGCGAAGCTGCATCTCTACTCGGTCGCCGACCGTGCAGTACTTGAGAAGAACGGAATCAAGGGCCCGGTCGTTTTTCACGGACAGCGTCCGTTGAATGAAATGCCTGCCATCCAATCGAACGCCAACATTCTCTTCCTCCCCCTGGCGCTCGATTCCGAACATCCGAACATCGTTCGCACCGCGGCCCCGGGAAAGATGGGCGAATACCTCGCGGCCAACCGCCCCATCCTCGTGCACGCGCCGGCGGACTCGTTCCTTGCGTGGTACTTCCGGCACCACGATTGCGGCCTCGTGATCGATCGCGACGACCCCAACGCCTTGGCCGATGCGATTCGCCGTCTCATGACCGACCCTACCCTCCGCCATTCGCTCAGCGAACGAGCGCGCCAACGCGCCAGCGCCGACTTCGATCTCGAACACGCGCGAACCCAAATCGATGGCCTCTTGGGGTGGTGATGGTACCCGCAACCACTTGACTACTGTATACCGGCGCGATATACATCTGCAGTGGTCAATCTTGACCCTTCCTCGTGGGAAGGTTGTGACTGGGACGATGGAAACATCGGAAAGAACTGGACGAAGCATCGCGTCACGGATTGGGAGATCGAAGAAGTCTTTCTCAACCAGCCGATCGCGTTCGGGACCGACACGGCGCATTCCAGGAGTGAGGCTAGGTACTTCGCTCTCGGTCAGACGAACCGTGGGCGATGGTTGTTCGTTGCGTTTACGGTGCGCGGCAATCTAGTGCGACCCATAACAGCTCGCGACATGAATGCACGGGAGCGGAGATCGTATGAAGCCTCGAAAGAAGATACCAACGTTCAAGGATGAAGACGCGGAACGCGAGTTCTGGGCAACGGCGGATTCGACGGAGTACATCGACTGGTCGCAGGCGAAAAGGCTCACGCTACCGAACTTTCGGCCGACGCTCAGGACCATCTCTCTTCGCCTGCCGGAGTCGATGATCGCGGAGCTCAAGCTGCTTGCGAATCAGCGGGACGTTCCCTATCAGTCGCTTTTAAAAGTGTTTCTCGCCGATCGGATTAACGAAGAGCGTGTGCGTCAGAACGGCGAGAGGAAGACAGCGTCTCGCAAACGGACTTTGTAGCGCTCGGGACTTGCCGCCGAGCCGGCGGCGGTCCAGCCGGCGGGCCGCCAGCGCTACGACGGCAGTCCGCTGCGCAGACTACGAACTGCCCGCGGCGATCTTCTTCTGCGCGACCACTCGCATCGAGTGGTCGAGGATCCGTTTGCGGATTCGAATCGACTGCGGCGTCACTTCGACCAGCTCGTCGTCTTCGATCCATTCGAGGCATTGCTCGAGGGTCATGATCTTTGGCGGCGTCAGTTGGACGGCCATGTCGGAGCCGGAGGCGCGCATGTTCGTGAGGTGCTTTTTGCGGCAGACCTGGACGACCATGTCGGCGTCGCGGGAGTTTTCGCCGACGATCTGGCCGCCGTAGACCTTCATGGCGGGCGAGATGAAGAGGACCGTGCGTTCCTGCAGCGGCTCGATCGCGTAGGCGGTCGTGTCGCCGGCTTCTTTCGAGATCAGCGCGCCGCGATTGCGGCCGGCGATCTCGCCGCGGTAGGGGCCGTACTCGAGGAACGTGTGGTACAGCAGGCCGGTCCCGCGCGTCTCCGTCAGGAACTCGGTGCGGATTCCGAAGAGTCCGCGGGTCGGGATCTTGAACTCGATGCGCACGCGGCCGGAGCCGGGATTGACCATGTCGGTCATCTCGCCGCGGCGCGTTTGCAGCTTCTCCATCACCGCGCCGACGTGCGCTTCGTCGATGTCGACCACGAGCGCTTCGTACGGCTCGGACTTGCGGCCGTCGACTTCTTTCAAAATGACCGTCGGACGCGACAGCGCGAACTCGTAGCCTTCGCGGCGCATGTTCTCCGCGAGGATCGAGAGGTGCAGCTCGCCGCGGCCGCTGACTTCGAAGCGGTCGGGCAGATCGGTTTCCTTCACGCGCAGCGCGACGTCTTTGCGCAGCTCGCGATCCAACCGCTCCTTGATGTTGCGCGAGGTGACGTACTTCCCCTCGGTGCCGGCGAACGGCGAGTCGTTGACCAGCCAGAACATCGACACGGTCGGCTCGTCGATCGCGATCGGCTCGAGCGCCTCGGGATTCGCCGCCGAGGCGAACGTCTCGCCGATTTCGACGTCGGCGAAGCCGGCCACGGCCACGATCTCCCCCGCCGACGCTTCCTCGACCTCTTCGCGCTTCAATCCTTCGAAGACGGTCAGCTTGGTGATGCGCCCCTTCTTGTGCGTGCCGTCGCGAAGGATGAGCACGACGTCTTCCGACTGCCGCAGCTTGCCGCGCTGAATGCGCCCGATGCCAAGGCGGCCGACGTAATCGTTGTAATCGATGGCGGAGACGAGAAGCTGCAGCGGCGCGTCGGCGTAGCCGGGCGGCGGCGGAATGCGCTTCAGGATCGCGTCGAACAGCGGGCGGCAATCTTCGCCGGTATCTTCGAGATTCGCGCGCACGATGCCCTGACGGCCGATGGCGTAGAGGATCGGAAAGTCGAGCTGCTCGTCCGAGGCGCCGAGCTCGATCATGAGGTCGAAGACTTCGTTGACCACTTCGACCGGGCGGGCATCCTGGCGATCGATCTTGTTGATGACGACGATCGGCAACAGTCCGAGTCCGAGCGCTTTGCGCATCACGAAGCGCGTCTGCGGCATCGGACCTTCGGCGGCGTCGACGAGGAGGATAACGCCGTCGACCATCGACAGGACGCGTTCTACTTCCCCGCCGAAATCGGCGTGGCCGGGCGTGTCGACGATGTTGATCTTCACTTCGCTCGGATGAATGAACGCGGCGGGCAGGTCGTGGCCGGACGCGGTATGCGTGGCCTCGTGATGCACGAGATGGCCGAGCGCGTCAGGCTCGTCGACGAGATAACGGATGGAGGTGTTCTTGGCGAGGATGGTGATCCCGCGCTCTTTCTCGAGGTCGTTCGAGTCCATGACGCGCTCATCCATCTGCTGGTTGGCGCGCACGGCGCCGGCCTGACGGAGAAGCGCGTCGACGAGCGTGGTTTTCCCGTGGTCGACGTGGGCGATGATGGCAACGTTGCGGATGTCGTATCGAAACTGCGGCATGTTTGGGCTGTAACGTGTTAACGGAGAATGAATTCCTGATCCGCAGAGGACGCCGACGCGACGCAGATGAACGCTAAACTAATCCCATGCCCTGCGACCACATCGGACCGAATGAATTGATCGAGATGGCGGAGGCGCATCTTCGCGAAGGCGGTGTCGCGCCGAAGTCGGGAATGCGGTTTCGGTGGAGCGAGAATCCGGTCGATGGGATGTGGGCGTCGATCGTGACGGAGATCGAGCGGCGCGGCGAGCAGTGGATCGTGACGCGGCTCGATCGCAATCGCGAGCCGCTGCCGGACGGCGAGACAGGATTCCGCGCGCTGTGATCCGGAGCCTCTGCGTTTTCTGCGGCTCGAATTCGGGGAACGATCCGATTTACGCGAATGCCGCGCGCGATTTCGGCGTGCTGCTGGCGAAATCGGACATCACGCTTGTGTATGGCGGCGGTCACGTCGGACTGATGGGAATCGTTGCGGATGCGGTGCTGGACAACGACGGCAAAGCGATCGGCGTGATTCCGCGGATGTTGTGGGATCGCGAAGTCGGGCATCGCAATCTCACCGAATTGCACGTCGTCGAGACGATGCATGAGCGGAAGGCGATGATGGCGTCGCTCTCCGATGCGTTCGTCGCCCTCCCCGGCGGCCTCGGCACGCTCGAAGAGATCTTCGAAGTGTGGACGTGGGCGCAGCTCGGCATCCATCGCAAGCCGCTCGGCTTCCTCGATGTTCTCGGCTTCTACGCGCCGCTGCTGTCGTCGCTCGATCGCAGCGTCGATGCGGGGTTCATTCGCGCGCAACATCGATCGATGGCGATCGTCGATGTCGATCCCGCGTCGCTGCTGCGACGTTTGTCGGAGTATTCGCCGCCGGTTGTGGAGAAGTGGATCAGTACAGCGGAAACGTAGATTGCTACGCAAGAAAAAAGGCGGCTCGATGAGCCGCCCTTCGATTGCTGCGATCGGATTGAAAACTTACTTGCTGTTCACTTCGGTGCCATCGCAAGCGCCGAGGTATTTGCCGGTCATCTTGGCGGACATGTCCTGGTCGTGCATCTTCATCTGCATCGAGCCTTCGTACGTGTCGCCGTGGTAGGTCGTGCTGCCGGAGCCGGTCATGCCGGACTTCTCGCACGTCATCTTCCACGAGACCGTGCTGCCTTCGACTTTGACGTCGGTGTACGTGCAGCCGCCGCGCTTGTCGCCGGTTTTCGGGATCAGGTTTTCGGCGTTTTCGGCCTGCTCCTTCGTGACGCAGACGGTCATCGTGTGCGGCGGCATCTTCATCGGCATGTTGGGCATTTCCATCGTGATGGTGCTCTCCCACTTGCCGGCTTTGGCGATGGGATCTTTGGCCATGACGGGAAGCGCGAGCGCACAGACGATCGCGGACAAAACGAGATTGCGAAGCTTCATTGGGAATCCTCCGTTGGTTGGGTTGAACGGAGATTATACGTCAGAGCTTTCGCACTCCTCGGCTGCGCGTGGACGGTTCAATGCGCAATGCGCCGGTCAGCGCGGCCGATTCGTTGCCGCTCTTCACCATCACCACGACCGATCCGGCAGGCGTCGAAGCGTCGACCGTGAACGTGGCGCTGACGTAGTTGCCCGACCACTTGAAGTCGGACGTGCGATGGAAGCCGGAGTTGGGAACGTCGAACGTGGTCATGCCGCTGGTGAAGCCGTCGCCGCCGACGCCGAGCGTGACGGTCGTACCGGCGTGCAGCATGGTCGGCATGGCCTGGAGCGAAACGTTGTCGGTCCCGGCAGCCCACGCGCCGATCCATTTCGGATTCAGGCGCACCGATCCTGATCCGTTGACGTTGAGATTGCCGTAGATGCGTCCGTTCTCGACATGCAGCGGACCGCCGTCGGCGTACTGCGTCGGAAAGGAGGTGACTTTCGCCGACTGCCAGAAGCCGGAGAGGTTCTGCACGTTGAAGGGACCGTCGAGCGGCTCGGCGTAAATGCGGTACGTGCCGCTGGGCACGCCCTGCATCGAGAAATTGCCGTTCTTGTCGGAGAGGGCCGTCGACACCGGCTCGCCTTTGTCGTTCACGGCCACGACCTGCGCGGCGAAGATGCCGCCGTCGTCGCCGTAGACGCGCCCTTCGAGCGTGGCGCCCGCGGCCGGTTTGTTCTTCGCGTAGGCGGCGCCGATGGCAACGCGGTCATCGCTGTCGAGTGTGACGCCGTTGCTCGTTCCGATGTACGGATACATGACTGACGACAGCACCGCGGAGTGGTCGAGCCCGAGGACGTGACCCATCTCGTGATCGACGAGCTGCTGCATGTTGTAGCCGCCCGAAACTGCAGTCGGATCGATCTGCATGTCGGCCTCGATGATGCGGCCGTTGTCGTCGTACCAGTTGGTGGTGAGGGCGATGAATTTCTGGCCGGCGAAGAGATCGTCGGAAATGGAGATGGTGTTGCGTCCGTCTTTGCCGGCCGAGGCGCCGTCGACGACGCCGAGCGACTGGAAGCTGATGCTGGTGTCGGGGATCGCCGCCCAATCCTTCCCTGCCCGGTCTAGGATGGCCGAGGCCTGCGGAACCATGTCGGCCACGCGACGGTCGATGGAGTAGCGGATCGGGAAGGAGCCGTCAGGCCACGCCACCGGGATGAGCGTGCCGTTGTTGAAGTACGTCAGCCGCGCGGCGCCGAAGAGCGGCGCGGCAGCGAGAGCGAGGACTGCGGCAGTGGTGGAAAGCTTCCGGGTCGGGGACATGGTTGAGCTGCGGATTTGCAACCGAGGTGCCATTGTAATAACAATTTGGGCGGAAGTGTAAGTATTTTTGTTCGTGTGAGATGGGGTGTCGGCTGTCGGGGTTTGAGTGGAACGGTCGCCGGTATCAATCACAACACGGCGAGGCGCCGAGGCTTACCACGGGAACGCCAAATGCGAAGCCGACACCCGACAGCCGACACTTCAAAGCTTCGCGAAATGTGCCGCGAGTCGAGCGAGCATCAAGCATCGCGACGACCTGCTACTTTTTCCCTCCCAGCGCGCTCTCCAGCACCGACCGCAGGCGCAATCCCGCCAGCAGCAATTGCTTGTTCACGACCGGCAGATTCCTCGCGTAGTACTTCTTGCCGAGCGGCGCCGGCGTCGCGGACGGGATCACGTACGAATTCGTTTTCGCCAGCCGGTAGGCGGCGTTCGTCCAATCGACGGTCGTTCCACTCGTCGCGTGCGCCGGCCGCGGACGCTTGAGGAGATATGTCGCGTACGCGTCGACGCTCATCCCGCTCTTTTCGATGATCGCGTCATCCCACACCGCGTGCAGGTTCCACGAGACCGGATTTGAATCGCCCGAATAGGTGTGTGTGGCCGCGCCGAACCAGGTCACGGGAACCTCGTTGCCGCCTTCGTCATTGTTGTTCGCGTTGTGGAGCGGCTGATGAATGTCGCCGATGAAGTGGACGATGAACGTGAGCGCCTGACCGCGCGTCTCGTTCGACTGCGTCGTGTCGGCCAGAACCGTCTTGTAATGCTCGATGGCCGCCACCGCGCAGTCGTTCCCCACTTCGCTCTGCTGCGGCGGACAGTCGCGCGTCGGGTCGTAGGCCGTGTCGCTCTTGGGAATGTTCACGTAGTGCCAGCCTGACTCGTACGTGTCCGTCTTGCGCCATTGATCGGGAAGCGGAGCGACGTCCGCCAGCGTCTGCCCGTTGAGAAGAACACTCACTTCTTTCGCCACTGCCGGACTGAGTCCGCGCGAGGCGATCGTGGCCACGATCTGATGCCCCGTCTGTCCCCACGCGAACAGCGACGGCGTCCAGACGATCATGAATACGAGGATTCCGGCGCGGCATGACGCGTTCTTCATTCGATGCTCCTTCGTTTTACTCAGGAGAGCCTCCGCGGCACCGTTCCCCTACCCGCACGTCAGCATCACACCCACCCTCGTGCTCGCCGCTTGACCCCTTTGCACGCACTTTTTTCGTGAACAGCATGTGAACTCCGCCTCAAGTTTCCGTGATTGATGTAACCGGTTACATGAATTCTCATCTAAGGAGCGTTGTGAAGGGACCAATACCGATGAACGACCACACGTGGATGAGCGAAGCCGAACGGCGGGTCGGTCTCCGCGAGCCGATTCGCGAAATGCTCGAAGGCCTTTCGCTCTGCAGCCCGGGGCCCGAATACTTCTCGACGCTCGTGCAGGAGCTCGCGCGCACGCTCGACGCCGAGTTCGCATTCGCCGCCGAAATCGCCGGCGAAGAACCGCTCCGCGCACGCTCCGTGGCCCGCTTCGTCGACAACGCCCACGTGGCCAACATTGAATACGTCCTCGAAGGAACTCCGTGCGGCGACGTCGTTCATGAACACTTCTGCTGGATTCCTACCGGCGTCGCCAAGCTTTATCCGCGCGACGTCGGCCTGGCCGAACAGTCGATCGAAAGCTACGCCGCCATCGCCCTCATCGACGCCGAGGGCGCCGCGTTTGGCTGGATCGGTGTAATGAGCCGCCGTCCGATGGCCGATGCCGCTCTCGTCCGCTCCACGCTCCTCATCGTCGCCGGCCGCACCTCGGCGGAATTGCAGCGCCAGCAGGCCACGCGCGCACTGGAGCGCGCGCATCAGGATCTCGCGGCGCACGCCGAGCGCGGCGAAGAATTGCAGCGCGTCAACGCAGAGCTGCAGCGCGAGATCGCCGCACGCCAGCACTGCGAGAAACAGATGACGCACGAGGCCATGCACGACGGCGTCACCGGCCTTCCCAACCGGATGCTGTTCCTGAATCGCCTCGATCACGCCATCGCCATGAATGCGCGCGAGCACGTCTACGACTTCGCCGTCCTCTTCCTCGACCTCGATCGCTTCAAGCTCGTCAACGACTCCCTCGGGCACATCGCCGGCGACGAGTTGCTTCGCGCGGCAGCCGATCGCCTGATCGGATGCGTTCGTCCATCCGATCTCGTCGCGCGCATCGGCGGCGACGAATTCGCCATCCTCATCGAGAACATCTCCGACGCCAGCGAGGCCACTGGAATCGCCGAGCGCATCACCGCCGAACTGGCGCGTCCGTTCACCGTGTCGGATGAAGAAGTCTTCACCTCCGCCAGCATCGGCATCGCCGTCAGCGCCACCGGCTACCGCACCGCCGACGCCGTGCTGCGCGACGCCGACACCGCCATGTACCGCGCCAAGGAGCGCGGCAAGGGACGCTACGAGATCTTCGACCGCCGCATGCACGTGCAGGCCGTCGAGCGGATGCTGATGGAGATGGACCTGCGCCGCGCCGTCGAGCGCGAAGAGTTCCGCATCGTCTATCAGCCCATCATCTCGCTCCGTTCCGGCGAGGTTGCGGGATTCGAAGCGCTGCTGCGCTGGGATCATCCGCTGCGCGGCACCATCGCCCCGAACGACTTCATCCCCATCGCCGAGGAAAACGGACTGATCGTCCCCATCGGCGTGTGGGTGCTCAAGCGCGTCTGCGCGCAGCTCCGCCGCTGGCACACCATCGCCGGCGCGCCGCTCACCGCCAGCATCAACGTCTCGCTGCGCCAGACCTTCGATCCGACGCTGATCGACGAGCTCGATCGCGCGCTGAAAGCCGCGCACGTCGAGGGCGCGTCGATCCGTCTCGAGATCACCGAAAGCGCCATGGTCGAACGCGGCGCCACGGAGTTTTTCGAGAGGGTTCAGCAGCTCGGCATCGAGCTGTGCATCGACGACTTCGGCACCGGCTATTCGTCGCTCGCCTATCTCGTCACGCTGCCGATCGACGCGCTGAAGATCGACCGCTCCTTCGTGGCCACGCTCGATTCGAGCGACGGGCACTGCGAGCTGGTCAAGACCATCATGTCGCTCGCCCACAACCTCGGCATCGAAGTCGTGGCCGAGGGGGTGGAGACCGTCAGCCAGTTGCGGCGCCTGACCGCGCTCGGCTGCGAATACGCGCAGGGGTACCTCTTCTCCGAGCCGCTCTCCGAGGAAGCCGCGGACCGGCTGGTGGCATCGGGACACATGTTCAATGCCCTGCTTGACGACTGAACGCGCTACGCTGTCGCCGATGCTGGCCGATGACGGATATCTCATCGAGCGTTTGCGCACCGGCGACGACAGCGCGTTCGAAGAGCTCGTCGACCATCACGCCGCGCCGCTGCTCGCCGTCACGCGCCGCATCCTCCGCGACGAAGAGGAGGCGCGCGACGCCGTGCAGGAGACGTTCGTGGCCGCCTTCCGCGGCATCAACAACTTCCAATCCGAGAGCCGCGTCGGGACCTGGCTGCATCGCATCGCCGTCAACTGCGCGCTGATGAAACTGCGTGTCCGCGAGCGGCGCCGGGAGCAGGATGTGGACGCGCTCTTACCGCATTTCCTTCCCGACGGTCATCAGGATCATTTGTCCGTGCGCTGGAGCGAGAGTGCCGAGGAGATCCTGCAGCGCGAACAAGCGTGCGCGCTGGTGCGGCAGTGCATCGACCAACTCCCCGAGCCGTACCGCGTCGTCCTCGTGCTGCGCGACATCGAGCAACTCCCCGCCGACGTCGTCGCCGAACAACTGCAGATCACGCGCGACAATCTCAAAGTGAAACTCCATCGCGCCCGCCAGGCGCTGCGCACCCTGCTCGATCCGCACATGCGAGGTGCGATGTGAGCAACGTGACCTGCATCGAACTGATCGCCTTCCTCGACGCCTATGTCGACGGCGAGCTCGATGCCGATACGCGTGCCGATTTCGATCGCCATCTCCTGGTCTGCCCCTCCTGCCGCGCCTACCTGGCCACGTACCAGGAGACGATCGACCTCGCCCGCGGCGCCGCCGAAAAGGAAGAGGAGCTCGCCCACGATGCGCCGCTCGAGCTGATCGAAGCAGTGCTCACTTCGAAATCACTGCGTTCGAAATCATGACCACGTTCATGGCCAGCAGGATGGCCGCGGTGACGATTAGCGAAATGTTGTCGACCCGGCGGGAGAGCGCCACGCGGTCGCGCTCACAGAGGTGACGCGAAATCAGCGCCGACACCGCCGCGACGAAGATGTAGACCGAGATGGTGATGTGGATCTTGTCGACGAGCGTGAAGTCGGGCGTCCGTCCGAGCACCGCCTCCGTCGACCGCAGGTTCACCACCGTGGCGAACAGCGAGCCGACCAGGAGGCCGAGGCGCGCGGAAAACAGCGTCGGCTGATCGGTCTTGATGCGATACGACAGCAACGCCAGCAACAGCGCCACATACGCGCCGATCAGCAACTTGAAAAAGATCACCGTCTGCCGCCGCTCCGCGTAAACGGTCACCACCCCGTTTGCCGAGAAGCTCTCCGGCTTCAGCAGCGTCGGATCGCCATACGTCGTCGGCGACCTGCGAAGCTCCGTATCGAACCGGAACGAGCCGAGGTTCCAGCGCGATCCCAACGCCTCCGGATCGATGCCCGACTGCCCGCGGTCCGCAACGTACGTGATCGTCCTGCTGTCGAACGCGCCCTCCTCGAACCGGATCACGAAGTTGTGTTCATCGAAAGGATACTCGCGCAGCTCCCACGAATAAGGGATGACCGCCCGAAAGAACTTCTGATCCCAAACCTGCCCCGCCTTGACCATCGTAATGGTCGGCTCACTCTCCACCTTCTTCGCCCCGAGGATATGGATCGTATCGAGCGGCCGAATGTCCCCGCCCCGATGCCGCGTCCAAAGCCAGAACGACGCCGTAAACGACCCGCCCGTCGGATCGAGGTCATAGATCTGCGTGACGTACACGCCGACCACCACGCGCTCCGGCCCCGGAGCCGCCGGCCCCGGAGCCGCCGGCGGCGCAGCCGCCTGCCCGCGCAGCGGCAAGGCCGCGAGGATCGCGAGCACAGCGGCAGCGAAGCGACGCGTCGTCAGGATGGGTTTCCTTCTTTCCGTGGGAACGCAATAGGATAGCAGAGCGCTCACTGCCCGACGCAGCCGATCGTCGCGTCTCCCGCGAACCGTCTCCCTTAAGATGCCGCCATGCTGAAGCGACTCATCCTCATCCTCGCCATCGCGCTGCCGCTGAGCGCGCAGCCGCCCGATCTCATCGTCGTCGTCTCCGTCGACCAGTTTCGATACGAGTACCTGACGCGATTCGCGCCGTATCTCTCCGACGGCGGATTCAACCGCGCCATCAGGCACGGGGCGCATTTCACGCATGCGCTTTATCCGTACGCGGTGACCTACACCGGCCCAGGGCACGCGGCGATCGGTACCGGATACGTCCCCGCCCGCAGCGGCATCGTCGCCAACACCTGGCTCGATCGCACCACCGCCACGCCGGTTTATTGCGCGGAGGACAAGCGGACAACCAGCGGCTACTCGCCGCTGAACCTCGACTCCGACTCGCTCGGCGACCGGCTGCAGGAGAAGGTGGCCGGGTCGAAAGTGATCGGCGTAGCCCTCAAAGACCGCGCCGCGATTCTGATGGCCGGACGCAAGGCCACCGCCGCCTACTGGTTCGATCCGAAGATGCCCGGCTTCACGTCGAGCAGTTACTACCGCGCGAACACGACCATGCTCGCGGCCTTCAACGCCTCGGTGCCATCCGTCCTGACGCAGCATCGCGAATGGACGCAATCGACATTCATCCCGCCGATCGATCTCGCGCGCATCACGCACGATCCGCCCGCACTCCGCAAATACAAAACGAAGCGCGGCAACCTCGGCGTCGAGTTTCCGCATCCGATCGCGAACATCGATGAGCTGACCTACACGCCGTTCGGCAACGATCTCGTCCTCACCTTCGCGGAGCGCATCATCGATGACGAGCACCTCGGCACGGACGACGCCTCGCCCGATCTCCTTTATGTCGGTCTTTCATCGCCCGACTACCTCGGACATTCCTTCGGTCCCGATTCGCTCGAAGTGGCCGACTCGGTCGTGCGTACGGATCGCCAACTCGAAGCGTTCTTCAACTGGCTCGATCAGAAATTCAGCGGCCGCTACATGGTCGCCATCACCGCGGATCACGGCGTGCAATCGATCCCCGAGGTGGCGCGCGACATGGGACGCGACGCGGGCCGCGTCGATTTCCAGAATCCGAAGAAGAGCGCGGCCACGCTCGCCGATCTCGCATCCGATCGCCGCCAACTGGAGAGACTCGCGGCAAAGACGCTTGGTCTCAAAGTCAGCGACAAAACGCCGATCGCCGACGCGCTGGTGAGCTACTTCGAAGAGCCGGCGCTGTATCTCAACTGGCCGCGCGTCGCCTCGGCACACCTCGACAGCGAGCGCGTGAAGCGCGCGCTGCGCGATGCCGCGAAACAGATTCACGGCATCCGAACCGCCTTCACCAGCAGCGACCTGATCGCCGTCGATCCGCAGTCGTCAGGCATCGAAGCAGCGATGCGCCTTTCCTTTCGCGCCGACCGCAGCGGCGACGTCCTCGTCACGCTGAAGTCCGGCTACATCTGGGGTTACTCAAATACCGGAACGACGCACGGCCAGGCGGTCGACGACGATCAGCACGTCCCCGTGCTCCTCTTCGGCCGAGGGATCACCGAAGGGACGTGGAGCGATGACGTCGCGCCGACGTTTATCGCGAAGACGATCGGGGCGTTAGTCGGCGTCGATACGGGTGGAACGGAAACGCGCGTCCTGCCGTGCGTGAAGCCCTAACGGGAAACGCCTCGGTCGTTGGCGGCGTCAGCCGCCGTAAGAACCGTAGCCCCCAGTTTTAACTGGGGGTCAGCGGATCACGCGAATTTGTGAGCCCGTTTTAACGGGCGAAAGAAAGCTTTCTCTCGCCCGCCAAGGCGGGCTCACAAATGAAACACAATCTTGTACTCCCACGCTTGAAAGCGTGGGCTACGGTCCTTACGCCGGCTTCGCCGACGGAAGCGTCAATCGAATCGCAGCCATCTATCGCGCCATGTACTGCGCTCGCAGTTCCGGGGAAAACCGCTCGATCGCGTAGCGGAGCATCGTGCGCGGCATTTGTTTCGCGTGCATGCGCAGGAACCGTTCGAGGACGGGCTGATTGCGCTTGCCGACTTCGCGGAGCATCCATCCCGCGGCTTTGTGGATCAGGTCGTGACGATCGTCGAGGAGGAGTTCGGCGATGCGCAGCGTGTCGTCGAAATCGTCGTGGCGGATGAAGTGCTGCGTGGCGATGATGGCAATGCGGCGCTCCCATAGCGACTCGGATTTCGCGAGATCGTATAGCGGTTTGCGATCGCGTTCGAGCAGGTACGCGCCGGCGATGTTCGGCGCCGAGGCGTCGACGAGATCCCAGTTGTTGATGCGGTGGGTGTTCGCCAGATAGCCGCGATAAATCTCAGCGCGCATTTCGTCGTCGCCGCGCTCGTACTTGCGGACGAGGATCATCAGCGCCAGCAGCCGCGCTTCGTGCCATTTCGACTGCAGCAACGCGACCGCCTCGGCGACAGGAATCGGCGTGAGCTCCTTCGACAGCGTCCGCATCGTCGGAACCATGATGCCGAGGAAGGCGTCGCCTTCGCCGTACTGGCCGGGGCCGCACTTAAAGAAGCGGAGATGGTGTTCGGCGATCGTCGCGTCGGCCAGTGAACGAAGTCGGCGCTCGATCGCCTTACCCGTCACTTCACGAACCAGACGTCTTTCGAAATCTCTTTGAGCTTCGCCTCATTCGCGCGGGCCTCGGCTTCCGAGTTGAATTTCACGCGCACTTTGAACGAGGTGCCAGCGCGCTCGACGTAGGTGGTCATGAAGCCGTGATCGATCGCTTTCGCGGCCAGGGCGTCGGCGGTTTTCTGATCGCCGGTGACGAGGAGCTGCGCGTAGGCGGGTCCGGCCGAGGCGGGAACTGTGGCTGGTTTCGCTGCGGGCTTCGAAGCCTCGGTAACAGGAGCAACAGGTTTCGCAATCGGCTTTGGAGCCTCCGCGATCGGAGCGGCCGTGGCAGTGACCGGCGCGGGCGCCGATTCCGTCAGCGGAGTGATCGTGCCCTCAGTGATCGTCGGCGCAGGCGCGGTCGTCACGGTCGCGGCGCTGGCCGTCGCCGGCGCGGGCGCTTTGAAATCGTCGTTGCCGACGCCGAGGTCGATCAGCTTGCCGTCGTTTTTCTTCGAGGTGATGACGCTCCCCTCGTTGATGACGGCGGGCTCCTTGCGCACGATCAGGCGTTCATCGGCCTGCCCTTTGCCGATCATCAGTCCGAAGGCGAACGACGCGGCCAGCGACAGCAGCAGCAGGACGAAGGCGACGAACGCCTGTCCGGCCGTGAGTGAGACTTCGTAGTGGGATTGATCGTCGATGAGAACTTCGTCAGACACCATTGCACACCCTCCCGTTACCTGGTCTGAGCTTGCGACGCGGGCGGCGCCGCGGCGTTCCAGTTTGTGTGATAGACGACACCATTGTCAAAGTAGATGGCCGAGGCCCCTCCGTCTTCCTTCGGATAAATCCATACGGAGTAGATACGGCTGTTCTGCACGACCTGCTTGATCCAGTCCTCGCGCGGCAGGCCGACGAGTGCGCGAACGGCATCCTCTTTCATGCCCGATTTCACATTCGCAAACGCGGTCATCGAGACGAAGCGGCGCCCCTCGGCCATCTCCACGCGTTTCTTCGCTTCGACGCTGTTCGGATCGAGCTCGACCGCGGCGCGATACAACTCCAGCGCCTTGTCGTAACGCGACAGGTACTGCAGGTACTCGTCGCCCATGATGATCTTTTCGCGCGCCAGCACCTGCCCCGCGCGCGGATCGTGCGTGCGGTCGAAGTACTCGCGGACCTTGTCCATGAACGGGACATACGTCGGCTCGAGTTTTTTCTGATTTTCGAGGACGAGCTCCAGCATCTGCTTGCGCGACGCATTGGCCGGCGGCAGCGGCTGCGCTTTGCGCAGGGTCTCGATCCATTGATAGTCGGTGCTGAGCTGCCCCCACTCGCGGTCGTTCGGCTGCGTCGGCGGCCCGGCGGCGAAGGAGGCGGTAGTTAAAAGTGTGACGAAGATGAGAGCGGCGGTCCGGGACATGAGTTTGGTTATTTTACATGATGGTGTGGCACAGACACTCCTGTCTGTGCTTTGCAAAGTTCCGCGGCTGAAAATCTTCGCAGTTCCTCCGAGCCTCACCAGCACAGACAGGAGTGTCTGTGCCACACCGCTCCGCGGTAGAACATCACTCGGCTGATCACTTAAGATCGGCGCATGTCCGACAGCCTCAGTATTCAGGGAACGCTCGCGGAGACGACGGTGCCCGATCTCTTCCGGTCGCTCGTTCGCAGCGGCGAGACCGGCATCGTGTCGCTCGAGGCGATCGGACGGAGCGACGCGATCTATTTTCGCGACGGCCGGATCATCTTCGCCTCCAGCTCCGATCACGACATGGCCCTCGGCGAAATCCTTCTGCGCAGCGGCGAGCTGACGCTGCAGCAGTACAACCAGGCCATGGATCGCCTGGTCGTGCAGCGCCGCATCGGAGCGTTGCTTTGTGAATTGGGCTATCTCGATGCCGATGGATTGCTGCGCGCGCTGGAGCGGCAGTCCAGCGCCATCGTTCTCAACGCCATCCGCTACCGCACCGGCAGCTACACGGTCGAATTCAGCGACGAGTTTCCGCCGGAGATCGTCACGCTGCAGTTGAACACGGAGCGGCTGATCCTCGACGGCGTGCAGAGCATCGAGTACTGGTCG
>Ga0068868_100000163_pt1 | contig 43476 bp, 39 predicted proteins | sample KBSMisM42_FD_64660 | JGI IMG/M metagenome (GOLD analysis project Ga0068868, IMG submission 64660) | Miscanthus rhizosphere microbial communities from Kellogg Biological Station, Michigan, USA - KBS Miscanthus M4-2 | ecosystem: Host-associated > Plants > Roots > Rhizosphere > Soil ...
GGCCGGTTCCGATGACACAGACCTGTGTGGAAAGAACGGTGCCGTCCGGAAATTCGTTGCCGTTTTTGATCATAATGATGGAAGCATGGCCGAGCCCATCGTAGAAGTCAACGATATCGGATGGGCAGCCGTCATTACGGAGCTTACGTTGTAGTCACGCTCGTCAATCGGCTCCGGTTTCGCCAGCGTGGAATCAGATGATCTACCGCTTCCGATACGCCCTCTTGATCTTCCGCAGATCGTTCAGCGCGCGCAGAAAGTCGTGCGACTTCACCTTCGAGCCGGTGACGTCGTGCCAGCGCATGACCGGAAGCTCGTAGATCGACGCGGCCGCGGCGTCGCGGCCGAGGAGCTGGACGTAGCGGGCGATGATCTCGACGTCGAAGATCCAGCGCGAGATGAAGGGACGGGCGAAGACTTCGCGCAGCGTGTCGTTGCGGCGGAAGACTTTGGCGCCGCACTGCGTGTCGTAAACGGCCAGGCCGAGGCTCGAGGAGATGAGCGTCGCGCCGACGCGGCCGAAGTAGTGGCGCGCGGGACGGCGGCTGATCTCGCGCCCGAGGAGGCGGACGCGGGCGCCCATCACGATCTGGATGGCGGGACGCGTTTCGAGAACGTCGAGAAAGCCGGGAAGTTCGGTGAAGGGCGTGGCGAGGTCTGCATCCCAGAAGCCGATGTAGTCGACGTCGCGCTCCATCGCCGCCACGAATCCGCGCCGCACCGCCTCGGCCTTGCCGCTATTGCGCTCGAGGTTGAGGACGCCGAAGCGTTTCGGATTTTCGTCGCGCAGCGATTCGAGGAGGCGCAACGTGCCATCGCGGCTGCCGTCGTTGACGAAGAGGAAGTCGACGTCATGCCCGTCGACGGCGGCGCTGCGAAAGGCCGCGGCATCGAGGCGTTTCTCTTCGTTGTAGCAGGGGACGACGAGGGTCAGGCGCGACACGGGGAGGCATTCTAGCGGGAGGTTTGTTTTCGAAAAGCTGAATGTTGAATGGTGAATGTTGAATGTTGAATGGGCTTTCGCTAATTGTCATTCCGAGCCGGCGGCGCCCCGGAGGGGGCAGAGCGCGGCGAGGAATCCCCGGCTGAATCCCGGACAGGGAGGGTGAACGCACAGCCGCCCGCCCTCTCCGGGTTAACAGCCGGGGATCCTTCGCCGTCCTGCGCGACTTGCCTTCGGCTGCGTCGCTTCGGCGGCTCTGGATGACAGGAACATTCAACATTCAACACTGAACATTCAACATTTGCCTTCCGTCTGCGAAGTACGATGCCGCCCATGACCGACATCCAGACGCGCACCATCCCCACCACCGTCCACGGCCGCTACCTCGTTCGCGATGGTCCTCCGGAGCGGCTGCTGGTTGGGTTCCACGGCTACGGCGAGACCGCCGAGGCGCATATGGCGGAGCTACGCCAGATTCCGGGCATCGAGAGATGGACCGCCGTGGCCGTTCAGGCGTTGCATCCGTTTTACATGAATCGGACGGGGATGATCGTGGCTTCGTGGATGACCAGCCTCGATCGCGAGCTGGCCATCGAAGACAACCGCGCGTACGTGCATTCGATCGTCGCGCAGTTTCCGCCGCCGCGGGAGCTCGTCTTTCTCGGATTCTCGCAAGGGGCGGCGATGGCCTATCGCGCCGCGGCCGGATCGAACGCGACCGGCGTCATTGCCCTCGGCGGCGACGTTCCGCCCGAGGTCGTCGAGGCGCGTCCGAAGCTGCCGCCGGTCCTGATCGGGCGGGGGATTCGGGAGGAGTGGTACACCGACGAAAAGCTCCAGAAAGACTTGAGGTTTTTGCGCGAGGTCACCACGGTCAGCACGTGCGTCTTCGACGGTGCGCACGAATGGACGGACGAATTTCGAGAAGCAGCCGGCGATTTTCTGGCCTCTCGCTGACTCGTCAACTAGTTGACCAGTCAGTCCGATGACTGCAATTCGCAGGGATGACAAGCCTCCCGTAAGTTGTTCCACCTGTTCCTGATGTCCGACCGATCCGAACGACTGAAAGCGCGGCTCAAAGAGCTGCCTGACCGCCCCGGCGTGTACATGCACAAGAACGCCGAGGGGGAAGTCATCTACGTCGGGAAGGCGCGGAATCTCAAGAATCGCGTCGGCTCGTATCTGGTCGGGCGCGGCGCGCGCGACAGCAAGACCATGTCGCTGATCAACGAGATCGACAGCATCGATTTCGTGACCACGAACAACGAGCTCGAGGCCATCCTCCTCGAGAACAACCTCATCAAGTCCAACCAGCCGCGCTACAACATCCTCCTCCGCGACGACAAGAGCTATCCGTACATCAAGGTCACGATGTCCGAGGACTACCCGCGCGTCGTCTTCACGCGGCGTCTCGATCGGAAAAAGGGCGATCTCTTTTACGGACCGTTTTTCGCCGGCACCGCGCGGCGTCTGCTGAAGCTCGTCGCCGATCAGTTCAAGCTGCGGAGCTGCGACATCGACATCGAGATCGGCAAGAACGCGTTGCCGCGGCCCTGCCTCTACTACGACATGCACCAATGCCTCGGGCCGTGCGTGGTCGGGCTGACGACGCCGGATCAGTACCGCGAGATGGTCGACGACGTCGTGCTCTTCCTCGGCGGCAAGACGAAGGAGTTGCAGGAGCGGCTGACGCAGCGGATGTACGGCGCCGCCGAGGCCGAGAACTACGAGGTGGCGACGTACTACCGCGACCTCGTGCGCACCGTCGAGCGCATCCAGGCCGAGCAGCAGGTGTCGTCGGCGGATGATGAGGATGCCGACGTCTGGGGTTTGTACGAAGAGGGGAGCGACGTGGCCGTGCAGCTCTTCGTCATCCGTGACGGCAACGTCGTCGATCGCCGCGAGCTGTTCTGGGAGAAGGTCGACGACTACCGGCCGACCTACTTCCTCGGCGAGGTTCTGCAGCGCTACTACCAGGACAATCTCTTCATCCCGCCCGAGGTGCTGATTCCGTTCGAGGTCGAGGAGTGCGACCTGCTGACGGCGTGGCTGACCGAACAGGCCGGGCGCAAAGTCGGGCTGCGCGTGCCGCAGCGCGGGCGGGGAGTCGATCGTATGGAGCTGGTCAACCGGAACGCGCGGCTGTCGCACGAGTCGCGCTTCCGTAAATCGACGCAGGACCGCCTGCAGATTGCTGCACAGAAACTTGGGCAGGTTTTGGGCTACGACAGAGAGATCGGGCGAATTGAATCGTTCGACATCTCCAACATCCAGGGCACCGACTCCGTGGCCGGAATGGTCGTCCTCGACCGCGGCAAGTTCGACAAGAAGCAGTACCGCGTCTTCAACATCAAGACGGTCGAAGGGGCGGACGACTTTCGCTCGATGGCGGAGGCGGTCGACCGCAGATATCGGCGACTGATGGACGAGAACAAATCGCTCCCGGACATGATCCTGATCGACGGCGGCCGCGGGCAGCTCAATGCCGCGCTGGCGGCGCTGAACAAACTCGGCATCGAGGAGATCCCGATCGCCGGCCTGGCCAAGCGCGAGGAGGAGATCTACGTCCCCGAGCGCGAGGAGCCGATTCGGCTGGAGCGCCGCGATCCTGCGCTGCAACTGCTGCAGATGGTGCGCGACGAGACGCACCGTTTCTCGGTGTCGTCGCATCGCCGCCGGCGGTCGAAGCGCTTTCTCCACAGCGCGCTCGACGACATGCCGGGTATCGGCGAGAAGCGCCGCCGCCTGCTCATCGAGCGATTCGGCAGCGTCTCCGGCGTGAAGCAGGCCTCCGCGCAGGACCTGATGAACGTCCTCGGCCGCAAGGTCGGACAGACGCTGTACGACGAGTTGCACGCCTGAGCTCCGGCGCGGCACGCGCGTGCGATAATCGCGAATCCACAGCGTGTAGACGCAAAGGGCGGGGACGACATGAGTTTCGAAGGCGAAATCGGCGAGATCGATCTGATTCAGCGGCTCGTCGAGCTCGGAAGCGAGCAGTTCACCGGCGCGATCCGTTTCGAAAGCGACGGCATCATCAAGATCGTTTACTTCAAAGGCGGCGACGTCCTCTCCGCATCGACCAACGACCGCACCGACGCCGTCGACGAAATCCTCCTGCGCGCCAACAAGGTCACGCGCGAGCATGTGAAGCAGGCGCTGGCGAAGCGCAAGGAGAGCGAGACGCTCGGCGACGCGCTGCTCGGCCTCGGCTTCATCACCCGCAAGGAGCTGACGTGGGCGCGCCGCGTCCAGGTCATCGGCATCCTCCGTTCGATCATCGGCTGGAAAACCGGCTCGTACACGATCGTGGCGGACTACCTGCCGAAGCGCGAGGAAGGAACGCTCTTCCCGCTGTCGCAGATCATCGTGGAGCTGGTGGTTACGGACACCGACCGCACGAAGTCGGAGCAGGCGATGGAGAGCGGCAACGCGATCTTCGAGAAGGCGCCGAACTTCGACGACGCCTTTCGCCGCCTCGGCCTGAACGAAGACGCCGAGCAGATCGTGGCGCAGATCGACGGCAACAGCACGGCCGCGGATGTCGCGGCTCGGTCCGGTAAGGACATCTTCAATGTCTACAAGCTCTTGGAAGCGTTGCGGCTGCTGAAGCTGGTAACGCGTGCCGACAAACCTCCAGCAGAACATGAGGTTTTGGGCGGAGGCGACGCGTGGGACGTGGAGAATCCCGACTTCACTGTCGACGACGTCGAGCCGACGATCCCGCTCGCCGCAGTCGAAGCTCCGCGCGTCGATAGCGCGACGATGGAGATTCCGGCCGTTCATGTCGCCGCACCGTCTGCTTCGGTCTGGGATGAGCCTGCCGACGATGACGCTTACTCCGGCGCCGAAATCGCCCCGCCGCCGATCACGCCTGTTCCTGAACCGCAGTGGGGTTTCGACGAAGCGCAGATCGAAGCCGCCCGCCGCGCTGCCGTCCCGCTGCACTCCGACGACGATGTTCCCACCTCGGCGCTGACTTCCGACATCCCACCACCCGAGCCGCGCAAGCGCAGCCTGCTGATGCCACTGCTCCTCCTGCTCCTCATCGCCGCCGGCGCCTACGGCGGCTGGAGCTGGTGGCAGAAACGGCAGGCGACCACCGTCGCACCGGCGCCAGCCGTGATCGCGACGAAGCCCCGAATTGCGCCGCCGGTAACGAACCCGCAGACTACGACGACATCTACGACCCTCGTAACCTCGACCTCAAGCGCCGGCTCAGAGGGCATCCGGCCGGCCCCAGCGACGAATACGCAACCCGCCACAACAACATCCGCAGCAACGTCAACGCACCGGAGCGCTGGCGTCTCGCCGGCTGGCCCGGCGGCGTCCTCGCCGCCGACGGTGCCGAAGCCGCAGATGGTGAAAACGTCCGGCGTGCCGATAACAACGACAACCGTCCCGTCCCATGTCGCCGCAACGACGACCACCGCAGCGAAATCCGCTGCGTCAAAAGTCGCCGCAGCGACTCCGCCGAAAGTCTCGCCAACGCCGGTCAACTCCTCCACCCACCTCGAACGCACCGCCGCCGGCGCCACGATCACCAACTCGTCGTCCGCCCCCTCCACCGACGCCACGCGCGCCAAGTACGACGGCATGGCCAGCGACTTCGCGGCGCAGAAGGGCGGCAACTACACCTTGCAGTTCGAACTGGTCTGCGAAACCGCCTCGGTCACGCGCGCGCTCAGCGAAGGCGGCGGCAAGGTCTGGTTCGTGCGCACCAGCTATCGCAACCGCCCGTGCTACCGCGTTTTCTGGGGACGCTTCGACAGCAGCTCCGACGCCAACGCGGCATCGAAAGAACTTCCGGCGTCGCTCGGGTCCGCCCCGGTCGTCGTCAAGATCCCACGCTGATGATCACCTCGCTCCTGACCTCGGCCGGACTTGGCCTCGGCGCGGGGATCAACGCTTATGCCACGCTGCTCGTCTTCGGCTTCCTGGCCCGCTGGCAGCCGGACCTCTTTCACGACGACATGGCGCGCTTCTTCGCCACGACGCCTGTGCTGATCGTCGTCGGCGTCCTCTACCTGATCGAATTCCTGGCCGACAAAGTGCCGGCCATCGATCACCTCTGGGACGTCATCCACACCCTGATCCGTCCCGTGGCGGGCGCGCTCGTGGCGTGGGCCGCGGTCTCGGACAAGATCCCGCACGGAGCCGTGATCCTGGCTTCCATCATCGCCGGCGGTGCCGCGCTCGGATCGCACGCGACGAAAGCGACGCTGCGCGGCGCCAGTACGCTGATGACGGGAGGCCTCGGCAATCCATTTCTTTCGCTGATCGAAGACGGCTTCGCCTTCATCAACGCCGTGGCCGTGATCGTCCTGCCGTGGGTGGTCATCCCGATGCTCTTCGTGATGACGATGCTCTTCATCACCGCGTACCGCCGCCTGCGCCGCGTGCGGGCATGAGCTGGGTGATTGACGGCAACAACCTCCTCGGCCGCGCCGGCGCCTCGCGCGATGCCGCCGACACCAAACGCCAACTGGTCCGCTCCCTCGCCAACTTCGCGCGTGCGAAGCGAACCAAAGTGGCGTGCTACTTCGACGGCAGCGAGCCCGAACACTTCGGCCGCCACCTCGGCAGCGTCAGCGTGATTTTCAGCGGCGCCCGTTCGGCGGATGATCTGATCGCGAAGAAGGTATCCACAGGCAGCGGCTGGAAAGTCGTCACCGCCGATCGAGGACTGGCCGCGCGCATCCAACGGAGACAGGTCGAAGTCGTCGATCCCGGCGGATTCATGGCCGAACTGGAGTCGCTGCCGGCAGGGGAGGAGAAGGTCGCGGATGAGGAGTGGCTGACCTGGTTTTCCGACCCGAAAAACCGGAATGTATTTTGATGTCGGCCTGCCGACATTGATTGTAAGCGACTGAAACAGCAACAATTTATCGTGAGAGATTGTCGCGAGAAGGCGAAAGGGAACCAGTTTCACGCGGAGACGCGGAGAACGCGGAGTTTCTTTTCTCCGCGCCCTCCGCGTCTCCGCGTGAAAACGGTTCCCTGTGAGGAATGACCGATGCCAAAGACTGTTACCCACACCCGTGTGGAGTGGACTGGAGGATCGCGGCGCGCAAGCGTCGAGGAAAGTCCGAACTCTCACGGGCAGCAGGCTGGCTAACGGCCAGGCGCGGCGACGCGACGGAAAGTGCAACAGAGAATAGACCGCCGATCGCCTCACGCATCGCAAGGTGCGCCGAGGAGGAGGTAAGGGTGAAACGGTGCGGTAAGAGCGCACCGCGCCCCACGCGAGTGGGTGCGGCACGGCAAACCCCCTGCGGAGCAAGACCAAATAGGGAAGTCATGGAGCCGCCCGTCTCCGTTATGAGCTTCCGGGTAGGTTGCTTGACCACCGCGGCAACGCGCGTGGCAGACGAATGATCTTCATCCTCGCCTCGGCGGGGAAACAGAATTCGGCTTACAGGTCCACTCCACACATTCCCCTGATCACGAGAGAAACGGCCACGTGGACGCGCCGTGAACACGCGCTACTCACCGATGGACGTGGGTCGCCGCTCGCGCGGAGTGATGTCCCACTTGGCACCGCCTGTGTCCCGCTGGGCACGGACCGTATCCCACCTGGCACGGACCCTTTCCCACGTGACACCGACCGCGCCCCACTGGGACACCGACCGCGCCCCATTGGGACGCGACCGCGCCCCACTGGGACAGGACCGCGCCCCATTGGGACGCGACCGCGCCCCATTGGGACGGGACCGCGCCCCACTGGGACATCGACCGCGCCCCACTGGGACAGGACCGCGCCCCATTGGGACGCGACCGCGCCCCATTGGGCACTGACCGTGTCCCACGTAGACACCGTCGCATTTCCGGCCGTCGCTTGACACTTTCTGCCCTTTACGCCGACAACGCGCGGCGCTTTCCCGTTCGCTCCTCTCGCGGCCGGCTCTGCACCGCCTTTGCTACTCTGCGCGGGAATGCTCATTCCTCCTCGCGCGCTCCAGCGCAACGGCCACGTCGTCGTGCTGGCAATCTCATCGCCCTCCGAGATGGCCCGCATCGAAGCCGGCGTCCGGACGCTGGAGTCGCGCGGCCTTCGCGTCACGCTCGCGAGCAACATCGATCATCGTCATCGCGGCTACCTCGCCGGCGACGACGATGAGCGCCTCGAACAGTTGAACCATTACTTGAAGTCTGATGACGTCGACGCGTTCTTCTTCGCCCGCGGCGGCTACGGCGCCATGCGCATCCTCGATCGCATCGACTACGACGCCATCACCGCCAATCCCCGCCCCATCATCGGATTCAGCGACATCACCGCGCTGCATCAGGCCGTCGCCGTCCGTTGCGGCGTCGGAAGTTTTCACGGACCGATGGTCAACCTCGACTGGTTCGAAGGCCTGACCCCCGACATCGAGCAGTGGTTCTGGTCGATGCTGGCAGGCGACGCGCCGCTGACGCATTCGTTCGACGCGCACGACGTCGTCTTCGAAGGGGAAGCCGAGGGGATTTTGTTCGGCGGGTGCCTCTCATTGACGACGGCCATGACCGCAACGCCGTACGACTTCTGGATCGACGACGGCATCTGGTTCTTCGAAGACGTCGAAGAGGCGCCGTATCGCATCGACCGCATGTTGACCCACTTACGCCTTGCCGGTAGACTGCAAAAAATCCGAGCAGTGGTCATCGGGAAGTTGAAAGGGTGCGGCAGCGACGCCGAAATCGAGGCGCTGCTTCACGAATTCTTCGCCTCCAGCAACATTCCGGTCATACGCGATCTGCCGTTCGGCCATCACGGGAACAACCTCCTGATGCCGATCGGTGGAGCCGTACGCGTCAGCACCGGGGACCGCACGCTCACGCTGATGCAACCGGCGGTCAAGCCATGAAAACCGTTTTCAAAACGACCGGCGGAAAGGACCCGGTGAAGGACTCGTCAACTCACTACGCCGCCGGCGACGTGATCTTCCGACAGGGAGAGCTCGGCACCGAGATGTTCATCATCCAGGAGGGTGAGGTGGACATCGTCAAGCACATCAACGGCGAGTCGCACGCCCTCTCCCATCTCGAAAAGGGCGACTTCTTCGGCGAGATGGCCGTACTGGAAAGCGTTCCGCGCACCGCCGACGCCATCGCCGCCACCGACGTCCGCGCCCTGGCCATCAACGGCGCGCGGTTCGACGAGATGTTGCACAAGAATCCCGAGGTTGCGGTCAGGATCATCCGCAAATACTCGAAGCGGCTGCGCGAAGCGAACACGCTGCTCGAGCGCCTGGTCGGCCGCGAAGTCGACAGCGAGCACGGCGCGCTCGACGCTACGCGGAGTGCGCCCGCCGAGGTTCATCATCGGCATCGGCTGGTCGATTTGACGACAGGAGCTGAGTTTTTCTTCAGCAAGGGCGACGAGACAACCATCGGCCGCGCCGATCCGGTCACCGGAATTCTGCCCGACATCGATCTAACCTCCGTAGATGCGAATCGCTCTGTCTCCCGCCGTCACGCAAAAATTATTTGCAGCGGAAACCAGTACCTGATGCTGGAAGAAGTGGGGACGGTCAACGGCACCTACGTCAACGAGCAGCGCATCCCCACCGGAACCCCGGTCGCGATCCACAACGGCGACGCCATCAAGATCGGCCTGATCGCGATGAAGGCGCTGTTCGACTAGGTTCGCGCCCGCCAATCTGCGGAAATCTGCGTCCATCTGCGGATAAAGCTTTTCAACCGCATGCTGACATCGCTCTACTCACCGTAGAACGCATCCTCCGTACTGCACAATAGTCGCGTGACGATCACCGCCGACTCGCCCGTCCGCTTGCTTCCAGGCGCGGGACCGATGCGCGCCAGGCAGCTCGAAGAGGCAGGGCTCGCCACCGCCGGCGACCTTATCTATTACCTCCCGTATCGCTACGAAGATCGCCGCCATCCCGTTCGCATCGCGGACGTCGGCCGCTACACCGACACGCCCATCCTCCTTCGCGGCAAGGTCATGTCGGCGAACATGCACACCACGCGGCTCAAGCGGATGAAAGTCTTCGAAGTCGTCCTCGAAGACGGCACCGGCGCCGTGAAGCTGGTCTGGTTCAACCAGGGCTTCCTCGGCGAGCAGATTCGGCGCGGCGATCGCCTGGCCGTTTTCGGCACGCCGAAGATTTCGTCCTACGGCCAGCTCCAGATCGAAAGCGCCGACTGGGAAAAGTTCGAAGGCGATGACGAAGCGGACGGCGCCATCGTTCCGATCTATTCGAAAGTCGGCAACATCCCGCCGAAGGCGTTGCGGCAGATCATCGCCGGCGCGCTGACCGCGCTCCCGACGCTCGACGATCCGCTCGCGCCCGCGTTGCGCAAACGCCTCGGCGTGATCGATCTCGCCCCCGCACTCGAACAAATTCATCGCCCGCCGCAACTCGACGATGCCTTCCTCGGCCGCCGTTCGCGCGCGCACGTCCGCATCATCCTGCAGGAGTTCTTCACGCTGCAGCTCGCGCTGCGCGTCCGCCGCGCCACGGAAGAGGTGAAGACGAAGACGCGCAAGATCAAGGTCGACGACGATCTGCGCGCCGAGGTGACGAGGATCCTGCCGTTCCGGCTGACGAAGGCGCAGAAGCGCGTGCTGAAAGAGATCGCCGGCGATCTGCAATCGGAGAAGCCGATGTACCGGCTGCTGGAAGGAGACGTCGGCAGCGGCAAAACGATCGTCGCGCTGATCGCTGCGATCATCATGATCCGCAACGGACACCAGGTGGCACTGCTGGCGCCAACGGAAATCCTGGCCGAGCAGCATTACCAGCGAATCCGTCAACTAGTTGACGATTCGCTCGTCGTGGCCAAAGCGACCGGCTCGATGACCGCGGGCGAGCGCCGCACCTTCCTGGCGGGACTGCGCGAAGGATTCATTCAACTCGCCGTCGGCACGCATGCGTTGCTCGAAGACCGCATCGTCTTCAAATCCCTCGGACTGGCCATCGTCGACGAGCAGCACCGCTTCGGCGTCGAACAGCGCCAGCGCCTTTTCGCGAAAGGCGATACGCCCGACATCCTGGTCATGACCGCCACGCCGATTCCTCGCTCCCTCGCGCTGGCGATGTACGGCGATCTCGAGCTCTCCGTCATCGACGAGCTTCCGCCCGGGCGCCAGCAGATCAAGACCGCCGTTCGCGCACCGGAGCAGATCGAGCGCGTCTACCACTTCATCGACACGGAGATCGATGCCGGCGCGCAGGTCTACATCGTCTATCCGATCATCGAGGAGTCGGAGAAATCGAACCTCAAGCCGCTCACGATCGGTTTCGAGGCCACGAAGATGCGCTTCCCGAATCGCCGCGTGGCGATGATGCACGGCCGCATGCCGCCCGCCGAAAAAGAGGAGACGATGCAGCGCTTCAAACGCGGCGAGATCGACATCCTCGTTTCGACAACGGTCATCGAAGTGGGCATCGACGTCGCCAACGCGTCGTTCATGCTGATCATCGACGCCGATCGCTTCGGCCTGTCGCAGCTCCACCAGCTCCGCGGCCGCGTCGGACGCGGGACGCGCCAGTCGTACTGTGTGCTCGTCGCCGACAAAGAAAAGGATCGCCTCACGCAGTTCGCGAAGACGTTGAACGGCTTCGACCTGGCCGACCTCGATCTCAAACTCCGCGGCCCCGGCGAGCTCCTCGGCACGCGCCAATCGGGAGCGATGCGCTTCCGCTTCGGCCACATCGTCCGCGACATCGCGCTGATGGAAAAAGCGCGCGACCTGGCCATCGAGATCATCGAAAAGGACGGCCTGCCGAAGGCCGAGAAGATCGTCCAGAAGCTCCTCGGCGTGCCGGTTCCGGCGAGTGTGAAGGATTAGAATGACTCCCAATGAGCAACCTTCTTGATGAAGCCTATGCCGCCGCGAAGGAACTTCCTCAAGAAGCGCAGGAAGCAATTGGAGCCGTCTTGCTCGCGGAGATGGACGCGCATCGGCGTTGGGACGACCTTTTGGCACAGCCGTCGAATGTGATCGAGCGGATGGCCGATCAGGCACTTGATCATCTTCGCCAGGGACGCACGGTCCCGCTGGACGAATTTCTGGCGGCGACTGAGAAGGATTAGCGCAAGCCTCGCAAGCACAGACAAGAGTGTCTGTGCCACACTGGCTCTCCCAAGCAATCAATATTCGTGAGGTTAGGCAGGATTAGTGTGGCACAGACACTCCTGTCTGTGCTTGCGAGGCTTGGCGGACTGCGACCTACCGCCCCGCCGCCTCGCGCACCGTCCGCACGAAGGTCATTGGATCCACTGGCTTCAAAAGGTGAAAGCCGAATCCGCTGGCCTGGATGCGCATGCGATCCTCGGCGCGGGCGTAGGCGGTGAGGGCGATGGCGGGGACGTTGATCGATCCGCCGGCGGCGCCGGAGCGAATCTTCACCATCATCGTGCAGCCGTCTTCGCCGGGCATGCCGATGTCGCTGACGACGACGTTGGGTTGGTGCGCGCGAAGAACATCCATCGCGGCGGGTGCGGACGCCACGGCGGTGACGGCGGCGCCGAACTTCTGCAACGCCGCGGCGAGCATCGTGCGCGTGTCGTCTTCATCTTCGACCAGCAGCACCGAAACGCCCGCGAGCGACATGGCCGGACTTGCGGCCGCCGTCGCTTTTGACGCCGCGTGCGATGACGCCGTCGTCAGCGGCAGCGTGATCGTGAACGTCGCGCCTTTTCCTTCGCCTTCGCTCTCCGCCACGACCGTGCCGCCGTGCAGCTCGACGATGTTCTTCACGATCGCCAGGCCGAGCCCGAGTCCGCCGTGCGCGCGTGTCGCGCTGCTGTCGGCCTGGCGGAAGCGTTCGAAGATGTAGGGGAGGAACTTGCGGGCGATACCGGCGCCCGTATCGCGGACGACGATGCGTGCCCCGGACGCCGTCTGATCGACGGCGATCGAGATCGCGCCGCCGGCGGGCGTGAACTTCACCGAGTTCGAAAGCAGATTCCAGATCACCTGTTGCAGGCGGTTGGCGTCGCCGAGGGCTACGCCTTCGATCTTTTCGAGGTTGAGTTGCAAGTCGATCGACTTCGCGTCGATGCTGGGGCGGATCGTTTCCACCGCGGCCTCGACGACGTTCGTCAGATTCACCGGGACCATCGTCAGTTGCAGCTTGCCGGTCACGACGCGCGAGACGTCGAGGATGTCGTCGATCAGCTTGGCCTGCGCGCGGGTGCTGCGCTCGATCGTTTCCACGGCGAGGCGGAAATTGTCCGGCGAGAGATCGCGCATCTGGAGCATCGTGGCCCAGCCGAGCGTAGCCGTCATCGGCGTGCGCAGCTCGTGCGACAGCGTGGCCAGGAATTCGTCCTTCGCGCGATTTGCTTCCTGCGCGTGGCGGTAGAGCCGCGCGTTGTCGATGGCGTAGGCCGCGCGGCGCGCCAGCTCGACCGCGGTGCGCAGATCGTGGTCGTCGTAGCGGTGTTCCGGTGATGACGACACGAACGAAATCGCGCCGAGCGTGCGGCCGGCCACTGCCAGCGGCACGATCATCATCGACTCCGCGCCGAGGCCGTCCATGATCGCGGCGAGGTCCGGCACGGATTCCAGCCGCGGCCTCAGCTCGTCGCCGAAGGAGCGAATCATCACCGGTTCGTTGATGGCGATGACGCGTTCGACGTATTGCTTGCGCAACTCCGAGGGCGGCAGATTCTTCAGCCGCGCCACCCACTCGGACCTCTCCGGATCGCGATGCACGACCGCGATTCGCTGAACCGCACCTTCGTCGTCGAGCAGGTCGATCACGCACCAATCGCTGACGTCGGGCACGATCAATTCGGCGACACGCTGCATCGTCCGCTCGTAGTCGAGCGACGACGACAGCATGGCCGAGGCCTCGGCGAGAAACCGGAGGCGTTCGCGCTCGCGTTCCAGTGCCTGCTCCGCGCGGATGCGCGCCACGCCGAACGCGATCTGCCCCGCGATCGTTTTCGCCAGCTCGATTTCCTCGGGATAGAACTCGTGCCGCTCGCCGTAATACAGCATGAACTTGCCGATGACGTGATCGCGATAGTTCAGCGGGAAAAATCCGAATGCGACGATGCCCTCGGCTTCGAATGTCGCGGTGTACGAAGCGAGCGACGCGTCCTCATGAAAATCAGGAACGCAGATCGGCTCCGGATTCGACGTCTCCGGCCGCCACGGCGTGTGGCCGGTCACGGCGGCGCGATACGCATCGGAGATTCCGCGCCATGCCACGAACTGCATCACGCCGGCGTCGTCGAAGAGGAGCACCGAGGCGCGGTCCACGCCGAGCGTGGTCTGCAGCGCTTCGAGAGCAACTTCGTAGACATCGTCCAGAGTCTTCGGGCGGCTGAGAGAATCCGTGAGTTGAGAGACCGCAATGAGATGGTCGATGTCCATCGGGAAGTGCGCAATTGTACGCGAAGGACATCTGCTACACTCCGCCGTCCAATCGGCTCGCGTCGTTGCGTGCGCCAACCCCATCAGTCACGAGTCAGCATTGAACCAAACACCCCAGTACGTCCTCAGCGGCCTCCGCCCCACAGGCCGCATTCACCTCGGCAACTATTTCGGCGCGATCCGGAATTGGGTGCGTCTGCAGGATTTGTACGACTGCTATTACTTCATCGCCGACTGGCACGCGCTGACGTCCGATTACGCCGACACGTCGCGCGTCACGAACGCGACGTTCGAAGCGACGGCGGACTTGTTGGCGGCGGGACTCGATCCCGCGAAGTCGACGATCTTCGTGCAGTCCGAGGTCAAAGAGCACGCCGAGCTGCATCTGATCCTGTCGATGGTGACGCCGCTGCCGTGGCTGGAGCGAGTGCCGACGTTCAAGGATCAGCAGGCGCAGCTCGAAGACAAGGATCTGAACACGTACGGATTTCTCGGCTATCCGCTGCTGCAGACGGCCGACATCATTATCTATAGGGCGAACTTCGTTCCGGTCGGTGAGGACCAGGAGTCGCACCTGGAGCTGTCGCGCGAGATCGTGCGGCGATTCAATCGTTTCTACGGCGACGTCTTTCCCGAGCCGCTGCCACTGGCGACGGAGACGCCGAAAGTGCCCGGTCTCGACGGACGCAAGATGTCGAAGTCGTACGGCAACACGATTCCGCTGACGGCGAGCGCGGACGATATCCGCGCGCTGGTGATGACGATGTTCACCGATCCGGAGCGCATCCGCCGCAAGGATCCGGGCCGTCCTGAGGTCTGCAATCTCTTCCAGTTTCACAAGCTCTTCTCGAACGCGGAAACGATCGCGCGTGTCGATCGCGAATGCCGCACCGCGCAGATCGGCTGCGTTGACGACAAGAAGCTGCTGGCCGAGATCATGATCGAGTCGCTGCGGCCGATCCGCGAGAAGCGCGAAGAGATCGATCGCGATCCGTCGATCGTCTGGGACGTTCTGCGCGAAGGAAATCGCAAGGCGCGCCAGCGCGCGCAGGAGACGATGCAACTCGTACGCGACGCGGTCAAAATCAACTACAGCGGGCTGAAATGACGACGATGGCTGACGAAGAGAAAGTGGCGCAGCCTGCTGACGATCGTCCCGCCGATGAGCAGGACGAAAGCGCCGGCGCGCTGAAGGTCACGCTGCCGTCGTTTCACGGTCCGCTCGATTTGCTGCTGCATCTCATCAAGCAGCACAAGATCGACATCTACGACATCCCCATCGCGCTGATCACCGAGCAGTACAACGCCTACCTCGATGCGATGGAGGAGCTGAGCCTCGACGTCGCCGCCGACTACATTTACATGGCCGCGCTGCTGATCCACATCAAGTCGAAGATGCTGCTGCCGCACGACGAAGATGCGGTCATCGAGGATCCGCGGCAGGAGCTCGTCGACCGGCTGCTCGAATATCAACGATTCAAGGCCGTCGCCGAATCGTTTGCGGAGCTCGACGTTCTGCGCATGGGTGTCTGGCCGCGGCCGGCCACGCCCATTCCGGGCACCGACGCGTCGGAGATCGACATGAGCGAAGTCGGACTCTTCGATCTGATCGACGCGTTTCGCGGCGCGCTCAATCGCTACAAACAGAATCATCCTCAGGCGATCGAACTTCGTCGCACGATTCACAAGATTTCGGACAAGATGCGCGAGCTGTACACGAAGCTGCAGGAGAAATCGCCGATCCGTCTGCAGTGGTTCCTCGAAGGCCGCGACCGCAACGAATTGATCGCGATTTTCCTGGCCACGCTCGAACTGGTCCGCCTCGGCGGCATCTCGCTCAAACAGAGCGGCAACTTCGGCGAAATTCTGATCGCCGGCACGGAGAAGACGATCGACGAATCGCAGTTCGCGGTTTTCGACAATAGTTAATGGATGTTAGCGGGTTAGCAAATTCAATCGCTGCATCTTGCCAAAGCACAGACAAGAGTGTCTGTGCCACACTCGTTCGCGCCTGTATCAGCGGCCGGCCAAGTACGGCAGGATCAATGTGGCACAGACACTCTTGTCTGTGCTGGTGAGGCTCGGGATGCCCATGGAACCAAACGAATTACGCGCGGCCCTCGAGGCCATCCTTTTCGTCAGCAATGAGCCGGTGAAGCTCGACGAGCTTGCCGAGGCGTTTGCGGATGAAGGAAGGGAAGCGGTCATCGCGCAGCTCGAAGAGATCAAGCGCGCGCTCGATGAGCACCTCGGCGGATTCATGCTCGAACAGACCGCGGGCGGATGGCGCCTGGCCACGCGCGCCGAGCACGATCCGATTCTGAAGAAGTACTTTGCGAAAAAAGGGGAGAACCGTCTCTCCATCGCCGCGCTGGAAACGCTGGCCATCGTCGCGTATCGGCAGCCGATTACGGCGCCCGAGGTTTCGGAGATTCGCGGCGTGAATTCGAATCAGACCATTCGCACGCTGCTGGAGCGGCGCATGATCCGCGTGGCCGGCCGCAAGAACGTCGTCGGCAGTCCGTTTCTGTACCGCACCACGCGCGAATTTCTCGTGCACTTCGGACTCAACGACATCCGCGACATGCCTCGCCTCGAAGAATTCGGAGACCTGATCGGCGAACAGATCAACGAAGATCTGGTGATGGCCATCGAGTCGACGCCGATCGCGGAAGGCGTCGAAGTTCCGCTCGAACAAGGCGAGCAGATCGACGATGCGGTGAACGCGGAATTGAGCGACGAGAATGTTGCGAGCGAAAATTCTGCGAGTGACGAGGTACAATCCGGCGTCGTCAACGATCAATCAGAGTGATGCAAGAGCGATTGCAGAAGATCATCGCCCACGCCGGCGTTTCGTCGCGCCGTGAAGCCGAGGCGATGATCCGGGAGGGACGGGTCACGCTGAACGGGCGTGTCGTCTCGGAACTCGGCACGCGCGCCGACCCCGATCGCGATCACATCAAAGTCGACGGCAAACTGATTACCAAAGCCGAACCGCACCGCTACATCCTCCTGTACAAACCGAAAGAAGTGATGACGACGGTCGAAGATCCGCAGGGCCGCCGCACCGTCATCGATCTCGTGCGCGGAATCCGCGAGCGCATTTATCCCGTCGGCCGTCTCGACTTCCATTCCGAGGGGCTGGTGTTGTTGACGAACGACGGCGAGCTGGCGTTCAAGGTGTCGCATCCGACGCACGGCTCCATCAAGACGTACAGCGTGAAAGTGCGCGGCGTCCCCGAGGAACGGCTGGTCGACAAATTGCGCCGCGGCATCACCATCGACGGCAAGCGCACGCTCCCGTGCGACATCGAGCGCATGCACACCACCGGCAAACGCGACGACGAAGGCAACAGTTGGTTCGAGGTCAAGTTGCGCGAAGGACGCACGCAGCAGATCCGCAAGATGTTCCAGGCGGTCGGCCATCCCGTTTCGAAATTGCGCCGTGTCGCCATCGGCCCGCTGTCCGATCCGAAACTCACTCCCGGCGTCTGGCGCGAGCTGACGAAGCAGGAAGTGAAGATGCTGGAGACGATGAAGGAGCCGAAGAAGATCGCGAAGCCGCGCCGAACATCGGCGCGTCCGGTGTCGCGCAAGAAACCGGCGGCCGCTGCGTCGCGGAAACCTGCAGCGTCGCGCGCGAAACCGGCTGCGAAGCGACCGGCATCAGCGCGAACGGAAACGCGAAGCTCCACACGCCGCACGCCATCGCCGCGTCCGGCCTCACCGCGTCCGAAAGTTGCGGCGGGCAAAGCGAGCGGATCGAAGAAACCTGCAGTGCGCCGCGCCGGCGCGCGTCCGTCGCGCAGCAGCGCGAGGCGATAACCGGCCATGCCTTCGAGGATCATCGCCATCGACGGTCCCTCGGGCGTCGGCAAAACGACCACCAGTCGCGCTGTCGCACGCGAGCTTGGAATTCCGCATATCGACACCGGCGCGATGTACCGCGCGCTCGCTCTCGCAGCCACGCGCGAAGGGATCGACACGCGCGATGAGAAAAACCTCGAGGATCTCGCCTCGCGCACGCGCATCGACTTCATCCCCGGCGAGCGGGCTCGCGTGCTGCTCAACGGCGAAGACGTGACGTCGATGATCCGCACGCCGGAGATGAGCATGGCCGCGAGCAACGTCTCCGCCGTTCCCGCCGTTCGCCGCGTCCTGGTCCGCCTCCAGCAGGACCTCGGACGCCGCAGCGGAGGCGTCCTCGAAGGGCGCGACATCGGCACGAAGGTTTTCCCCGACACGCCCTACAAATTCTTCCTGACTGCCCGTCCCGAGGTTCGCGCCCGCCGCCGCCACGCCGAGTTGTTGGCAAAAGGGGAGGGCGCATCGTACGAGACCATCCTCGCTGCCACCGTAGCCCGCGACGAACAGGACTCCACCCGCGCCGACTCGCCGCTCCACTTCGATGACTCGTACACCGTGATCGACACCTCCGATCTGACGATCGACGAGGTGGTGCAGCGGATCGTGGCGTTGTCGTCGTCGTAACCGGCTATTGGAAGTAGCCGGTCACGTCGAGAATCACGTGAACGTTGCCGCCCGAGTTGAAGACCGAGAGGTCGTTCGTGTTCGTCGATAGTCCGACGATGGCGCCGTTGGCGAGGGCAGGATCGTTCTGGGTGAAATTGATCGTCGAGACCACGGGCCGCGTTGCGCCGGAGGGCCAGAGACTGAGGAAGCTGGCGGTGGTGGCGCCGGTGACGGTGACATTGAGCGAGACGGCCTTCGCGGTGGAGGGGACCCCGCAGTTGCCGCGAATGGCGAAATCGCGCTGCCCGCCGTTGCCGACGATCGGCCCGCCGTTCGTCGAGACCGGATTGCGCGTGTCGACGACGCGGCAGGGCGGAACCGCGAAGAACTGAAACGGACCGCTCTGGGCAGACGCGGAGACGGCCGTCATGAGGACGACGATCGAAAGAAGAACGAACCTGGAGATGGTGTGCATGGTCATTTGAAGTACCCCGCTACGTCGATGAGAAAGTCGAGAGGCGTGCCGGCGGCGTTGAACATGTTGATCGATCCGTCGACGCCGACGGTGATGCGCGCGTTGTTGGCCAGCGTACGGCCGGCCGTGTAGTTGATCGTGCTGATGACCGGTTTCACGGTGTTCGCGGGTCCCGGATAAACCGTCACCAGCCCGGCGACCGCAGGGCTGACGACGGTGACGTTGACCGCGATCGAGGTTGCGCCTGTCGCCACGCCGCACTTCCCGGTGACGACGAGGTTCAGGACGCCATTGGCCGGAATGGGCGTGCCGCCGCGCGTATCGAGGACGCGGCAGGGAGAGAGGAGAAAGAAATTCGCGGCGGCGATCGGCTGCACCGTGACCGTGGCCGACGCGCTGTCCGCGGTTCCGCAGGAGTTGCTCACGCGCACCCAGTAGGTCGTCGCCGTCGACGGCGCGACATTGACGGACGCGCCGTTGGCACCGCCGATCGGCGTCGTGGTCACGCCGCTCGCTCCGATGAACCATTGGAAGGTCAGCGACGTACCGGTTGCGCCGACGGAGAGCGTGACTCCGGTCCCTGCCGGCACGGCCACGGACTGCGGCTGGCCCGTGACCGCAGGCGCGACGCAACTGACGATCGTTACGGTCCTGGTATCGGTGATGCCGACGCCGCCGTCCGCGAATCCGCTTCCGTTCGTCCCGTTCTTGAACGCCGTTGCGCGGAGCACCACGTTTCCGGAAGCGCCCGCTGTGTAGGTAATGGACGCCGTATTGGTCGCGCTGGTGATCGTGCCGCCGGTGATCGTCCACGAGAAGGTGACGCTGCCGCCGTTTGTGGTCGTCACCGAAGCCGTGTTGCCGGTGGAGCTCGGACCGACAGTCGATGCTGCTGTAATCGTCGACATGGTGAACGTACCAACAGCCGTAACGATGTTCTCGGAGCCGCCGAACAGCGGAAGAGGCCCGGCAGCTCGCAGCATGTAGTCGTCGAGCTCGTGATGGCTGACCTCTGCGGCCTGCCCGAACGTGAACCGGCTCTGCGGGACGGCGCCGACGAACACGTTGTGGCAGTAGCTCATGATCGTGCCCTTCTCGGTGGGCGCGGAGGCGAAATCGGATCCGGTCGCGCACGCGCTCGTGTGTCCACTGCCGTCGTTGTCGACTTCGCCCGTGTGGCACATGTCGACGAAGAGCTGGCCGGGATGGTTCGTACCGGCAGCCTCGCCCGCCGTGATGGCGACGCAGTGGGTATGGTGCCCGGCCAGGTTGTGGCCAAGCTCGTGCGCGTACTCCGTCAGCGGCCAGTAGTTATTGCCGCCCGGAGGCATCCCGAACGTTCCGTTCGCGGAAGAATCGGGATCGGGGACCGTGCTCGTGAACGCTCCCTGCAGATCGCCGATCGACCCGCACCAGGCGTAGGCACCGCCGAACGTCGGAATGTGAGAGTTGTCGGAGGCAATGATCGTGGCCGGAAAATCGCCCATTCCGATCGTGCCTTCCCACGCGATGCCGCTGAACGTTGCCTTTCCGCTGAGCATGATCACCGCGGAACGCTTCAGCGTTGCGTGATTGGTGTGGTAGTTGTTCCCGAGATCGGCCAGGCCTACCGCTGCATCGCTCGTCGAGATCCACGGATCGGTGCCAGGGCCGCCCGAATAGACGTGCAGGTTCTGCAGGACCACGTTGATGTGAAGGTCGCGGTTGTAGATCGTCGAGATGGCGCCCGTCAGGTTTGTAGCCAGGGCCGTGACCGCGCTGACGCTGTTGCCGGCCGCGGCGAACAGCTCGTCGTCGGTCTCGATGTCGACGGCCATGGCGTACGACTGTGTGCCGGTGATGCCCTGAGCTGCGATCTGATGGCCGAGGGCATCGGCCTGGACATGAAGCCTCTTGTTGATCTGTGAAACTGGCGGCAGTTTCTCGACGCCGCACTCCCAGGTCTTGCCGGTCATCGGCAGCTCATCGCTCTGATCCGATGCCGTCAGGAAGTAGTCGAAGTCATCGCCACGATCGCCGCTCTCGCTCCGATCGCGCGTCATCGGGCGCCGGCGCGCGGCATTCACCGAGAACTTCCCGTCGCGCGTGGAGAGCAGTCCGTAGACGGCGCCCGTTCTTCCGTCGACCGAGAAGTATGCAAATGACTCCGCGTCGCCGTTGACCATCCCGCGGAAAAAACGCATCGGCGGCGGAGCGAGGTACTGGACGCTCTTTCCGTCGCTGACGATGAGTTTCCCGCCCGGCGCCCAGACCTCGAACTCCTCGAGGTCGACCGCCGCGGTGCCGTGCTCGTAGAGCGGAACCTTGCTCAGGAGAATCCGCTTTGCCGCGGACGGGCCTCGCAACGGGGCCAGCACATCATCATTGAGCTTGCTGACGGTAGCCGCTGCGAGAGGGTGGCTACACAACGCGGCCAATAGGCAGGTCGCCGCGATACGACGCAGCAACGACAGCGTCTGACTCATGGGAACGTTCCTCACCGGTTGGTTCCGGCTTCGTTGGGTCCGCGCGCACGCGGGGGATAAGGGACGACTGTGCACCGTCGAGGCTGCACCGGACTGTGGCTCTTGAGCGAGGCTAATGAATTCGCCGGGGCGGCAAATTCCAATGACGGGAAGGCTGGAACATCGGCGCGGTCCCGAGGCTGACGCCCGTAATTCCTTGACTCCCCTTCGCCCTCGCCGCTAAACTCCGCATTTCGACTAGTATCAACAATTTACGCCACGTGCGCCTCCGGGCGTATGCGCCCGGAAATTCCAGGAGGTAGCCCGTTTCATGCCGTCGAGTGACGATCCGAAAAACCTGAATCAACCGCTCCGAAAAGGGGGGGAGCCCAATGACCTCGAAGGCCTCGGCATGGACGAGTTGCTCGACATTTACGACCGCAAAATGTCGAACTTTGCCGAGGGCGACATCATCCGTGGGCGTGTCCTGAAAGTACTCGGCGCCGAAGTCGTCATCGACATCGGCTACAAATCCGAGGGCGTACTGCCTGTCCATGAGGTCACCGGCTACGACGGCAAAATCACGGTCAAGCCTGGCGACGAGCTCGACGTCTACATCGAGCGCCTCGAAAACAACAGCGGCTACATCGTCCTCTCGCGCGAAAAAGCGGAGCGGATGCTGGTCTGGGACCGCATCGAAGCCGCGTTCAAAGCCGACGAGCCGATTGCCGGCCGCGTCATCGAGCGCGTTAAGGGCGGACTGGCCGTCGACGTCGGCGGCGTCAAGGCGTTCCTTCCGGGATCGCTGATCGACACCAAGCCGGTCAAGAACCTCGACGCGCTGCGCGGACACGAATACAAATTCAAGATCGTTTCGTTCGACAAGAAACGGAACAACGTCGTCCTCTCGCGTCGCGCCATCGTCGAAGTCGAACAGGCCGCGGCGAAAGCCGACACCTTCAGCCGGCTTCAGGAAGGGCAGCACACGCACGGCGTGGTCAAGAACATCACCGACTACGGCGTGTTCGTCGACCTCGGCGGCGTCGATGGACTGCTGCACATCACCGACGTTTCGTGGGGCCGCGTGAACCATCCCTCCGAATACTTCAACGTCGGCGATGAGATCGAAGTGGTCGTCCTCAAATTCGATCCAGCCGCGGAGCGCGTATCGCTCGGCTACAAGCAGAAGAGCCAGGATCCGTGGACAGACGTCGTGCAGCGCTATCCGCTCGGCTCGAAAGTTCACGGGCGCGTCGTGTCGCTGACCGACTACGGCGCGTTCATCGAGCTCGAAGAAGGCGTCGAAGGGCTGATTCACGTCTCCGAAATGTCGTGGACGAAGAAGGTCCGCAATCCATCCAAGCTACTGGCGATGGGCACCGAGGTCGATGCGGTCGTCACCGACGTCAACGTGCAGAACCGGCGTATCTCACTGTCGCTGAAAGCGCTCGAACAGAATCCGTGGGACACCATCGCCGAGCGTTATCCGATCGGCGCCGTGGTCACGGGCAAGGTCCGCAATCTGACCGACTTCGGCGCGTTCGTCGAAGTCGAAGACGGCATCGACGGACTGATTCACATCTCCGACATGTCGTGGAATCGCCGGCTGAAGCATCCGAACGAGGTCCTGAAGAAGGGCGACGCGGTGCAGGCGCGCGTGATCAGCGTCGACGGCGAGAACCAGCGCCTGTCGCTGTCGATCAAAGAGTTTCTGCCGAACGAGTGGGACAACTTCGCGAAGTCGCACAACGTCGGCGATGAGCTGATCGGCACGATCGCCAAGATCACCGACTTCGGTCTCTTCATCCGCGTTGCCGATGGCGTGGAAGGGCTCGCGCACATCTCGGAGATTTCGCGCGATCCGAAGGCGAAGCTCGACAAGACGTTTCATGTCGGCGAGGCCGTTCGCACGCGCATCATCAAGATCGACTGGACCGATAAGAAGATCGGACTCTCCACACGCGACGTCGAGCCGCTGACCGAGGCCGAGATCGCGCAGCACGCGCAATCGGCGCCGGCGGCCGAGGAACATCCGGCGGAGCCGGAAGGCGACTCGGAAGCGGAAGCCGCACCCGCGGAGACCACGCCGCAAGGCTGATCGCATGACGGAACTCGATCCCGTTGCAACTCCCGGTGAGGCAATTGCCGACCCGGCTGCCGTGCCGACGCCGCGCAAATCGCGCGCGGGCGTTTTCTTTCTCGGCGCATTCAGCGGCTGCCTGGTGGTTTTTATTGGAGTGTTCCTCTTCGGCGTTCTCATCGCGATGATGGCGAACAACGACACCACCACGCGCGGCGACGTCTTCGGCGCGAAGGTGGCCATCATCCCGATCGACGGCGAGATTCTCGGATCGCGCGACACGATCGACGCGCTGCACCGCTACGCGAAGAACGACAGCGTCAAAGCGATCATCATGCGCATCAACAGCCCGGGCGGAGCGATCGCGCCGTCGCAGGAGATTTACGAGGAGATCCGCAACGTCCGCGCGCGCAGCGGCAAGCCGATCATCGCCTCGCTCGACAGCGTCGCGGCCTCGGGCGGTTACTACATCGCCTCCGCTTGTGACCGCATTGTCGCCAATCCCGGCTCGATCACCGGCTCCATCGGCGTGATCCTTCAGTGGATGGAGACGAAGGATCTGATCGCGTGGGCGAAGTTGAAGCCGCAGACGATCACCAGCGGCGCGATGAAAGCGGCAGGTTCGCCGTACGAGGATCTGACCGACGCGCAACGCGCCTATTTTCAAGCGATCGTGATGCAGTTGCATTCGCAGTTCGTTCGCGCGGTCGCCGCGGGACGAAAAGGAAAGCTGAGCGAGGCGGAGGTCAGCAACATCGCCGACGGCCGCGTCTTTACCGGCGAGCAGGCCCTCGGCATGAAACTCGTCGACCAGCTCGGCAATCTCGAGGATGCCGTGCGCGTTGCCGGCAAACTCGGCGGAATCTCCGGCAGGCCCGGAACCATCTATCCGAAGAAGCGGACACGCGGGATTTTCGACGCGCTGACCAGCGATGACTCCGATACGGAGACCGCCATCAGCCGCATCCTCACGCGCCGTCCGCGGTTTCTGTTTCAGTGGTGAGCGTCATGAGCGAGGAGGCACCTTTGGATCACCTGGAACCCGAAGAAGAAAGCGCGGACAAAGCGGGCGTGATGACCAAAGCGGAGCTCGTGGACGAGGTCGCGCGCGTCGTTTCGCTGACGAAAAAGCAGGCCGAGACCATCGTCAACATCGTCTTCGATTCGATCGTCGACTCCCTCCGTTCCGGTCAGAAAATCGAGCTGCGCGGCTTCGGCAGCTTCCGTCTCCGCAGCCGCAAGTCGCGCACCGGCCGCAATCCGAAGACCGGCGAGAAAGTGGACGTGCCGTCGAAGAAGATTCCGTACTTCAAGCCGGGGAAAGAGTTGAAGGAGCTCATCAACAAAGCGCTGGAAAGCGCGGGATCGGCAACCTCGGACGTTGGAGGCGGCGCATAAAAGCAAATGTTGAATGTTCAATGTTGAATGTTCAGTGTTGAATGTAAAGGCATCGCGGAGCCTCATTCAACATTGAACATTCAACATTCACCATTCAACATTTCGTCTTTGACTCTTCCACCTATGCAATGGAAATCCTCTTCACTCCCTGGAGATATCCCTACTTGACCGCTCCTAAAAGCGAGACGCAGGAATGCATCTTCTGCAATGCGGTCCGCTCCGACGCTCTCCGCGACACGCTCACGGTCTTCCGCACCGACGACGCCCTGGTGATGCTGAACCGCTATCCCTACACGAACGGCCATCTCATGGTCGCCCCCGTTGCCCACGAAGCGCTGCTCTTTCAAAGCCGCGACGATTCGCTCAAATCGCTCATTCGCCTCACCGCGGAATCGCAACGCATCCTCTCCGACGTTTACCGTCCGGACGGTTTCAACGTCGGGATGAATTTCGGCCAGGTGGCGGGAGCGGGCGTGGCCGACCACTACCACATGCACATCGTTCCGCGCTGGAGCGGCGACTCGAATTTCATGACCGTCACCGCCCGCACGCGCATCGTGCCGGAGGATCTCGACGTCACCTACGACAAGCTCCTGCCGCACTTCACGAAACTCCGGAAGGGATCGACCACCGAACAATGAAAGGCCGCACCGTCACTGCCATGCTGCTGGCGTACCTCGTACCCGGCGCGGGCCATCTCTACCTCGGCCGCCGCGGGCGCGCCATCACGTTTTTCTGCATCGTCGTTGTGCTGTTCGTGATCGGCGTGGCCATCGACGGCGATCTCTACACGATCAATCACGCCAACGGCTCAGTGCTGCGCATGCTGGCGGCCCTCGGCTCGCTCGGCTCCGGCGTGATTTACTGGATCGCGGCCGGCATGGGCGTGCACGGCGACATCACGTCGATCACCTTCGAGCACGGCACGGCCTTCACCATTACCGCGGGTCTCATGAACCTGCTGCTCGTCGTCGACGCATTCGACATCGCCGAGGAACGAAAAGAATGAGTCTTCTGCGCAACCACATCGTGCTGATGTTCATCTACGCGATGGCCACCGGCATTTTCTTCGCGCTGCTCTGGAAGGAGACGCGCGCCGAACGGATCCGCACGTTCCTCGTCATCTTCTGCTCGCTCTTTTTCGGCGGCATCGCGCTGGCGTGGCTGATGTTTCCGTTCCCGCTGCGATGAAGCTGGCCATCATCGCCGGTGAGGCCTCCGGCGATCTGCACGCCGCCGAAGTTCTGCGCGAGCTGAAGCGCCTCGATCCAACGATCGAGACCTTCGGCATCGGCGGCGATCTGCTCGCGCGCGAGGGGATGCGCCTAGTGCATCACGCGCGCGAGATGGGCATCGTCGGCTTCTTCAACGTCCTGCGCCATCTGCGCATGTTCCGGCGGATCTTCGACGAAACAGCCGCCGAGATCGCGCGCCAGAAACCGGATGCCGTGCTGCTCGTCGACTATCCCGGATTCAATCTGCGCATGGCCCGGCGCTGCAAAGAGCTGGGCATTCGAGTCGTCTACTACATCTCGCCGCAGCTCTGGGCGTGGAAAAAAGGGCGCGTGAAGCAGGTCGCCGAGTACGTCGACCGCATGATCGTCATCTTCCCGTTCGAGGAGACGTTCTACAGCGAGCACGGCATCGACGCGGCCTACGTCGGCCATCCGCTGATCGAAGAGATCGGACATATCGCACGGCCGCCGAAACGCGACGAGACCGTGCGCATCGCGCTGCTCCCTGGATCGAGGAAGGCCGAGGTGAATTCACTGCTGCCGGCGATGCTCGATGCCGTAGAGATTCTGGCGCGCGAGCGCAGCGTCGACGCGTACATCGTCCAGGCGCCGACGATTGCGCGCGAGCTGCTCGATGAATACGTCGCCGGCAGAAACGTCCGCATCGTCGAACACGACGACGGCGAGGCGGTCGCGGCGGCGGATATCGCATTGTCCTCCTCCGGCACGGCCACGCTCGAATGCGCAGTTCTAGGGACGCCGGTCATCGTCATGTATCGCCTGTCGCTGCTCAACTACTGGCTGGGCAGGATGGTGGTGACCATTCCGCACTTTGCGCTGATCAACATCGTGGCGGGGAAGAAGATCGTCCCCGAGCTGATTCAGGGCCACGTGAACGGACAAACGATCGCCAACGAAACGAGGCGCCTGCTCGAACCGGCGAACTACGCCACGGTCGTCGAAGAGTTGGCGGCGGTGCGGAGTAAACTCGGCGACGCCGGCGCGTCGCGACGCGCGGCAGAAGTGATCATGGAAACCGTCAAACGATGAAACTCCTGCGCCGGCTTTACGGCTACCTCCGCCGCTACAAAGCGTGGGCGGCGCTCGCCTTTGGCTCGATGATCATCTTCGCCGTCACGTCCACCGGCATGATCGGCCTGATCCAGCCGATCATCGATATCGGCCTCACGCCTCCCGGCGCGAAGGTGATCCCGCACACGTCGCGCGAATTGACAGCCAAGAACCGCGTGGCCGATGTAGTCCTCAAGCGCAATCTTCCGGAAGGGCAGCGCGGCTGGCTCGTCAATCATCTCGATCAGACCAATCATCGCTTCCGCGCGTGGTGGGACAAGGAAAACCGCAAGGATCAGTTCCGCCACATCCTGATCGCGCTGTTCATCGTGATCGTCCTGCGTGCGCTCTCCTCATTTTTTTCGGAGTACGCATTCCAGAAAGTTGGACTCTCCACGGTGCGCGATCTGCGCAATCAGTTGTACGAGCGGATCATTTTTCAAAGCCATCGATTTTTTTCGGAGCGATCGACAGGGGAGATGGTCAGCCGCGTCGTGTCGGATGCCGACGCCATTCAGGCCGCGGTGTCGACGCGCATGGGCGATCTCTTCCAGGAATCGCTGACGCTCTTTTTTCTGCTCTGCTACGTCTTCTGGACCAATCCCGAACTGGCCCTGATCACTTTCATCGTCGCGCCGGTCATGGTCTACCCGGTCGTCCACTTCGGACGCCGCCTGCGCGGAACGACGCATCGCTCGCAGGAGCGGATGGCGGACATGGCCACGCTGCTCGAGGAGACCATCCGCGGCGTGCGCATCGTCAAGGCCTTCACCATGGAGCGCTTCGAGATCGGCCGCTTTCACATCGCCACCAAGCGCCACCTCTCGTCGAATCTGAAGGCGCAGAAGATCCAGGCCCTCTCGTCGCCGGTGATGGACTTCGTGACCGGCTTTGGCGCGCTGGCTATCTTCGTCTACGCCCAGCGCCGCATCGCCAACGGCACCTTGACGTTCGGCGCGCTGATGGCCTACATCGCCGCGCTGGCGGCGATGTACCAGCCGATCAAGAAACTCAACAAGGTCAACCTCTCGGTCAACACCGCTCTCTCCGCCGCCGAGCGCGTTTTCCGCATGCTCGACATTCCGAACGAAGTCGAGGACAAGCCGGGCGCGGGATCGATCGCCGCCGTCGGCAGCGGCATCCGCTACGAGAACGTTTCGTTTCAGTACCAGGCGGAGCCGGTGCTGCGCGGCGTCGATCTGACCATTGCGCCGGGCGAGATCGTGGCCATCGTCGGCGGCAGCGGCGCGGGGAAATCGACGTTCGTCAATCTCCTGCCGCGCTTCTACGACGTCAACGGCGGACGGATCACCATCGACGATCGCGACATTCGCGACGTCACGCTCTCCTCGCTGCGCGGCCTCATGGGTCTGGTCACGCAGGAAGTCGTGCTTTTCAACGACACCGTGCGCAACAACATCGCGTATGGGCGTGGGGATGCCGAGGAAGCGCGCGTGATCGAAGCGGCAAAGGCTGCCAATGCGCACGAGTTCATCACCGCGCTGCCGAATGGCTACGACACCGAGATCGGCGAGTCCGGCGTTCTGCTTTCGGGCGGACAGCGGCAGCGGCTGGCCATTGCGCGGGCGCTCTTCAAAGATCCGCCGATTCTCATCCTCGATGAGGCCACCTCGGCGCTCGACACCGAATCGGAGCGGCTCGTGCAGGGCGCGCTCGAGCGCCTGATGCAGGGGCGGACGACGCTGGTCATTGCTCATCGGCTCTCTACGATCCGTAGCGCCGACAAAATCGTGGTCCTCGACCGCGGCGCGATCGTCGAGAGCGGTCCGCACGAGGAACTGCTGGCCAAACGCGGCGTCTACCGCAAGCTGTACGATCTCCAATTCGCGGATGATGCCGTTCCGGCCGGAGCGATCGCTTGATCAACGTGTTGTCCTTCCTTGGCTATCTCTTTCTTCGCGCGTTGCATGCGACGCTGCGCGTGCGGCACGTGAACGTGGAGAATCTCGACCGCACGCCGCGCTACATCCTCGCGTTCTGGCATCGGCACATCCTGCTGTCGCTGCACGCGAAGTGGCGCAAGCCAACGGTGGCCATCATTTCGCGCTCGAAGGACGGCGAGATCGTTTCGGGCGTGCTGCGTCACTACGGCGCCGAGACTGCGCGCGGCTCATCGACTCGCGGCGGCGACGTTGCTCTTCGTGAGATCCTGCGCGCCATTCAGGCCGGAAAGAACATCGCCTTCACTCCCGACGGTCCGAAAGGTCCGTCGCAGGTCGTGAAAGATGGCGTCATCTACGTTGCGAAAGTGAGCGGGCTTCCCATCGTGCCCTTCGCCTTCGCCGCTAAAAAAAAAAGTTGCTGCGCTCGTGGGATCGGATGCTCCTCCCGATGCCGTTCACGCGCGCGCTCTATCTCTACGGCGCGCCGATGCTCGTGCCGCGCGACGGCGACACGGAAGAGTGGCGCGTGCGCCTGGAAAACACGATGAACGAGCTTGCGGATGACGCAGAACGGTTGGTAAACGAATGATCACGTCCATGACCGGTTTCGGCCGGGCAGCCGGCGCGCTTTCGGCGCGCTACTTTGTCGCGGTGACCGCGAAGAGCGTCAATCACCGCTTCCTCGAAACGTCGGTGCGCATCCCCGACTACCTCTGGGAAGCCGAAGCGATGGTCCGCGGCCTGACCTCGGAAACGTTCGCGCGCGGTAAGGTCGACATCTCCATCCGCGTGCAGCGCACCGCGCAGCCCGACTACAACGTGCGCATCAACACGCAGATCGCCAACACCGTCGTCCCGCAGCTTCGCGCCATCGCCGAGGAGCTGGGACTCGGATCGACGTTCTCCGGCAGCGATCTGCTGCGCGTTCCCGATCTTCTGCAGGTCGAAGCGATCGATTCGGAGATCACCGAAGAAGAACGCGAGTCGCTCGCCATCATCGTCCGCGAAGCCCTCGGGCAGATGCGCGCCATGCGCATGCGCGAAGGGGAGTCGCTTCGCGCCGACGTCATTGCGCGTCTTCAGACGATCCGCGAATTGCAGCAGCGCCTGGCCACGCATCGCGATGAGATCCGCAACGAGCTGCTCGCGTCGTATCAGCAGCGCGTACAGGAAATCGCGAAAGTGGCCGGTGTCGACGTCAACCAGGATCGCATCGCCCAGGAAGTGGTGATCATGGTCGAGAAAGGCGACGTCGCGGAAGAGTTGACGCGGCTTGCGCATCATGTCGAGCAGGCCGAGAAAGCCGTCGGCGGCGGCGAAGCGGCGGGGAAGAAGCTCGATTTTCTGTCGCAGGAAATGCTGCGTGAAGTGAACACGATGGGCTCGAAGTCGCGCTCCGCGGCGCTGCGCACCCTCGTTGTAGAATTGAAAACCGAGGTCGAGCGGATCCGCGAGCAGGTCCAGAATGTCGAGTAACTTCCACCCCGATGGGACGTTGTTCATCGTCTCGGGCCCGTCGGGTGCCGGGAAGACGACGCTCATCAATCGCGTCCGCGAGCAGCTCGAGCCGATCGGCATCACGCTCTATTTTTCGGTCTCACACACGACACGTAAGCCCCGTACCGGTGAGATCGACGGCATCAGCTATCACTTCGTTCCGCCCGCCGTCTTCGAGGCCATGGTGGCGCGGGCGGAATTTATCGAATGCGCGTTCGTTCATGAGCAGCGGTACGGGACTTCAAAGGCCGAGGTTCTCGATCGCCTCAAAAGCGGCAAAGACGTCATTCTCGACATCGACTATCAGGGCGCCAGGCAGATCGCTGTCGATCCTGAACTGAAACCGCGGTCGCTCAACATTTTCATTTTTCCGCCGTCGTTCGATCATCTCGAACAGCGGCTTCACGATCGCGGACTGAACAGCGAAGATGAGATCCGGACGCGCTTGCAGAAGGCGGCCGACGAGATCGACGCCGGTAAAGAGTTTTACGACTACGTCATCATCAACGATGACCTGAACGTCGCCGCCGAATGTTTGAAGGCGGCGATCATCGCCAAGAAGCTACAGACGAAGACGGCGCTCGAAGCGATCACCGCGATGGCCGAGCGCCTGAAGGAGGAGCGAGATGGAAGGTTTGCCAGAGGGCATTGACAGCAAGTTCCGCTACGTGTTGCTCGTGGCCAAGCGCGCCGAGCAGTTGGTGCAGGGTTCCGCGCCAAAGAGCAAGAGCAAACACGCCAAGCCGACGCGCATGGCCATGGAAGAGATCGAAAAAAATCAGGTGAAGTGGCAGCTCACGCCGCCGGAAGAAGAGACGACGGCGCTGGAAACGGAGTAACGCGGCGTCGCGACCGCGCGGCCATCATGCATATCGTCCTCGGCGTCACCGGCGGGATCGCGGCGTACAAGGCGCCGGACGTCGTGCGGCGCCTGCGTGACGTCGGCGCGGACGTTCGCGTCATCCTCACTCCGAATGCGGCGCGGTTCGTTTCGCCGCTGTCGCTGGCCGCGGTCTCCGACCACGGCGTCATCATCGAGCAGTGGGGCGACTCCGGCCACGGCGGCGTCGATCACATCGAGCTGGCGCGCTGGGCTGATCTGCTGCTGATCGCGCCGGCTACCGCCAACATGATCGCCAAGCTCGCCGTCGGCCTCGCGGACGACGCGCTGTCGACGTATGCGATCGCGCATCGCGGCACGATCGTCGTCGCGCCGGCGATGAATACGTCGATGCTGCGGCACCCAACGGTTCAAATGAATCTGGCCACGCTGCGTGAGCGTGGCGTGATCGTCCTCGATCCCGACAGCGGCATCCTGGCCTGCGGCGATGAAGGCTCGGGACGGATGCCCGATCCGCCCGTGCTCGCCGATTTCGTCAAGCAGCAGTTCGCCACGCGCGATCTGGAAGGGCGCGCCATCCTCGTCACCGCCGGCCCCACGCGCGAGCCGATCGATCCCGTTCGCTACATCTCGAATCGCTCGTCGGGAAAGATGGGCTATGCAATCGCCGAGGCGGCGAGGAGAAGGGGAGCGAACGTGACGCTCGTCTCCGGGCCGACCGCGATCACGCCGCCGGGCGGCGTTGCGCTGACGCGCGTCACCACCGCCGCCGAAATGCACAAGGCGGTGATGGACGCGCTGCCGTCGCAGCAGATTGTGATCAAGGCCGCGGCGGTTTCCGATTTCACGCCGGTCTCCGTCGCCGACAGCAAAATCAAGAAGCGCGACGAGATGACCCTGGCGCTGCAGAAGGCGCCCGACATCCTGGCCGACATTGGCGCCTCCTCGCCGCGCCCGTTCATCGTCGCCTTCGCCGCGGAGACGGACGACGTCGAGTCGAACGCGCGCGAGAAGCTGGTGCGCAAGAACGCCGATCTCATCGTCGCCAACGACGTCGCCGACGCCTCGATCGGATTCGACTCCGATCAGAACGCGGTCACGGTCATGGCCCGCGACGGCTCGTCGACAAAAATCGAACGCGCCCCGAAGATCGTGATCGCCAACCGCATTCTCGACCTGGTGGTCGAGCGTTTGGGCTCATAATTTCGCATCGATGAACGACGCCCTCCGCAACGAGCTGACCCTTCTTCGCGACCTCGGATTCACGCACCTCGACGTCCCAAAAATCACGGCGGCAGCCCCGAGTGTTGACGATTCGGACGGCAAGGCGCTCCTCGCCGATTTGCAGGCGATCGCCATGATTTGCGAGAAGTGCAAGCTGTCGAAGACGCGGACGCAAGTCGTCTACGGCGTCGGCAATCCGAACGCCGACCTGATGTTCATAGGCGAAGCGCCCGGGCGCGATGAGGACATCAAAGGCGAGCCGTTCGTCGGGCGCGCCGGTCAGCTCCTCACCGACATCATCAAGGCGATGAAGCTGACCCGCGACGACGTCTACATCGCCAACGTCGTGAAATGCCGTCCGCCCGAGAACCGCAATCCCGAGCCGGACGAGCTCGACGCGTGCCGGCCCTACATCCGCCGCCAGGTCGAAATCATCCAACCGAAAGTGATCGTCACCCTCGGCAAATTCGCACTGCAAAGCCTCACCGAAAAGTCCTACGGCATCACTGCCACCCGCGGCCAGTGGCTCGAATACAACGGCGTGAAAGTGATGCCGACGTACCACCCCGCCTATCTCCTCCGCACGCCGTCGGCGAAGAAGGATGTGTGGGCCGATATGAAAAAAGTGATGGCGGAGTTGGGGATGGCGTAGCTGTCACCTGAGCTCCGGAACTTGGAATTCATTTACGCATCATGATGCGTTAGCGTTGATGCATGCGCACCACGATCACGCTGGAAAAAGATGTCGCGATTCGTCTCAAGAGATTGCGAAAGATTCGTCCTTTCAAGGACCTTGTTAACGATGCACTACGCGCTGGCCTCGATCAGATTGAGAGTAAGCCTTCGAAGCCGCGGCGTTACGTCATCAAGCCAGTTAAGGGTCATCCGCGCCGCACGGATCTCGACAATATTGCCGAGCTGATTGCCGAAGTAGAAGGGGATTCGTTCCGTTGATCCTGGTTGACTCCAACCTTCTCTTGTACGCCAAGTTCGAAGACGTACCTCAACATCGGCGGGCCCGAATGTGGCTCGAAGAACAATTGAATGGGTCGGTCAGAATCGGGATTCCATGGCAGGCTTCGCTCGCCTTTCTTCGTTTGTCTACAAATGCACGGGTTTTCGCTCGGCCGCTAGCGATCGCGGCTGCGTGAGATCAACTGATGGAGTGGCTCGATCATCCGAGGGTTTGGATTCCTGAGGCGACCGATGAGCATGCCGCCGTTCTTGGACTGCTGCTGGAAGCGAACGTCACCGGCAACCTGATCCCGGATGCTCACCTCGCGGCTCTTGCGATCGAGCACGGCCTAACCGTTTGTAGCGCTGACGCTGACTTCGCGCGGTTCGCCGGTGTTCCTGGCTCAATCCGTTGACCGACGATTCGGCGCCTTCGCCGGCTGATGCCGGCCGCCGCCGCAAGCAGCGCCAGCGTCCCAATTGAAATCGCGCGTCCCCACACGAATGCGTCTGGGAGATAGTCGACGCGAATGTGGTGATGGCCGGGCGGGATGCGGATGGAGAGGAAGGCGCGGTTCGCTTGTTCGATCGTGACGCGCGTGCGGTCGATGGTCGCGCGCCAGCCGGGCCAGTTGGCTTCGCTGATGATGATTCGAGAGTTAGTGCGCGCGTTGGCGTCGATGTCGTAGTGCGATCCGCGGCGTTGCACGTGCAGCGTCGCTTCTCCGTTCTCGATCATCCTCGCCGGGCCTTCCGCGCGCACCCACGCCTCCTCGGCGAAATCGGTTGCGACGGCCATCTCCTTCAGCGTCGTGTCGTCGCTGTCGTTGAAACGGATGCGGCGCGGGACGAAGACGCGCGGAATGGCGCGGGCGTTTTCGAGCAGGCGAGACGAGCGATCGTCGGCGACGACACGCCAGCCGGGCGGCGGCTCCATCGTGCGCGGCGTGATGGCGTCGCGCACGCCGAGGAAGGAGAGGAAGGGGCGCGAGAGATCGGATACGTCGTGGTAGGTGCGCTTCTGCGCGGACCACAACTCCAGCGTTTCGATGTACGGGTAGAACGTCATCGCCGAGTAGCCGCGTACGTCCTCGAGGCCGTACATCGTGGCCACGTTCGGGATGACCATGTTGTCGATGGCCGTGAAGCGAAACAGCGGATCGCGAGGGACGGCGGCGACGAGCGGAACCGACGGATAGAACATGCGGCGGGGGAGTGTCGGATGGATATTGCCGTCTTCCACGACGCGTTGCGCGGCGATTGCGAGGACGACCATTGCCGCTGCGGCACGTTGTGATCGCGTGCCGAACGCTGCGAAGAGCACGGCCAGACCGAGGAGCTCCGCGGCGGCGCCGGCGACGAGGAGTTTTGGATCGACGCCGAGAGTCAATTGCATGCGCCATAACGTCGCGGTGCCGATGAGCAGCAATGCGGCCACCGCGATCACGATGCGGCGATCGAATCGCGGTGCTTTCGCATCGAATGCCATGGCCGCGAGCAGCGACATCGACAAGATCGCGGCGAAGCCGAGGCGATCGTTGAAGGCGATTTTGAAGAGCGGAAGGAGGCGAAGGAACGCATCGACCGGCGGCGCCTTCCAACTGGCGAGGAGCCCGATCACGCCGAGTGCGGCGAAGAATCGTGCGTCACGGCGGCGCAGCAAACGGAACGACGCGATCAACGCCAGCGCCAGAATCACGCTGCCGACGCGGGCCAGGCCGAAGTCCCATTCGCTGCTCGGCGTGTGCCACGACGCGCCGCCGTAATAGGGGAGGAACGTCGCCCGGATCGCTTTCGAAATCTCATGCGTGGTGGCCGGCGGCGGCGGATTTTGACGGATGCGATAGTCGAAGGACCACGGCAGCGCGGCGATGAACGGCATCAGCGTGATGGCCGTGAGCATCAAAGCGATGATGCCGGCCGAGATCGCGAGCAGCGTCGGACGCAACGCGTCACGCCGGATCGGAATCAGCTCGAACACTCCGTAGATGGCGCCGATGGTGACGACGTGCAGCATCGTTTCCGGATGCCCGAAGACGATCAGCAGGACGAAGGCGATCGTCAGCAGCACCGCCGCGCGAAGATCGCGATTGCGCACGACGCGGCGGACGCCGAGCAAGACAAACGGCAGCACGCTCCAACTTCGTCCATGCGGCCAGGTGCCGAAGAAGGCCATACCGCTGCAGAGCGTGTAACCGGCCGCCGCGATCAGCGACGCGCCTTCGCTGCATTCGAGCTCGCGCGCGAACGCGAACGTGAAAAGGGCGGCCAGAAAAAAGACCATCGACGCGGCGAAGGTCGTGGCCAGATCGAGCGGCAGCAAGAGCGCGAGCAGGTTGATCGGATTTAGCGGCGCGGCCTGCATCCCCGCGGCGAGCACTTCGCCGGAATCCATGGCCGGATTCCACAGCGGCCAGCGATGCTGCGCGAACGACTCCCGCACCTGCCGCTGCCAAGGCACCATCTGCAGGACGTGATCGAGGAGAAACCCGTTGTGCGCGGTGGTGAAGCCGTAGTCCTTCGCGTAATCGCTGAACGGCGCGCTGAGAAAAAGGATGTCGTATCCGCCATAGACGCGATTGGCGACCAGCGCCTTACCGGTGAAAAGAAAAGGAAGGAGAACGATGACGACCGCCGCGGTGCGCGAAATCGGCGTAACCCATCGCCGCCAGGCGGCAAGTGTTACGACTGCGACGACGAGATAGAGCAGCAGCGACACGCGGCGAGAGTATAGGAGGGCGCAGTCGGAAAGCTGATGTCGTCGCGACCGAACATCGGCGCAGTTGGCATCGGCGGCGAAGCCGTCGTAACAACCGTAGCCCACGGCTTCGAGCCGTGGGAACCGGAGTCCGCGCAGATTTTAGAGCCCGCTTCAGCGGGCGAAAGAAAGCTTTCTCTCGCCCGCCAAGGCGGGCTCACGAATCGCGAATGCGAAAACCCCCATCTGAAGATGGGGGCTACGGTTCTCATGCCGGCTTCGCCGCCGATGCAATTCTCGCGAGCTCGTCCCTACGTTGCCCGCGTGAACAGTTGCCGCTGGCTGACCTGGTAGGCGCGGGCGCGGATCATCTCCCGGATTTCGCGCGGTTTGGTGATGCTTTGCAGAACCGTCGTCGGAAACGCTTTGTCGGACGAGATCAGCGTCACGTTGCCGACGCCGAGGAGGCGATCGGAGACGGACTGGAAGAATTGGGTATCGTCGATGTAGCGGAGATCGATCTCGTTCAGGCTCTTCGACAGCATCCCGCGCTCGATCATCACGCGCTGGTTCGTGATCGTGTAGATCGTGCTTTGCAGGCGGACCATCACGATCAGAAACGTGACCACCTGCCAGAAGACGGCGATGGCCATGATCAGCCAGCCGTACTTCGTAATGCGGCCGGACATCTCCATATCGTTCGTTTGCCCGGCGAGGAAGTTTGCTGCGACCGGGATCAGGATCGCCGTGAGGATGATCAGAATGACCTTGCCGAGGAGTACGCGCCACGATGGCGATCCTCGCCAGAGCGTTTCCTCCGCCATCACGGGCGCCGCGGCCGCGACGGGCGCCGCATACGCTACCGGCGCCGACGGCCGCCCGCAGTTCGGACAGGCCATAGCCATCGTGGAGACGTCGTGTCCGCAATCAGGGCAGGTGATGACCGGCATGGCCGGCGATTGTAGCGTGTACCGCCGCCGCGCTGACGCAATCGGCGTATCGTCCGCGGTATGGCTTTGTTCGACTCGCTCCTCGGCTGGCTCGTCTCCGTCGTCGGTGTCGCCACCGGCGCCGCGTACATTCCGCAGGCGCTGCGGATCTGGAAGCGCCGCAGTTCCGACGACGTCTCGATCCTGACCTATCTGCTCTTCCTCGGCGGGCAGATCGTCTACCTCGTCTACGGCATTCGCATCCGCCAGTGGCCGCTGATCATCGGTATGAGCGCGAACATCGTCGGCAGCGTCGCTGTGATCGTGAGCGCGCTTCGTTTCCGCGCGGCCACAATATCGGCACGGCCTCAATCGTCTTCAACGATTGATGAGGGACGCGAGTCTGGCGCAGATGGCAGTCGAACAGGATGAGCACATCTCCGACGTCGTGACGCGGGAGCAGTCCCGGCTTCGCGACTTCATCCGGCGGCGCGTTCCCGACCCGCGCGACGCCGAGGACGTTCTGCAGGACGTCTTCTACAAACTGGTCGAGGCGAACCGGCTGCTGATGCCGATCGATCACGTCACCGGTTGGCTCTTTCGCGTGGCGCGCAACCGAATCACGGATCTCTTCCGGAAAAAGAAGCCGGAGAGTTTTCCCGAGGACGAGCTTCACTTCGAAGATCTGCTTCCGTCTGCCGACGCCGGCCCCGAAGCGCTTTACGCGCGCGGCGTACTGCTCGATGAGCTCGACCTCGCACTCGACGAGCTTCCCGACGAACAGCGCGAAGTTTTCGTCGCGCACGAACTGGAAGGACGCAGTTTCAAAGACATTGCCGCCGCGACGGGCGTGAACGTGAACACGCTCCTCTCGCGCAAACGCTACGCGGTGCTGCACCTCCGCGAGCGGCTTCACGACATCTACGACGAGCTCAAGAAAGGATGAACATCAAATGACACGACGACTCCGCCTGCTTCTTTTTTCGCCGCTGGCAATTCTGGGACTGGCGCTCTTCGCCTTCCTCGGCGGCGAAATCGTCCGCTACCTCTGGAACGCGCTCATGCCGCAGCTCTTCGGATGGCACGCCGTGACTTTCTGGCAAGCCCTCGGCCTGCTCGCGCTCTGCCGCATCCTCTTCGGCCGCCTCGGCGGCCCGCGGATGAACTGGTCCGACAACCGGCGCCGTTTCGAAGCCCGCTGGAAAACGATGACCCCCGACGAACGCGACCGCTTCCGCAAAGGCATCCTCGGCCGCTACGCGCCAAGCGACCCGGAACCGAAGGAGGGGTGACTAAGCGCCTGTATACGTCGACACCATTTTGACGGCGAATTTGGTGTCGATGGCTACAGGCGGCTGGACAAAGAAAGAGCGCGCCTTGGCGCGCGACGGAACACAGTTTTCGGCGGAAAACGAAAGGGCGACCGGAGTCGCCCTTTCGCATCAATCATTTGCCGCCTAACTGCACGCCGTCGACGAATACGTCGACGACCGGGGTCACGCCGGGCGATCCGGAGATCGTGAACGTGTAGGTGCCGAGCTGATTCTGATCGGAGGGAATCGCGCTGCGCAGTCTTCCTCCGCTGCGGACGACCGCCTTCACCAGCGGCGCGTAGCCGGGTCCGAAGTAGTTGCCGTAGCGGTCCCGCGGAGTGAGCGTGAGCGTCCAGACGCCTGACGCGTCGCCGGTCAGCGTGATCGGCGTGGCGGCGGAATCGGCGCGCGGCTTCACATCCTCTTCGAGCCGCTCCTGGCGTGACACGTGGCCGGTGAGCGGGACGTCCCAGTCGAGGATGGCTTCGAATGCGTACGTGCCCGGAATCGCCGTCCCACCAAACGACCCCGAGTAAAACCCTTTTCCTTCCTCGGCGAGAGTAATGACAGAGACGTCCTTCGGCGTCGTGCTATCGATCAGAGACTGCCCGAGGGCTGCGATCTTGTAATCGAATGGCGTCTGGATGTCGCCGGTCGGCGTAACGGTGTTGCCGCTGGGCACCTTCACGTTCGAGGCGTGCAGGATGTTGCCCATGCCGTTGGGCTGCCGCAGAACGCGCACGCGGATCGCGCCGGCGGGGAGGCCGGTGAGCGGCTTTCCGTCCCAGTCGACCAGCACGCGGACGCCGAGCGAGTCGCCCGTCACGGCGTGCATGTTGTCCATCGAGAACTGATAGTCGAGGTGCTTCTCCAGGAACATCACGTTGAGCGTGTACGGCACCGCGTCGGTGCTCTTGAGGTCGCGCTTCACGCGCACGCTCCACGCGCCCGTCTTGAATTTCCCCGTGCTCATGTCGAAGGCCTGGATCGATGACTGCGGCAGCTTCTTCGACGACGTCGGAATCGCCGGCGTCGAGTATCCGGGCGGGAAGACGTCGAGATCGAGCATCTGGCGAGCCGGCGGCGCCCACTGCACCGACGCCACCACGCGCTGCGGCGAGCGGTCGACGTTGAACGGCACCGCGGCGCTCGGACCTTCGCCGGTCAGCGTGTCGATCACGCTCGTGGCCACCGATGCCGTATTGCCTTTCAGGATTGCCACCAGCGTCTTGCCGAAGACGTCGAAGATCGTGTTGGCCGTGACGGCCTGAAACGAAATGCCGGAAGTCTCGAAGGAGATGTTGCGGAGCAGCGTCTCATCGACCTGCGCCGGAGTTCCGAAGGCGATGGTCTGGATGGGGATGAAGCGCTTGCGAAGTTCCTGCGGCAGGCCTGCCACCGGCGTCAGGCCGAGGAAGCCGCTGCCGGTCGGCGTGATCAGCGGCGCCGTGTTCTGCATGCCGTCGGTGATGACCACGAGGTTGAGATCATTCTTCGGGTCGGCCGCCCACTGGCTCATCCCTTCGTTGATGCCGGCGCCGATGGAGGTGCTGCTGCCCGGCACGAGGGAGTTGGCCTTGTTGATGATGGCGTCCCACGCGTTGGCTGCGCCACGCTGCAGGAAAAAGTTCGCCGGAGGATCGGCGCCGACCAGCGTTTGCGGCTGCGCGGTCGAGTCGAAGAAGACCAGCCCCATGCGATCGCCCGACCACTCCGGACCGCCTCCCGGCGGCGCATCGAGCAGCTCCCACTGGCCGACGAAGTTCTGCACCGCGGTCTTGAGGATGTCGATCTTCTTCGGGCCGTTCAGCGATCCGGGCGGCAGATCGTTCATGCTGCCCGACTTGTCGAGCACCAGCGCGACGTCGAACGTGTTGCGTCCCTTGTAAATCGCGGTGAGTGCCGGCGCGACGCCGTCGTCGTTCGGAAGCAGGCTGGCAGGCGTATCGCCGGTGTGCTTCGAAACCTGCGAGCACTCCGCCATCGGCGCGGCCACGATGTACGTCGACATCCGATAGGCCGTGATGTCCTGCGCGCCGACGAAACGCATGTTGATGTTCTTGTCGATCGCGCTGCCGCCCGCGCAGAAATCGGCCCCGAAGTTCGACAGTGGCGTGTAGGAGATGCGGACGTTGTTGCCGGTCAGCGCCTCGTACGTCACGGTGTCGCCGCTGGGGAGATTGGCGCTGGCGCCGAGGTTGACCGTCGTGCCGTCGACCACGAGTTGCGAGCCGGCAGGCGCCGAGTCGAGCTCGAGGTTGACGCGCACCAGGCCCGACTCCTGATTGGGGATGCCGCGGACCGGAATGTTGAGGATCCATGCCTCGCTCGCCGCCGCCCTGGATGGCAGCATCGCGAAGGCAACAACAAGTACAGCGAGAGCGATTGACGCTCGTTTCATAAGGACTTCCTTTCTTCGTCAGAGAGAGATGACTGGGCGCTGGCCGAGGACCGGAGACGCCGCTTGCACGAACGCCGTCAACAATCGGTCGAGGAAGTCCGCCCTTCCGTGTTCCAGGTCACAACACCGCGCACATACCGGATTTGTATGCCACCTCTTCAATACAAGCGATCGGTGTAGCACAGACCACACGTGTCCAAACTAGCGGCACGCCGTCGCCGGAGGCGACACGTACGGTAGCCGGTGGTCGCTCGCGAAGCGAGAGACCACCGGAAAATGAGGGTGAATGTTTTCCTCGACCCCGGTCAGGGGTCGCGGATCAAATACCAGGCGGCGTGAATTTCCTCCGCGACCGCTACCGCGGTCGGAAAATCGGGGTGCCTCGTCGATCCGGTGGTCTCGTGCTTCGCACGCGACCACCGGCTACCGTACGAGCCACCTCCGGTGGCTTTCGCGCCGCTTCGCGGCAGCCTGCATGAATCCGCAGATCGCGACGCCGGCTAATTTGGACATGTGTGGCATAGACACTCTTGTCTGTGCTTTGGCAAGGTGCAGTGTCTGCGATTGAAGAGGAGTGGCTTTGGAGCAGCGATTTGATTCTTTCAGTTCGCGCTGCCTTCACCAGCACAGACAAGAGTGTCTGTGCCACAAACGTTCATCGGCCGCCCGCCGAAAGCGCCGAACGGATGGCATTGAGCAGATCGGCGGCGCGGAACGGCTTCTGCAGCAGAAGATCGGGGGCCGCCTCGTTCATGCGCTGTTTCGTGTAGCCGCTCATTCCAATGATCCGGACGTGCGGGTTGAGCTTGCGGAGCGCGCGAATCGTGGTCGGGCCGTCGAGCACCGGCATGAGCATGTCGGTGAGCACGACCGCGACGTCGGGATTCTGCGCGTACAGCGCGATTCCTTCGCTGCCGTCCACCGCGGTCAGGACGCGGTAGCCGAAACTCGTCAGCGTTGCAGCGGTGACGTCGCGAATCGCCATCTCGTCGTCGATCACCAGAACGAGCTCGCCGTTGCCGCGCACGACGGGCGGCGGTTCGTCTTCCGGCTGGGCGGTAGTCTCGAACACCGCCGGCAGGTACACCTTGAACACCGTCGTTCCCGGCTCGCTGTAGACGTTCATGAATCCGGCGTGGCTCCTGACGATCGAGCGAGCGGTCGCCAGCCCGAGGCCCGTACCGGCGCCGGCGGCTTTCGTGGTGAAGAATGGCTCGAAGATTTGCTCGATGATTTCAGCCGGAATGCCCGAGCCGGTGTCGGATACCGACAGCATGACGTACGCGCCCGGCGTTGCTCCGGCGTTCATTTCCGCGTACTGCCCATCGATCTCGACGTTCTCGGCGTGAATGGTGACGGTGCCGCCATTCGGCATGGCGTCCCGCGCATTGAGGCCGAGGTTCAGCAGGATCTGAAGCACCTGCGTCGCGTCGCATGCGATCGTCCAGAGGCTCTCGCCGACGTCGGTTTCGATGGCGATCGACGGGGGAGTAGTTTCACGAAGCAGCCGCTCCACTTCGGCAACGATCCGCGCCGGGTCCGTCATCTCGTTGTCGGAATGTCCGCGGGCGAACGTCAGCAACTGCCGGATGATCTCGGAGCCGCGCCGCGAGCTGCTCATCATCCGTTCGAGGGTTTGCTGCGCGGCGGGAGGGAGGTCGAGGCGCCGCAGATATTCGGCGCCCATGAGAATCGGCAGGAGGATGTTGTTCAGATCGTGCGCGATTCCGCTGGCGAGCATGCCCAGAGTCTCGACGCGCTGTGCGTGCAGAAGCTGACGCTCGAGCGACTTCCGTTCAGTGATGTCGGTGGTGATGATCAGCATCAGCGGCGCTTCGCCATACGCCGAAGGAATCAGCGAGAAGCGGCTGTCGACGACGATCGGTTTTCCATCTCTGGTCTGCTGCTGCAGCTCACCCTGCCATTCGCCACGGCCGACGACGGACGCATCGATGGCGAACGCCGTGGAATCTCCGCTCGTGCTGATCAGATCGGCCATCCGTTTTCCGACCGCCTCGCCGCGTCTCCAGCCATACAGACGCCGCGCGCCTTCGTTCCAGAAACAGATGACGCCATCCATGTCGCGCAGGATGATGGCGTCGCGCGCGTTGTCGAGAAGAAGCGTCTGATTTCGCTTCTCCACTTCCGCACGGCGCGTCCCCGTTTCATCGACGACGAACGTGACGATCTCCTCGGGCGTCTGTTGCACGACCGCCGACGCGAGCAGGACCGGCACCGTGTGGCCGAGGCGGTGCACGAG
>Ga0068868_100000166_pt1 | contig 43220 bp, 77 predicted proteins | sample KBSMisM42_FD_64660 | JGI IMG/M metagenome (GOLD analysis project Ga0068868, IMG submission 64660) | Miscanthus rhizosphere microbial communities from Kellogg Biological Station, Michigan, USA - KBS Miscanthus M4-2 | ecosystem: Host-associated > Plants > Roots > Rhizosphere > Soil ...
GGCTATTTAAGCTTCTGGAGATAGTATTGAGATATATTTAGCCGCCTTCGGCGGGGCTTGCAGCGCTTCGCTCGCTGTCGAGTACAGATTCCGGCAATTTGTTAACACGTCCAGCCAACATGCATGTAAGGACAATCGTCATCATGTGACTTGGCGGGATCGTTAGGGGTGCGGAGGACGCCGTAATCGCAGAATCGGCAACCATGAGGATTAGCAATGAGCGCCGCAAGCGCCTCTTGATATGGCTTCCGAACGTGTCGGGCGAGGGTGTAAAGCTCTCGCATCGAAGCCTTCCTGAGCAAGGCTGCTAGGTCAGGGTCACGGCCTATAATCTCCCATATCGTAAGTTCACCTTCGGTCATCTCTCTCGTCCTTTCAGATAAAATCCGGGGACCGGAATGGATGCCAGCCGTGTGCCGCACTCTCCCCATCCGACTAGCACTGTAGCCCTCATCAGGCCAACTTGGGATCGATCCAGCCGCAGAAACTTCGGCCTGCCTGCCATGAACAGGAAATGCTCAGCCGTCTTCGCCATGTCTTGAAACCATCGGGTGTCACTAGAGGCAAGGACCAAAGCAATGCCGTTGCCATGCTCCGCCATAGCGCGCATCCAAGGGCCTGGATTGCTGTAAGGCGGGTTGCACCACACCGAACCCTCCCAAGCCTCCCTGAGTCCGTTTCTAGGCCATACAATGCGGTTCGTTGCCGTGGGGTGGTCCTCGATAGCGCATGGGTCGGTATCGAATGGACCAAGGGCATTAATCAGGCTCAATGGCGTAAGAGTCGTATCCTTGGCCCCAATTGGGTCATGTGGAGAGATATTGCCGTTAACACTCATCCGCGTAGCGGCTGTCTCTGTCATATCTGTTCCTTTGGATTAGCCGCCTTCGGCGGGGGCGCTTCGCGCTCTAGAAGGCCACGAACCCAATCGCTCACCGTGCGTCCCGGCTTTGCCGTCGCCTTCCTCCATACCCGCTTCTTTAAGGCTTCATCAACCTTCACATTGATTGTCGGCATGGACTGCAAATTCCCTCTTGACAGCGTGTTACGTTGCGACGATATTACCAATCACAAACGCAATGTCAAGCACGAACAACGGGAGCGGCCAGTGGCAGACATGAAGATCACAGACGGCAAGGGCGTCCACTTCACGATGGACAATGGCGTGCTCATCAGCATCCAGATCGGCCCCGGCAATTACGGGTCGAACTACGACATGGGCTTCTCGGAGTTCTATGAGGGTGGCCGCAAGGCGTTGCCATCGTCAACCACGGCAGAGATTGCCGTATGGAACACGCGACCAGTGTCCGGCATGCTGAACTTGGGTGACGATACCGTAAGGGGCTACGTGCCGGTAGAGGACGTGTTGCGCTTCATGGAGTTCCTTCGCAAGCTTCCCGAGGGCGTTACCACAAACTCGTGGGCCGAGCGGCTTGCCGAGTTTGATTGGGAGCCCGCCACACAGCGCGACGAGGCCGCAGAATGAGCAACCATCACCCCCGCGTAGCGGCTAAATCATCTATCCAGGATGAATACGGTAACAGGATAAGACTCACTTGGTGGGAAGTTCTGTATTTTGGACTTAGCTGCTTCGCAGTGGTGTGGCTAGCAGCGTGGGCATATGAGGCGGCAGCGGTCGCCGGAGGGATGCAATGAGCTGGCCAGACGAACCCTATTGGTCAGGAGACAATGCCATCAGCAATGAGGAAGACGACAGGATCACGGCTGAGGAAGCGGCGAAGACGCCGGAGCAGATCAATGCCGAGGCTATCGCACTCCTTGCCCAGACTGTTCTGGGGTTGAGCCAGAGGGTGAAGGCTCTTGAAGCACAGGGCAGGAAGCCTAGACGCCCATTCACTTCAGGCGAGATAAATGATTAGCCTCAAGAGTTTGAGGAAGCCTAATCCGCCGAAGGCGGCTAACTATTCAGCGCTACGCGCGGGGAAGGGAAGACGATGAGGAAGTACGAGATACTGGAGCAGGTTGCCAGAAGGTGGGTCTCAAGGGGCTTTGTTTGGGCTCTGACGCATAGAGAGGCGACTAACAAATGGTGCGGCCTCGTGGGCATGAGCAGGGCGAGGGCCGATCTGGTTCTGACCGCGCATCTCATTCTGGATTAATCCCGCCGTAGGCGGCTAAATATAGGAAGGGAATAAGATGGAAGACGTAGCCGCTACGCGGGGTAAGGAAGATAGACTCAATTCATTTGCTGAGGAGTGCCGCACTAAGCTGCGTGCCAAAATCCTTGAGACGATGGACGTTACGTCGCTCTGGTCAGCAGCGCGAGACACGGACCTGTCCCGCTACGAAGTCGAGCATATGACCGCAAAACAGCTTCGCGCCGCGTTAGTTGAGAGATGGTCAGACGCCGAGGAAGCAATATTCCGTCACCTAGACGGAGCAAAGGACAATCGGCCATGAGCGAGCCCCAAGGAACCCGCGTAGCGGCTGTACTTGACTCCCAACGCTGGCGTGAAACCCGTGACGAGTTGGATGCTATGGCCAGCAAGCTCTACACCCTGGCTGAGACTGATGATGGCTGGATCAGTAGGAACCTGCATTCCTTAGCTGCTGAGGTCAGTGTCCTTGCAGAGCAATATGCTCAGAAGCTTAAGGCTCATGATGCATTGAAGATGGCTTTGGAAGGATCATTAATAGCCGCTACGCGGGGAGTGGAATGATGGAAATGCTCAAGGTTTGGTTGCCGGGCGAAAGCCCATGGTCCGAGGTTCTGTCCAGCAATGAAGGACGGCACCAAGACTGTGCGCCTCGATAACAAGCTGGCTGGCGACTACACCAAGGACGAGTTCCGGGCGCTCCTTGCTGCGGTCTGGACGAACCAGAGTGGCGGAGAACCTCCTGGGATGGGCGACACGGACTACCGCAAGCACTCTTACCGCTTCAACGATATCGTGAATGTTCGGCAGGAGCCGGAGACCGGAGTCTGGGCGGTTATCGGGTATGCAGCCACAAACTAACCCCGCCGCTAGGCGGCTAAATATGTCATGAACTATAAGGAGGGAAGAATGAATGAAGTAGCCGAGGACAAGCCTCAGGTCGATCTAACAGAGTTCCTTACAGACCGGAAGCAAGCCCTGCTGTCGATGAACCTCGATACGATCAACGCCTACATGCGCAAGCACGGCTCCGCCTTCACGCTGCCGGATAACGATGTCGGCTGGATGGCAGTCCACAAGGCACGGACGGCCGCAACCGATCTGCCTATGGATGAGCGCCAGAAAAGCGCCGACTGGCTGACGAACCGGGGCTATCAATCATGGGGAGACTGGAATTGAGCCCTCAAGCCCTAGCTGCTCTTATCGTCACCCTTTCCGCTGTAAGCGGCTGCAATAAAACTGAACTTCATCATACGAATCTCGTTGCTCAGTTCCTTGGTGAATCTCCTGAATTAGAATTAGCCGCTAACGCGGGGGAGATAGACCCACCTATCCCGACGAAGGCGGCTCAACCTGATCCAATTCTACCACCGCCTACACCAACAGGACCAGCCTTCGGAGAATACGGCTATACCGGCCCGCTTCCCTGCCCTGAATCAAGATTCAGAATTTTGACCTGCGGCGATAATGGCGAATGGCACTGGCTCGACAGCAATATGGGATGGGCAACATGATAGATGATCTCAAGATCATGAACGCCATCATCGAAAGCGCCGTGCTTGATATCGGTGACCGTGGCTTCCTGCAAAGCTGGATCACACTCGACTATGGCGGCACAGGGCAGGGCTTCGGTGGGTTCGTGCTGTGTCCCTACATCGGCAGCGACATGAATCCTGACTGGACCAAGTTCAGCGGCAACTATGCCGGTGTCTGGCTCACCCGGATCATGCAGATTGCCGCCGTTGGCGAATGGGGCAAGCTGAAAGGCCGGACCATCCGCGCCAAGGCAAATCACGGTCGCGTCGAAGCCATCGGCCATATCGTCAAGGACGACTGGTTCAACCCGTCCGAGGTGTTCAAGGCTATGGAGGAAGCAAATGTCCACGCTTGAACCCCGCATCGAAGCCATCCGCAAAGAATACGGCCTGTCTCAGGACGACTTCTGGCAGATCAAACAGAACAAGCAATGGGTGTGTAAACACGCTGCGCTAGAGGTCGTAGCCGCCAAGGCGGGTATCGAATGGCTGGAACCCCGGATCATCGAAATGAATGCCACCGGCTTGGTCACGTCCTTGATCGTCACCGGCAAGCTCGGCAACCGCGTCGAGTGGTCAATCGGGGAAACCAATCCGACGAACTATAGCGTCACCGGCAAGCAACCCGCCTATCCGTGGGCCATGTCCGAGAAGCGCGGGAAAGACAGGGTGATCCTCAAACTGAGCGGTGTTCATGGCCTGCTCTACTCGGATGCGGAGATGGATGCCCCTAGCAGCCACATAGATGCCCAAGGAGAGGCTTCTGAGGTTGTCTCGGACAGTACAGCCAAATTGGTGTTCCCTGCCCTACAGAGCGAATTACAGGGCTGCGCTACGCGGTCGCAGTTGGACGGTGCTTGGTCCCGTTGGCTACCCGTCATCGTCCATTGGTCCGAATCCATGCAGCAGAATTGTGAGGACGTGCGCCAGCAAATGACGGATTACCTTCGTGAGCATGGCGGCGATGCCAGGGAAGCTAACCGTGACGTGATCGAGGCTGATCTGCGTTCCGCACTGGATATCGATGATCTCAAGGCCAAATGGTCAGGCTGGGGACCGGCAATGAAGAAGCTGGCTGCTGCTGATGTAGCCAAGCTCTCAGAGGCTAAGGAACAGGTGAAGAAGGCAATCCTGAATATCGGAGGGAAGGCACCGGATTTCGATCATCTGGATACTTCCCGCGAAGCGGCTGATCCTGAACTAGCTAAAGCAGAACGGTTAGCTGCCATTGCGAGGACGCCATGATGACCAACAGGATGTACGTTCTGTCCATCATTGGCTCCTCTATTATCGTCCTGGCAGTGTCCTATGGGATGGCGATGCTTCAGGAACCTCAAGCTCATTGGCTTTGGTGTACGATGCTGAAGCTGTGTTAATCCGCGTCAGCGGCTAAATATAACGCCTACGGGCGGGGAAGGAAGTAAGATGGACAAGGGCGAGTTTATCAAACACGGCTATACCGTAGAGCCTGGAGACGGCGGTAGCTGGATCGTCATTCAGGGCAGCGTGAAGTGGAAGAACGATGGCATGTTCAGCAGCATGCGAGGCTTCAGTAACCATCAGGATTTGCTGAACTGGCTTGCCGAGGAACACCGTGTAGATAGCCAACGGGATGCTGCCGGTCATCCGCTGCCCGAGAAAATGCGCAAGGAACGGTGGACCATCACGGAAGCTGATCGGCCGGACTGAGCGTTAACACTCTACCCCGCGTAGCGGCTAATACATCTATATGAATAGCCGTGTAAGAACACGGGAAGGGAAGAACCTCGGATTTTGGGCATGGTTGAACCCTTTCTGCCTCATGGCCTACCGGCACAAGAGTTCCTGGCTAGGGGAAGGCTTACGCCCGCATACTCGGTTCCCTTTGCCCCGGAGGGCCGCGAGCTTTCCACCCCTCGCGTCTGCGACTACATTTTCGGCGTAGTCTGGGCTGAGCCGTTTTCCCGGAAGCCAACCGGGCGGACAAGCTCATGCCCCTCAAGTACCGTCTATGCGCCATGAGGACCGGAGTGCTATGGGTCACGCCCCCGGATTTGGGTTTAGCGCTTTAGTCTCGACCGGGTTGTTCAGGAGAGGAGGGTTGAAACCGGAACCGCGTTGGTCTAGTTATATCCCCGTCGCCAGTTGAAAGCCCTGTAAAAGCCTGGCGGCAATGAGCAGAGGATTTTGCGATCCTGCTGCTCAAACAAGACCGTAGCGCCCGTGTCGAAATAAAGCAAGCCCTCGGCTAACCGCTGGGGGCTTTCGCTTATCCACCACTTCATTCCTAAGCCCTCTTGCAACGCTTACGCGGATATGCGATGGTGCGTCTTCGTCAACAAAAGGAGACCGCATTGCCCAAAAACAAGCTTTATGCCCACGTCATCCTTGACCGCTCCGGGTCAATGGCAACGATCCAGGCCAAGACCGTCGATGCCTTCAATGAGTATCTGAACGGCCTTGCCGCCGACGACAATATCAGCGCCCGCGTGTCGCTCACGATTTTCGACAGTACCAGCATCGATCTGTTGCGCGACAACGTGAAGGCGAAGGACTGCCCCAAGCTCACCAGCGAGGAGTACCAGCCGCGCGCCTCAACACCGCTTTATGATGCCATCGGCAAGACCGTTGCCAAGATTGACACCGAAACGCGCCGTGAGGGTGAGAACGTCGCCTTGGTGATCCTGACGGACGGCATGGAAAACGCCAGCACCGAATACACTAAGGAATCTGTGAAGGCCCTGCTCGACGGGCGGCAGAAGACCAAGAACTGGCTGGTGATCTATCTCGGCGCCAATCAGGATGCCTTTGCCGAAGGCTCCAAGTTCGGCGCTTCGGCCAGCAGCACTATGGTCTATGATACTCACAATATCGGCGCCACGATGAAAGCCGCGTCCGAAAGTACCATGCGTTATGCTGCAACGGCGTCCTTGGCGTCCGCCAGCTTCACGCCTACCGAACGCGCGTCCGCAATGGGTAAGAAGACCAATGCCAAAGACCCTAAATCCCTCGCAAGCACTCGCGCTAATTCGTGAGCACGTCGCTAAGGCCGGTTCGCAGACAGCATTTGCCCGCCAGCATGGCCTTAGCGTTGCTTACGTCAATGACACTGTGAATGGCAGGCGTAACCCGTCGAAGGCCATTCTCAGTGCCGTAGGGCTGAGCAAGCGAGACACATACGTCGAGGCGGGCGACGATGACTGATCGCTACGTCATCCGCCTCAATACCCAGCGCGACCGTGAGAAGGCTATGGAAGCCATCAGACGAGCGCCAGACGGCTACAGGCTGCTCCTAGAGGCCCCTAGGCGGTCAACGGCGCAGTCGGACAAGATGCATGCCATGATCCGTGACGTGGCCGCTCAGGTGACGCATATCGACGGCCTCAAGCACAGTATCGAGGACTGGAAGATTTTGTTCATGGACGCACTGAACCGTGAAACGCGCATGACGATGAATCTGGACGGGACCGGCCTTGTCGCCTTGGGACGTTCGACAGCCGAGCTTAAGGTGAGCGAGATGCAGGATATGATTTTGCTCATCACCGCTTTTGGCGATCAGCATCAGGTAAAGTTTAAGGCAGACGCGATGTTAGAGGCTTCGTATTCCGCGAAGCGCTAAATCATAAGGATACAGTATGAGCATAAATAGCGCTACGCGGGAAGCAGAGGCCGAGATTCAAACTTGGTTTGATAAGGTGGCCGCGCTTTGCATCGCACGAGGAGCCCCGGAAGGTTGGGAGGTATCCTTATCGGAGCTTCTGGGCACATACCCGACCTACACGCACTACAAGATCGACGGTGCAGTTTACGGCAAACCAGCTCCCGGAAGACGAAAAGGCAAGCCCGTAGCCGGGACGAAGATGACCTTCATTTTCAGTAACGAAGAAATCCGCGCCCTAAGCGATCCCGACGAAGTCGGCTAACTATATAATAGCCGCCTAAGAGGCGGGGAAGGGAGTTAACACAATGGACAACATCAGGTTTGGACCAACTCTGGAAGAGCAGATGCCAACCGAAGAGGAACTTGCGGTAGTGTCGGAGACGATCAAAGCAGCTTTCGAGAAGCACGAGTCAGAGAAGCGCAAGAAGGTGAGTTTTGTGGGTGCTCCGGCATGCTTCCGACTTGAGCTTGCCTGCCAGCCGATCAATCAAGCCTTTGGCGGGTTCGGCTGCTACCTAGTTGGCAGTGCGCTTGAGCGACCGGACTGGCGTGACATCGATGTTCGCTTCATCATGACCGATGCCGAGTTTAGCGCCGAGTTTCCAGCGGTCAACATGAAGGCGCATACTTGGGAGTTTGATCCGAAGTGGATTCTGCTCACGACCGGTATTTCCGCGTATCTAAGCAAAGCCGCTGACCTTCCGGTCGATTTCCAGTTCCAGCCTCAGACGCACGCAAACGAGAGGCATAAGGGACCGTGTAAACCGTTGGGCTTGATATTCGCCAAACCTGATCCCGCCGAAGGCGGCTAAATCTATCTCTATAGTCTAATAGCTAGCGCGCTACGCGCGGGGAAGGTGTTAACGTGAGAGTTCTAGTCTGCGGCGGCAGAGATTATACGGACAAGGCCCGCGTCTTTGCTGTTCTCGACAAGCTGGATGGTGAAGCTGGCATTGATCGCATCATTGAAGGCGGCGCTAAGGGCGCGGACACATGGGCTGCTCAGTGGGGAGGGTCGAGGGGAATCCTTGAAACCTACGAAGCCGATTGGGAGAGCCAAGGCACGTTCGCCGGGCCTGCTCGCAACGCGCGAATGCTAGCGGAAGGAAAGCCTGACCTTGTCATCGCCTTCCCCGGAGGTCGCGGCACTGCCGATATGGTCAGGAAAGCCCGTAAGGCTGGCGTAGAGGTCATCGAGATTGCCTAGGCAGGAGTTCACCGCCAAGACCAAGAAGGCCGCTCTGGAGCGATCCTTGGGGCTCTGTGAGGCATCTGGGCCGTTCTACAACCGAGGCTGGGATGATCGCTGCAATAAGGTGCTGGGGAAGGTCGAATATGACCACTTCATCCGCGCTGCCGATGGTGGTGATGCGAGCCTGGAGAACTGCCGTGCGGTTTGTCCTGAGTGCCACGCATGGAAGACGCGCAAGGTCGATACACCCGGCGCTGCCAAGTCAAAGCGGATCATCCGTCGCAATGGTCCGGTAGAGCTACGGAAGCGCAAGCATCCTATTCCCCAGCCCAAGAATGCCTCATGGCCCACAGGGCGTAAGATTCAATCGAGAGGATGGAAATGAGCAGATCAGCCTATCCACGTCCGTTCTGGCCTCGCGTCAGTCGTCTCAATCCTGAAATCTATCAGGGGGACACATGGGTTATCGATGGCCGCCTGAGTGAACGCTACACTGACAAGACGTGGCGCATGTGCGTACATTGGGCTCTTGCTGCGATCTTCGGCTAGCGTCCCCGCGTCCTTACGCGGCTAAATAAATATCCCACAAAGGATAGAATAGCTACTTGACACGTCCGGCAATTGGCCTACATTCGCCATACGAACAACGGAGGACGAGATGCTCAACTTTGCAGCAAGCCCGCTTACCGACAACAAGGGGCCCATCGGGGAATTGACGCGCAGCCTACTAAATCCCACCAAGCGTGAGATCGAGGAGTGGCGCAGGAAGAATGCCGAAGCCACCGCGCGCATCAGGGCGGTTCTGGAGAAACAGAAAAGTGCTTAAGGGCGTCAAGATCAGCCTGCGGCTTACGGAGTCACTAAAGAGGGCTTTGGAAGCCAGAGCCAAGGCGGATGAGGAGACGGAGGCCGAAATCCATCGGCTGGCGCTCAAGGCATATCTGTTTCCTAAGCCTAGACTGCCAGCTAGATCGGATTGAGTTAATAGCATCTAGGATTTAGCCGTCCTTTGGACGGGGAAGGGAGGACAGATGAACGCATGCCCATACTGCGGTGATGCGACCAACCACAACGGCGCATTCTGCTACCGCATCTATGCTGTGGAGTACGACAGCAGCGGCAGGATCGTCCGCGTGGAACTGTCGCCCTCCAAGCACGATCACCACCACTACCCGCCTCAATATGACAGTCCGAGACGCAGGGATGATCTGTCTGATCTCACCAGAATCAGAGGCTAACCCTTCCCCCGCCTCTTGGCGGCTAACTCAGGCTAAATAGGTTCCTATGACTAATAAGAGAGAGATAGATGTAGCCGCTACGCGGGATTACCAGATTGCCGCATTGAAGCAGGAGCTTCACGAAGCTCGAAAGCGGGCGCGTCAGGCAAACACTCGTGCTGACATCGCGGAGACCAAGCTACGGACCTTCAAGGCCGCTATCCGGGACAAGGCATCAGGACAATGGGTTTACGAGGAGTGGGGGCAGTGAACGATATCGAGGAAGCCAGCGGCGAGACCGTACAGGCCGCTTTGGAGGATCAGCGCAGCGGAGGGCTGGACGTGTACCGAACGGCCGTCAGTGAGGCGCAGGATCGCCACAGCGCCGTGGTTACCGCCATAGTCGAGGCTAGGGACGAGATACACAAGATCGAGGGCCGCATGCACGACGATGCCAAGCTGCTGAACGGCTGGAAAGAGCACCTGTCCTATCAGGAGCGCAGGAAAGCGGCTTTGGAACGCAGGATCATTGCCAACAGGGCCTTCCTGCGCAGTGCAGAAGATGAAGCGTCAGGGATCATAGAACCATGAGCATTCCTAGCTGGGTTAGAGTCGGGGCGAAGGTGGTGTGTGTTAACGATGATCCAAATCTGATGAGGGTCAATGCAGTGCATCCGGGCTTGGACGGCCTGTCCAAGAACAGCATCTATACGATCAGCGGAACCTACATTGACCCTTGGGTTAGGTGTCTGATGGTCAGGCTGGTCGAGATTACCAGACGCTTCGAGCCAATGGCTGATGGCGAGGCTGGCTTCATTGTTAGCCGTTTCCGCCCCGTACAGACCCTTCGGCAGGATGTCCGTATGGTGAAGGCCCTGATCCGGCAAATGCCTGCCAGCAAGAGGCTGGATCGACTACGGGAGCTATCGGAATGAAGGCCGGGGCAGACCCAATCGACTGGCAGGACATTCGGCTTGTATGTGGCGAAGGAAAGCTTACCGCCGATGATGTTTACATCGCCGTTGAGATCATCCTGCTTCAGCGGCGGGAGCGGGAGCCTCAATCTGCACAACAGGGCGAGCTAGGACCATCCTCACAAGCTATGTTCCAGCCTGACTCACAGAGCAAGCCATGAACCTCCTGACCCGCGAAGCGGCTAATCTATCTCGTCTTAAACGTTCTCTCCTTCCTATAGTAAGGATAGAGCTAAGTGTGTTTACGCCTGATGATGAGGTAGCTGTCAGAGTTAGATTAAATGACGTAGCCGCCGTTCCTTCCCCTCGCGCTAGCGAGGCTAAACCATGACTACACCCAGTGACGTGCAAGAGCTGATCTCGCGGCTTACATCGGCTCATGGCAGGCTGGTCGCATACACATCAGCGCCGGATATGATCTACACCGTCCCCGGCGCCGTGGACCGGCTCGCTGTAAAACGCGACGACGTTCTGATGGCTCAATACCGTATCGCGGAAGCGGCCACCACCCTCGCCGCTCAAGCAGCCCGGATCGAGGAACTGGAAAAGGCGCTGCGGACGACCGCCGACATCTTCGAGGACATGTACCGATACGGTGTCGTTTACACCCCGAGTCCCGACGACAAGGGAGAGTTCACCAGCGCCTACTACCTCGGCGAAGGCATCATGCCGATGATCCGCGCCGTCCTACAACCCCCAATGCCAGTGGAGCCGAGATAGATGAGCGACGACGACAAGAAGTACGCAGCGCCGCCCGATGAATTTCCAGACAAGGGTGAAAGCGGTAGCGGCTCCACGGTTGGCTACTCAGTCGAAGCACGCTACGCCTACTACAAGCCCCTGCCGATCACCGAGGATTTCACCTTAGACCTCCGGTGGAGGCGCATTCCAATCAACACCAGAGGCCCAATCGGGGTTCCTGACAGGAATGCGTGGCATGGCGATGCCATCCGCTACGGACTGCATTCTTGGGAAGCCGCTCAGGCCCTGCGCTGGTGGTTCTTAGCTGATCTCGAAACCCAACGGAACCTCTCAACAATGTGCGTTGAGACGAGGATCGTTGAACACAAGATCACCTACAGTTTTAGCGTCGAAGCGACCGGCGCAACCGATCCGCAAGACTTCCGCAGCGACCGTTTTCCAAGTCGCAAAAAGCCGGAGCCCCAGCCATGACCACACCAACCACACTCAGCGATGAGAGGCTGCGCTACCTAGCTGATCATCCCGCATCGGCGCTTGTTGCCCCGGCTCCATTCGGTTCAGATGGCACCCACAGACTGCGCCAATCAGAACTTGAGGCGCTCGCCCGAGAAGCCCTTGCTGCACGAAGCCTGCCGGAGGGGGTACCCACGCATCGGCATGTGAAGCGCGGCACCGAGTACACCCTGATCGCCTACGGGCACTGGACCGGCATTAATCAGGTCGTAGAGGACGGCGCCGATCTAAGCGTAAGGGAAGACGCGCCGGGCTTGTGGTCTGCGTGTGAGCAGTACGAACGCGAAAGCGGCCAATGGGCGTCCCTCCAAACCGGGAAGCCGATGGCCCTTGGCGATGTCGTCGCAATCTACCGCTCCGTCGATGACGACTCGCTGTGGGTGAGGCCGCGCGAGGAATTTGAGGACGGTCGCTTCATCACCCTCCCCCGCCTAGCGGCTAATACCCCCTCACCAGAAGGGGTAGGGACAATGGAGGGGGTAGCTTTCCAATATCGCGTTGCGCCGTGGATGCGGGCTTGTTTCGGTCCTGAGATCAGCAACGACCGCCTAGAGCGTGGGGACCGGGCGCTGGAAGAAATGCTCGAAATGCTCCAGTCTGGGGACTACCCGCGCGAGCGCGTAGCGGCGTTGACCGAGTATGTCTATTCCCGGCCAAAAGGCGACCCCCATCAAGAGGTCGGTGGCGTCATGGTCACGCTCGCGGCGTATTGCCTCGCACACAACCTTGACATGCACGCGGCTGGCGAAGACGAACTCGCCCGCATCAACACCCCCGAGACCATCGCGAAGATTAGAGCCAAGCAAGCGGCAAAACCAACAGGTTCGGCACTCCCCGTCGCAATCGCCGCCCCCGCTCAACCCGTAACCGTCAAGGGGGAGCCTGTGGCTCATATGACCGAACAAGACGCCCTTTGGCTCGATGCTAAGGGCACGGTCGATTGCCGCCTCTACCGGCTTCCCATGGGCTCGCGTTGGACAGTCCCCCTCTACCGCGCCTCACCAATACAGGATGGAACAGCCGCTACGCGGGAAGAGGTGATCGAGGAATGCGCGAAGGTGGCAGAAGCGGAATCTGAGGCTCAGGCGCTTTCACACAAGGAAGCTATCGAACTTACCGACCCTGCCCGTCGTCTCGGTAAACGCATTGCCAAGGCCATTCGCGCCCTCTCCCTTGCCGGGAGAAGCAAATGAAGGATTTAGCCGCTTCGCGGGAAGAAGAATTGTCAGGCGCAATCCGCGTTTGCCCGGAGCGCGACGGACGGTGTCCGCATGGCATGGCGTGCCCGTACTCCATTGATCGCTACCATTGTAACCTGGAGGCCAGCCGTCGCGCCCTAGCCCCGGCGAAGTCGGCTGCAAAGACGCGCGGTCAGGTTCTCATGGCCCTCATCCGAGTCGGTCCTACAACTGCCAAGGCGATTGCTGAGGCAACTGGCCTCGGGATGCCAACTATCTATACGCATCTCACGAAGTTGGAATATCAAAAACAGGCGTTTCGGTCAAAGCCTAGTGGCCGCAGTTTTATCTGGTACTGGTCATTTGGTGCAAACCACCCCGCCGAAGGCGGCTAAATAAAACCCTATCAGATCACTACTGGTATAGCCTTCCTACTAGCTCTAGTGATTATTGTGATAGTAGGAATTAGCCGCTTCGCGGGGGCGATATGAGCAAGTTCGAGAGCAAAATGCAGGTATTCTTCGCTGTGGCGTTCATCGCAAGCGCTGCTTTGGAACTAGGAGGCGTGCCAAGTGCCGTTATCCTGCCTGTGGTGGCCGTTCTCGGTATTCTGGCTGCACCGGCCTACAAACCGACAGGAGACCGCCAATGAACCGTAGATCACTGCTGTTAGGGATGGGTGCTGTCCTTGCCGCTCCGGCTGTCGTCAAGGCAGAGTCGCTGATGAAGACAGCTCGCTTACGCGAGGACGTGCGCGGATCGATCCTTGAACTCTACCGCAACTCCGCTTCCCCGGCTACCGGTGATCTCGCGCAATTCAACGGCCAAACCTTCTGGCTATCGAATGACGGCTTCTACGCGATGAGCCATATAAGCGATCTGCAACGCATTCAGGGTTCTTGACACCCCGCCCGTCTAGGGCGCTACCAAGTGCAATCCCGTACTGAGATGAGGAGACCCAAATGCTTAAGCTAAGAACCGTTGGAGTGGCGAGCCTTGCCCTCCTAACCCTGGGAGCGATGGCTTATCCGGCTGACGCTGCCAAGCACAAACCTATCCCGGTCGATGCCTGCTCCGTGATCCTATCCCTGCCCGATGATACCATCGTCAAGGCTGGCGATCTCAAGGGCTGTATCGAACACCTGTTGCTGATCGCTAACCAGTCGCATGGAACGGTCGTCATCAATACGGGCGGCTCGAATGGCGGCACTGCCGGTCCGGCTGGCAAGGATGGCATCGGAACCAAAGGTGACAAGGGAGACAAAGGGGATGCCGGCCCGAAGGGTGACAAGGGCGACACTGGCCCACAGGGACCAGCGGGAGCCGATGGCACTGACGGTAAGGACGGCCAGGATGGCGCTACAGGGCCGCAGGGCCCGGCTGGTCCCGAGGGGCCGCAGGGCGAACAAGGTGAGCCCGGGCCTATTGGTCCTCCGGGTCCGCAGGGAGAGCCGGGGACGGGTGGCGGGTGTGATGGACATAGTGGCGGGACACCAGCCTGCCCGTGATCTGAATTGGCGCTTCGCGGGGTTGCTTTCCCTCCTCGCGTAGCGCTATCTACCTAAGGGTCTATCCTCCCTGACCCTGCATCACAGGCATTCTCCCCGCTGTGATGTTACTGACCGGTGAGCGCTAATTGGGTTGAGTTAGATTACCCTGCGCTGCGTGCTCCCGGTCTTTCTTATTAGCCGCCTGATGGCGGTTTACGAGCGGCGGATCACGCGCGGAGTCGCACTCCGTGGCGGGTCGCCACAAACGGAAATACCGTGTGCAAATCCGGTCGCCCACACTTGGGAAGTCGTCTAAGCAGCAGGACACCGTTTCTTTCTTCCCCCGCCTCTTGGCGGCTATTTAATAAACCCTCCCACATTACATGGAAGGGCTATGAGTAACCGAACATACGTTCAGGAGGGGGTTACGGCTGTTCTGCCGGGGTGTTGGCCGTGACAGCCTCAGACACCTTGGCCGACTCGGCGTCCAGCTTGTCAGCCAGATCGTTCAGGGCCTTGGGATCGGTGGCATTGTCACGAATGGTCTGAGCCAGATTGGTAACGAGCGCGACGAGCGAATCGTCAACAGTGGTCAGGTTGGTCACGGAAGCTGTGAGACGGTCGATAACTTGGGACATGGTATTCACCTTCTGGTTGAGATTGACGAAAGCCTGTTGCAGGCTGGCAAGGGCGTCATGAATGAGCCGAGCGTCATACTGGCCCTGCTTCAAACGCCAAAGTTCTGTCGAGCTTATCCAAGGCATGGTCGGAGCCTAGCGCCGGTTTATGTATGGGCTGTGTCAGTGGATTCCGAGGTCTACGCCGAATAGGCCAAGCACCCTCGGAAGGACGTAGAGCAGCAGCACGCCGAGGACAACCAGCACCATGATGATTTTGATGATCTGGGCGCTAGGTCCCGGAAGTCCTAACTCGCCAACCGCCCACATGACGATCAGGTAGACGATAGCGAGAACGGCCAGGACTACGATAATCGAGAAAATGGTAGCGAACATGGGAGTACTCCCCCGCACCGAATGGTGCGCTATCTATAACGCCTGAACCCTAGACTTGTTTCCCTAGGGCGACAAGAACACGGATCAGCATGGAATTGGTCTCTTTGAGATCGGTCTTGACCTCACTAACGCCACGCTCGATGCGCTCGATCTTGCCGTCATTGTCATCTCGCCGAACATAGTCGCGCTCGACGGTATCCAGCTTGGCGCTGAGATCGGCAATCATCTTGAACGCATAGCCTAGAACCAATCCCAGGATGGTAATCAGGGAGCCAAGTATCCATTCTGGCGATAGGGTCACCGGCTATAGCGTGAAGCAATAAGCCACGCCTCCGATAAACGGCTTGCCAGCGTATTCAGAACCGAGACGAGCACCGTCCGGCAGATACAGCTTCTTGATGCTGATACGAACCTTAACGGTCCCGGCGTCCTTACGTTGCACAGTCATCGGTTGCGCTTCGCGTAATGGCCGCTCCACAGGCTGGTTGATCCAGGCATCGAACCACCCCTTATGCGCTTCCCGCTTGTCTCGCGGCAGGAATATCTCGACTGGCTGGCCGATCAGTTCCGTAGGCCATGCATAGCCCAGCGCATCCATTAGCTGACCGCCTTCGATGGCGACGATGATGTGATCCTCATTGACCACCACGAAGGTCATGGGCGAACCTCTGGCGAGGTCTGCCAACAGGCTGCTGTCGGTTGGGTCCAGGATGTCCTTGAGCAGGGAGACCACTTATTCCTTGCCCCGATTGAACCAAAGCCGCAGCAATGAAGTGGGGTCCTGAGATACGCGAAGCAGCCAGCGCACCAGATTGTTCGAGCTTACCGCCGCGATTGAAGCGATGCCGTAGCCAACTCTCTCGTCCCAACCAAAAAGTGCCGTGATCGAAGACGCCGCAATGACGCCCACCACAGTCCCAGCAAATATCGCCAGCATGGCGCTAGGGAAGCTGTGGCGTTTGGCGTCTAGCCCAACTGCAATGCCTGCCATTGTCAAACTCGCTAGGATGGTGAGGAACTTTGCGCTGATTAATGCAACGCTTGATGACAGAAAATCGCCCAAACCAATCTCATTTCTGCCGATCTCGGCCCTTCCGGTTGAAACTAATCTCTATGTAACGTATTGAGCCAATTGCGTCTATTTCGCATGTTCAGTGGTTAGGGGCTGGCAAACGTTGCCTCGCGAGCCTGTTGCAGCCAGCCCGCTAATCAGTTCGTCGGAAGAGCAACCTTCCCGGCGACGACCTTCGGCTTCAGGAAGAACGTCCGCAACACCCAGACGCCGCCCATCATCACGGTGACGAGGATGGACGTAACGCCAGCCGTTGCTCCGGCATCGAGGTTCAGACCAAACTTGGTATTGACGAAGCCGATGATGACCAGCGCCATCGCAGCCGCCCAGATGTTGATCTTGCTGGTGATCCAGTTGATCACGTAATCGCTGGCGAGGGCAGGGATGGAGAAAGTCGGTAGTGACCACTTGACCACTTCCGGCGCCTTCGCCGCTAGGCCAAGCGATTGCATCGTAGCATCATCTGGCTGACCCGTAGGCGGCAGATTGACGGATTCCTGATACTTGACCAGCGCAGCTTGAGAGACGGTCCCAAACACGCCGTCTATGTTGGATTTACCATTGGCATCCAGGGCATCGAGAAAGCCCTTAGTGATCAGTTGGCGTTGAAGTGCAGAGGCATCGAAGTTAGACATTTGAAGGGAGGTCCTTTCGGGTTAACCTGCGTAGGGGCGGACGATGTTGGTCTTCGAGAGTGCTTTCCAATCCGACAATTCGTAATGCGGGTAGTCTTTGATCGATTTCCAGTCACCGCCATATGTGATATCGACTCCAAGCTCCTTGGCTTTGGCCTTCACCACTTTGCTTAGCGCCACGAAGCGCGGGATGTCTTTCCAATCGATGGGGTACGGGCAGACATCGAGCGCCAGAGCGGGAGCCCAATTGTGGGCAGACTGTCCGAAGTGCGCCCGGCTGTGACCCTCGGAGAAGGCTTTTTCCTGAGCCTCTTTGCCGCGTTGCCCGTCAAGGATGGTGATGTCCTCGGTCTCGGCAACGGCGGTAAACAGCTTCTTGAGCGACGGATGCGCCCCGTTAAGTCTGGCTTGTGAAGCAGCACTCAGTTTGGGCATCTAGCGTCCCCGCGTAGCGGCTAAATATTTATCCAGAGAGATGGTATTGAAGAAGGTCATGAGCCGTTCCGGTATTGGTACGCCATGACCAGAGCGATATCTTGCACGGCTTTGATGGCATCACCAGCTAAGCCAGGGTAGCGGGCTGCAACGGCTGCATTCAGCGCAACATCATCCTTAGTGGTCAGGGCATTGATGAGAACTACAGCGCGGGCGTTGCCTTTGAGCGTAGCCCTGCGCGCTATTTCAGCGATTCCAGGCGCGGATAGTGCATCAATATCCGCCTGTGTCGGCTGGACGCCGAGGTCACTATCTACCCATTGGTTCCCAACTTGATAGCGAACACAGTTGGGGCTTTGATCCGTTGCCGGGAATGTCGGATTCTGAGTGTAAACGACGAACGTCATGCCATGATCTCCAATACCCGAAGGCTAGACAGAAAAACGCCGCCGAACATACGAGAGCCGGACGTACCGTTGAATGTCGTTGTGCCGGCGCTAGGGCTTCCTGCCCTGACCTTCATCGTCTGAGCAGAGGTAGAGCCGAAGACCGCCTGCTGCGTGAACGCCATAGCCGAGCCGTTGCCGCCCGTACCATTATTGATCGTCAGTGACACAGCCAGAGAATCCGTATCGCTATCCTTGAATAGAGCCGCGATGAGCAGAGCAGTATTTACCGAGTGCCCTACGTTGATGACCACTTCCGACCTACGGACATTAACTGCCGATGTCGCAGTTATGGCCGGTGCTGTCATAAACAGCACACCCTCGGTGCTCTGCGGGATCGTATCATCTATTGGGATTGTCGTAGAACCTGATGCCACGGCCCCCGTCTCAAGACTTACGGTATTGATTGGAGTGGCAGGCAACGGAGTTGCAGGAGTCCTGATCTGGATCAAGGATGGAGCAGTTGCCCATGTTCCAGCAGTGGCTTCCGTGGCTTCAAGATACCCAAGAACCGTCATGGCCTTCGAGGTAACCGCCGTGCCGGTATAAATCACCTGTGCGCTATCAGCCCCGCCCGCTCCACCCTCGGCGGTGGATGAATAAATACCGTCGCGGATCGCCATGATCGACGTGCCGCTCAGGGCATTAACCAAGCCAAGTCTGAATGTTCCACCATCATTGAAACCAACAATCCACAGCCGTCCCGCTACAGCGCTGGTAAAGCCCATTGTGGAACCGGAGGAAATTACAATGGATGTAGCGGCGGTGACGGCTAGATAAGATGGCGTGCCAGTCGCGGCAGTGACATTTCGGAATGGGATAAAAACCGGGTTGCTGGCGGACGGATCGCTACCGTTCACACCTTTTAGGGAGACCGTCAAAGCGCTGGAGCCAACCGATGCGGCAAGTCCTAGATTGATTGGGTTTGTGAGCGGGAAACCCGTTCCTTGCGCTGAAAAGGCTAGGATATCCGCGCCGCCAGATTTGACGTAGAAGTCCCGCGTAGCGCTTTCAGCGGCGGCAGTAGGGCTAACAATTACGGTCTCTTCCCGAGCATACGTGACCTTTGCCGGAGTCGAGTTCTGTCCGGTATGGAGGGCTTGACCTAGAATGTCATTGACAGCCGCTGACGGGGAATTGCGATAGTCCTCAATGATTGGACCAGCCGCCGCTGCGGCCTCAGTCGAGATCACTTGAATAGGCGTGTAGCCCACCGAGGAAGCAGTGTTGATCAACTGCCCCGTCATCGTGCCACCTGCGAGTGGCAGATAGGCACTCAAGCTCTGTGCCGGATTGAGCAGGATCATATTGGTGCCGTCATAGCGGAACCAACCATAGTTCCCGACTAGCATCTGCCCGGCAGAGGGATTAACCGAACTACCGCTGGCATCGATGACTTTGACGTTCTTGGCTCCAAGCGAGTTCGGATTGAATGTCGCCGCGCCAGTGTTTGTGCCGCCGAACTTCACCAAACACATGAAACCAGTCGTGATGCTGGTGATCGTGCTGGCGAGCGTGACCGTGACCGTATCTGTGCCAGCCGTTGTAGCGGCTCCGGATGTGTCGTTGCGGTACTGAGCAAGGAAAGCCGCCAGATTGCGGAAACTATCATCGGCGGTCGAGACCAGCCCGGTCCCAAGCACAGACGTACCTGAAAAATCCGTGTTGGACCCTGGTGTCGTGCTTAGATCAAAAATGCTGTTCAAAGCCATGTCGGAACCTTAACGTATTTTCGGTTGATTTCAAAGGTCATCGGATCATCCCGAACGAGTCCAACATGCCTGAAGCACGCAACGCAGCCTGACCACGTTGATCGGGTGATTGCTGGGCCATAAGTGCTGCGTGGACGCTCGCCGGGATTGCAGGCGGTGACTGTGGGACGGACGGCGGAGCGGGCGTGTTGGTATTTGCCCCTTGGTTGAACAGCGCAGCAAGCAGCCCGCCCTGAATAGGCTGGCCTTGAAGCAAGCTGGCGACATGCCCGATAGGGCTGCTGTTGAAGCCACTGGACATACGCGGCATGATCTGACTGGTTGGATTGACCGTGTTGAATTGTGTAAGCGGCATGGCGGCTGGCGGGCGCACGGGGATGCGTGGAAGCTGAATGTCAGGACGCGGACGGGGTAGGGAAATGGTCGCGGTGTTGATAGCGGCTACGCCGGGGGCGGTTGGATTGATGCTTCCATACGCCATCGGCGGCAAAGACGTACTCAGCCGAGACGTGTCTTTGTTGGCGGCTAGCGTCCGAGCCGGGCCAGGGACAGTGGCGGCAACCGGAGGGGCAAAGGCCGGTGAGCCAAACCCGCCTGTAAAGGCGCTGCCATAGGACGAGGGCGGAGCAGGCCGTGAACTTTGCAGGGCACTAACTCTCGCCAAATCAGCCGCCGCCTGCTTCGGCACCACGCCGGGGGGCAAGCCGACATTCCCAGCCTGCGCGTTGGTCTTGATCGATCCAGACGCCGACGAGGGAACAATCGACGGCACCGGATTGCCTGTGGTGAACGTGACCTTGGGCGGAGGTACTTGATTGGCCGAAGATTTAACAGAAACCAGCTGGGGAACCGCTGGGATGTTTGCAGTCCGGCCCGCTGGCATCGAACCACGCATCCTCGCGGCGGCAGTGTTAGCCGCCTGCTGCGCAAGTTCCTGCCCCGTGTATGGATTGCCAGTTGTTGGGTTGATCTGGACCGTTCGGACCGAATGCGAGGTCAGCGGCGTTCCAGGCAATGGCGTTGCGGTCGGCAGATTAAAGCCTTTGTAGATGCCACCCGCGTCAGCCGTGGAGGTCGGCCGGACCGCGCTGTATTTGGCGCTGAGCGCATCGACCAGCGAAGCTGGCTGACCGTTCGGATTAACTGAGATGGCTTTGACGTTGCTAGAAGGCGCGTAGGCTTCCGCTACGTTGGGTCGCGGCATTGGAATGGGTGCAACTGCATTAATGGCCGAAAGGGCCGTCTTCGGCGCACCGCTGCCCTTGGCAAACACATTGCCGTTGATGTTGACCGTGCCGTTGGGGGCCTCTAGGCCTTTCGACGCCGCTTCCGCGCGGAAATTAAAACCGCCTTCAGTCGGGTCAGGGATAGCGCGAGCCTGTACCTGCTGCCAAATCTGTTCGGCCTTGGCCCGTACTTTCGGGTCAGACTGCGCCTTGACGGATGCGGGGCCGGGATTTGAGTAACCCTCATACTGGTTGCGCTGCTTAACTACCTGTGCCGGGGTTTTGCCGTCACGAGCCGCCCTGTTGACGATTGTATAAAATACCGCCCGAAGCCCTTCTTCATGGCCCCCAGCTTCGGCGATAGCGGTATTGATGACATCGCGTTCAGACACTATGTTCCTCCGCATTGGAGGATTGCATGCGCGAGAAACTGCACGTCAGGTTACCGACTGATTCAGGTCCAAATCCATTCGATAGCGCCACGCCGTACCAAAAGCCGATCTGGCTCACATGGAAGTTCTGGCTCAGCATCGCTGTGCTGTCCGCCGTCTGGTATGGAATGCGTGTTTTCAACGGCACAGCTATCTAGCTCCCGCAGTCGCCGGGATACCGCCGCGAACCATGATCGAGAGCGGCTTAGCCAGTGGTGCCAGTAGATTCGGTGCCTGCCGAGCTACCGGAATGGCATCGGTTGCCATGATTTGAGCCGCACGGTTCGCTGCTGATATTCCGATATGACTGGAAATCTCGCGTCCGATCTTGCCTGCTGTAGTTGTCGTCGCCAAAGCGGCCGGGAAGGCAAAAGGTCCAAGCGGGGCAAACGCGCCAGTCAAGGCCGCTGTTGAGCCGCCACCGCCGATCATATTAGCTCCGATGCCGCCCTTGAGCGTGAAGCCCATCCTGCCGATAAGCTCAGCAAGATTCTGCCCAGGCGTTCCTTTGGCAACCTGCCGGATGGCATCTTTCTCAATCTGAGTGAAGATGTTGCTTTTGTACTCGGGGGTTTTCATCAGATTGGTAAAGGCAGTTTTCAGGCCGGTCTCGTAGCTGGTTTTATAGGTATCCGCTTGCTTAATGGCGTCTTCGATCATCGAGACCTTAGATGCCTTGTGCCACGTTGAAATCGCCGTCAGAAGCGCGTTCCCGGCTTCTTTCGGATCAGCACCACCGGCAATGTCGCCGGGCTTCAAGCTCTTGATGAAATCATCGATTTGGCGAACGATGATGCCGCTGATTTCCTTACTTTCATCGCTCGCCTGCGCTTGTTGCGTTACCCGCTGCGCCGACTGCCGAAGAATGTGAAGGTCTTTGAAATCAACCGCCACACCAGCACTCGGATCAGCAAGTTCACTAGCCACCTTAGAGAACTTCTGAAGGACGCCAACCGCTTCCTTGCTGGTGTTCTCATTCGGGCGGAACTTCTGGGTCGCAACCTGTACTCGGTCCAGTAATTTGCCATAGGCATCCTTGGTCACCTGAAGCGGTGTGCCGCCCGTCGAGGCGTCAAATAGCTGCGCCCCGGCGCTGAATAGATCGGATGCAGCCGGGGCGTCCGCAATAGCGGTTTTAGTCAAGGCGCTTTGCGTACGCTTGGTCACGGCGTTTGAGATGCCTTCCCCGGCCTTGTTCAATCCCTGCCCAAGCAGCGAACCACCTAGACCACTGATGCCGCCGATACCTTCGTCGCCAAGAAGCTGTGCGCCTGTATGGCCGTGGGCGAGCCCTTGCAAGCCTTCATAGCCTGCTGTCGCAAGCGATGAGTTGAGAAGCTGCTTACCGAACAAACCAGCCAGCCCGAGCGCTTCCATGCCGCCCGGCAATGCACCAAGAGCGCCCGTTCCAGCCATCATGCCACCAACGCCGCCTAGGGCCTGCGCGACGGGAGCTTGTTCAGCAACCCTGTTCCGCTGCTGCTGGATTTCGCCGTAGTGCTGCGACAGCGAGCCGGGACGATTGGCAAAGATATCACCAATCGTCTGCCCGCCCGCCAATAGCGCATCGGATGCTTGATTGAGACCAGGAATCGAGCCGGTAAGGCCCTGCACGGTAGCCCCGATGGAACTCATCAGGTCAGGTCGCGGAGATGGCTGCTGATACGCGGGAGGGGCCTGACCGTTGACCGTATTGCCGTACTGACCCGCAAGTGCCTTGACCTGATCCGGTGACGGCGGTGTGCCGGGTGTAAAGCCAGGGACAATCCCTTGCGGCGCGGCTTCGCTTTGGCTCGGCACCAGTCCGCGCTTCACCGCCTCGGCAAACAAAGCAGCCTTATCCGGAGGGAGTTTCCCCCTGCGGTTCAGTTCTGCCATGATTGCGAGCTTATCGGCCATCAGTTGTTCAGGGCGTTGAGGAGATCGACGTCCGACATGCCGGAGAGATCGCCGCCACTCGTCTGAGGCTGCCCACCCTGCAAGCCAGGGACATTCCCAGCAGCATAGTCACCCGCCGCCGCCTGTTTAAGCTTTTGGAAACCTTCGGCCACGGCCTGCTTGAAGTCCTGAACGGCGGTAATGAATTCTTCCTGATTGTTGTTCTGAGCGGCAAGCGCCATGCGGGAGTAAGCCGACTCCGCCTTCGCGCCCTCGTAATCTGTGACTTGTCCTGCGCCCTTAAGCACATTGCGCGCCTGAAGGAAGGCGTTGCCCTGCCCCTGCTTAAGCTGCGTCCGGAAGAGCGACATTGGCGAACCGGGCTGCGTCAGCGGCCAGACATCCGGTGTTAGCTGATTTGGAAACACGCCAAGGGTCTTGCCGAACTGATCAGCCATCCCCTGAGTGTTGTTTAGGAGATCGTCGGCAGCCTTGTTCGCCATGTCAAATGCCTGCGTAGCAGCAGGCAAAGCATTGCGCGCCGCAACAGCGTTTGCTGCATCCCCAGCACCTCCACCCTTCGCCGCCGCTAAATCGTATGGCGAATAGATGAGAGACGGATCAGGCGGGGCACCCGTCACCAAATCCTGCCTTGACCCATCAGAAAATACCTGGATCGGGTGAAGCTGCTGGGTCTTCGGGTCTAGGAACGGCAACGTGTTGCCAAGGCTGCCCTTGACACCCGTGCGCATACCGGTCTGCCAGTCCTCAAATGATTTCGGCTGACGCCCGCCCTGCAATTCCTGATTGGCATAGAATTTATAGGTCGCCACATCGGATGGATCAGCCTGCGTTGAGGATGCCTCCCGCTTGGCTTGCAACTGCGCGGCAAGCTGAAACCCCTGTTCGGGAGGAAGGGCGGCGAACTGCGGATAGTTCTGTTTCAGCCATGAGGCTGTTTTGTTGATGTTGTCGAGACGGTCCTTTTCGGCTTTCTGCTGTATTGCATAGGCCGAATCCTGTTGTGCGCCCTGCGCTAGACCGGCAGTAGCGTTGCCAAGCCCCGGCTGTGGGTTTGCGAGTCCCGCCCCGAAATTGGTAATCGCATTGCGGTGCTGGTCCCACCAATTGGTGAAGCCATTATCAACCCCAAGTGCGCCCAGAATCCCGGCCATTTACAACAGCGCTCCTGCTAGACCGAGCCCAAGGCCGCCAACTTGCATCCACCAGGGCTGTGTCGGTTGGGTGCTTGTGCTTGTAGTCGTGCTCCCGCTAGCGCCAGCGGTGCCATTTAGAATAGACGACGCGCGCCCGAGGGTTTCCCATGGTGCGCCCTGGGTACGCTGGTACAGGTCATTCTCAGCCTGCAACTGCGCGTTGGTATTTGCATCCTGTGAACTACCGACTGAGCCATAGATGCTAGCTGGCAATTGACCGGCACTGAACAGCCCTGGAAGCGCTGCGGCTGCATTGCCGGTGTTGTTGATGCCCTGCTGTTGCAGCCCGGCTTGTGCGCCCAAGCTATTGTACTGGTTGGCAACGTTCCGGTCATAGATGTTCGTATCGAAGCCTGCCAGCGCATCGCCAAGCCCCTTGCCTAGCGACTCGTTGAAGCTGCCGCCGCCGAACCGGCCGCTGTTGTTGTACAGACTTCCAACGTTCTGCATGGTCGTATCGACCAAGTTTGAGCGCAATCGCTGCTCGGCAGGATTCGACGTATCGTAAGCGTCGCCGAGAGTCTTGTATTGCTGCGATAATTGCTGCTGTTCCGGCGTCAATCCACCATTGTTGATGAGATTGCTGTCGTACCCCAACGCGCTGCTGACGCCGCCGCTATAGGTCGGGTTGTTGGCCGCTCCTAAGGCCATGCTTTGACCCTGCTGCGTCGTTGCGCCGCTCGGTGCGTAGAGGCTTTTGTTGAAGACCGGAACGCCCGCATTCGTCGCGGTATCGAGCTTGGTCAGCAGATTGTTTGTCGTTGCCGTAACCTGCGGATTGGTCGGCTGCGTGCTGCTGGTGTTTGAGGTGGTCGTGGTAGAGTCGCCCAATTCAGAGAACCTTCCGGATGCCGTTGCGAGGCCCGTCATAGGGCTCATAGTCAGGGAAAATTCGGCCCCAGTTGCGACCGGCAATGCGTAGCTCATCGCAGCCCGAATCGCGGGCCATGTCTTCAATCTTGGCGAGTGTCTTGCGCATCGTGGTCAACCATGCTTTCGGAGGTTCGGAGAGATAGCCCTTGAGGGTAAGAACGCCACAGCACATGCGGTCGCCTTCTTGGTAAATCTCGAAAACGATCTGCCCTTCACCATTAGGAACCTTAACGCCTCGGACGATTTCGCCAACATTAACTGAAATCCCGTTCATACGCTAGCGCGCCCGTCCAACCTTAGTGCCGATAACATCGAATTTGCCTGCTGCATCATCGGACGTGATCCTGAGTTTGAAGCCCTTCTGGATCGTGAGGCTGCCAAACTCCACCGACTGCCGCGCCGTTACGGCCTTCGCGTTCCAAACCACCTTCGACGTGTCCATGAGAACGTAGGTCGTCGTCCCATCATAGAGATCGACCGTTAGAGCGGGTGTTGACCCGGCGTTCTCATTGACGCTGAAATTGACGATATTGACCTGACCTGTCGACGCATCCGCCGCCGTCACGGTTGTGGCCGAGTTGGTCGTGATCTTTTGCAGGATCGGGGTAGCCTGCCCGTCAGAGAATAGGAATGAGGTTTGCACGGTACTCATCTTGGCCCCTGCGTTGAGCCCACGACTCTATCCACGCCCTTCGCATAGCTCCAGGTCGCAGCCGCAGGATAGTTGGACCGGAACTGGATATTGAGCCCGCGTCCATCAAGCGGCGCTGCGCCGTTCTCGCCCTTCGATTGCGCTGTCTTCCATGAAGTCGAGGCGTCGAGACGGTCCTTGACGCCAAGCTCAAGCGTCATGGTGGCGCAATCGTCAATCGGGGTTGCCCATTGCAGCAATCCGCTGTTGGGTGAATTGGCAACGCGCGTGGTGATGGTGCCCGCTAGGTTCGTGCCGGTGAACACTCCGAATTTGTAGTTCTCGTCCAAAGCCCCGAATAGCGGCGCAGCGCCGGACCAGAACAGATCATCATAGGTCAATGTCTGGCTGTCATAGGTGCCTGTCGCCACATTGTAGGAAACGGCCACGGTCGCTAGTCGAGTGAGATAGCTGGTCTGCTCTGTGATGGTGAACCAGCGCTTCAGGTGCCATTCGTAACCGATGGCGACTTCGGAAACGCTTAACGAGCTATCTATCGAACGCTTATAGCGCCAGAGCACCACCTTGTGCAGCGGGTCAACGGCGCATTGGACTAGGCCAAACTGCGTCTGATCGACAGAGGCAAGGAAGGTGCGGGCCGTCAAATCGGCCCCGATAGGGACGAGCCCGGTTTCCTCTGAGTACATATAGAAATCATCGGTCTGGAGCATAAAGACCATGCCATCGAACGAACAGCACGCCTTGGCCCCTACGGCACCCTTGCCATCCGAAACCTTACGCAATGAGAACTGCGCTCCGCCAGCCGCGTCACCAAACACCATGCGAACCAGCGCACGAGACTGGACGATCAACGCCGTATTGTTCTTGAGGTCAAAGCCGCAAAGGATTTGCTCACCGTCCGCTAGTTCCTGATAGTCAGCACCGTCCGTTGTCCAATTGGTCTGATCGTTAAACCCGGAGGTTTTGATTAGCCGGATATCGCGGTTGCCGTTCACATCGAGGCAATTGAGCGCCACGATGAAGTTGGCGCATGAAAAGATAAATGCCGGAGCGCCAGCAGCGGAAATCGCAGTAACCGCGCCGCCCGCCTCAACGTCATAGCTCTTGAGCCCATCAACAGTGTTGGTGAATAGAAACTTCGTGCCGAAGTGAAGGCCGGACCAGTCATACCCAGTAGGACACGCATAGCCCGAGGCAACCGAGACCAGCGTGTAATCAGATTGGAGTTGGTAAAGCGCGTCAGCGGTAAACTCGTACGCCTGCCAGGAGCCGGAGTTGAGCACCAGCGAGTAAACGCCGCGCGGCGAACTCGCTAAGGCCGTGGCACCGGAGGTGACGTAGAGGCTCGGAAATGGCGCATAACCGTCAATTGTCGGCAGCACACCGTCCGCGACCAGAACTGGCGCACCAAATTCCCCACGATCCGGGGCGTAACTCGTACCGCTCTGAGGATCAACAAAAGGGAACTGCATTTAGAGGTTCCAGACCGGCTCCACGGGTTGCGATGCCTCGGCATGGCCGTACTCAGCCACATCGGCCTGTATCTTCAAATCTTGCAGGAAGTCATCGACACGAGACTGATAGAACGCAGCCCGCGTCTCATCCTCATTGAAGGCGCATTGGATGGCTCTGCATCCGGAGAAGTAAATATCCGGAGCCAAGAGGAGCAGCCAGTTGGTCGTATTCGACCCGCTTAAGGCGGTGAGCTTTTGCCAGGAGACCACAAGGAAGTCATCGTCAGTGACCGGCGTCACGTAGAACGATGATCCTTTGAGCGCATAAACCTGCGCATCCGCACCGATCTGATATGGGTTGCGATCCACAAAGGCGTTCCAGCTCACCTGCGTTAATGGCACAGAGCCAAGCACGTTGCGGGTGATGGACTCGATCCGCACCGCACCAGTCGGGATCGCGCCAACGCCATTGGCGTCGGTATTGACGGTGCTGGTGGTCTTGCGGAGATAGTTTGAGCCAAGCTTGCGGTTAGCATAAGCCTCGAAGAGAGCAATGAACTCATCGGTCTGATCAGATGAGAACGTTCGGCGTGCCCACGTTGCTAACGAGGTCGTTAAGGTCGCGTATGTGGGCGAAGAGAGAAAGGACATCTACTCAATCTCATCCGCGCCGTTGAGCAATTGTCGTTTGCAGCGCTCTAGAAGCCACAAGGTGGTGCCGCCGTCTGCGACCGATGAAGCGAAGTACTCGTTCCCGTCCTCATCGTATCCAGCCAGCACGACATCGGTCACGCCAGCCTCAATCGCCGCCTCAAGCACACGCTCGGCTGGTAGATCGAGTTTGGTGATAAACTTCGGGTAAATAACGTTGCTCATAGCTTCCCCGATTTCGTCCGGAAGGGTTGGTTCTCAGGCCGATTGAGCCACCAGTTTTGATAGTCTCGCCCTTCGGTCTTGAGACGCGACCCAACATCGGCAAACCACTTTGCGAGCGGCGTTCTGGCCACCCGCACCAATGGCATGTTGCCGCCCTTGTCCGAGCCCATGCCGCTTGACCATGGACGCGCATCACGAGCATTGCGTTCCTCGGTATTGAGGCTTTGAAGATGCTCGTCCTCGATAAACTCGCGCTGCATCACCTCAATGGGAACACCCGTCACAGGGTGCGTACCGCGCCCGATGGAAACGCGATATGGGCCATCGAAATGCGAGAAGGTGAAGGTACAGTTCTTCACGTCCTCGGCAGTGAGCTTAGTCTTCGACGGTAGCATCCGCGATACCGTTCTGGCGCATGATACGCGCCTCTTCGACGGGAACCCTGATAACTGTCGTTGCCCAGACCTTGTGTTGGACATCAACGCCAGGCATCGGGCTTGGAGCCATTACATCCGGAATGAAGGCAGCTTCCTGGATCGTCGTTTCCTTGCCGTCAGGCCCCTTGCGTTTGATCTCGGGCCGGTTGTAGCCGACAAGTTCATAGCCCAGATGCGGACGATAATGGCGCTTCAGTTCCATGCTGCGCATCGTCGGTTTGGGAACGGATGCGTATAACTCGAATCCTTCCTCTCCCGGCTCGGCTGGCTTAGGAGACAACGCAGCCTCAATAGCTGGGTCGCGCGGGAGGGGCGGACGGCCACGGCGTGGCTTCGCAACGGTCTTATCTTCAGTCTCGTCACTCATGGCGTCGTCTCCTAAGCTGCTTTCTGATCTTGGTTCTCATTCATCAGCGCCGCTCGCACGTCGCCGGTCCATTGCTTATCCCCGATGTGACCCAGATTGGTCAGGGTATCCATCCACACGGTATGGCCGAGGGCGCGGAGATCATCAAAGAACTTCATATCCTCGCTGCGCCGTTTGCCATTGTGGACATCGAAATCGAAGATGGCCTTGAGGTTGCGCTGACTTAGTTCATCGAACAGCGGCGGCTTGCTGTCCGATAGCTGCTGCATGACCTTGCGATCCACAATGGTGAAGCCAAGCCCTACGCCCTTGACGGGCAACAGGCCGTACTTGTTCACATCGTATTGGCCGGGCTCGTAATTGACGTAGAATGACGGTTTATCCACCTTTGCCGGGTAGGTGCAGGCAATCACGTCGAACTTGGTTGAGAGCGCCAAAAGGCGAAACACGTCCTTGGGCGTCCACACCATGTCGCTATCGATCCAGAGCAGCTTCTGCTTATCTGTTTCGAGGAAGTCGGCAACGATGGCATCGCGTCCCATCTGCACCGTGCCGCTCACTTCCGAACACATGCCGAAATCGATCTTGGCGCGGGTCAGGTGCTCGACTGTCCCGACAAGGGACAGCACGGTCTGGATGGGCACTCCGGTCTTGGGCGCAGTTGGCATGCCGATCAGAACCGACACACCTTCCAGGACAATGGTTTCGTCTTCTGTGCTCATGGATCAGGCCGACAACGGAGTGATGATCGTGCCGGAGGCATTGCAACTGACCGTTACCAGCCATTTGTTGGCCGCGATATCGACCGCAACGAACTCGTCATAGCCGAGCCCGCCTTGCGTCGTGCGGTTCCATGTGGCCTTGATCGAGGTCGCAGTAGACATGAAGATCATCGCATCCGCCGCTGCGGTGGAGTCGAACATCAACGCCTTGCCGGTAATCGTGTCACCAGTTGCGCCAGTCACAACCAGCGTACCTTGGGTCTGCTGCACATTGTTGACCAAGTGGTACCGAGAACCAGACCCGCTAGCGACGGGCAGGGTGAACGTACTCGTGCCGCTCGAATTGGTGTTGATGAGCAGGATACGTTCGGCATGCTGCGTTGAAGTCAGGGAGAGCGCCGTCAGAGTCGTAGTGACGATACGCCCGGAGGCATTGATCGTCTGTGCTTCAACGTACTTAGCCTCATAATCTGCTGAGGCATCATAGACGAGGAACTTATCGCCGGTTGCCAGGGTATCAATAGCATTGGCGACGTTAGCTACGGCATAGGAGAGCTTGTTCAGTTCTCGGCTTGTCGTTGCGCCTGAAACGGCGGAACCTGCGGAGAGAGCCATTTAGATGATCCTTCAGTTTGGGCCGGGAGCGCCCGTGAATGGTTGGGAGCGAAGCGCGTTTGCCCCGCTCCCCGGATGGCTTAGGCCGAGAACGGCGTGATGATGGTGCCCGAGGCATTGCACGTCACGACAACCTCATAGACGTTGGCCGCAACATCGATGGCCTCCATCTCATCGTACCCAAGGCCGCCCTGCGTGGTGCGGTTCCAGGTCGTTTTGATGGTGGTTGCCGTGGTCATGAAGATCAGGGCATCGGCAGCGGCCGTCGAATCGTACATCAGCGCTTTGCCCACTAGCGTATCACCGGTTGTACCGGTGATGACGAGTGTGCCCTGCGTCTGCTGGACGTTGTTGATGAGGCGGAACTTGGTCCCGCTTCCCGTCGCAGTCGGGAGCGTAAAGGTGCTGGTTCCCGACGAATTGGTATTGATGAGAAGTTCGGTTTCTCCATGAACCTTGCGCGCCAGCGTAAGGCCGGTGGAGGTCGTGGTCATGGGCTGAAGAGCGACTGGCATGATGATCTCCTTACGTGCTAGCCGTGAGGCCGAAAGTATCGGCAACGACGCCATGGGCCGCTTCATTGTTCATGAGCAGTGTCCATTCGACGTTGATGACACGCTTCTGAGCGTCACCGGTCTGAGCGGGCTTGTTGACCATGATGTCATCGAAGATACCCAGCGAGACCATGTTCGGGGTGATGATGAACACGTTACGGGCAACTGCCGCACCGGCTCGGGTCATCTGCACGTTGGGAACCACGGTCAGGGTGCCGAAGTCAGAGAGGTAGGTATCGGCAGCCGCAACGATGGTCGCTTCGCCCTTCCCTACTTCCTTGCGCAGCGAAACCACATCGGCGTCATCCAGGATACGGCTGAACACCTGCTTGTTGTAGTTGCTGAGCATGATGACTTCCGGATCGCCGCCAGCGTTGGCAACGTTCAGGATCACGCTGTCGAGCAGCGCCTTGGTCAATGCGCGCTGCGTGCCGTTGGTCGCCGCCGACTGAATACCAGCCGAGAACGAACCAGATGCACCGCCCGCACCAAGATCATCATTGGTGGTGAGCCACGCACGATACCCGGCAGAGGTCCGGTTGGTCGCGCCGTTGCCGGAACCCGCCGAACTGGCCTGATTGGCAAGCGCGGTGACTTCCATATCGATCTTAAGCTCGGTGCTCTTCTTGGCAGTCTCACGCGCAAGCTCAGACTTACGTCCGGCCTTGTCGGTGTTTTCCTGGGTACGCGAGATCAGGAACGATTTTTCGCTGATCTGCGTGTAGTTACCAATGCGGGTCGTGGCGACGATAGGATCATAGGACCAATCGTTGCCTTCCGGCTGATTATTGGTGGTAACGGGGGTTGCGAGCGTGTCGGTCTGCCACTCGGGGTGGATAGACTTGACGCTGCGGCGTCCGATGAGGGAAAGAAACGGCGTTTTCTCGGGCGTGATCATCCAGATGCGATCTGAAAGCTCTTCACGGTTGCCGACTGCGTCGTAAGTTTCCCAGGTATTAGCGGCCTGGGCCATAGTATCTCCTAGAGATCGAAGTCCATGAGGGATGCGGCCCCATTCTCAAGAGTGGGATTCCGCTTCAGCCGCTCAAGCCGACCTTCCGCCGCTTTCTTTACCATCGCCGTGGGTTGCTGCCGTTTACCGGGATTAACCGGCTTCTTGGCGGCCTCTGCCTTGACCGTAGGGGCTTTGGAACGGATTTGCTGGTAGGCCAGCGCATCCCTCAGCACCTTCAGCATTCGATGGTCGCCCACCGAATTGACTTCCTCGGGCGTCAGTTGATAGTGCGTCTGTGCACCACTGACGATGTTGTCCCAAACCTTCTTGCCCTTGGTTGCGTCCTTGAGAACCGGAATCGCCTCCAGCAACTTGGTCCGCTCTTCGGCAAGCCGCTTCTTGGCCTGCGCTGCGGTTTCCCCGTACTGGCGCTGTTGTTCCTGTTCCTTCTGGCTCATGAATGCCTGATAGGCTTGTGCATGCACTTGCCATTCGGCATTCTTTTTCTGCCATTCGATGAAGCCGACATAATCGTCGGGCGCTCCATTGAACGGCTCGGGCTGCTTGGGAAGGTAAGTCTCGGCATACCACGCGAGATAGTCGCGCGTCTGGTTCAGTGATTGAGCGTACTCGGTCCAACCCTTGCGTTCAGTCTCGAAAGCCTCTTTTTCCTTGGAAAGCTCTTGAGTTTTCTGGGTAAAACCGGCGTGATAGAGGTTGTTTCGCTTTAGCTCCGCAACGGTGATCGTCTTGCCGTCCTCAAGCTTGACCTTCGCACTGTCTGGTGCAAATCGGCCTCCCTTGACTTCAGCATCCGAGCCGTCCTCGGCGTCAGGATCGTCCTCTTCTACGGCTTCCGCATCGTCCTCAAGGCCAAGAGGATCATCCTCTTCACCCGGCTTAGCGGCGTCTTCCTCATGTCCATCAACGGGGTTCTCCGGAGGAGAGTCGTCTAGGAAGTCGGCAATGTCCCCAAGGATTTCGGCCTGCGTCGGGGGCGCAGTTGGTGTCTCAACAGTTTCCGTACCGGAAGGGTTGTTGTCAGCCATCAGTTAGTCCTCATTTCAGCCGGGGTTGTCATTGGACAGTCGGCTTATTCTCAACCCGCTGACCACCATCCATCTTGCCGGAGGCAATGATGTTGGTTTTCAGCCGATCAACAATCTCCTGGCACACGAAGATGCGCTGTTGCAGCGCAATGGCTTCGTGCATCGTTTCTGGACCAAGCTTCAATTGTTTGAAATCCGCGAACGCTTCGCCCATGATAGTATCCAAAGCCTGAACAAGCAACGGCTCATTGAGCAATCGTTCCGCCTCAGCTGCCAATCGTTCTTTATCGTTCACGATACCCTCGTAATGGTGAAATTGCTGATCTGAAGGCTGTTGACGATGGACGCACCCTTACCGCCCAGGCCAATGTACCCGGCTCGGGCGAGCGTAATAGTTTCGGTATAGGTGCCGTTAGCGCTCCGCGTCGTGCCGGAGACAAGATTCAGGCTGAACGCTGCATCATCCGCCCCGACAATGGCGATTGAACCAGAAACATAGGTGCCAATCGTGTAGGTCGTGCTGTAGGTTCCAGCCTCCAGGATCATGCCTTGCCCATAAAGCGGGCGATAAAAATAGACATTGGTCGTGCTGGTGATCTGCAATAGTCCGCCAGCCACGGCGCTGGTGCCAATGCCGGTGCCGCTCAGAATATGGCTCGCTGCTGCCGTAAACGCCGAATCAGCCACGCGCTGTACGCGACTGAAAGTGCTGAACAGGCGTCGAAGCGTGCCAATATTCACAGGATGGCCGCGTGCAAGGTCACTACATAGACTTCCGAGTTGGCGGCTGGCGTATAGCCACCAATGGTGACGAGGTAGCCAAAGATGGACGTGCCAGCGGCGGTGATCTGCTTGTTGATGTTGTTGGTCTCGACATAGAGTGTCGAACCAAGATCGACCGGCGTTCCCAGATCGATGAAGCCGAGATAACTAGCCCTGTCGCCAGCCGCCAAATCCCATGCGCCGTTATCGGCAATCGCAGACGGCGGCGTCACGTTGTATAGATAGAGCCGCATATTAACCATGCCAGCCGGCACGGCTGCAATGTCACACTCCAACGCCGCGCTGGTGATGAGGATTTCACCCGCCCACGGGGCCATATTGGTGAAAGTTAGCGGGCCGCCGACAACATCAACCGCCGTGTAGGGCGTTTGGTTGGCTGGGCGCGTAATAGTGAGGGCTTTAGTTGTCCCTGAGGCACGAGAACGGTTCCATACGCTGGCTACCGGGTCCCAGACCATGGGGAGCGCCTGAGTCTGGCTTACATCGTTCTCATTGGAATACGCATCCGCCATGCGGATAGAATTGTTGGCATCGGCGGTCTTGAGTACGGTTTGCAGGCGGAAAGCCGTCTGTGGGGTTGCCCCGTTGGTATAGACGACACGAAACCACTTGGCCGCAACCTGGACGCGATACGGTTTGCCGTTACCTGCCGAAGTGATCGGCACAGTATAGACATCGGTAACGTCCCAATTGGTGCCATCCGAGCTTTGCTGCATTGACAGACCATTGGTGGCGCTGGCCTGATCGGCAAACACGCTGACATTGACGGTCGTGTAGCGGCTGACATCGGTTGCCGTACCGGTGAAGACCGCATTGCCACCAAGCGCAACCGCCGTGCTGTTGTTGCTATCAACCCCAGGCGCAGCGGCGCTAAGCACATTGCCGCTCGCATCCATCGAGCCGAGATTGATGGTTCCGACAACATCGGCGGGCCGAACGATGTCGAGATCGCCGCGCGGGCTCTTGTAGGTAAAGCTATCGTACTTCTGCGTAACCGTCATTTTCGTCTCCTTGCCCAACTCATCGCCGGGACTTGGGGTTTAGTTCGGCTGCGCCTCTTGCGCGCTTCCGTTCGGCTTCGGCTTATTTGCCGCGATAGTCGCCTGATGCACCATGCGTTCGCGCTCTAGCTGTATCGACGCAGCGAGCTTGTCGGCCTCGATCCGCTCATTGCTGGCAATCTTGGCGGCTTCCGTCTGCTGGCGCATTTGTTCAATGAGAATCTGGGTCTCGCGATCTGCTGCGCCAGTCTGAAGGTCGGCCTGCAATTCGGCCTGATTCTTGACCACGTCGCCCTGCGCCTTCAGTTCAGCGCTGTGCTGCTGCACCTGGGCATCGACCTGCTTGAGGTCCTTGGCGTTCTGGCCGCGCAGCTGTTCAACCTGCAAGGCTGGATCAGGAGGAGGCGGCTGTTGCGCCTGCTGTTGCATCTGCTGCAATTCCTGGTCGCTGATCGGCGGATAGTAATCATCCGGGTTCTTAAGCCCAGAGGCCTCGGCCATTTCCACAGCGGTCTTCCGAATCTTCGGGACGAACTCAATGGCCTTGCTTTTGAAGCCTGCCGCGCCCAGCCGATCAGCCATGGCAATCTGGCCGTTCATGATCAGGCTGAGCATAGACATATCCCGGTCTCTCGATCCGGTTCCCAAACCGACATTGATGGTGCAGGCCATTTGATCCTGCCATTGCTCGACCTGGATAGTGCGGTAGCCGTTGTTCTGCTGCGTGCCGTCTTCCGTCTTGCCGTTGCGGCTCGGGATTTGAACCGGCGTGTCCTTGAGATATTTCTTTGCTAGCTTGCGGCGTTTGGAGAAGACCTTGGACCAGCCCATCTCCGCCATGTTGCGGGCAACAAGCTCGACTTGCGAAATCCCAGCATCATGCTGCTGCTGTGCCGCCGTCGCTGTCTGGTTTTGCAGCACGTCCGGGTCAAGGGCCTGGGAGGTACGAGACATGCCGGTGCGGTTGACCAGCACATCATCCATATATTGGAGACCAAGGAAAGCCTTGTCGGCTATGAACGGCGTGACGTGCGGGGTGATCGGGCTCGTTGCAGCGTTCTTGTTCTTACTGCGCCAGACAATGCCGCCGAAGATTTTGTTGACCAGAATATCCGGATTCTCAACCGTCCCGGCTTCAACCTCCAGCATTGGATTGTTGACGGCATAGAGATTATCTATCGCCTGCCGCAGCAGAATGGTTTTGACGCGCTGCACATCGGCTGCTCGGTCGAAGACACTCTCGGCCTGCCACATATGCGGGACTGGATAGCAGGGAATGTCGGTATAGGGGATATCGTCATCCCACTCTTCCGAGCTCAGCACTTCGCCCTGACCAGCATTCCCGGCGTACCAGACTTCCAATAGCTCAGCTTCGCCATCTCCATCCTCATCGGCGTGCATGAAGCAGCGGTAGAGATCGATAATGTCACCGCTCTTGACGGTAGAGCTATCATTGTTGAAATTGGTCTGCCGCGCCTTGCGCGCGGTATCAACTTGATTGTTGCCGGTGAGATTGAACCTCGGGAGGTTCTCGATCACGTCCTTGTCCCAACCGTACTCATCGGCCATTGCCATGAGATCGGAACGGGTCAAATCATCGTGCAGATAGCCACAGAATCTCGCCTCTTCTATGGTCACCGCATTGGCGTTGAGGAGTAGGTTTTCAGGCTTAAGCGTCTGATCCTTGATGTAGCCACGCTCGGTCACCTGCTTGAGCTTGACGGTATAAGTCGGAACCTCACCAATCTGGCCGGTATTGGGATCATCAACCTGCTGCGAGCCGGTCTGCTTGGGAAGCGACCCATTGCCCTGCCAGCCTTCGCTGAACAGGTAGGCAATCTCTTCCTCAGTCTTGTCGCGGAAGGTCTGCGTCTTGCTCTGCTCTGGACACCAATAGGAGCACACCGCTCCATTGCCTAAGACCAGCGCGTCATATGTCGCATTGTAGAGAATGCGGTAACCATCGTTCTCCCGGAAAAAGCCGTAGTTCATCAACTCGCTGGCTTCTTCGGCTCCCTGCTCGCCTCCGGGCTGGGTCGACTCGTAATTGACCATCTGGTCTGAGGCGGCAAATACCCGCACGATCATCGGCAGCATGCCCTGGATCGTATCGGCTACGTCTCTGGAGGTCTGGGAGCTACCATTGGTACGGGCGGGAACATCGTTCATCTCGCCGCGCATGTATTCGATAGCTAAAGTGCGCTTGGTCTGGTCGAATGTCTGCGCCTGCGCTATCTCGTTGCCAATCAGCGCGGCAAGAGAACTGCCCTCGATCTCGTCGTCAGCCACGGGCAAGCTTCCTTGCTTCGTCGCGCTCTAGGCGACCATGCAGCCAGTCAGAGAACTGCTCGTATTGCTGTAGCGCTGAATAGCTATTCGGCTTGCCATCGCGGCCCTCGGCAAAAGCGGGCGATGCCCGGTTCCATTTGAAACCGTTGGGCGAAGAACGAATATCATCAGCCATGAAGGTCTATGCGCCGCCTCGAACCATGAAGCGGTTGTAAACCGGAAACGAGGTAATCGCAAGCGACTGTTCACACGTCTTTGTCGCGCACCGTCTGCTGCGCACGCTCATATGCGTCTCGGACTTCTTGAATCGGTAGTTCACGCCAGCCTAGATACGCATCCCAGACTTTCCCGCTTGGGAAGAAGAGAGCAAAGACGCTTATGCCACGAATGCGCGGTTCCCATTTGCGGTAAAGGCCGCCTTCTTCAGTGACATAGAACTCCGGCTCTTCCATCGTCGCGCTGACAGGGCGGGCGAACGGGTAATCATCATTCTGGATCACTTGGCGGCCTTCTTCCTTGCTCGGTATTCACGCTGTTTAGCGGCTTGATAGCCGGGCGGGTTGGCATCGGCTCCCCAGAAATTTGGATCATAATCCAGCGATCCGGCGTCATAAGTTCCCACGATGGGCGGGGGAGTAATTGTCGGCGCTCTATCCGTTGAGCTAGGCGCTACCATTGCCGGGTCCGTGTGAGGTAGCTTTGCTGGATTTGAACCAGCATCTCCGACTGGCCGTTTACCCGTACCGGTCTTCTCTTTCGACGGCAACACGGATGGCGTCGATTCGTTAAGCCTCTCGGCTGTGTAATCATCCATTGCGCTTGGCCTTATTTTTCCGCGCTCGATACTCACGCTGCTTCTGAGCCTGATAGCCGGGCTTATGACGGTCGGCGTTACGCGGTTTAGCGCTAGAGCGGATCACCGGCCGGGAGGTGTCGTCTGGCTCCGCCTTGCTTGGAGGCTTGGCAACCCGCTCTAACTTCGGAGCCGGACAAGCACCCGGCACATAGTGGAACTTCTTGCACTTCGGACAGATCATCAGCGGCATGGCCGTTTACACCACGTTTACACCAGCCCTGTCAACGTACCCATTCAGAAGAGGCTTGGGGAAGCGCCTTAGCTTTGGAAACGTCAGCAAAGCGGATCATCATCAGCCCAACTCGGCTGGCTGATAACAGGTCATCCCTCAGCTTTACGATCTCGATCCGTCCATTATCGTTCTTTTTCCGGTGATACAGGCGCTTTTCTTCCATCCAGAGCGGGCAGGTCTTGAACACCTTCCACCGATTGGTCTGCATACGGATCAGCATATCGCTAAGTCCAGCCTCAACGCCGTTCGTGCCATCCTCGAACGTGGCTCGCTCCTCAAGCATGTTAAGGTCTTGATCCTCATACTGCTTTGCCAACTGTTCCCCTGAACCCTTGTCGTGCTGTAGGCCATCATGCGGCCATGACCAGGGTAACCACTTGCCCCAAGGTTTCAACGCTGCTGCGTGGATAACCGGCGTAGCTTGTCGCTCGCGGTATTCCTTGGTCACGTGGATCGTGTCGGTATCGAGATCGTGCGCCAGATTAACGGCAGCGAACGGGTGATCATAGCCGAAGTCCATGCCCCCTATCTGCTTCCAGTATTTGGGGATTTCAAAGGGCTCTTCGAGGATCGATTCGTCGGCTATCGGGAAAATAGCGCCTTCGCCTAGACCGGGAATACCCTTGGACCGCGCCGCCCTCTCGTGCTGAGGCAAGGCGTTCCACTGATCATCTTTCTGACTTTGCGTCAGGTGCGGGACATCATCCCACGTTGCCGTCACTAAGTGCCGCAAGAGCCGCGTCATCCATGTATTGCATCACCACTTCGGATATACCGGAAAGCGGCGTGAAAGTCAGCATCATAAGCCCGAGCGTCGTCATCAACCGCAACAAGCATTCGGTGTAAACGTCCTGCGGCGATTCCTCGTCCAACCAGATCAGATGTTTAGCCGTGCCCTGGAACTTCTTTCGCCCTTGGTCATAGCTCTTGAGCCCGCAAACGCTTATGCCGCCTGACTTATGCCGCACCGCAAAGGTATCGACTGCATCAGCCACACCACGGCGTCTACTCGGGTCGCCGATGAGAAGATTGCCGGGGATGAGCCCCGTTCCCATCTGTTCAACCGGGCCTAAGAGGCAAAGCTGGATGATGTCGCGCGTCGTCTCCGCTGTGTCGCCAGATGCCCACGCATCAATGGGATGATCAAACCGGCGTCCCTCCCACCAGTCCGGATACTCGCCAGTTAGATGCAGCGTTGTCTCATAACCGCCAGCACCCCAGGTCTTGCCAACACGGTTGGCGGCCATGAAGGCGCGTTCGTTTACACCAGCATCCGCCCCGAGACGGAAGAACTCCATGTGTTTACGATATAGTTGGCGACGTAGCGGGCCGGTGTCAGGGTAAAGCTCATAGAGCTTGCGCCTATTCCTGCGGCGCTCCGCTTCCTCCAGCAGCGCTGCCAATTCCCGCTTTTCCGAGAAGGATAGCAAGGCGGGATTCAAGCTGTTCATCGGTCAAATGCTCAATGCTTCCAGAGTGATTGACATCGATCTTATCCCCGTACTTCTTGGGCTGGAGCTTGGATGCCTTCCACTTGCGGGCATCGATACGCACTCGTGCCTTGTTAGCGTCAGGCTCCGTGTCGGCAATGTCAATGATCTCATCGGCGTAGAAGTCAGCCTGATCTTCCCGCGCACGCGTGTAATTGTCAGAAAACTCCTCATCACTCGCCAGCCATTCGTAGATCGTAGGACGGCTTGGAAGCTTTAGCTCTTCGTCGTCACAGATCGACTTGAGGCTTTTACCGTCCGCAATGAGGCTGAGGATGGTGGCTTTGTGCTCGGCGATTTGCTTGGGAGAATAGGTCACAACTGCTCTTGTCGATGCCTTGCGCTCAGGTGCGTGTTTACACCACTTCAGTTAGATAGCGCTATCCTTATAGAGTGTTGAAGGGAAATGAAATAGCTCGCTTACGCGAGGGGCGCTAGGTTACGAACCGATATGGAGCCTCGAAATATCTGACGTGTACCGTGCCTGTGGTCATAGAACTGTCGCCAGATGCAATAGGCTCGTCATGGGCGGGCGTTTGGGGTTCGGATGAGGAATTGTCCATCTGAGGGGTTGAGAGGCTTCCTAGGGCTGTTTCTAGGCGTTCCATTTCGATGGCCAGAAGATGCTCCAATCCGTCCCCTACAGCCCGCAGCCATTTATCGGTGAGCGGATCGCTTTCTGTGAGCCTGTCGAAGATATCGCCAACCGCCTCCAAGTTAGATGCGTTCCATTCTTTATCGCTGATATCCCGCGTAGCGGCTACGTCTACTCTGCTCATTGGTTAGTGTCCTTGTTAGGAATAGCTGCCTGTTAGTTTTAGCCGCTTACGCGGGTTTAGTCGTCTCGCGCCTCGGGATCATCGCCAGCCGCAGTGATTGCCATCGCCCCTAGCGAGCCAGCAGGCAGGTCTTCGGCTAGTTTAAGCAGCCTTTGCGACATTATTTTTCGGGAATGCTCATCCATCTCATCTTTGGTAGGCAACAGCGCGACAGCGTGCTTCTCTAGCCGCGCCTCAACTTGCTCCAGCGTATCGCCCTTGAACATCTCGCGGGCCATGTCCCACTTGCGCGCTTCGCTAGCCAGAAGCGGCCCGGAAGGGCAATAGTCGAGGTTGTTATTGGCTACCAGCCCGCGACTCAGGGCTTTCATCACCTTTTCAAGAGCCCATGCCGAGCAGCCTTCCAGGCTCATCAGATAGGAGCTTACCGTCATCTGCGTGACCCTATCGGCCATCCACGGATAACCGGCGAACATTGCCAGCAATAACGCCTTCTTCCGCTTCTCGTCTTCCGTCACTTTCCAACTCCGCCATGAAATCCAGCCTCAATGCCTCAACGCCTCTGAGCGGCCTTGGCGGCGAACCGCGCGCATTCGGTAGCCGCTCGACGGCCTGCAGTACCCAATTCCGCCACGTCGCAGGCCAATCAAGTTTGGCGGCATCCTTCCCGGCCTTGGCCTGCCAATAGTTCCGGAATTTGGCAACCTCAGTTTGGGCTTGGGAAGGCGAAAGCCCATTTGACGTGGCAAACCCGATGTCAGGCTCGAAATCGTCGGAAAGGCGCGAACCGCGCCGAGGGGTTTGGGGGGTATAGGGGGGATTAATTTCTTTTAGGGGTCTGGGGGGATTTTCTTTATCAAGGGGGCTTAGGGGGGCAGGGGGTTTGTCCGGATTGTCCCGCCTTGTCCGTGACTGTCCGTGACTGTCCGTGACATTTGCCCTGCTACGGGCCTTGCGGATAGCTTCATTCGACCGGACGGATGACAATGCCTTGACGGCCAACAGCGCCTGTTCGGCGGTTAGGCCGCTCGCCAGTAGCGCATCGATCATTTCAGGGGTGACCTTCAACAGCTAGTCCCTTGCAACTAAGATTCGGGCTAGCTATTGTCTCCACGCACCAACCGAAACGGCAAATGCACTTGTGGAGGCAGTTGAGGCCAGCCCGCTTCAACTGCCTTTCACATTACGCCGATTTACTTGGCTTGCAAGCCAGATCGCGCGGGCCTTAGAGCGTGCCCGCATCTCCCTTGTGGCTTGTGGGGATAACCCATCCATGAGCGCCAAATATCGCTCGCGTACAGTCGATAGCTTCGTCCACGACGATTGGCCTTGGAATGGACGGCTTCCTGACTCGTGCTGGTCCGTTGCTGAGTAGGGATACAATGGACGAATGGTCACGGTGCATGAACTCCCCTATACGTGGATAGGACCACCCTCTGGCCCGGAGGTAGCTGGCGACTTCCTTACGACACCTGATGATATGCTGATCCCGCTGGTGGCTGACCAACCGGCGCAGGTTCTCGCCAAAGCCCTTGAGGATCATCTTGACCCCAGTGCGCCAGACAATCTCATCATCGTTGAGAATGGCGTCCAGTCGTTCCTGGGTCGGCCGGGGAAGCTCAACGGCTTGTTTGGGTTCAGGCGGTTCCATCGGGGGAATGTAGCTGCGCTTCTTGAGGGGAGGCTTTGGCTTTTGAACAATGCCCATAAGCCGTTCGCGTGCGCCGCGATAGCGCTCCTGATACTCACCCTCAATTGTCACTTATTTCCCCTTGGGTTTGTTGTTTCGTTTTGAGAAGAACTCAGGCGCATCGGCCATGCTCTTGGTGGTGTTCCAAGGCAGCTTAGGCGGCGTGAGCCCTGACGGGGGTAATTGCGCCCCAGCTTTCGAGTAGATTGGTCGCATGATCGATATCCTTCACCACAGCAAAGACACAGCCTAGCGCCTCCACTCGAAGCCGGAAATCCTTTTGCTCGGGAGTGAGGTAGCCCTTCGGGGCCTTGATCTCCATGAAGCAGATTTGCTGGTCAGGCGTAATGATGGTCAGGTCAGGAACGCCCTTGAGCATTCCCATAGCCTTGGCTCTAGCGCCCGCTATCCTGGATCGGGGATTGTTCGTCGTGTGCCAAAACACCATGTGCTTGGCTCCGCGTGTGCGTAGGTGAGCGACAATGGAGCGGTGCAGCTGTTCCTCGGGATTGCCGCGCTTCTGGATTGAGGCTGTCAGAGCCTTGGTCGTTTCGGCGAACTTGCGGGGCAGGCGGTAGCGGGTCACTGCTTTGGCCCGACTTCATAGATTTTGGCGTTCGTGCTTTCGATAGCATTAGCGAAGGCCAGTAGCGCTTGCTCAGCCGTAGCGTCTGGGGGCATGCCTTTGGCGAAATCGCGTGCCATCTTGGCAAAGAAGGTGGCGGCCTGTTCCATCGCCATTCGGGCCATCTCACGCATCACAGTTGGATCATCGACGTTCATGTTTTCTTCCCCCACGTAGTGGCTATTTAAGCTTCTGGAGATAGTATTGAGATATATTTAGCCGCCTTCGGCGGGGCTTGCAGCGCTTCGCTCGCTGTCGAGTACAGATTCCGGCAATTTGTTAACACGTCCAGCCAACA